>Ga0268280_1000699_pt1 | contig 26058 bp, 37 predicted proteins | sample saktaG_9_FD_190139 | JGI IMG/M metagenome (GOLD analysis project Ga0268280, IMG submission 190139) | Saline water microbial communities from Sakinaw Lake, British Columbia, Canada - sak_2011_5_24_40m | ecosystem: Environmental > Aquatic > Non-marine Saline and Alkaline > Saline ... | reverse complement strand
AAGTTTCAATCTTATCATTAAGCTTAGTCGATGTGCCATGCGCATTAATATAGTCTATTCCACTAGGATCCATCTGCGCGTCTTTCATCGCAGTAGTCATTGCCCGCGCGGCACCATCTCCATCTGGATCCGGAGCCGTTATGTGATAAGCATCGCAAGTCATCCCAAAACCGACAATCTCAGCAATAATATGCGCATTTCTTTTTTGTGCATGCTCTAAGCTTTCTAAAACCACTAAACCGCATCCTTCTGCCATCACAAAACCATTACGATCACGATCAAATGGACGACTAGCTTTCTGCGGATTGTCATTGGTCGTTGAAAGTGCCCTTAAAGCACAAAACCCGCCTACGGAAGTCGGTACAATGCAGCTTTCTGTTCCTCCGGTAACCATCACATCCGCATCACCATAAAGAATAGTCCGAAATGCCTCGCCAATGGCATGCGAACCTGACGCACAAGCAGTAGCGACGCAAGAATTAGGCCCCTTAAGCCCATGAATAATCGCCACCAAACCGCTGGCTTCGTTAACAATCAACATGGGGATAAGAAACGGCGATAACCGCGAAGGCCCCTTAGTGAGATAAATTTTATGTTCCTCTTCAATGGTATGCAAACTACCGATACCTGAGCCAATAATCACGCCAATACGGTTCCGATCTTCTTTATCTAAATCTAAACCGGAAGATTCCACTGCTTGCTTAGCCGCAGCTACAGCAAACTGTACAAATTTTGCTGTCCTTTTAACATCTTTTAAAGAAATGCCATACTGGGTAGGATCAAAATTCTTTACTTCTGCTGCAATACGGGAATCAAAAGCGCTGGCATCAAAACTAGTAATTTGGCCGACTCCGCTTTTGCCGTCTTTTAAAGACTGCCAAAAGCTAGCGACATCGTTACCAACCGGTGAAATTACCCCTAAACCTGTAATGACTACTCTTTTTTTCATAGTTAGTAATATAAATTTACCCCGCGAAAGCTAAAATGCGGGGTAAATTAATTATTTGTTATTAATTATAATTTATTTGGTGCTTTTCTCATCAATATACTTGATGGCATCGCCAACAGTAGTGATTTTTTCCGCGTCCTCATCAGGAATCTCAACACCAAACTCTTCCTCTAAGGCCATGACTAACTCTACGGTATCTAAAGAATCTGCCCCTAAATCATCAACAAATGATGCCTCAAGAGTTACCTCTTCGGGTTTTACACCTAACTGTTCAGCTATAATTGACTTTACTTTCTCTTGTGATGCCATTCTTTTCCTCCTTTAATGAGTCCGCCATTGATTTAGTGGCGGACGAATTAATCCCGAATTCGCCATTGATTTAGTGGCAGACGAGGGATACCTATCTCTACTTTATGCCATTACCATGCCGCCGTCAATCGTAATTGTCTGCCCGGTTATATAGCTTGATTCTGGCGATGCTAAGAATAAACAAACCTGCGCTACATCCTCAGGCGTACCTAATTTGCCTAACGGGATCGCCTCCAACATCTTCTTTTTTATCTCATCAGAGAGTTTCGCCGTCATCTCTGTCTGGATAAATCCCGGAGCTACCGCATTAGCATTAATATTGCGACTGGCTAACTCTTTAGCCACTGTTTTTGTAAGAGCAATTATCCCAGCCTTAGAAGCAGCATAATTTGCCTGGCCCGGGTTACCAATTAAACCAATAATCGAAGCGATACTAATAATCCGCCCGCTTCTTTGTTTAATCATCGGCCTGGATACGGCCTTAATGCAGTTAAATGTACCCTTTAAATTGACATTAATCACTGCATCCCAGTCTGCTTGGGACATTCTAAGTATAAGATTATCTTTAGTAATTCCAGCATTGTTAACTAATATATCAACCTTTCCCATTTTGTCAAGAATTTTGTTTATACCTTCTTCAACTATGTCATAGTTAGTCACATCCATGGCTAAAGCCATGGCCTTGCGACCTAAACCCTCGATATCTGAGGCGGTTTTCTGGGCGATTTCAAGGTTAACATCCGCGACCACAATATCCGCCCCCTCTTTGGCAAAAGTCATGGCAATGGCCTGGCCAATTCCCCTTGCCCCACCGGTGATTAAAGCAACCTTGCCTTCTAATCTCATTTTATCCTCTCTTCTAACCTGACAAATCTAACCAGGTTAAACTAACCTGGTTAGATTTATGCTAACTACTTTCTAGGTCAGTTTTCTTCTCTATATTCGACACTTGCGCGCTACTATCAATACGCCGCATTAAACCCTTTAATATCTTACCCGGCCCAAACTCAATAAAATTGTTCACACCATTAGACAAAATTAACTTCATCGAATCTTCCCAAAGCACACTCGCGGAAACCTGTTGAATCAAATTTTGCTTAATCTCACTCGCCGTTAAAACCGGATTTCCGGTAACATTACAAATTACCGGAAATTTAGGAGAGCTAATGCTTATCTTTTCTAACTCCCGGGCTAATTTTAACGCAGCCCCCTGCATAAAAGAAGAATGGAACGCGCCACTAACCTCCAGCGCCACAGCTAATTTTGCCCCTTTTTCTTTAGCCAAAATCTGCGCCTGATTGATTGATTCAACCGATCCGGAAATAACTATCTGGCCCGGGCAATTAATATTGGCCACCTCTGCCTTAACTTCGGCACAAATCTCTTTAATTTGAGTTAAATCCAGGCCAATCACCGAAAGCATCTTTCCCGGGTACTTAGCTGCCTCTTCTTCCATAAACTGGCCTCTACGCCAAACCAAATAAACCGCATCTTGGAAATTGAGTGCTCCCGCAGCAACTAAAGCCGAATACTCACCCAGACTCAAACCAGCCATATATCCGTTAATTTGCGGATTTTTACTAAGATACGCCTGCCAACAAGCAATCGACACCGTCACAATCGCCGGCTGACAATTAGAAGTCTGAGTTAATTCCTCCAGTGGGCCATTGAAACAAAGATCAGTTATAGAAAATCCTAAAATTTTATCTGCCTTGTCAAAGACCGCTTTGCTTTCCGGGAAAGTTTCATATAAATCTTTTCCCATGCCGACATATTGACTGCCTTGGCCGGCAAAAAGATAACCTACCATTCAATAATACAAGCACCCCAAACCAAGCCCGCTCCGAATGCATCCAAAAGGATAATGTCACCTTTTTTAACTTTGCCTTCCTGTACTGCCTCGCAAAGCGCGGTAACCGTAGAAGCGCTAGACATATTTCCGCATCTTTCGATATTCAAATAAACTCTCTCTTCAGGGATACCGAGTTTTTTGGCGACGGCCATAATAATGCGCGCATTAGCTTGGTGTGGGATAATTAAATCTATATCCGCAAAAGTCAAGCCTGCCTGTTTTAAGACGACTTCGGCGGCATTAGTCATGGTATTGACGGCAATTTTAAACACATCATTGCCCTGCATTTTTAAAAAATGTTGGCGATTTTCCACGGTAGTATGCGTCGCCGGGTTACGCGAGCCGCCAGCCGGCATATTTAAAATATTAGCTTTTGAGCCATCGCACCCTAAATATGTAGAAATAATCCCCCCCGATTTTACTTCAGCTAAAATAGCTGCGCCTGCACCATCGCCAAACAATACACAAGTATTGCGATCAAGCCAATCGGTAATTGAAGACAAAACTTCAACACCAATTACTAACGCATTTTTATAAGTACCGCAACGGATAAACTGCTGCGCCACAGAAATTCCATAAACAAAACCCGCGCAGGCAGCTGAGATATCAAAACAAACCGCATTCCTAGCGCCCAGCTTATTTTGCACAACCGCCGCGGTCGAAGGAAAAGGCATATCCCCGGTAATTGTCGCCACAATAATCAACTCAATATCTTCGGCTTTAAGTTTAGCCTGAATTAATGCCTGTTGGGCAGCTTTAACTGCTAAATCCGAAGCCGCCTGGCCGGGCGCGGCTAAATGCCTTTCTTTAATACCGGTGCGCGTAGTGATCCACTCATCAGAGGTATCCACTATCTTCTCCAGCTGGGCATTAGTAAGAATCTTCTCCGGCAGGTATTCGCCTACCCCGATAATCCCTACTTTTTTCAATAAAGTAACCTTTCTATTTTATTGCTTCAAGAATTTTCACGTTAACTTGCCGTTCGATCTCTTCCTTAGCGACCCGAATAGCGTTCTTAATCGCCTTAATATTAGAACGTCCATGGCCGATAATTACCACACCATTAACTCCTAATAAAAGCGCTCCGCCATACTCAGCATAATCAATCTCTTTCTTAAAACGCTTAAGACTAGGCATCATAAAGATTAGACCGATCTTACCCCAGATATTACTTAAAAGATGGCGTTTTAAAAATGTCTGCATGGCCTCAGCCGCGCTCTCCGAAACCTTTAAAGCTACGTTGCCTACAAAACCATCACAAACAATAATATCGCATTTGCCGCTAAAAAGATCTTTTCCTTCCACATTACCAATAAAATTTAATTTACTTTTTTCCAATAACCCATATGCTTCCTGAATAAACTCCGTACCCTTCTTCTCTTCTTCTCCGATATTAAGTAATCCAACCGTAGGATTAGTTTTATTTAAAATATTCTTGCAGTAGGCGTCAGCCATAATCCCGTATTGCAATAACTGCGTAGGCTTAGGATCAATATTAGCGCCGACATCAATAATCAAAGAATTACCCTTTAAAGTAGGGGTAACAATACCGATGCCTGCCCGCTCAATTCCCGGTAAAAGCCTTAATTCTAGAGTCGCACCACAAACCACTGCCCCGGTATTTCCGGCACTGAAAAAAGCATCCGCTTTACCTTCTTTAACTAGGCTCAAACCAACAACAATCGAGGAATTTCTTTTACGCCGAATACTATTTGCCGCAGGTTCGCACATCTCGATAGCTTCAGTAGCATGCTGTATGCTAATCCGGCTACCGGCATATTTAGCCTTCTTTAAAAGAGCCTGAATCTTGGGCTCATCACCCACTAAAATAACCTCCAGATTATACTCTTTTACTGCCGCCAGACTACCATCAACCACTACCTCCGGGGCATGATCTCCACCCATGGCATCAACGACTATTTTCATCAAAACCCTTTCTCTTAATTAACGGGATTTTTTCTTCTTTGCTTTTACCTTAATTTCCATGACCTGCCGGCCATCATAATATCCGCAGACCAAGCAGACCCGATGTGGAAGTTTTAATTCCTTACATTGCGGGCAGGGAATCAGGCTAGTTACTTTAATCTTCCAATGCGTACGGCGTTTTCGGCCACGTGTTACTGAATGCTTTCGTTTAGGTAGAGCCACAGTTACATCCTCCTTGGTTTTTGTTTTTACCGCATTTTACACAAAGGCCTTTACAACTTAAGTTGCATAAAGGCTTAATGGGGTAATCTAATATTATTTCTTCTCTAATGTTAGGTTTTAAATCAATAAAAACATCACTGCTATCCAAAGCATAACTTAGCTGTATGTCCTTATCAAAGACCCATTCAAACTCACTCAAACAACGGGAACAATCTGCAAAAATAACCGCCTTAATATTTAAATCTACCATCAGCGCGTTAGTGATCCGGGTTATCCGCGCCGCCAGCTTCAGAGGATAACGAAACTTTATAAGAGCGGTATCCAGATCCAACTGGACTGACTCAATCTCTTCTTCTAAATACAGGCCCTCTGTCGGAACCTGATTAATAATTATCTTCACTTCTTTCTATATAATTTTTTCTGTAAAGCCCGCCCCACAAAATCCGGCACAAAACTAGATAGGTCAGCGCCCAGCGCCGCGGCTTCTTTAATCAGTTTCGCGGAAAGATAACTGTAAGATTCATGCGGCATAAGAAAGATCGTTTCAACATCACTAGAAAGCTTACGATTGGTTAAGGCCATCTGAAACTCATATTCAAAATCTGAAAGCATGCGTACCCCACGCACTAATACTTTAGCCTTCATCTTATGCGCAAAATCCACCACCAGTCCATCAAAATGCGTAACCGTTATTCCGTCCATGCCGCCAATCGCCTGTTTAAGCATAGACACTCTTTGGTTAACACTAAAAACCGGATGCTTATGCGGATTATGCGCCACCGCGACAATGACATCGGAAAAAATTTCACGCGCGCGGCTAATCAAATCAATATGGCCGTTAGTTACCGGATCAAATGTTCCTGGATATAAAGCAATTTGGCACATCTTACTCTTTCTCACGCTCAGCGTGACTAAAAATCGAAAGCCAAGTATCACCGTACTTAGCTTCTTTAATTAAACTGAATTTAAAGCCATCAGCAGGCATCTCTTCCAGCCTGGAATGCTGCACCACGATTAAACCATTGGGCGACAATATATCATAAGCCCCTAAAGTTTGCAAGATTTTTTTTGCCATATCCTTAAGGTATGGCGGATCAATAAATATAATATCAAAGCTTTTTTTATCCAAACTCAAAAGCTTAATTGCCTTTTCTGAATCCAGATGATATAAATTACAATCCGTAGCATTAAGCAGCGCGATATTCCTTTTAATCGCCAATATAGAATTATGGTTAGATTCCACCAGGGTCAGCTGAGCAATCCCGCGGGAAAGTGCCTCAAAACCAACTGCTCCGGAACCGGCAAAAATATCTAAGAACGTTAATCCGCTAATATCTCCTAAAATATCAAAAACTGCCTTACGTACCTTGTCCTGAGTCGGACGGATACCTTTAGGCATATGTAATTTACGGTTACGGTATTTTCCTGTAGTGATGCGCATATTACCCCACAAACATCAATTTCTCATACTCCGGAAATCTCTGGAGTAGCTTGGCCTTTAATAATTGATGCGGCCGCTCTTCTAAACGAGCATCTTGTTTAATCAAGCCGATGGCTTCTTCTCTAGCGGCTTTAAGCAATTGCATTTGAATTAATGGATTGGCAATCTTTAATTCGGCTAATCCATGTTGCCGATTGCCAAAAAACTCACCCGGCCCCCGGATTCTTAAATCCTCTTCGGAGATGTAGAATCCATCGCTATAAGCAACCATCGCTGCCAGGCGCGCTTTTGCCTCCGGCGTTTGAGCATCAGAAACAAGCATACAAAATGATTGCCGGTTGCCCCTACCGATTCTTCCGCGTAACTGGTGCAACTGGCTTAAGCCAAAACGCTCGGCATGTTCAATAATCATACAAGTAGCATTCGGAATGTCAATACCAACTTCTAAAATAGTGGTCGCCACCAAAAGATCCAACTGCTGATGCTTAAACTTAAGCATTATTTCATTCTGTTCCTGAGCTTTTAATTTACCATGAACCAAACCGAGACGAAACTCTTTAAATTCGCCGCTTTTAAGTTCGCCAAACATCTTTTTAGCTCCGGCGATATCTAAAGCGCATGATTCTTCAATTACCGGATAAATAATATACGCCTGCCGAGCACATTTAAGCTCCCCTTTAACCAAGGCATAAGCCTTATTCCTTTGGTCCTGATTAAATTGTAGAGTTTTTATGGGGATACGGCCCAGGGGTAGCTCATTAATTACCGAAATGTCCAAATCTCCATACAGAGTAATGGCTAAGGTGCGCGGAATAGGCGTGGCCGTCATAATCAACACATCCGGGTTATTACCCTTCTTAGGCAAAAGCGCTCTTTGGCCAACACCAAATTTATGCTGTTCATCAATGACGATAAAACTTAAACTCTTAAAACTTAATTCTTCTTGTAATAACGCGTGCGTGCCAATGACTAAATCGATCTTTCCCTCTTTTATCTGTTGATATATTTTTTGCTTTTGTTTATCCTGGCCAACTAATAAAGCTAAACGTAATTTACGCCCATTAAAAGTTAACCGCTCTAATTGCCCAGATATTTTCTCATAATGCTGCCGAGCCAATATCTCTGTCGGCGCCATAAATGCTGCCTGATATTTGCTTTGAATAGCCGCCAAACAAGCGATGGTGGCGACAACCGTCTTTCCGGATCCCACATCTCCCTGTAAAAGCCGCTGCATGGCTTGCGCGGAAGCCATATCTGCTTTTATTTCCCTTAAAATCTTTTGTTGTGCTGTGGTAAGTTGAAAAGGTAGGCCAGAAATAAAATCCTCAATTAAACTGCCTTCCACAACATGCCGAGTTCCAATCTTTTCTTTACGATTTAACTTTCTTAAAACAAGTGGCAACTGAAAAAGCAGAAACTCTTCAAAGCTTATACGGGTATGCGCCTGTTTCTGCAAAGCTAAATCTTGCGGAAAATGTATATTTAATAAACTCTGCGCCAGATTAAGCAGGCTATGGCGACTGCGTAAATCAAATGGCAGCGGATCATTAATTTTAGGCAAAAATTCATCCAAAGCGTTCTTAATTAAACGACGAAGACTGCGCTGGCTAAATCCTTGCGGTAAAGTATAAATTGGGACAATCCTACCAACATTTAAGGAATCATCATCTTGACTGTCCAAAAACTCAAATTCCGGATTGCTCATCTGTAATCGTCCATTATAACGCTCAACTTTCCCGTAAAGAATTAAAGGAGCGCCCACTTTTAAATATTCATTAAGATACGGCTGATTAAACCAAATACAGGAAAACTTACCCGTGCTATCCCCCACCACAGCTTCGCTGATACTAAATGCGCGCCTGCGCCAGGAGTTGCGCTGTCCTCCGGCTAAAACTTGAGCTTTAATAGTATAGATCTGATCTTCTTTAAGCTGGGAGATCTTGGCAAAATTCGTGCGGTCTTCATAACGGCGCGGAAAATAATAGAGCAGCTCCTCAATGGTATAGACGCCTCTGGAGGTAAAACTTTTTGCCCGCTTAGGCCCGATGCCTTTAAGATATTGGATAGATGTAGTTTGCATGCAAGAGTTATTATACTATGAAATTATTTTTTTGGGGTACTTGAAATTTGAATATTTATATGGCATACTTTAGCTGTAAGTGAGAGTAACAAACACAACAAGGAGGCTAGGAACGATAGCGAAAGCTATTAGGCCTATCACCTACAAGAAAACCCCGGGAGTATACGGGGCTTTTTTGTTGCCTATAGGAATATCCAAAAGACTATAGGCCGCTTCTATTTACCGCAAAACCCGAAACTCCCCTTAGCCTTTCCCAAACGCTTCCTGGATAATCTTTTCAACTTCCAAACGGGTTTTAGCACGCGAGGACCTCTCCCTTAACCGACGCACCTTGCGCATTCCTTTAGTATACCAAATATAAAATTTTCGAAAAATGACGACTCCGTTTTTCTCCCCATAAAAATCAAGCGAGGAATCCAGATGCTCTCGTAAAACCTTAGCAATCTCTATTTCATTAGGCCGGTTCATGATTTTACCACTCTTTAAATATTCCTTAATCTCCTTAAATATCCAGGGATTACCCAAAGATCCCCGCGCAACTGCTAAGCCATCACATCCAGTCTCATCAAACATCTTTTTAGCCAATAAACCGGAAAAAACATCCCCACTGGCAACCAAGGGTATATCCAAGGCCTTTTTCACTTCCCTAATTATATTATAATCCACCTGGCCGCTATACCCCTGCACCTTAGTCCGGCCATGAATGAATAAAGCACTTACCCCACAATCCTGAGCAAGCAAAGCAATATCCTTAGCATTTACTGAATCCTTATCCCAGCCCAAACGAATTTTCACTGTCACCGGTAACCAAGAATTCTTAACTACCAACTTTAATATTTTTTTGAGTTTTTTTGAATCACGCAATAATCCTGACCCCTCCCCTCTGCGCACAACTTTTTTTGACGGGCATGCGGCATTAAAATCCAAAAGATCAAATTCCACTCCTCTTAAAACTTCTAGAGCCCTTAAAATATACTGTTCTTCACAGCCTAATATCTGAATTCCTAAAGGCTTATCTTTAGGCAAGCTCGCCAACATTTGCTTAGTCCTTCTGTTTTTATGACTAACTGAACGACAATTAATCATCTCCACAAAAGCCAGCTCTACGCCGAATCTACGACAGAGCATGCGAAACGGCAAATCCGTAATGCCGGCCATGGGCGAAAGAATTAAATTTGACTTAAGTTTTAATTTACCAATTTTTAGCATTTATAAATATAAATCCTAAATCCGAAACTCTAAATCCTAAACAAATCCTAAATCCGAAACTCTAAAACTAATGTTTTAGTTTCAAGCTTAGAGTTTCGAGTTTGTTTAGAGTTTAGGATTTCGTGTTTAGAGTTTAAATAGATTAAAGTATATATTCAGGATTCTTAATTAGAGGCTTGTTCTTTATTTCTTCAGCAACTACCGGTGGAATTCCGGGCTTGCCTAATTTATAATACATATAATTCTTATACCCTTCCACACCTGGCTGATCAAAAGCGTTTATATTCAACAACTCACCTTCAAAAGCTGTAGCCATTTCAAAGAAAAACAAAAGCGCTCCCCAGTTATACGCGGATACTTCAGGCATGATAATCGTACAGTTCGGCCGGCTTTCGCTGACCAAAGTCCATTCGGTTGCCTCCTGGGCCAAATGCATAAGCGCGCTAAAACTTTTCCCGGAGAGCAAGTCACCGGCGCCCGGTATTTTTAAATCTGTTTTAAATTGCTCAACCCGGATAAAAGTAATAACTTTGTTATTTTCTCCTTCCACATTATTTTGTTGGATAGAATGCAGATCATTAGTCCCGGCAGCAGAGATAGGGGTTCTGCCTTTACTAAACAAGAATTCTTTATCCGCCAGCCAATTTTCTACCCCATCAACACCTACCTTAATCCTACGGTGGTATTTTTTACCTAAGCTTTCCGCTAATAACTGTACATACCAATCTGCTGTGGATTTAAGTGTTCCGGAAAAGGGCATTAATATGGCTATTGATTTAGCTTTTTTACGATAAAGAATCGTGTGTAGCAAAGCATACAGGTAGGCGGGATTTTTTAAAATATCATCCTGACTGCAACGATCAAACATCTCTTTAACACCTGAAAAAAGATTATCAATATTTACGCCCACAATCGCCAAGTGTATGAGGCCCATATTGAACTCGGAGAACCTCCCGCCTACTCCTTTTAAAATCGGAAATGCGCGAAAACTCAAAGCGTCTTTTTTTTGCTCACGCTTGACCTTTTCACGCAAAGTACCGGATTGTGGATCTGTAATCGCCAAAATCTGCCGGCCGTATTTCTTGCCTACTCCTTTTTTAAGCCAAGCTTCCACTAACGCAAATGCTGCCTTAGTCTCTGTGGTTTCACCGGACTTAGAGATAACAACGACAAATGTTTTCTTAGGTTCAAGGTTCTTTAATAAAGCCCGTAGAGTATCCGGATCAAGATTATTACCTTCTAAATAAATCCGCGACAATTTCTTTCTTAAAGCCTTAAATTCATTGTAATAAGGCGCACATAATGCATCCTGAGCAGCTTTTAAACCCAGATACGAACCTCCGATTCCTAAGAAAACAACATTTTCATATTTCCTGGAGATTTGTAACCCAAGTTTCTGGATCTTAGCAATCTCTTTTTTATCTTGCTGAAAAAGAGTCACCCACTCCAGGCCTAAATTGACTCTTGCTTGAGGATTGGCAATAATTTTCTTTAAGTGCGTTGCGCAAAGTTTGGCCTCCGGAAGAATCTCATCAATATCCTGCTGGCTTACGCCATGACCGCCGATGTTTAAACTAAACATATTATTAAAATCAAACTTTAAGCTCATTTAAACTCCCCTTAAATTTTGTCTGCTAATCTTAGAATTAAGTCCGCTGTCGCTGACCAGCCTAAACAGGGGTCAGTAATTGATTGCCCAAACACCTTACCGCCAACATTCTGAGAACCCTCCTTTAAATAACTTTCCACCATTAAACCCTTTACTATCTTTTTTAAATCTTTAGATTTAGATAAGCTATGGATTATCTCTTCAGCGATACGCGGCTGTTCACGGAAGTTTTTATCAGAATTAGCGTGATTAGTATCAACAATAATCGCCGGATTAGCAAGATTTCGTTTTTGATAAGCTTGTGCAAAATTGATTAAATCCTCATAATGATAATTGGGAATGCTTTGTCCATAGTGGTTAATTGCCCCGCGCAGAATACAGTGCGCTAAACGGTTACCCTGAGTTTTAACCTCCCAACCGTTATAAATAAATGTGTGTGGAATCTGCGCCGCTTGCGCGGAATTTAATAAAACATTTAAATCTCCGCTGGTCGGGTTTTTCATGCCCACCGGAATATCCAAACCACTCACGGTTAAACGATGTTCTTGATTTTCCACGGAACGGGCGCCGATGGTAACGTAACTTAAAATATCCTCCAAATAAGGATAATTACCCGGATAAAGCATTTCATCGGCAGCCGTTAACCCGGATTCACTTAAAACCCTAAGATGCATACGCCGGATAGATTTAATACCTTTTGAAATATCCGGATCTCCTGAAGCTTTAGGCTGATGCAGCATGCCCTTATAACCTGCTCCGGTGGTGCGCGGTTTATTTGTATAAATACGCGGAATGAGAATTAGTTTATCCTTAACTTTATTTTGTACAACGGCTAACCGGGAAACATATTCTGAAAGCGCATCTTCGTTATCCGCAGAGCAAGGCCCAATAATAAGAAGAAACCGGTTACTTTTTCCTTTTAGAACACTTAAGATATCAGCATCACGCTTAGCTTTGATGGCTTTGAGTTTTCCTGACATCGGCATCAGCCTAAGAATCTCAAGCGGGGTAGGAATCTTTTGCAGATAAGTAAAACTCATAATTATTGTTGGATAATCTTTACCGTGGTGCGCTGGCCATCTTTCCAGGGCCAAAGCATAGCTAAAATACTATTTGCACCTAAATCTTTATAATATAATGTCTGGCCTGGCATCAATCCGCCAAACCCATCTACGCTCTGGCGTACTTTATGCGCCAGCCTATTTTCCGAAGGATAAACCGGTTCCCCCAGTAAACTTTTCAATTGCCCATTAAGCTTATCCAGCTCCTGCTGAATGATTACCCCTTCAAAAAAATTATCACAATCAGTGCGCAGGGCTTCAAAACTAAACATCTTCATATCTTTTCTGATTGCATTAAAATCCATCACTAATCCTTTCTTTTAAATTAAATAATCTTTAACAGATTAAGCCCGGTTTTTGCATCAATATCCTTACTGGCTTTAACCCCTTTTAACTCCATGATTATAGCTTCAATGACTAAAAATACCTTTGATTTTCCCCGCAGGCATCCGGTTAAAACTTTATTCCTCTTGCCCATACTGGCATGAATATGTATCTGCGGACCTTTAGTATTTGTAAAAATTGTGCCGATTCCCATCACCTCCCAGCCATCTTTAAAAACCACTTTATTCGGCTCTGGCGGAATAACCGGCTGTTTAGGGCCCGTAACTAAATCTCCTTGCTTGAGTGCGCCGATAAAAATTACGCTGGCGGCTTTAATTTGCTCTTGTTTAGCTAGAGCACTTAAGTTGTCAATTAAAATATCGCCATCTTGGAATTTAACCAAAAAAACTCTACCAATCGTCCCTTTAGTATATTGCATATCTAACCAAGTTGATTTTGAACCACCGGATTAAAAATTTTAAACTTCTGATGTGAGATTATAATAACTCGCAATGTTTTTTAGTGATTTTAACAAAAACTCCGTCATCGCGTAAGTTATAATGACTACCACTATAGTAATAATAATCTTTGATCTTTTACTAAATCGGGGATTGTTCCAGACTAAGGGCAGCATGAATGGCCCCACACAAAGAAAAGAAACAACTAGCGACCAGGTTTTAAAATACCACTTTGAATGATCTTGATTATCCATCATTATTTTTTCTTAGCTATTTTAGCCTTCTTGAGCCTGGTTTTGTGCTCAACGCATAGTACTTTAGCGATCGGAGCAATTTGGCCATTTTCATAAGGGAATTCTTTACAAGTTACCGGTTTATGAGCATAATCAATTTTGTGTATTCTGCACAAACCATCCAAATCCTGAAAAGCACATTGCTCATCTTCATAGCTGGTGCCGACTTTATATCCGGAAGGAAAATCTTTATCTATTTCTAAATGAAAGAAATCGCCCTTTATCCCTAAGGACAATATCTTTTTAGCCTCCTCTAGATCAATCCAGGCCCCGAACCGGCAACAATCCGCCTGATTCCTGCATTTCAGGCAATCAATAGTTATTTCCAATTCTTTAGTTTTTTTCATAAACTACATTATACACTTTTTACTGTAAAACCCAAGTAATTTTAAGCCACCCGCACATTAATTGCCCGCGGGCCTTTATCCGATTTTTCAACATCATAAGAAACTGACTGCTCCTCATTTAGAGCGTCAAACTTTACCTCTACCAAGCTATTCTGGTGAAAGAACAGTTCCCGGCCATCGGTATCACTAATAAAACCAAATCCTCTTTCCCGAACTAATTTTTTAATTTTTCCTGTATTCATTTTGACTCCTTTTTTAAAAAAATAGCCTGACCTCTAGTTAAAGAAGCCAGGCTATTTACTTGCGTTTAGCTTACAGCTTGACTACATTCGTAGCCTGCTCGCCTTTAGGTCCTTTTTCAATGTTGAACTCAACATCCTGACCCTCAGCTAAAGATTTGTAACCTTCACCCTGGATTGCGCTGTGATGAACAAATACATCGCTACCAGATTCAGGTGTGATAAACCCAAACCCTTTTTGGTCTGAAAACCACTTTACTTTTCCCTTTGCCATTATTTACTACCCCCTTCCCTCTAAAATTTTAGTAAATAACGGCAGAAACAAAAAACCGCGAAGGTTAGTTTTTAAACCTCGCGGCCTACAAACCTCTAATCCTTTATTCACTACTTTGCTAGTTTAACACATTTCTTGAATTTGTCCAGTAATATTTTTACTTTTTTTTAATACCTAAAGTGCACAAAAATCCTGCCAAAGTTCTTGTCATCTTTTTCTAAACGATGGTAAAGCTGCTTAATCTTTGGCTGCTCTAAAAAACGCAATACACTCTTTTTTAATTGGCCGCTCCCCTTACCCGGAATAATCTCAACTTCAGTAATCCTCTTTTTTACTGCCTGGGCAATTACCTGCTCCAACGACTCCTCAATTTTATGCCCGTTACTATAGATATCATGTAGATCTAGTTTGAGCTTACCCATTACTTCTTAATCACCGTAGTCTTCATATTTATATTTTACTCCATAAATAAAATATCCCAAGCTTTTTTTTAAAATACTTCAAAGCAGATATCCGCGAGAAAGAAAAGGGCCACTTTCAGTCTTAAAAAGCGGCCCTTTTCTTAATACCTAAAAAATAAATTAGTTCTGGTTTTCGATTGAGACTAAGCTCAACTCATCGCCAACCTGCTTGGCAGTAATGGTTACCTGTAACTTGCTGTCAGCTTGCTTTAAAAATTCTCCTACTTTGGCGTTTGAATCTTTATCAAACGCATAAAGTTTACCATCGGCAAAAATAGAATAACCGCTATTCATGCAACTAATAGCGCAATCTTTGCTATGCGTCTTGACAAATTCCGTCAGATTATCTTTGTTAGCATCCGCACACATATTATCAATAACATCACCCTTTAAAACTATCGCTTCAGGTGTAGTTACAGCTGTATCCGTAGCCACAGTTGCAGTATCCGCGGCAGTTGTTTCCGTAGTTATAGCAGCAGTCGGATCCGTGGCCGCAGTTGTAGCAACAGGCTCAGCAGCAAAAGCTAAAGAGCTAACAAAACAAAGAGCCATAAGCACAAAAAGCACTTTCTTCATTTTTATTCACCCCCTCTCTTTTATTTAATTGTTTTAATACAGAAATGGAAAACTATTGAGTAATCATAACAAACTGGCTACCAATTGTCAATAATTATAAGCGGCTACGAATAAATGGGCTTCCATCTACGGTTAGTGAGAACACAAAAATGCCTAGGAACCTTACTAAACGCCTCCGAATAATAATTAAAGCTAAGCAGTCTTATCTACCAAAGGCAGATTTGTAAAAAGAGAAACAGCCTGTGCTAATCTTAAAGCTTTCGACCTATCCTTTTCATTCTGAAAATTCACGCATTCATCGCTATTCTTCTTTAGTAAACCAACCTGAAAATATGATCGCGTTGTTTTTACTCCTTGGAAGCGCCCCTTTGCCAATTGAACTGATTCCAGCAGGCCTAAAGGAACCTCTTCTATGCTTAACAGAATATACCTACCTGTTTGAACAATTAATTTACCTTGCCTGCGGTCTATAATAGTCCTGTCAAAACCATTAATAAAAAACAAACCCATGCCGAAAAACAAAAGACTTCCTAACAAAACAATAATCCCAAAAATAAAATTCACGGCTAATACATGCAACGCCGAACTAAAAGGAAAAAATCCAAAACAAAAGAAAATTAAACCAAATACTATACGTGCCCTAGGATCAGTATCCCCAATTAAAATATCCGGGTCATTCTTGGAAAAAATATATTTTTTTATCATATTTCTAATCCGCGGTTAAATGATTTTCAAAATTAATACTTAAACCCCACCTAAATTCTTATTTTTTAATTTTAACCTACCAGAGAAATTAACCATCAGCTGCCAAGCAAATATTATAAACATAAAGACAATTGCTACGCTGCGCAACCTCCTGATGAGATCAACCAACTTCTTACTCTTATCAACCTTATCTTTTAAGAATACCTCAGGATCAGTTAATGTTTCTAACCTCACTGAAAAATCTTTAGCCAACATTGACTCCCGGGGAAACTTATCGGTCACCGGTATATTTCTAAGCTCCATTTTAAGGCCTTCTGCGCCGCCAACAGTATAGGCAACCAGGAGCTTGTCATAAAAATACGTATCTACTCCATAATGAAGCATCATTCTTACCGCAAAAAAATTCGCAAAGAGCATGCAACATAAAAATACCAACATTACCACAATTTTAATTATCCGGTTTCTAGAAAATGCCATACGCCCCTTTAACTTTGTTTTATTATACCGCTAAAACCAAGAATCCCGAACACTTTTCAAGCATTATTCATTCCCCAAGGAGAGAAAAAAGAAATAACGGTCCAAGCAATCATTATTACAAGTAGATAAAAACTCGCCTTGTATAAAAATACATACACCGGATGTCCTTTTTTAAGAATTTGCACATCCTGTACGTAAATAACTTCACAGGCGCCGGCACCTGAGTCTGTTCTTGTAACGCTTGATTTCCAAGTCATATAAGGAGGATTAAAAGTATCGTTTTGGCTGGTATTTACTGCCTTCAGACTTACGAGCAAACCACTAATCCGCACCTGATCACCGCGTAAAATTGATCTTATCCTCTTCTCCAAAACCTGGTTGTCGACTAAGAGGTGGTTATTCGAGAGTTCATCCATCTTGAAACCATTTACCGGCTGATTCCATTCCACTTGGCACCAACGGCAATCCTGCGAAAACCGAATCGTCTTTAGCTGATAAATCCTATTTGCAACATTAGACCCCCAGATTATACAAAAATCCACGGGGAATGCCTGAACTACTCTTTCCAGAGAGACTTTACTATAATCAAACCTACTCACTACCAGCCCGCTTATTGAATATTTATATAAAGGAGTTACTTCAAACCTGTAATTATTTCTAGTAAATACGATCGAGCCTTGCTGTGCAACTTCGATCTGTTCAGGCTCTTTCAACACTTCCGGCACTATTTCATTAATACTCCTTAGGTCCTTCCGCAAGAAAAAACTAACCAAAAAAATACATGCAAGCACCCAGAATACATATTTTTTTACTCTTGAAGTATCCATCGCTAACCTCAACTAAAATTCCAACCCCCTTTTCGAACTGGGATTCTGAAATCACAATTAAGTATTGTATTTCCGGAATTTAACTAGTCTTTATGCTTATAGATTTTTCAATCTGCTCAGCAGCCTGAGTCAGTTCCTCCAGAATCCCTTTAAGCTCTTCTTCAGTAAATAACGCCATGCCTCCAATATTAAAAAGGCCTCCCCGTAAAGGGCTGCATTTAGCATAAAAGACCTTATTCCCCCGTAAAAAAGTATTTGGCGTGGGACGCGGATACCTCAAGGTAAAAAATCTCTGCGCAGATAAAACGTACCTGGGTTCAATATAAAGATTATAATCCGAGCCGTTGCATTCTGAATCCAAACGATAGAAATAAATCACTTTTCTGTCTTTATACCAACCTTCTAAGGTAAAGTTTATTCCCAGAAAACCTTGCCGCATCTGTGTTACCTTCAAAAAAGATTTTACAACCTCAGCGTTAATGCGCGCTCTTTCAACCTGGCGTTTATAGGAATACAACCCTACCCCTACTAGCAGAAGAAGAAGTACTTGTAAATTAAAAAGAATTGGACACATACTAAAGATTAGCCCTCCTGATTATGCAAACTGCCTGCCTAAATCAATAGCCTTTTGGCGAACGACTTTGACTTTTGCAATCTTACCCGATTCAATTTTTCTAAAAATCCTTCTTCTTCCACTTATTTACTTGGCGTTATTTTTTTGTTTTTTTCAATTTCTCCAGAACGTCTTTGGTCGTCTTTAAATTAACACCTTCTTCTTTGACGACAAGCTTAAAAAATTCGCAGTCAAGACAACTGGTTAGTTTGCGGGCAAATACGCCCTCCACATCACCTTCACAAAACGTGCCGCCAACCGCCCAGCAGCAGCGGCCCGCATTCTTTCCGCAATTAAAACCATTTAGACAGGCCTTAGTGGCTACAGGGCAAACTCCCAATTCCTTGGCTTTAGCGCCTCCGGGCTCCCGTCCGCACTTCAAAAATTCCCAACAATTAATTTTTGGCATCAAATTCTCCCATTCTATTTCTTATTTAATTTTTTAGAAGCTCTGCTTAATTATATCCCCTTAAACCAAAAATCCCAAGCCCTTTTTGAGCTTGGGATTAAGATATCAGAAACCCGAAAACATCCCCCTTAGTTTGCCGAAACCTGCATTGCTTCAATTACCCGCTGGCTTACGCCCTGTTTCTGTAAATAATTGATATCATCCGCGGTTAAAGAATATTTGGATTTTGCCGCCTTGATTTTAGCGATAATTTCATCACTAGATACGCCTTGTTTAGTCAAATCAACTATCTGCTGCATGGTCAGCTGCGCCGGAACTTGAGATGAAGTATCCTGAGTTGGCTTCTTAATCTGCGCTCCAACTACTGCTCCTGTGCCTGCGCCTATTGCTCCACCTATCGCAGCACCTTGAAAGGGATGGCCACTCTGAAAACCGATAATTCCCCCTGCGATCGCCCCAACAGTCCCTCCAATACCAGCCCCCTCACCTACTCTTGTTTTATTTGTCGCACAACCACAAACAACCAATACAAATAATATAATAAAAAATGAATAGAAGTACTTTCTCATATAATACCCCTCTCTTTGTTTTTATATCAAAAAAACTTTCTTGGATATATTTTATCACAAATTTTAAAATTGTAAGCAAGTAAAAATTAACACTATCCGGACTGGATTAAAAAGCGTCTATTTATGCATACAGTTATTATAATCCCTAATCAAAATCCCAAGCCCTTTTAGGGCTTGGGATTCCTGGAAACTAGAATCGTCTCTTTTATTTTCTTACACAATAATCTTATCAAATTCCTCTATGGTAATTGCGGGAAAACTAGTAAAAGAGATATTTGTCAACTTCTTTAACGCGACTGAAGCTTTCATTACTTCCGTAACCCCGGGAAAATCCGTAATCAGCGCTATGTCATATTTCCCCAGAAGCGCATACATGGAATTCACCTTACCGCCAGCCTTTGCTATCGCATCAAGCGCCTTTTTAGTTCTATCGGCCGAGATATCCCCCATCGCCTCCTTTGAATACTTTCCATACATAAAAAATTTTGCCATCTTGTCACCTCCTCGTCTACCTAGACGACACCAGCGCAATTCCAATAAGCGCCGGGTGTCTTTCCGTTTAAATAACACCAACGCAATATCTCTTAACGTTGGGCGTCTTTGCCGGTTATCTTATTTACAACATGAACTTGTACCTTTTACAATTTTCTTAATTACCGCGCTGATAATAAAACAGACCAGAGCAAGAAATATAACCAAATTATCAGATAACGGTAGAACGTCAAAAGCCGCCGCCAAAAGCAACAATATCCCAACACCATTTAAAACCGCATTACACTTACATGTATTCTTGTTTTCCATCTGATTCTCCTTTTTGGTTAATTAAACCGCCCTAAACCTAAAATCCCAAACCCTTTTCAAGCTTGGAATTCAAAGGGTATCCCCTTTCAAACGTCCCCGTTTTCAGAGTCTTAATTAGTTGTTTCTATTTTCCATGGCTTACTCTCAATATTACCCCGTTATTCTTTGATATCTCCACTTCTGCCACGCCCCCCTTATCTGCATTTAACGTACCAGAGACAATCCAAACGCCTTCCTTCAACTTCGCGGTAAAAGGCTTCTCCTCCTCAATTGCTTCTTTACCGTATATGGGGGTTAAAATTGCTTCCGCAATCTTAACAGCGGTTTCCTCATCAGCGACATAACCGTATTTTGGTTTATATGAGTATCCTGCCTCCACATAGTCAAGCATCAGCTTATTGAATTTTCTTCCCTCTAAAACACCTCCAATGCAGCCTAAATATACCTGCTTAAATTGTTTAACAAAATTATGGTATTTCTCATCAACTAACGGCGTATCACCGAAGCCTCCAGCGTAAAAAAATATTTTGCCATGGGCAACGCATCTATCAAAATAATTTTTTATGGCCCGGTCACTCATTCCTGTCAAATCTCTCTTCTCAGAGCATCCGTTCAGGAAAAATAAACCGAGAAGCATACAAACAATTATTAATTGTTTTTTCTTCACCTAAACCATTCCTTTCTTCTAAAAATTCAGGGACACGTTACTTAGATTCTGGGCATTCTTCTGAAGACACTTAATTATATCTAATAAATAAGTACTCTACCCCCGAAATTCTAGGGTGTCCCCTTTTAGGACATCCCTGTTTTCCCACGGTTTCGAATACGGATAGCCCTTTGCTTCTTCCTTTGTCAAAATACCTAACAAAACCAAAATGCGTCCCCACAGATACAACGAAAGAAGCGTCGAAGCCACAAAGAAGAACACGAAGACTATCATAAAAAGCAAAAACTCACTAATTCCCAGTTGCGATTTAGCAAAAAAGCAAAACTTGAGGTACCTCACAGTAGCTAACGCTAGAGATAGGCCTATAGAGAAGGGTATAATCACTGACAGTTGAGTAAACAGGAATTTATTAAGGAAATGACATTTTACCATATACTTAATTCTACTTCAACTATGCTAATTGTCAACCTAAAGCTGCCTGAAAAGATGCCACTGGATTTCTGAGGACACAACGCTTAATTATATCTAATAAATACTCTACCCCCGAAATTCGAGGGTATCCCCTTTCAGGACGTCCCCGGTTCATACTTTATTAGTGTTCCATCCACACTCATCATGTGAATAAAAAATAAATTTGCCGGACTTGTTTAGAACATAACAATCCCACAAAAACAACACTGCCAAAATCAAGATTGATAAACCATCCTCGTATTCGTTTTTTGATACCACGTGCGCTGAAATTTCGTTTAATAAGCGCTTTTCACCATATGATAAACGTAATCGGTCAAAAATATGTAGCCTCTCACTCGATGGCCACACGCCCCAGGCAGTGATCCAAATTAATATTTCATCTTCATCCCTAAAATGTTCGAATTGACTAGTAACTAAAGCGACTCTTTGCCCAGCATCAGATGGAATATTAAAATCCTTTGAGCTTTTGGTCAAAAAAGGGAGTTCTCGCTCATCCAAATGAATTTGATTCTCCCGACACCACTTTACTGCATCTTTTTTAGTCAAAAATTTCATGATACCTCCGATCCAATTAGCGACACGCTGTTAAGATATTAACACTTGTCTTTCGTACTCAATAATTCTGGGGACACAACACTTAATTATATCTAATAAATAAGTACTCTACCCCCGAAATTCGAGGGTATCCCCTTTTAGGACGTCCACGATTCCCCCGCTCCTTTTTTTATATTATACCCTGCAAACCAAAAATCCCAAGCCTTTTTCAAGCTTGGGATTGGCAAAAACAAAATGTTTATTATTTACAGCAAGTACTCGTGCCTTTTACAATTTTTTTGATTATCCCGCTGATAATAAAACAGGCAAGCGCAATAAATATCACCAAATTATCAGATAACGGCAGAACATCAAACGCCGCCGCCAAAAGCAACAATATCCCCACCCCATTTAGTATCACATTACACATACAGGTATTCTTGTTCTCCATTTGACCCTCCTCGTTTACGTAAACGACACCGGCGCAATTCCAATAAGCGCCGGGTGTCTTTCCATGCTATCCCACTTTAACTAAATTAAGTCTCGTGTCCCCGGAAGCCTAATCTGATTAATAATCTCCTCTAATTGTTTATTGAATTCATCCGGCGCCTCAACCATCAGGAAATGCCCCACCCCCGGCATCACCCTTAAATGATATGACTTCAGGTATTTGCTGTTAATCTCAGGATGTTGATACTGCTGCCACAGGTCGGCGCTCAAGCACCACAATGGCACATGCACATCAGCCAAAAGCGGAATAATCGGGGTATCAAAATAATATTCCATGGTATTAATCGCAATTTCCGGGTTAGACCGGGCAACATTCCTGACTACCAACTCCACCAGCTTGGGGTCTGCGTTTTTATTGAACATATCCCTCATAAATGGCCCGGAATTTTTTACAAAATCCTTTTTCAAAGGTTCAATATATTTTATTTTATCTTCCGGAGTAGCCATATACTCAAAATTCTCCAGAGTATCAATGGCAATAAGGCCAATTACCTTCTCCTTAAGCAGACGGTTTGCCTCCAAGATTATTGTGCCTGACATGGAGTGGCCTATAAGAATGACCTTCTTGGCTCCTGACGCATTCACCACCGCGGCGACATCCTCGCCAAAGGCCTCCTGGGTATAGGCCTTCCTTTGTTTGCCAGATGCGCCATATCCTCCCAAATCCAAAACAATCACCTTATATTTTTTGGCAAAAGACGGTATCTGTTTATACCAGACAGCGCGACTTCCGCACCAGCCGTGAATAAACACCAACGCCGGTTCACCTTTGCCATATACGGAGTAAACTATCTTTACGCCGTCTTCTGAAACAGCGGTCTTATTATTTACCTGAACATAAATAAACAAAGCGACCGCTAAGCAAACTACCAAAATCCCTATAATGCGGAATAATCTTTTCATATGAATATTGCCCTTTCCTTCCTTACATTATATTCCCACAAAGCAAAAACCCCAAGCCATTTTCAAGCACCAGATGTTTTTATCTAGCGCAGTACTTTGTGCGTAGCACAAAGTATCAAACTTGGGAATAAAAATTCCGGAACAGTTCTTACAAAAGCTTATGCAATATAAGAGGTTAAAAGGAAACGGTCCTTATGGTTTTATATCTGGAAACAAAATCAAGCTACTTCTAAATTTATTAGATTCTTGGAATGTGATGAAAAACAGCTGTTTTACCAATTTTCATTCTTTCTACGAATTTTTTAGCTTTTCGTCTTTTTCTATTGTTCAGCCTAGTTAATTTTAAAGATTTTTCAAATTCTTTAACAAAAATGAATTGCTCGGTATTAATTTCGTTATAATAAAAAAATAATGGTATCTGACTTAATTTAATATCATTAAACATCGCAACATTAAATAAATAAAGTCCCTCTAAGTATCCTTTGAGATAAGAATGCTCGAGCCAATTTAGCTTATATTCTTTCACAAGCTTTGTGTATGAATTAATCGAATCCAGTAAATAACTTTTACATAATGATCGCCCACCCTTGATTTTATTCAATAGATATCCCAATGCATGCAAGATACCATCTTGATAAGACAGAGAATAAATAATCTCAGGAAATTTAGTATGACTATACTTTCTTGCTGTCCTATCATGTATTGTCGAAATGTAATCTTGTATTAAAAATACTTTAGACAAATTTTTTTCATTCAACAAGCATCCTTTTTTTTCAAAAAACTTACGTAATTTATAAATAAAATAGCTTCCTTCGGTATAGATAGGAATTAAATTATTACTTTTCCATTGTTTTTCATTAGTTTTATCTAATGTAACAATGTAAGCTTGTCTTTTAAAATCATTCATAGCTCTTGAAATATACCTATAAATCCCTTGAAAATCTTCATCCTGTAATGAATAACCGATAAAAACAATAATATTTTGAGCCAAAAATAATTTCAGTTTACTTCCAACAATATTTTTATTTAATTCATGATAACATTTTTTATAATCTTCATTAGTAGCAATAATTGAACCTAAATCATTAATCGAGCCATGAATTTTTATAACTTTTTTCCCAGGAGTACTTAAAAAAGGAATATCTTTGGGGTGCACAAAAGGCATGGCCATTGCTTCAATTTCCAAAAAATCATCCCAGTTAGTAGTAACAAAATATTCGATACATGGAAAAAGAGAAACTTCACGATGAAACTCTGTGGCTTTGTTATATAATTCAGGCCATGCTTTAAAATAATCCAATCTTTGCTTGATTTTATTTATTAAAAATGACTTGCTGCCGTATTTTTTTACATATAAACTCATAACTTTGGAAAAAGAAGGAGCGTATTTGGGCTTCAACTTTAACTCACTCAAAATATTTTCATACAGCGTGTCGGGAAAAACTCTTTTGCTTTCAGTACTAATTCCAGAACCAATAAAAAAGACTACATTGTGAATCTCCTTTATTATTTCTTCTGGTATCACAAAATCGATATAATCTTTACACGAATTACAATCTTTATTTAATTTTTTCATAGATATCAAGTTTAAATAATAATGGACGGCTCCATTTTCTAGAAACCGTCGCTATTTAATAGTCTTTGGCTTGATTTGCTCTCTTGTCAGCATATTGAGATTATTTTACTCCCATAGATATGGTTGTCAACCGAAAATACCCTCTAAAGCTGTATGGCGAAACGATATAAAACAGTATTCGCGGGTGGCTTGGGTGTTTTCGTAGCGCGTCAGCGCAAGAAAATACCCAAGACAGGACCCGCGATTGCTATAAAACAAAAAAGCCGTTGATTTCTCAACGGCCTTCCTCGTAACATAAACGTTTTTCCAACTAAGAGTGATTAAAGTATAGCTGTTAAAAAACGCTGTGTCAAGAAAAATTAAGGGCGTAATTAGCCTCTCCGGTCTAACTACGCCCATCTTCGCCACCCCCTCGGCGGGATTCGAACCCACACTGCCCTCTTAGTTGGAGAGGTACACTATCCATTTATGTTACGAGGGGGTACGATTGAAGGTTGCCTTCTAATGAAATAGACGAAATAAGTCGAAAAATCTAACAAATATTTTATAAATAACTACGCAGGCAGGGCTCGCGACTGTTACGACGAAAACCAGGGTCAGTCCCCTACGGGGACAGACCCTTCATAAAAAAAAAGAGCCAGCTATTTAATGAGCTGGCTTATCGCTTTGCACCGACCTACGCTCAGTCGCTCCTCGCTGCTTTGCAGCTCGTCGCTCCTTAGGAGGGGGCAAGCCCCCTCCTAACGCTATAGGCTTAATTATACGCAGACGCTGTTCTCCCCCAACCGCGGGGGAAATTTTCCCCCGCACCCCTTTGTGAGAGTAGGTCGGTACTCTAAGCAAAAAAAATCCCGCTACTCAATAAATGAATAGCGGGATTTTTAATTATAGGAGCACCGACCTACTCTCACATAGCCTTACGACTACACTACCATCGGCTCTGAGGGGCTTAACGGCCGTATTCGGAATGGGAACGGGTGTTTCCCCCTCGATAAAGGCACTCCAAGAGTGCAACAAAAACATCAACAACTACACACAGATTTAATACATATGAGCAAAAACTACTTATCCAAAAAAACCTCATGAAAACAAAATTAAGGACAAGCCTATTGGCTGATTAGTACGTATTAGCTGAAACTCTTACGAGTCTTACACTTTACGCCTATCAAAGTGGTAGTCTACCACTAGCCTACAGAGTCTTGCGACTCAGGGATACTTAGTCTTGGGGGGTGCTTGGCACTTAGATGCTTTCAGCGCTTATCACTTCCAAACGTAGCTACCCGGCCTTTGCCCTTGGCAGGACAACCGGAAAACCATCGGTTTGTTTCTCTAGGTCCTCTCGTACTAAAGAGAACTCCCCTTCAAA
>Ga0268280_1000698_pt1 | contig 26064 bp, 13 predicted proteins | sample saktaG_9_FD_190139 | JGI IMG/M metagenome (GOLD analysis project Ga0268280, IMG submission 190139) | Saline water microbial communities from Sakinaw Lake, British Columbia, Canada - sak_2011_5_24_40m | ecosystem: Environmental > Aquatic > Non-marine Saline and Alkaline > Saline ... | reverse complement strand
CGGAAAAGATCACATCCTACGGCTACGTGGTGAAAGATTCCAGCATCACTGTTCTCGACGCCTCGATCAAGATGGCTTTCAAGCTCTTTGAAGCGAAAATAAGCGAAATGAAAAAAGAAGAGGCGTTGCGCGAGAGCGAGGAGCGCTACCGAGCCCTATTCGACTCATCCCCCGACGCGATCCTTCTGACCGCTCCCAACGGCAGGATTCTTGCCGTCAACGCCGCCACTTTTCGTATGTTCGAGATGACCAAGGAGGAAATCCTCAGTAAAGGGAGGAACGGAGTGGTCGATACCGACGACCCAAGGCTGGCGGCGGCGCTGGCGGAACGCGATCGAACCGGCAGATTCAGCGGCGAGATCACCTTCATCCGCCGGGGCGGAGTGAAATTTCCCGGCGAAGTGTCCTCCGTCATTTTTAAGGACAAAAATGGAAACGCCAGAACGAGCATAATCATTCGTGAACTCAGCGAGCGCATGCGCATGGAGGAAAGCCTGCGCCGGGCCAACCGATCTCTGCGGGCGCTCCGGGGATGCGACTATCTGCTGGTGCGCGCCGTGGACGAGGCGACCTTGATGAACGGCATCTGCCGGCTGCTGGTCGAGCAAGGCGGCTACCGCATGACCTGGATCGGCTTCGCCGAACAGGACGAAGCAAAAAGCGTCCGCCCGGTGGCCCAAGCCGGCTTCGAGGCAGGCTACCTCGACACGGTCAACATCACCTGGGCCGATAAGGAACGCGGACGCGGCCCCACCGGTACCGCCATCCGCAGCGGCCGGTCGGTGTTGGCCCGCAATATTCCCGGCGATCCCGCCTATGGTCCTTGGCGCCAGGCGGCCATTCAGCGCGGCTATGCCTCATCCATCGCCCTGCCTCTGCAGGACGGGAGCCGCTGCTTTGGCACGTTCAATCTGTATGCGGCGAAACCGGACGCCTTCGATCCCGAGGAAATTAAACTGCTGGCCGAACTGGCCGACAATCTGGCCTTCGGGATCGGAGCCTTGCGGCAACGGGCCGTGCTCACGCGGGAGGAGAGCAAGATGCGGGAAGCGTTGGCCGAGACGCAGCGCTTCAGCGAGGCGCTGCGGGAGAACGAGGAGCGGTTCCGTACCTTGTATGAGAATTCTACTATCGGAATATACAGAACCACTCCGGACGGAGGGATTCTTCTGGCCAACCCCGCCCTGGTCGAGATGCTCGGTTTCTCATCTATCGAAGATCTCGCAACCAGGGACCTTGAGAAAAACGGCTTCGAGCCTTCCTATCCCCGAAGTCAATTCATTGAACGGATCGAAAAGGACGGCATGGTCAAGGGGCTGGAGTCTGCCTGGAAGCGAAAGGACGGGGCCAGCATTTATATCAGGGAAAGTGCCCGTGTTTTTCGGGATGCGCAGGGAAAAGCTCTCTATTATGACGGAACCGCCGAGGACATCACGGAACGCAAACTGGCGGAAGCGAAAATGGCTGCTGCGCTCAAGGCGATACGGGAAAGCGAAGAGCGCCAGCAGTTGATCCTGGCAACGCTCCCCATTGCGATCTTCACTTCCCCGGTCGGTCCGGAAACCGATGTTTCCTGGATCAGCGGCGATGTGGAAAAAGTGACCGGCTTTACCACACAGGAATACATGGCGGAGAAGGATTTTTGGAGAAATCGATTGCACCCGGAAGATCGCGACAGAGTACTGGATGCCTACAAGAGTCAATCGGCGGGCGATGAGATTACCCTTGAGTACCGCTGGTTGTGCAAAAGCGGTGATTACAGGTGGTTTTACGATCGAGCCATTAAAAAGTACAGCGATCATGAGATTCAGTTCGTCGGCCTCATTCTCGACATCTCCGAGCGCAAGCGGTCGGAAGAGGAGATCCAGAGGCAATTATCGGAAAAGGAAATCCTTCTCAAGGAGGTCCACCACCGCATCAAGAACAACATCGCCTCCATCAGCGGCCTTATTTCCCTGCACATGCAATCGGTCACCAATCCCCAGGCCGTGGCCGTGCTGAAGGACGCGATCGGACGTGTCGACAGCATGCGCCTGCTCTATGACAAGCTGCTGCTCACAGAAGACTATGAAGATCTTTCGGTGAAAAATTATCTTGATGACCTGATCGATACAATTATCGCGATATTTCCGGACAAGGCCAAGATCAAGGTCGACAAGCGCATCGACGATTTTCACCTGGATGCCAAGCGGCTCTTCCCGCTAGGGATCATCATCAATGAACTTCTTACCAACAAAATGAAATATGCTTTTATTGACAGGAAGACCGGCTCAATAAAGATCGATCTTTCCCGGAATGACAACCATGTGAACCTGGTCATTGAGGACAACGGCAAGGAGCTCCCGGCCGGGTTCGACATCAACAAAGCAAAAGGATTCGGCCTGATGCTGGTAAAAATGCTCAGCCAGCAGCTGGCAGGAAGCTTTTCAATAGAAAAGCATAAAGGCACCCGGTGTACAATTGAATTTGATATATAAAAAGGCTATGGGGAAGAAAACAGAAGACAGAATGAAGAAAAGAAAAAGATTATCGCTTTCTGTCATCTGTTTTTTGTTTTCTGTCTTCTGGCATCTTTTCTTCTCTCATCACGCATCACGCATTACGCATTACGCGTCACGCATTAGGAGAAATTAAAAATGGGCGCTGAAAGGCAAAAAACCATCCTGCTCGTGGACGATGAAGCGATCATCGCCATGAGCGAAAAAACGGCCCTGGAGAAATACGGCTATAACGTGATCACCGCGCTTTCCGGTGAAGAAGCCGTGACAGCGGTCGAAACCACGCCCGGCATCGACCTGATCCTCATGGACATCAACCTGGGGAGCGGCATCGACGGCACGGAAGCCGCGGCCATCATCCTGCGCCGACGCGACCTGCCCGTGGTCTTCCTGTCGAGCCACATGGAGCCGGAAGTCGTAGAGAAAACGGAAAAGATCACTTCCTACGGCTACGTGGTAAAGGATTCCAGCATCACTGTTCTCGACGCCTCGATCAAGATGGCTTTCAAGCTCTTTGAAGCGAAAATAAGCGAAATGAAAAAAGAAGAGGCGTTGCGCGAGAGCGAGGAACGGTATCATGCCATCCTGGAGCAGGCTGCCGACGCCATCTTCATACACGACGAGAGCGGCCGGATAATAGAGGTCAATCGGAAGGCTTGTCGGAACCTCGGCTATTCCAGGGAGGAATTGCTTTCCCTGTCCATTGCCGACATCGACCCCGAGGCGATCCAGACCGAAAAACATAAATTATGGAGCGAAATCCTTGCCGGCAAACAAGAATTATTCGAGAGCCGGCATCAGCGCAAAGACGGCAGTGCCATCCCGGTGGAAGTGACACTGGGTTCGGTGCGCCGGCCGGCCGGCCCTGCAGTCATCGGTATCGTGAGGGACATCAGCGAGCGCAAGCGGACGGAAGAGGCCCTGCGGCAGAGCGAAGAACGGATGCGGGCGATCGTCGAAGGCACCCCCCACCTTTTCTTCTATATTCAGGATGCGCAGGCGAACACCACCTACGTATCCCCGACCATCGAGAACATCACCGGCTACAAGGCCGAAACCTGGCTGCAACGGAAGGACTGGTTCATAACCGACGCCGCGGTCAATCAAGCCGCTAGAGAGATCACCCAGGCCCATCTTCGGGGAGAATTCAAAAATGAAGCAGTGCTTGTAGAGATCCGCCACGCCAATGGACATCCGATCCTGCTGGAAGCCTATGAATACCCCATTACGAAAAACGGAAAAATAGCCGGTTTGCAGGGAGTGGCCCATGATATCACGCAGCGCAAGCAGGCGGAGCAGGCACTGCGCGAGAGCGAGGAGCGCTTCCGCACCCTCTACGAGAATTCCACCCTGGGGCTCTACCGCACGACCCCGGACGGCAGGATCCAACTGGCCAATCCGGCCCTGATCCGGATGCTCGGCTACTCATCTTTTGCCGAGCTGGCCAATGTGGACCTGCAGCGGAGCGGCTTCACTCCTTCCCATTCCCGCGCCCGCTTCATTGAAAATATTGAAGAAAGCAGCGAGGTCTCGGGACTGGAATACGCCTGGAAAAGAAAAGACGGGAGCAGCGTCCTGGTGCGGGAAAGCGCCCGGGCCATCCGCGATGCCCAGGGGAAAACCTTGTATTATGAAGGGATCGTCGAGGACATCAGCGCGCGCAAGCAGGATGAGGAAGAGCTAAAAAAGTCAGAGGATAAATTCCGGGCTATTTTCAACAGCGCCAGCGACGGGATGTTTATTGTCGACCTGAAGACTCGAAAGTTCCTTATGTGTAATGCTAAGTGTGCAAAAATGCTGGGTTATACACAAGAGGAGTTCTCGAATCTGGATATCACCGATATACATCTAAAGGAAGACCTGCCTTTTATAATCGATCAAATCGGGAAGTTCAGCAGAGGAGAAGAGGGTATTCGTAATGACATTAAATTCAAGCGAAAAAACGGAAGTATTTTGGAATCGGATCTTAGCCCAGCCCTTCTGACAATTGCTGAGGATAAATGTTTACTTATTAGTTTCAAAGACATCACTGAGCGCAAGCAGGCCGAATTCCAAATGAAGGCCGCACTCGAAGCACTGAAAGTGAGCGAAGCCCGTGCCCAGGCATTGCTGCGCACCATCCCCGACATGCTGTTCCGCGTGAATCGCCAGGGGGTTTTTCTGGATTATAAAGCCGATGTCAAGGATCTTTATGTCCAATCCGAGCCTTCCATTATCGGCAAACGCTACCGGGACATCCTGCCGCCGGAGTTCGCCGACCTGATCGACCTGAAGATCCGTGCCACACTGGAAACCGGGATGCTGCAAACCTTTGAATACGGGCTCCCGTTTCCCGGCCAGGGCAAACGAGATTACGAGGCGCGCATGGTCGCCAGCGGCACCGACGAGGTGACGGCTATCATCCGCAATATCAGCGAGAGCAATCTCGCCGAGAAGGCATTGCGGGAAAGCGAGGAGAAGTACCGATCCATCCTCAACACCTCTCCCGACGGTATTTCGATTACGAATATGGAGGGGCGCATCGTCATGGCTTCGCCCGCGCTTGTGACCATGATTGGTTGTGAAAGGGAGAAGGAAATGCTGGGCCGTTTGTTCAGCGATTTCATCTCCCCCGACGATCGCGAACGTGTAGCATCCAAAGTTGCCCTCATGTTCCAAGGTACCATGATGGGGCTTTCTGAATATCACGGATTGCGAGCAGATGGAAGCGTCGTCGACTTGGAGGTGAATGGCGAGTTCATTCGGGACACAGCGGGGCGACCCACACAAATGGTGTTCATCATCCGCGACATCACCGAACGCAAGCGGGCGGAAGAAGAAAAAGAACAGGTCATTTCCCTGCAAAGGGCCACGATCGAATCCACGGCCGACGGCATCCTGGTCATTAACTATTCGGGAAAGATAATGGATTTCAACCAACGCTTCGCCCAGATGTGGCGCGTCCCCGATTCCGTCCTGGAGACGCGCGACGACGCGCAGTTACTGCGTTTCGTCCTGGACCAGCTGCTCGACCCGCAGGGATTTCTGGCGAAAGTGAATGAATTGTACGCCGCTCCCGAGCGGGAGAGCTTCGACCTGCTGCAGTTCAAGGACGGCCGCTGCTTCGAACGCTATTCCCGGCCGCAGCTGATCTCCGGGCGGCCGGTGGGCCGGGTATGGAGCTTCCGCGACATCAGCGCGCGCCAGCAAGCGGAAAAACTCACTGAAGCCCTTTACGAGATCTCCCAGGCCGTCTATTCCACCGGCGCTCTGCAAGAACTGTTCGAGCATATTCATCATGCCTTGTCGAGCATCATTCCGACGAACAACTTTTTCATTGCGCTTCTTAGCGATGATGGCAAGGCGTTGAGCTTTCCCTACTTCATTGACGAAAAAGATCCCGAGGATTCGGCTGCTATCTATGTGGACAATGCCCAGTCCCTGACGGTAGAGGTCTTTCAAACCAAGCGAGCATTACTTCTGGATGAACCGGAACTCCGCGAGCGTTACGTGAGCGGCAGGAACCTGGTTTGGGGAACCGCTCCCAAATGCTGGCTGGGCGTGCCGCTTATCATGAGGGAAACCGTCATCGGCGTACTGGCGGTCCAAGACTATCATAAATCGGGCGCTTATAGCCACAAGGACGTGGCGCTTCTGGAATCGGCCGCCGGCCAGATCGGCATGGCCATCGATCGCAAACGCGCCGAAGAGGCGCTGCGCATAAGCGAAAAGAAATTCCATGATATTTTTGAAAACGTGCTGGACGCCTACTACGAAACGACGCTCGATGGAACGATCCTCGAGGTCAGCCCATCGATCGAGTTCGTGTCGAAAGGACAGTATCGCCGCGAGCAACTCATCGGCAAATCCATGAACGATTTCTATTCTGACTCCGGAAAGCGGCAAACACTCCTGCAGGCCTTGCAGGAAAGCGGAAAGGTCATGGATTATGAGATCTTGCTTAAAAACCGCGACGGTTCATCGATTCCCTGTTCTATTTCGTCAAAGATCCATTTCGACCAGCAGGGACGCCCTGAAAAAATCCTGGGCACCATTCGCGACATCACAGAGCGCAAGCAGGCCGAAGAAGAGATCAAGCGGCAATTGTCCGAAAAAGAAATCCTGCTCAGGGAGGTCCATCACCGCATCAAGAACAATATCGCATCAATTGGCGGACTGATCGCCCTGCGCATGCAGTCGGTCAGCAACCCACAGGCGATCGCTGTGCTAAAGGACGCCGTCAGCAGGGTCAACAGCATGCGCATCCTTTATGACAAGCTTCTGCTCAGCGAAACCTACATGGACGTTCCCGTGAAGAACTACGTGGAAAGCCTCGCTGATTCGGTCATCGCTCTGTTCCCGGACAGCTCCAAAATAAAAATTGACAAGCGTATCGATGATTTTCTTCTGGATACCAAAAGGCTGTTCCCACTCGGCATTATTATCAATGAAATTCTTACCAACATCATGAAATACGCATTCAGCGACAGAAAAAGCGGCATGATAAAAATCGCACTGACGAATGTCAGCGGCCGGGTCACGCTCGCCATCCAGGACAACGGCAAAGGGCTCCCGGCCGGATTCGATATCAATGAAACCAAAGGATTCGGCCTGATGCTGGTAAAAATGCTCAGCCAGCAGCTGGGTGGAAGTTTTTCAATAAAAAAACATAAGGGCACCCGGTGTACAATTGAATTTGATATATAAAGGCGAGGGGCTATGGGCTATTGGGAGGGAAACAGAAGTCAGATGACAGAGAACAGAATGAAGAAAAGACAAAGATTGTCATTTTATGTCTTCTGTCTTCCGAAGTTTTTTCTTCTCTCATCACGCATTACGCATTACGAATCACGGAGCTTCAGGAGTAGATCATGAACGCTGAAAAGCAAAAAACCATCCTGTTGGTGGACGATGAAGTCATCATCGCCATGGCCGAGAAAATGGCCCTGGAGAAATACGGTTACCAGGTCATCATCGCGTCTACCGGTGAAGAAGCGATGGCGATGGTTGAAAAAACGCCCGCCATCGACCTGATCCTCATGGACATCAACCTGGGCGCCGGCATGGACGGCACCGAGGCCGCGGCGGCGATCCTCAAGGATCGCGATCTCCCGGTCGTTTTCCTGTCGAGCCACATGGAACCCGAAATCGTGGCCAGGACGGAAAGGGTCACTTCCTACGGCTACGTGGTGAAAGACTCGAGCATCACCGTTCTCGACGCCTCGATCAAGATGGCCTTCAAACTTTTCGAGGCGAAAATGAAAGAGAGGGAGAAAGAGTCTCAAAGGGAGGCCGCGTTCGTGGCGCTGCGGGAAAACGAGCAGCTGTTGAATTTCCATGTAAATAATTCGCCTTTGGCTACATTAGAGCTGACCAGCGACTTTATCGTAAAGAGGTGGTCGGGCGAAGCTGAAAAGCTATTCGGCTGGAATCGGTCGGAAACCATCGGAAAGCCTCTCATGGATTTGAAAATGATCTATGACGAGGACATTCCGATCGTTCAAGAAATAATGGAGCGGCTTAGCGAAGGTTCTTCAAAAAATATCGTTTCCACCAACCGCAATTACACCAAGGCAGGAAAGGTCATTATTTGTGAATGGTACAACTCTGTATTGTTAGATCCACAAGGGAAAATGATTTCGATAATGTCCCGGGGCATTGACGTCAGCGAGCGCAGGCAGGCCGAAGCGACGCTGCGGGGGAGCGAGGAGCGCTACAAGGCTCTTTTCGATCGTTCACTCGACCTTATTTACATCCATGATTTCGAAGGTCGCTTCATCGATGCCAACAACGCCGCTTTGAATCGGCTTGGCTACACCAGAGAAGAGATTCGCGACCTCAATTTTGCCTCTCTGCTGAGCGAGGATCAGTTGCCGCTTGCATTTAAAACGCTGCAGGAGATTCGCGAAACAGGTTTTCAAAAGGACCTGGCAGAGTTCAGGCTGCGGCACAAAAACGGCAGCCAGGTGCACGTGGAGACGCAAGGATCAGCCATCCTTTCAAAAGGGAGTTTTTCAGCGATCCAGGCGATTGCCAGGGACATCAGCGAGCGCAAACGGGCGGAAGAGGAATTGAAAAAGAGCGAGTATCTTCTCAAAGAAGCACAAAAGGTGGCTCACATAGGCCACTGGGAGTTGGACCCCAAGATCGGCAGACCAACTTGGTCTGAGGAAATATTCCACATTTTCGGGCTTGATCCAAAAAAGGATGAACCATCATTTGTCAACCATGAAACTCATTTGCACCCGGATGACTGGCCGATACTGAACATGGCCGTGACAAAAACCAGTGCGGATGGCTCTCCCTTCGATATACAGTTTCGGATTGTACAACCCAGCGGCAAAATCAGGTGGATGCACGCCTTGGGTACGGCAACAATGGCTGCAAACGGTGTTGTTTCTAAACTGTTTGGAACCGCTCAGGACATCAGCGAGCGCAAGCAGGTAGAATCCCAAAAAGAGGCTGCGCTCGCGGCACTGCAAGTCAGCCTGGAAAAGTACCGGGTTTTGTTCGAATCGTTTCCGCTCGGCATCACCATTTCGGATAAATCGGGGAAGATTGTAGAAGGGAATATCCAATCAGAACAGCTGTTGGGCATCACTCGCGATGTACATACTCAAAGAAGAATCGACAGCAAAGAATGGCAGATTATTCGAAATGACGGCACACCCATGCCTGCCGCTGAATATGCCAGTGCCAGGGCATTGAAGGAAAACCGTCTGATTAAGAATGTGGAGATGGGCATTGTGAAGGACAAGGGCGAAATCACCTGGATCAGTGTGACTGCCGCACCCATACCGCTGGAGGGTTATGGCGTCGCCATCACCTACAGCGACATCAGCGAACGCAGGCAGGCGGAGGATGCATTGCGTCAAAGTGAAGAAAAATACCGTCTCATTTTCAACAGGGAATATGATGCCATCGTCGTGACCGACGCCGACTCGCTGAAGTTTCTCGATGTGAATGGGGCCGCGGTGAATCTTTACGGGTATTCAAAAAAGGAATTTCTGGGTATGACGGCACTGGACCTTAGCGCCGAACCGGAAAAATCCCAATTCACACTACGGGCTGGAGCCGAAACAGATGGAGTACGGGTTCCTGTACGCAAACACAGAAAAAAGGATGGTACCATATTCACGGTAGAGATAACCGCTGGACCTTTTATTTTGGATAACCAAAAAGCCGTGTGCTCGATAATACGCGATATCACCGAGCGCAAGCGGGTCGAGGAGGAGTTGAGTGAGAGCGAAACACGTTACCGTGAACTGTTTGACAATATGAGCAGCGGTGTTGCCATGTATGAAGCAGTGGGCAATGGCGAAGATTTTATCTTCAAGGATTTCAATCGGGCCGGCGAGCGGTTGGATGGCACCCGTAAAGAGGATGTCATCGGCAAGAGCATTTTTCAAGCCCGACCTGGCATCAAAAAATTCGGGTTAGTGGAAGTGTTCAAGCGGGTTTTTGCGACCGGCATTCCGGAATTTTATCTAAACAAGTTCTACCAGGATGAACGAATGCAGGGTTGGTATGACAATTTTGTTTATCGACTTCCCTCGGGCGAGATCGTCGCCGTATACGATAACATCAGCGAACGCAAACAGGCAGAATCCCAAAAGCAGGCCACGCTCGAAGCGCTGCGCAAGAGCGAGGAGCGCTATCGGGCCCTGGTCGAAACTGCGAGTGATCTCGTCTACAGAACGGACAAAGCGGGACATTTCACCTATGTAAATCGGGCAGCGCTCACTACCACCGGCTACGAAGAAAGGGAGCTTATTGGCAAGCTTTATCCTACACTGATCCACCCGAATATTCGCAAAAAGGCTATTAAACTCTTCCTCAGTCAGATCAAAAATGGGACTCATAATACCTATTCCGAATTCCCCATTCTCACGAAAGACGGCCGTGAGATCTGGCTTGGGCAAAACACTCAGTTGATCAAAGAAGATGGCCGGGTGACAGGTTTACAGGCAGTATCCCGCGACATCAACGCGCGCAAGCTGGCGGAAGCAAGTCTTGAACAAGCGCTCAATTGGCAACAGATGATCTTTGAAGGCTCACGGGATGCAATCTTTATCTCGGATCAGGATTCTCGCTTTGTTGCAGTCAACAACTCTGCGTGTGACCTGACTGGATATTCACGTGAGCAACTGCTGAAAATGCGAATTCCTGATATTCATGATCTCCTTGATTTGGGTGCGTACAAGCTGTATCATCAGAGGATCTTTGCCGGGGAAGAAATTCTCAGCGAGGCAAAAATCCTGCGGAGTGACAGCGCAAAAATAGACACAGAGTTCAGCAACAGATGTGTGTCGATCGCAGGAAAGCTATACATGCATACTACTGCTCGCGATATCACCGATCGCAAGCAGGCGGAAGAGACGCTGCGCAAGAGCGAGGAGAAGCTCCACGAGGCACAGGAACTGGCGCATATTGGGGTCTGGGAATGGGAAACCGCCACCGACACCGTGACCTGGACGGAGGAGCTTTATCGTATTGCCGGTCTCGACCCGATGCGGCCAGCACCCACCTACGCGGAACACCCCACCATCTATGCTCCCGAAAGTTGGAAGCTTCTGGAAGCCGCTGTTACAAGAACACTGGCGACCTCTGAACCATACCAGCTTGAGCTGAAACTCATCCGACCGGACGGCAGCAGCCGCTACGTGAACGCATTTGGCGGCGCGAAGCAGGACAGTGATGGACGGGTTAATGGGCTTTACGGTACCGTGCAGGACATCAGCGAGCGCAAGCTAGCGGAGGAAGAAATAAAGCGCCAATTGGCGGAAAAAGAAACTCTGCTCAAGGAAGTCCATCACCGCATCAAGAACAACATCGCCTCCATCGGCGGTTTGATATCACTGCACATGCAAGCGGTCACCAATCCCGAAGCCGTCGCGGTGCTGCAAGACGCAAGCAGCCGGGTCAACAGCATGCGCCTGCTCTATGACAAGCTGCTGCTCACAGAAGATTATAAAGATCTTTCGGTGAAAAATTATCTTGATGATCTGATCGATACAATCATCGCGATATTTCCGGACAAGGCCAAGATCATCATTAAAAAGCAAATCGCCGATTTTCAGCTGGATCCAAAACGGCTGTTTCCCCTGGGCAGTATCATCAATGAACTTCTTACCAACAAAATGAAATATGCTTTTATTAATAGAAAAACCGGGATAATAAAAATTTCCCTCACCAAAGCCGACAACCATGTAACGCTCACCATACAGGATGATGGCAAAGGGCTCCCGGCCGGATTCGATATCAATGAAACCAAAGGATTCGGCCTGATGCTGGTAAAAATGCTCAGCCAGCAGCTGGGTGGAAGTTTTTCAATAAAAAAACATAAGGGCACGAAGTGTGAAGTTGAATTTGATATATAACGGCCAAGGGCAAGGGGCGAGAGGCTATGGGCGATAGGTTAGAGGTCATGGGTAATAGGTCAGATGCAAGAGGCATGGGCTAAAGGCAATAGGGAAAAGCAATTGCCGTTGAAGCGTTGCAGTGTTGCAGCGTGGAAGCGAAAGCAGCACTAAAATAAATGTCTGAGAATTGCCTTATCGTTTCAACTCTTCAACGTTTCAACATTTCAACGATTTCTTTCTTAACCCTCGAACCTTATCTTTCTTCCTTCTTCGCTAACACTATCACTAACACTAACACTTTTTCTGTGGGAATTTGACAATTCCCCCGGCCTGGTGGTAAGTTGGCATCTTGGGAATCTGATCGAAAACAGGATGGCTTCATGATCGAACTGCGCAACGTCTGCAAGAGCTACAACAAGGGCGCCGTGCGCGCCGTTGACGACCTCACCCTGGCCGTGCCGCCCGGGGAGATATTCGGCTTCCTCGGCCCCAACGGCGCCGGCAAGACCACGACCATCAAGATGATCGTCGGCATTCTGGCCCCCGACACGGGAACCATCGCCATTGAGGGTCGCGACAACCGCCGCGAGCCCCTGGCCTGCAAGGCCGTCACCGCCTACGTCCCCGACTCACCGGAGATCTACGAGCGGCTCACCGGCCTTGAGTATCTCAACTTCATCGCCGATGTCTACGGCGTGCCGGCCCGCGAGCGCGCCGAGCGCGCTAAGCGCTGGCTGGAGGTCTTCGAGCTGGCCTCTGCCGCCGCCGACCCCATCCAGACCTATTCGCACGGCATGCGCCAGAAGATCGTGCTCAGCGGCGCCCTGATCGTCGAGCCGCGGGTGTTCGTCCTCGACGAGCCCATGACTGGCCTGGACCCGCGCTCCGCCCACAGCCTCAAGCAGGCCATGCGCGCCCATTGCGACCGCGGCGGCACCCTCTTTTTCTCGACCCACGTCATGGAGGTCGCCGAAAAGTTCTGCGATCGCATCGCCATCATCCACCGGGGCCGCCTCTCCGCCTGCGGCACGCTGGACGAGCTGCGCCGCCAGGCCGGCGAATCGCAGTCCCTGGAAAAGATCTTCCTGGAGATGACCGGGTCATGAGACGCTTCCTCGCCCTGCTCGGGGCCAGCTTGCGCCAGAATTTCGGCCTGGCGCTGCTTAAATACAAAGTCATTAAGCAAAGGAAAGACCTCTGGCTGGTGCTGCTTTTCGCCCTCGGCCTTGCGGGTGTTCTCCCCGTAGTCGTCCTGTATTTCAAGGTCCTCGGCCTCGTTTTCTCGATCCTGCAAAGCCAGGGCCAGGCCACCGCTCTGCTGACCCTGGCCATCCTGGCCGGCCAATTCCTCATTCTGGTCTTCGGCCTCTTTTATGTCCTTTCGGCTTTCTATTTCTCGCGCGACCTCGAGTTTCTGGTCTCCTTACCGGCCCGGCCCTTCGAGGTCATCGCGGCCAAGTTCGGCGTCATCCTGGTCAACGAGTACCTGACCGTCGTCCTTGTCGTCGTCCCAGCTTTCGTCGTCTACGGCGTCATGGCTGCCAAACCCCTCTCCTATTGGCCCCTGGCCGCCCTGGTCTTCCTGCTGCTGCCGGTCATTCCCCTGGCCCTGTCGGGCCTGCTGGTTATGGCCATGATGCGCCTGGTCAACGTCAGCCGCAAAAAGGACTTCTTCCTCCTGGCCGGCTCGCTGGTGCTGGTAACGGGAGTCCTCTTCCTGCAGCTCGGCCTGGCCGGCAATCGCAGCCCCGAGGAGCTGCTGAAGTTTTTTACCGCCGCCGACGGACTGGCACGGCTGGTGGGCGAGAAGTTCCCGCCCTGCATCTGGGCCTCGCGCCTGCTGGCCTCAGGATTCAGTGCCCCGGGCCCGGGCTACCTGGCCCTATACGTCGGCGTTTCCATAGCCGTACTGCTGCTCCTGCTGCTGGCCGCGGAAAAGCTCTTTTACCGCGGCCTGATCGGCTTGGCCGAAATGGCCGTCCGCCGCAAAAAGCTTTCCGCCGCCGCCCTGGCCGGACGCTTCGCCAATCGCCGGCGGGCCTGGCGCGCCATCCTGCTGCGTGAATGGAAGCTGATGAACCGTACCCCCATTTTTCTGCTCAACGGCATCTTCTCGGTCATCCTGGTCCCGGCCATGTTCTTTTTCATGGTGCGCAGCGGCGCCGGCTCGTCATCGATCGCTTTCCTGAAGATCCTGGGCTCGGGAAACCGCACAGTCGAGATCCTCTTCGCCGCGGCCTTTTTCGTGGCCTGCGGCTGCCTGAACGGTACCGCCTCATCGACCTTCTCGCGCGAAGGGCGCAACTTCTGGATCTCCAAGGTGATCCCGGTCGCTCCCCGCCGCCAGGTCATGGGCAAGTTCCTCCATTCCTACCTGGTCGCGGTTCTGGGCGTCCTGAGCGGCTCGCTAGTGGCCAAGCTGGCCATGGGCCTGGGCTGGAAAAGCGTACTGCCGGCCGCCCTGCTGGCCCTGGTCGCCGGGGCTTTTCTCACCGCGGTGAACATGGCCGTCGACCTGGCGCGGCCGCTGCTGACCTGGAAGAGCCCGCAGCGGGCCATCAAACAGAACCTTAACGTCCTGCTGGCCATGGCCCTCGACGTCGGCTTCGTCTACCTATTCTACCGTCTCTTCCTGCTCCTGCGCCGGGCCGGTCTGAACGGGGCATCCCTGGTCAGCGCAATGCTCGCCGCGGCCGCCCTGGCCGCCGCCATCTCCCTTTTTCTCCTGGCGCACATCGCCGCTGGGCGCTACGCCAAGATCGAAGCGTAGAAATAACCTGTTTTTGTATGATTTCCAGAAGGGTTTGACTTTTAAGACAGTCGCTACGGATATCGGCGATAATGCGGGAGGGTTACACCCCAAGGGGTTAAACCCTCCCCTACATGAATATATTGCCTTTTCCTACTAACACTAACACTTAGATTTAACTCGGTTGAACTGTAGTTCGGCCACTAACACTTTCCTTCGGTAATGCGCTCCTAGTTGGCTTTTCGCCAACTGACTATTCCTTGGATCAGATGAGCGCCCGAAGCCGCGCCGCATACAAAAAATAAAAGGAATTTGCCTAATGACACTCCGCCCTGGGTGTAGAACACGACCGCCACGCACAGAAAAACAAGGCTTACGGCAAAAAAGCGCAGGTAACCTTTTTTCATTTCTTACATCCTCCTGATCTCGGTTTTTGAATTTCCTACAAATATTTTTACGCTTTGGTCCAACTTAAATACGACATCCATTGATAAATTGTAGATGAAGGTTTGGCGCGTGTCAAATGCCTTATGCCGGCATCGCAACTGCCGCCCCTGCACCCGGAATTGCCTTCTCTTACTTTTCCCTTTTTCCTTTTACCATTCAAGCGCTTTTTCTTTTTCCCCTGTCGCCTCCAGCCTTTTGCCTATCGCCCTTTTTAACTTATCCCTTTCAAGCTCCCCTTCCCTCCCCGGTCTCCTTTGCGCCTAGAGCCCCTTGCAGTTGCGGACCATGGTCTGACAGTCTTTCTGGTCCTGGCGATATTTCCGTTGGCAGTCGACGATGCACAGCCGGCTGGCACTTACCTTTTCCATCATCAAGCAATCTGCAAAACAGAAATCACAATCCTGCCTGGCAACAAGCTTGCAGCCGTTGTACTCCCCGTCGCATTTTTCATTTTCCTTTGTCCCCCGGTTTGAATTTCCTCCCCTCTGGCTTCCAGGATTCCCCGGCTGCGCCCCGTCGGGCGAAAGGTCGATCGGCTCGAATCCTCCGTCATCATCTTCCCCGCCAGCGCAGGTGAAGAGGACCGGCAGGGAAGGACCCCGGCCGGGGTCCGCAGCGTCAGCCTCGTTCTGGGCCCCCGCAGGGGGGACCTTCAGGGCTTTCACAAGTTCCGCTTGCCAGGCCCTGTAAGCGAGCTCCACGGGATCGGACATCCAATCGGGATGCTTCAGCTTTTCTTCCGCCGCGGCCAACTTCAGGACCTCGACGACGTGGTAGAGCGACATGATCCTTTCCCACTGTTTTTCATCGATATCGCCGGCGTGGATCTTCCGGCCGGTCTTTTTGAGCCCGTCCAGGAGATCCTTGATCTCCGCTTTATGCTTTAGGGAAGCTTCATAGCGGTTCGCGAGCGCCGGAAAACCCTCATATTCAGGCAGCGGCCGGCCCTTGCCGCCGGAATTCCCGCTCAATGTCCAGCCGGGGTCCGGGCATTCCGCCTCGACAATCCTGCCTATCTCCCTGGGATACACGTAAGCCAGGCGGATCGCCCCGACGGCGCAAGCCGACATGGCGGTGTCTCCCGGCACGGCCGGTGCCTCCCCCCTTGCCTTGTATTCTATTTCAACCCGCTCGCCGTCGGGATGGGCGATCGTTGTCACGCGGCCGAGGGGGTCCCGTTCGACGGTGAAGACTTCCGGCTGGTAGATCTCGATAACCGTCCTGGAATATCCTTCCGGAAAATAGCGGATGAAATAACCCTTGGGGTTATAGGACCAGCGGCCCCGGGGGACTTCCGGCCCCTCATCACCCGCCGCCGCCTCACCGCTGAGGACGGCGATCCTTTCCAGTTCCTCATAGGACGCTTCGGCGTGGCTCAAGGCATTTCTCAATTCCGCTTCCGCCTTGTAGACATTGCGCAGCGCCGGAGAGACCTTGTCCAGAACCTTTTCCAGGCCTTTGTCGGAGAGGATCCCGAGAGCGCCGCCATTGGTCTCGAGGATCTCCTTCGGCGTGAGCAGCACCATGGCTGTTTTCAGCAGCTTGCCGGATTTATGGTCGATCTTGGCGTGGGCCAGGATCGCCCAGAGCAGGACCTGGATGTCTTTCTGGGAAACTTCCGGATAATCGGCGGCGTGGAAAAGAATGCCGCGAATGATCTCGGCCCGCGGCCCCTTGAGCGGCGCCTGCAAATAACCCTCTCCGTGGCCGGGCCCGCGCGTCCCGGCCTTGAGGCAATAGCTCTCGGCTTCGAAGACATAAAGCCCGCCTTTTTTGATCAGGAATGTCCCCCCGGAGCCCCTTGGCTGCAGGGAAAGCGGCTCGAAGCCCCCGGGTTGAAAATCGTCGAGGAACGGCACGGCGGTTGCGGCGTCGGCCAAGGACGTCGTCAGGGCCGGTTTCGCCTTGAACAAGGCGTCGATATCGGCTTTTTCGGACAATTTTTTCAGGACCTTGAACGGTGACTTCTGAGCCTTGAGGGAACTCTCGTTCCACGCGCCCCAAAAAATTGCAAAGAAAACAACAACCATGACTGTTCGTCTCATGAAATCCTCCTGTATATTGAAAATAAAACTTTTGGATAAAAATCTCACTTTTATCCCGGAAAACCTGAAACGAGTTGCTTAGGCTGATGAAAAAGCATTCGAGATCAGGCTATAGGTCATGGGTAATGGGTATTGGGCAGGAGGACTTCGTAGAGTGCCGTTCACCTAGAACCCATTACCTCAAACCCATAACCTGGAGATCGCTATTCCTGAACGCCTATCTGTTATTTTTTTTCTGCCCGGCACGAGATCCCGTGCTTCTTGGCCGCGGCCTCGATGTCTTTCCAGAACAAGGACACCATCTCGGTCAGCTTGGGAAGGATCATGACGCGGCCGCAGCTGGCGCACTTGACCACCTCCGTCTCAGGCACCGCCATGCCCTGCCGCTGCGCCGCCAGGCGCAGATTGGTATAGGCCTCCGCCACCGCATCGCGCACCTGGAAATTGGGGTCCGACAACCGCCCCAGCAGCGGCCCGCAGGCCCGGGGTCGCTATTCTTTCCACAAAATTCCAAACTCCAAATACCAATTAAATTCAAAGTTTCAATGGCCGAAACAAAGAAAAGACCTCAGATGACCAATGGTAGAAATTGACAAATAAAAAAAGCAGCCCTATACTTTTTACAAATAAAACAGGGACAAAAGCGCTGTCTGGGAGACCGAAGCGCAACAAAAGGGGAAAAATGCAAGATGAAACATGCAAGCGTGCTTAGGTTCGGAGGTACAGCGGCGATCGCGGTCGGCGCGCTCTACCTGCTGGTGGGATTGACGCATTTCCTGCTGCCGCGGGCCCAGCTGCGCGGCGCCGGCGGCATCACCGCGGCGTTCTTCGAGTCGCTCGCCCAAGGTTCTTCGATATTCATGCTCCACTATTGGCTCGTCGTCGCCCTTTCACTGCTGACGTTCGCTGTGATCGCGGCTTTTTTCTCATTGCTGCGCGAGCAGCGAACGGGACTTCTCTGCTGGGCGACGGCGGTGGGCTTTTTCGGGGCGGCACTGACGGCGATCGATTTTGCCTGGTTCGCCGTCGAGGCGCCCCGGCTGGCCAGGCTGTATATGAGCGCCGCAGAGGCCTCCCGGCCGCTGCTGCTCATGGTCGGCGTGCCACACATCGATCCGTGTTTTTTCTCGTATGGATTGGCGGGGGTGTTCGCGCTGACCGTAAGCAGCGCGGCGCTGCGCCACAGGCTTCTTCCCCGCGCGCTCGGAACCATCGGCGTTGTCGGCGGCGTGATGCTTCTTCTGGTGTTCGCGGGAGCCCTTGCCCATTCTCCGTGGCTGATCGATTTCGCCGTCGGCTTGGGCGGGCTCGTCGTCGGCCCGCTATGGTACATCTGGACCGGGTTTGTGCTTAGGAACAAAGGTCGAGCAGAGGAAACGGCCCAATTGTAAGTAAGGGCGATCCGCCAGGCGTAGTGCTGAAGGTTGGGATTAAAATACTAATCGGAATCTCATTATTTGACTTTGCATTTCAAAAATCTTATATTTCCTTCATACGGGGGGAATTTGAAAACATTAATAAGACAAACATGGCGCCGGAAAAGTGTGGCCGTGGGGATCCTTATGTTTTTTTTGGCGGAAAATGGAATGATTTCCGCAAAAACGGAGAAACCCGGGGCGACAATCGTCGTTCAAAAACTGGACGGGCAGACCGTCAGGGGTGAGTTGCTGGAGGTCAAGGATGGGATCCTCAACCTGCTCGTTTACGAAAACGCGACCAAGGTGGATATCCATCTCAACGAACTCAGCAGCGTGCGAATTGAAAAGAAAAGCGCTTTCCTTAAGGGCCTTGGGATCGGCATCCTGGCGGGGGCCGCGAGCGGCGCGCTGCTGGGTTTCCTGAGCGGGGATGATAAATCAAGTGGCTATTGGGATATTTTTACCTTTACGGCCGGGGAGAAGGCTTTGGTATTAGGGGCCTCTTTGGGCGCCGTCGGGGGTGCGACCGGCGGGGTTATCGGGGCATTGAAAGGCACCGACAAAACGATAAGCCTGAATACGCTGTCGCCGGAAAAGATGCGCCGAGTCGAAGCCAAGCTGGCTTCCTTGGCCCGCTACAAGCCGGATCCGATCGCGGAATACCTGAAAAGGAATTCAAAAGAGCCGGAGTGAACGAGCCCCTAGGTTATCGGAGAGAACAAATCTCAATTTTCTCCCTCTACCCATAACCGATTGCCAAGAACCCGGCGCGCGTTCCTCTTCAACCTCGATCGCCGTACTTCGAACCATTTTTTTCTTACCTTACACCGTCAACCGTCCACCGTAAACCGAGTTCTTTCTTATCACCTATTACCCATCAGCAAGTTAAGTAGTCAGCAGACAGTAGACAGTAGACAGTAGGAAGAATAGATCTTTCATTTCAACTCTTATCTTTTTCTTACCGTCCACCGTCCACCGTAAACCGAGTTCTTTCTTATCACCTATTACCCATCACCTGGTGCTCGCTTTTTTCTTCCCTATAGCCCATAGCCTCTCACCCCTCGCCTTTGTCTTTTTCTTCCCTCATCACGCGTTCCGCCTCACTATAGCTTTTTTGGGTCTTTACCCTACGCCGAATTCACTTTAATCCTGTTTCTTCCTTAAGCCGTCAGCCGTATGCCGTACACCGAGTGCCTTCATTCTTCCCTCACACCGTCAACCGTCCACCGTAAACCGAGTTCGCTTTAGTCCTGTTTCTTCCCTACGCCGTCAGCCGTATGCCGTACACCAAGTTCTAACCGGCTCTTTGAAGTTCGCACTCTGGGCTCTTGGCCATCAATTGCCGCACGAAGCTCGGCGTTTCGGGATCGCTCAAACACGACTCGCCGTACAGGCTCACGTAATTTGCCGCCATCTGCCGCAGCTCTTCCAGGCCCAGCATGTTGTCGCTGCCTTCCAATTTGGTCACAAAACAAAACACTTTCTGTTTTTGCATTTTTTATCTCCTGCCACAATGATAATATCGGGGGTATGACAAATGATGTCATAGGGGGAAGGAAAATAAAAAACATTGAATTGTTGAAGGGTGGACGGGTTAAAGCCAAAGATCAGCGGCAAAAGTCCGATCTTTGCGGTTTACCTTTAATTCTTCAAATCTTTAAAACTTCAACGAATTTATCCTCAGCGGCTTTGACCAGCTCTGACTTTGGAAACTGCTCCTCAAACTGCCTCAGCCGGTAATGCGCAGCCTCGAGCATGTTGTTCTCGGCTAAAAGTACGATCAATTGGTAGAAGGCGCGCCAAAATGAGCATGCCGGCCACCATGCGGTCGACGACCTCGACCGCAAGCTGGCGGAGTGCGGGCTGGAGATTCTCTGCCCGCCCTGCCGCCGGCTTGAGGCAAATTGATCTGCTTCCCGCCTCGGCACACAGTCGGCCCGTAGGCCTTGAGTCGGATCACATTCTCTTTTTTATCACCCTTTATGGGTAAATAAGCCATATAAGGAAGCCCAGGGCATCAACTTTTTATTTTTTTACAATTCTCCCCTAATTGCTCCGCTCAATAGATATTGCCGTTCGATGACGTGAGCGCCCCGGCACTGGCGGAGAGGGTGTAAGCCGTGCCGCCACTGCCAGTCCAGGTAGCGATGTTGAACGCCCCGCTACTGTCGACTTTGTAGGTGGGAATGGCGCTGAAGGTGAGCGGTTGGCCGGACACGCAATACTCAGGCATGCCGGGGGTGCGCAGGAAATAAGCGGTGCCGCTGCCCTTGATCGAACAGGCGCCACTGGCTTCCATGCAGACCGCCGTCATTTCGTCAACGCCAATGCCGCAGGCCTGGCTGGTCCAGCCGTCCTGCAGCAGGCGCGCCAGGAACGTGACCAGCCTGCCCATGCGGTCGCGGGTGACAAAATGAGAATCGGTGATCACCTGCTCCAGCCTCGGCAGGAGCAGGAAATCCTGGCCCAGGGTGATGTCCCTGTAAAAGGGGTTGGCCAGTGCCTCACTCGAAATGACCGATTTGCTGGTCAGCGCCGCATACAGGAAATAGCCCAGGACCGCGTGGCCGGCACTGGTACCGCCGACGGGCACGCCTTTGGCCACAAGGGAATTGATGGAATCCTCGATGGGGGTGCCTCTCCAGTTATTCCAGTAATCGGACTGGTCGCCGCCGGCGATGAACAGGGCCTCGGCGTTGCGGATCTGGGTGTTTACGTAGCTGTTGCTGGAGTCCTTTTTGGATAGAACAAGCGTTTGCACCGAATCGACGCCACCCAGTTGCGTGTAGATGTAATCATTATAACCGTCGGAACCGCTGCAGCGGATGATCACAAAGTCACCGCCACCCGATTTGGAGATCATCCACTGGATGGCCGCGTCGACATCGGTGCCGCCTCCCATCATGCAAATGCCGAAACTGGTCGCGGTGCTCACATCGGCCGCGTTGCCCGTCATGTAGGACTTGTACCCGAACAGGGCAGTCCCCGAAAGGACCGACACCATCAAGCCCATCAAAAAGATGAGCTTGATTGTTTTCCTTGAAAAAATTTGATTCATGCGAACCTCCTCAATTATTTTGGGATTTTTTTAACCGAGTTGGGTGATTCTCATCGCAACCTTCGATTCAGGCGCTTTCATAACCAAACGATAGTTTATTTATTTTCAAATGTCAATGTTGAAAAAATATTTTCATTTTACGCTAAAAGGCAATGGTGGAAGACTTAGGCACGGACCTTGAAATTGCAAATCTATTTGCCCGGCAGTGGCACATTCTTTCTATCGGAAAATAAAAAACATTGAATTGTTTAAGGGTTGAAGGGTTAACGGGTGGACGGGTTAAAGCCAAAGATCAGCAGCAAAAGTCCGATCTTTGCGGTTTCTTTTTATCTCTTCAACTCTTTAACCCTTTAACAATTATCTGTATTACTTTTTGTGAATTCAGGTTTATTAATGCTTTCTGTGTTACAATGCCTGCTCGGGAGAGAGGTATTGATGATCGAAAGGATAAAGGAACAGTTGTGGAAAGTTCTGCGCGATAAAAAAGTCTCCCTAGCCATGATCTATGCTGACGATGGGGAGATCCTGTGGCATAGGGGGAGGAATATCAAGGGGAAATACTTGAAAGAGAGCATGGGGATATGCAAGCTTACTGCCCTTCAGGCCATTGAGAAACATAAAAAAATCAAGGAAGAAAACTGCCTGATTAATCTTAATCCCTCACCATTGTCTGATTCCGCATATTTACTGAACGTTAAAAGCCTGCTGATCATCCCCTTAGCCAAAAAATATTATCTGTACCTGGACAGCGGTTCCTCGGAAGGGTTCGGCGAAAGAGAGATCGGTGCCTTCGAAACCATGGCTGCTATCATGAGTGAGATATGCAAATCCCTGGTCGGGGACCAAGATCAGATCAACGACAAACGGCCAACCAGTCACCACCTGCGCGGACTAAACGAAAAAGTGATCCGCTATGCTATTGAAGAGGAACCCGTGCTGCTTCTGGGCAAAACAGGAGTAGGCAAAAACCGAGTCGGCGAAATGATTCATCGCTACTCCGGCCGCAAGGGTAATTTTGTCGTCGCCCACTGTCCAACCATCCCCGAGACGCTTTTCGAAAGCGAGATATTCGGCCATAAAAAGGGTGCGTTCACCGGGGCGAACAAAGACAAAAAAGGGTTGTTAGCCCAGGCCGAACTCGGGACACTTTTTATCGACGAAATCTCCGAAGTTCCCCTTTCCTTCCAATCCAAGCTGCTTCGCTTCATTGAAAACAGGACTTACAAGCCCCTAGGCGAGATCCTGGAGTACAAAACCAACGTGCGCATCATCGCTGCTTCCAATCTCGACTTGCCAGAGGAGATCAAGAAAGGCCGTTTTCGTGACGATCTGTATTTCCGCTTAAACTCCCTGTCTATCAACATCCCTCCATTGAAGGAAAGAAAAGAAGACATCAAGATCCTAGTCGACGAATACTGCAATTACCTGCGCGGGAAAGAAATAAGTCCGGCAGGATGGCAAATTCTTTTTAATTATGATTGGCCGGGAAATATCCGCGAACTGATCACGGTTTTAAAAAGAATCGGCATCGATTTTCCGGAAAAAAGCATCGGAATGGAGCTGGCTCAGATCATTAATGCGACCGGTTTTGCAGGGGAGACAAAAATACCTGAACCCAGTCCGCCCAATCCTATCTCTCTGATCTGGCAGAAACTGGACCAAGGGCACGGATTTTGGGATGTGGTCTGGAGGCCATTCATCACCACCAGGGAATTTAACCGCCAAGAGGTTCACTGCATTATCAAGGAAGCTTACCAGCGTTCCGGAGGTAATTTCAAGGAAGCCATCAAGATCCTGCACATTAACCCTCAAGAATACAAAAAATTCATTTCTTATTTGCATAAATACAATATCCACCCAGCTCGATAATCCACTGGTTACCGAAATATACCCCAAGGATTATCGGATTTCATCACCTAAAACACAGGAGAAAGACAAAAGTACTAAAAATAAATAACTCAAAGGTTATCTAATCGTTTATTGATTATATACAGTCAGGCCCTTAAACCATCGTCGATCGCGGCTCTCTAATCTTTCCTAAAGATGGCAAGAAATATGCTATGTTATTTTTTCCATTTAAATTATTACATTTTTACTCAAGGAGTAATCGATGCAGACAAAAAATGGTACTATTTTTGCGGGGATACTAATCCTGTTTCTGGCTTTTTCCCCGGCTTATGCCGCCAGGCCCACAGTGATCCTTAAGGCCGTTCCGACCAAGATCAGTCTGGGTAGTTCTTCCACATTGACCTGGACCTCTGCTAACGCCACATCCGCCTCCATCGACAATAACATCGGCAGTGTGCCGCTCAACGGCTCGCTCAGCGTCTCGCCCACGGTAACCACCACCTACACCATCACCGTCAAGAACGCCAGCGGCGTCAAGGCCACTGCCAAGGCCAAAGTCACGGTCCAACCCGCACTTCCCGTTGTCTCGTTCAGCGCCTACCCCGACTACCTGCTCATGGGCGAGAGTTCCACCCTGAGTTGGACAACCGCCAACGCCACCGCAGTGTCCATCGACAACGGCATCGGCAGCGTTGCCTTGAACGGCTCAACAACCGTCACGCCTAGCGTGACGACCACTTTCACTTTAACTGCTACGGGAACAGGAGGGACGATCACAGCCCAAGTCGAAGTGCAAGTGAACGCCACCCCCGCCCCCACGATCACCCTGACAGCGACCCCTCAATCCATTTTTCCTGACGAAGCTTCGCTTCTTTGCTGGCATGCGGAAAATACCGATTCTGTGTTCATAGATAACGGTGTGGGTGCCGTCGCCACCGAAGGGACGATCCAAGTCTCGCCCGCGGCCACCACGACCTATACCGCCACCGCGACTAATGCCGGAGGCACGGCCAGCGCCTCGGCCACCGTTTCGGTCGATGACACACTGGGGCCGTCGGCTACCATTTATTCCTCGCTGGAAATCGTGCCCATGGGCGGAGCCGCCATTCTATCCTGGTCTTCCCTACACGCGCTATCGGCAAGCATTGACAACGGCATCGGCAATGTTCCGGTAAATGGTTCGCTCAACGTCACTCCCACCCAAACCACCACATACACCTTGTCGGTCATGAACCAAAACGGAACAGCATCGGCCTCTGTAAAAATAGTGGTTCTGTCCTCACCCAAGTGTTTCGCCTATGTGCCAAATTCCAGCAGCAATACGGTTTCAGTTGTGAACACGGCTTACTCGGGCATTGTGATCAAGACCATCCCGGTCGGGGGACAACCGAGAGGCAGTGTGGTCTCTCCGGACGGCACACGTGTATATATCGGCAACGCGGGTTCCAACTCCCTATCGGTCATCAATACGGGTCCTAACGCGGTGGTTTCAAGCATTAGTCTGGGTGGAGGCCCGAAATACCTGGCCATCCATCCGGCGGGCCGGATTTTGTATGCCACCCTGGAGAAAGCCTCGAGCTACGCCATTGCTACGATCGATACCGCGAGCGGGCAGGTCCTGAAGGAGTTGGACTTGGGTGACGATTACCTGGGCGGCATCACGGTCCATCCTGACGGCAGCCGGCTGTATGCGGCGGCTTATGGAGGGAGCATGGTGCTGGTTATCAGCACCGCCAGCAACGAGATCGTTTCGCAGATTCCCTTGAGGGCGCCCATCGACCTGGCAGTCAGTCCGGACGGCAGCCACTTGTACGCCATACAGGGATATTCAGGATACAGCGACAATATATCCGTGCTCGATACCGTCGTCAACAAAGTGGTTTCAAGTTTGCGAGTGAACCTTCCCAATGGTGTTCCGGCCAGCCTGGTCGCCTTGGAGCTGATCCCGGACGGCAGTAAACTTTATGTGACGGTCTCGGATGACAGCAGCATCTCGATCATTGACACGTCGACGCTGCTGGCGAGAAGGGCGGAGTCGTTCGCCGGATATTCTCCAAAATGCCTCACTGCCAACCCGGACGGCAGTAAAGTTTACGTGATCTTCAGCGGTTCAAATTATCTGGTTTATTACTATAGCGGTTCCGGAACGATCGGCGGCTGGCTCAGCGTCGGAAGCTACCCCCTCAGCTACGGGAATTTTATCGGCTACATGGCTGAGACCGCTGCCGGGAAAGTGAGCCAAGACAATGTCGGAGTTGCAGGCGTCACACTGACCATAGCGGGCGAAGATGTGACCAGAACAGCCGTGACCGATGCCGGTGGCAACTACATCACCGCCCTGAAAAACGGGACATATACCGTCACCCCAACTAAAGGAAATTCGGTTTTTTCGCCGCAAAGCCGGCAGGTGACCGTCGACCAAAGCCTGAGCGGGGTGGATTTTTCAGTGATCGATCCGGCTGTGCCGCCGACCGTTTCCCTCTCGGCGTCGCCAGCCACCATCCAGGCCGGGAGCACCGCCACACTCTCCTGGACTTCGACCAATGCGGCTACGGCCACAATCGACAACAACGTGGGCACGGTCCCGGTGAACGGTTCTAAAACCGTGACCCCGGATGCAACCACCACCTACACCATCACCGTGTCCAACACGGTGCTGA
>Ga0268280_1000697_pt1 | contig 26120 bp, 35 predicted proteins | sample saktaG_9_FD_190139 | JGI IMG/M metagenome (GOLD analysis project Ga0268280, IMG submission 190139) | Saline water microbial communities from Sakinaw Lake, British Columbia, Canada - sak_2011_5_24_40m | ecosystem: Environmental > Aquatic > Non-marine Saline and Alkaline > Saline ... | reverse complement strand
TCTCGCATTCCTTCCAGTACGCCTCGTAAATCTCGTTCGTCGTCACCCCGAAAATCCGACACACTACGGCTGAATTATCAAATGACCATGACTTACCACCATGCCCCGCAAGCCAATGGCAACCATTTTTCCGGCAGATCAGGGGATCGCACAAGGTAACGCAGTTCTTTCTGACGTCACGTAGCCGCTTGTCAACGCTCTGCATAACGATATGGTGTACTGCCAGCCGGACATAGAACCTGCTCTCGCCGCATATCTCGCAATGGTCTTGCCGGAAGGTGCGGTATCCAGCGGCGGTCAGGAAGAAAGCCATAACCAATGACAGCGCAATCTGCATTTTGAGTAAGGCATTTGAGCATATAGCTTGTGCAAGTTTACGCATCATTTTCTTTTCTCCAGTATCAAATATTCAAAAGGCGCAAACTTTGACGGCAAAATATATTTCAATATCCTCTGATCAATAGCATACAGAACATTTGCCAAGAAACTGTTTGGTTTCAGGAAGTAGGTAATCGCATAGCCAAGGTAGTTAGAGTCTTTCCTGTTTACTTTAATTACAAACCCAGCACCAGCAATCATCCGATTCAACTCGCTGAAGACAATCGCTTTCTCTCCCTGCTCAATAAGGTTATGCTTTACGAACCATGCCTTGACGAAGTTAAATTTCTCCATGAAGTCAGTTTCAATTATCCAGCGTGGTGGGTAATAATAGTTAGGTTCCACAAGCAACAATAGTCCGTCATCATCGAGCAACCCATGTAACGCTTTGAGCAGGCTGGGTTTGTCTTTGACGTGATGCAGGACATTGTTGACGTTGATGATGTCAAACGTCTTGGCGTCTACTAGGAGGCTGATGTCTCCCGTAAAGAGACGTAGTTTGCTTTTAAGCAGACCGAGCTTCTTCAGAATTTGGGTAAGGAGAGAAATGGATTCGGCGCAAGGATCGAAAGCAGTTACCCTGTTCTTGGTATGTAACCAGTAAGGGACAATATAATTAACACCACACCCTACTTCAAGCACGTCCTTATTCGTTACCTTGCCGACATACTTCTCCCACCACAGTTTTTCAGTGATGCCTACTTGTTTGTTCGGATCGTCCATTTCGTAGAGCTTGGTCTTTTTGAGTGTAGCCAGAAATGTCTTAAACGAAAAGTGGTTGTATTTTCTCCCCAGTCTTTCTATTGCTTGTTTCTCAAAGAAGTTGCTCATTTTATATCCCTACGCAATGCCAGAAATGGAACAACAATCAGTAACCCAAAAACAACTACGCCCAAAGCGCAGACAAACACAAAGGCGTTAATCACGCCTGACATAAATGTGCCGCTTTCGATGGTCATTGCCATGTCCTCTTTGTGTCCGGTATCCGCACCCATATATCCTTTGCTACTCCATCTTCCACGATATGCGCCCTGCAAATTATTTCCTGTGGTAATTTGGAAATCAGACTACCATAAAACCTTGCGCGTGGGCCGCCTTCATTCGGGAACGCTCGCTTAATTACTTCCTGATACCCATCGCCAAATGCTACACACCAAGCTATTTTGTTAATGTACTTTGACGGCCAGATGATTTTCAGCTTCTTGCGTGAGTTTTCGGCATTGTATTTCAGACCGCCTTTGAACTGTAATTCTGTTGCGCCTATGGTGTCAAAACGCGGTGGATACTGTTGTTCAGGGACAATGTTATTCTCGTCGCTATCTTCGACTTCAGGCGGCTGGGTGGTTGTCGTTACAGGTGGCAACGTAGTTGTCGTCGTCGTTGGCGTGATGATGTCGGGTATGTCAATGTCCGGCAGGTCAGGCGTCTTGCACCCCCATACGAAAAAGGAAAGTACGAAAACTGCTAGAACGATCAGGCAAGTGATTTTGCCCACCGCTATTTCTTCACGTTCTTCATCGCATAGATGACGTGTTTTCATTTTGCTCCTTTATTCAACCTCATACTGCCAAAGTAGTATTTCCCAGAGTTCTGCCGCCGCACCTGTCCATGTATCGGTTGCGGTAAATTTGTAAAACCGATACGCAGTCGTGCTCGTCGTTACAATGTCTTGGTATAAAGTGCATCCGGGCATGGCATACTGCGAATTAGCGAGGTTAGTTGTGACCAAGGTTGTATAGTCGGAGTCGTTGATGGACGCAGATATTATGAAATTACTTGGACATCCATTTGCCGCATCAATTCCGAAGCCATTAACAAGCACGTTACTGCCCATGTCTATCTTTACCCATGCGGGGAACTCGTTTGTGGCAATCCACCTGTGATAATAATTGACATCATCCAGTTCGTAGTTGTCAAAGGCGCAATGGCCGCCCTGATTCGTTCCGTTAGCGCTTAACGAACTCTGCGTCACAACATAGGGAGCTGGCGTGTTAAAGGATGTCATTGATGGCCTGATTTGAACTGCCGAGGTTATCTTCATAAAACAGACGGATACCAAAGTGTCGGGCATAACCGTAAAGTTAACTCGAAAATATCTGTAATAGTCAAAGTTGGTAGTTGCATAACTGTTGTAAAAATAATGAACAGAATAATTCGCAAGCGTATTCGTCGCTGCGAGGTTCGTCCAGTTAGTTGAATCATTACTACCCTGAAAAATAAAAGTATCATTATTTCCAAATCTCGGATTGTTAATTACGAGGGTCTTGGCAACATTGCTATTGCCAGAACCACAGTCGTACAAAATCCATTCCGGCGGCGATCCGACTTCGGAAGCCCACCTTAATCCTGTATAAGCTTCAAATAACGACGCATCGAAAGCGTACCAAGGCAAATAACTGGAGCTATATACTGAACTGGCGTAAACCATTGCTGGCGCAGGAGCGTTGGAAGCCGACATTGATGCCGTAGACCATTGCGGATACTTGAATTTGGCAACCGGTGTTCCAGTTGCCTCTACCATGCTTGCCCTGCTTGCCATGAGCAAATCCTGCATCCGGCCAGCGTAGGCGAGGGATACGAAGCCACAAATAACTGTGGCGGTTCCAATGCACAGAAAGAAATTACTTATAAAACTGCATTGGCGAGTTATAAGGTTACGTTTCATTTCGCAAGTTTACCCCATGTTGCTTTCAGTAAATCATTCCATGTCTTGTCATCCATCTCAACCTTGCCTATTTCACGTAATAGGGCAATCACAGTACGGGTTTCCTTTGACCAGTTCGCCGGATCGCCAGCCTTGACGTCAGCGTCAACCTTCGCCTGTGCGATAGTCTCTGCATACGTCAGAGCCGCAATCTCGGACTGAGCTTTCTCGTCAGCAATATTCACTGCCGCCGCAATTCTCAAACGACAATTCTTGCCGTCCATATCCTCAACGGCATAGTCAGCTACCCTGAACCCTACTGGTGCAAGTTCAATGTCAATCTGCTTTCGCCAGCCGCAGATGTAAAACAGCGGTGGTGGATTGCTTATGACAAACTGAGTATTGCCAATCGTTGTTGGCACCTTCTCTTCCGGTATATTCTTCTCACCTGTAAATTTATTTGCGTATAAGTCTTTCATAGCGGCCACCATGTCCCCTTTATTGAGTATGCTGGTTGATCGTATATGGCTGACGACATCTCGCCTGCACCACGTTTGTTTCGCATCAAGCCACTGCCAAGCCCATATTGAAGATTTGTACCGAAGAAACAATTTGTGAACCATGTGATGGCGTTCGTACTCGCAACCCAATTAAACCGTACATTGTGGCTCATCGTTGTTGATGCTGTGGTGTCTATGTAAAATACGCAATCATTCGTGATGTCAAGCAAGGTCTGATCATAGTAAGCCATGGAGATTGTCTGCGTAACTCCATAAGGCACGATATACGTGGCGTGAGAAACGCTCATATTACTTGCTGTGTTGGCTGTGCCAGAGTTGGTAGAGTAACTTACGGCGTTGATTACGTTGCTTGCTGTGTTGGCTGTAGTGGCGTAGGGGATGTTGGTCAGTCCGGAGCCGTTGCCGACAAAACCGACTGCACCATTGGTCGAATAGAAACCATTTGCGGTTACAGTGGCAATGCCATGAGAAACATTGCCGTCTCCAGCTACCAGGCTTTCGTCGTTTGTAACTGTTGCGGCCCCCAAGCCTATTGATCCAACTCCCGTCATTAAAGCAAGTTCATTGGTATATAAATCAAAAATCTGTATTGATCCGCTTCCTGTATTTGTGGCCGTTGCTCCTGATCTAACGGTTCCGTATTGTTGGGCCGCATGCGTATAAGACCCTATTACGGCACGCCCCGATACAGACACTGATAATCTCTGCATAGTTGCGTAAGAATTTGTAAGAACTGAAACATAACCCTGACAACTTCCAGCCTGTTCGCATCCTTCTGAATACGGCCCTATTAAATATATTCCTGTTCCTGTTCCGGCTCCTCCATCTGTTTTGCTTCCTCTTATTAAAGATCCATAGGCCGTTGATGATATATCGTCCAAGCTTAATGTAGAACCCCACACGCTTCTGTCTCCGGAAATACGTCCGTCTGCATAGAACACTGAATTAGACGGCACAAGCGCGACCGTTGTCATCCCATGTGGCGCATCTGCGACCATAAGATTCGTGTGTCCTATAGTCAGTTGCGTGTTATTGGTGATCTGCGTTTGCTGGGTTCCGTTGGAAGTGACAAGCGTATTGATAGTAGTTTCATGGTATCCGTTCGTCAGAATAGCCGCCTCAAGTTTAGTCTCAATATTCGTTCCATGAATTCGGACGTTGCCGTTGAAAGCGTTACTGTTGGCAAAGGTGTTATAGTTCGCGGCGATTACATCGCCAAGCCCTGCTGACGGCACTTCAAGAATATTCGTTCCGTGGTCATTGCGCCACGAGGTATTCGTTCCGTTCTGGAAGTTGAGACCTACACTTACCCAAGTCGATGTTCCTACAACGTTCGTCCATCCGATTTGAGCTTCACCAACAAGCTGGTAATTGGTTCCGCGCTGAGTAAGTCTTATTGTGGTATTGCCTCCGTTGGTCACTACATCACCGCTTATGGTTCCTACCACCGTAAGATTGCGTCCATTGGTTACAATAGTAATGTTCGCGCCGGGCGTGATGTTGGTAAACGCGGCATTGATAATGTTCGACGGACAGTTCCAGTAATTTGTGCCGCCAGCCGGATATATCCAGTTTGTAAAGGCTGTGGAATCCGTCCGAGCCTGTATCCATGATCCCGTCTGAGCCTGAATATTGAGCACATTTGTCCAGAGCGTGTTTGTTGCGATCCAGTTGGTTGCCAGATAAGCATCGTTTGAAGCCTTGTTCCATCCCTGTGTGTAACTCAACATACTCCCGAAATAGGTATTGTGGTTTGATACCCATAGCGTTGTGTCCTGAACGTCGCCTCCTTCAATGCCGAAGTACCAGCGATCAGTTGTCTCGTTCCACTTGATCATGGCGTTACTCTCGTCGCCCCGGCGATTGTAAATGTAGGCGTCAAGAATAGGCGCACCAGCGGAAATGTTTGAATTGAGCTTGATCCTGTTCGTCTCTACATCAATCACGTTGACGTTAAAGGTGTTCTGTGTTCCCATTACCGTCAGGTTGCTCACAATCAAATTACCGTAATCAGAATCATCTGAGTTGCGGATGGAAAGCGTGTTCGTATCTACCGCCCTCAAGCCCACTTGGTTGGTTTTGCCGTAAGCCAGCCACCACAATTCATTGGTCGTGGCGATGGAACTGCTCGAAGCCGCATTCCACGAGATCATTCCATTGGTCAACAGCACCCAATTTGCGGCTCCGGACTCTGAACTGCCATACCAGAAGTTTGTGAAGGCTGTGGCGTCGATTGAAGCCTGATTCCATGTGCTTGTCCGGCCCTCAATGCGGCCCACACGTATTTGCGTGTTGGTCATATCGTTGGAGCTTGCAACATACCCGTAGATATTATTGGTTGCGTTCGTTAGTTTTACATTCAGAGCATTGCTTATGGCGGTTGCCAGCGTGATGGTTGCGATATCGTTTGAGTTCAGAAATTGAGATGTATTTGTGGGCCACACAATTGAATAATTTGTGTAGTTTGCCATGACTGCGGCCTTCTCTGGCATGACATTTGTGGCCGCACCGAAAGAGACAGAAAACGATGTCACTGTCAATGCCAAAAAAATGACTATTTTTCTCATCATGCTGTCTCCTTTTATACCGCTGGGCCAACAGACACACTGCCATTTGCGAGGAGGAGTGTGTGCCATGTTCCCAAAATTCTATCTTTCAATTCAATATCATTTCCGTCTGTTGACTGTCTAAAGAAGCCGCCCGTAGGTGTTCGTCTCATGTAATACGATGACAAACTTGCTCCGTCTCCATTCTCGTGCGTGTGGGAATCACCTCCGGTTACGCCATTTGCCAGTGGAGCATATTCAACGCCACCTATAGGGTCTACTGCTGTCGGATCAGCCATGCTTGGATCGTAAGGATTGTTATAGACCTTGATCCAGTCGTTGACGAGCAGGCAGTTATACGTGGTATCCCATATCACGAAACTCATGCGGAGGTGTGCGGCTGAACTCTTTCGTGAAAACTCCGCCACAATCTCAGTGGTATTTGTGGATAACGTTCCGCCGATATACGTGGTATAGTTTACAAGCGGCGTGAGATGCGCCATGAGTGAATCATCGTAAACAATGGCGCAGTGCAGGTCAGCGGCGCCGGCTGTGCCGTACCCGGTGATGTGCAGGATAACATTTTCCCGGATGGATACCTTGCCTGTCAGGGTGACAGTCTTTGTCGTCAGGTCTATAACCACAGTCAGATTTGTTGTGCCAGCCATTGATTAAGCCTCCATTGCTGATGTAAAAGGGTTATTGATGATATAGACCTCATCGTCGGTGATTATCGGTGTTCCAGTGCCTGTTGCGTTGGCGTAGAGCTTCAGCGTGAACCTCAAGCGTTTTAAAGGGGTAGCATTGGCAGTCTCGAAGAAAGCCAGAACGCCAGCGGCATCCAGTTCAAGTTCCCCGACAAACGTGGCCCCGGACAGCGTAAAATGGGAATGCGTTACTTCTTCGCCATCATTTGACTTGCACAGCTTGGCGTACATGTTGGCCGCCGTGTATCCGGTAACATTACTACAGACCAGTGGAACATGTTCTCTCTTCGCCATAGCCTTGGAATACGTTGCTGTCAACGCTGAGAGATTAAACGTTATAGTACACGCCTCTGTTGTCATAGTTCACCCGTCGAAACCGTCAAGAATTGTGTTGTTTTTCAAACTCACTTCCGCAATGGCATCTGTCACCCTTATTTTATACTGGTTCTCGTAGTACAGGGCCAAGTCAGTGTTTGTCCAGCGTTCGCCTGGCATGGCCATGAGAAGGTGAAACGCCTTGTACATTATACCCTCGTACCATTCGTTTATGAACTCCGGTGAAAAGGTGTCCGTTCCAGACTGAATGGGATATGGAACAAGAACAACTTCAACCACCAGCCCGTCGGTAATGTCTGAAGATGGTTCAATTGAAAGATCGAGCCTCAACGCATCCGGAAGGGTAAATTCATAAAGACTTGGGTCTTGTAACGTGCCATCGTAGTCGTTTGTAACATCCGTAGCCGTCCGGAGCCACAGGTTGGCAATACGCTTAACGTGGCAGTCGTAGGAAGGTGTCAGGGTATAATCAATGATATCATCTTCGAGGTCAATGGGGGGCAACTCCTCCCTGAATGCTTCTGAATCGAAGCAGAACGTCCTCAATCCTTCTTGTAGAGCCTGATCAAGTATCGGAGTGTTAATCCCATGAAGCCGTGGAATCATGATGGGATACATATCTGTAAGCTGTGCAAATTCAGCCATTAGGATAATCCTTTCTCGAACAGATCGTAATACTTTAGCGACAGATTGATGTTTACCTGATCGTCCTGATCTTCAACGAGGCACAGGTAGCACATGAAATAGACAAGTTCCTGCCGATGATCGTCTCGTACAGGAACCGTGTCTACAACTGCTGAAACATCTGCTGGCTTGGTGTATATGACCGTAGTTAAATGAAATGCTGAACTCTGCCTGCGCCATAGTTCTTCCATTGCGTCATTGAGTTTGGATATAAGAGTCGCGTCGCTCCAATGGTAGGTTGTTACGGTATCACCAAGCAGTAACCTGACCTTATCAATAACGTTCTGGACTGTCATAAGATATCATCCTCAATTTAATCCAATTGAGGAACACTCTTGGCTACAGGTATATTCAATCCATGAATGGCTACCGCTTCTCTTGTGAATTTGCTTCCTGCGGCAAATGCGGCCCTAAACTCGTCATACGTGGATTCCCCTGTTATTGTGAACGGAAAACGGCTTATCCTTGCGGAGACCTTGCGGCCTTCGCTCGGCTTAACCGAATACTTGTTGTACACGGCATCCTTGGCCGCCAAGTAATAACACTCGGGTACTATTGTCTCCACTCCACGTTGCCACATTATGGGTTCGCCATTAACGGTGATGACAACCTTGTCAGGTTCATTCGGATCGGACTTGTTCGCCCACATTCCCTTCAGGAACTTGTCCTTCCGTTTTATCACCACTGACGATGTTGCTTCACCCGTTATTGGATTTTCTACCTTAACCACTGGCTGTTCCCCTGACTGCACTGCTTCCGGCTCTTGGCCTGTCACTTTACTTTTAGGCTCTCGGCTCATTTTGTGTCTCCTTTGTCATTATCAACCGTTGATTAAGAGCAGGCATGGGGTTGATACCATACCTGCCCGGCTTATAACTTCTTCTACGGACTTTCGATATCCATCTCAAATACAACTGATGCCGCGTCAATATTTACCGCTGTATCAGTTATTTTCACACCAGCAGGAGTAACCTTGCCCAGAGGAATAGGGCAAAGACTATATGCACCGCTGATAAAGATCACATCGCCAGTTCCGATTGCTCGACTCAACGTTACATACGTAGCAGTCGTGAAAGTAGGAGTAGACGTAAGAGCCGTTATGGACGCTTCCTTAACAAGACCACTTGCATTCTCCTTAATTCTCACAATCGAACCAACTGCAATCCTGCATCCGGATGCAACTCCGTCGGCATTGAAATGCCCGGTGGTTGTAGCATCCTGCGTGTACTTATTAATTGCGGCCCCATTGGTTCCGTAATTTGAATCAGCACGATAATCCTTATCATCCCATCCAAGGTATACGCCTTCTCCGTAAGCAACACTGGTCTGGTTTACAGACGTAAGCAAATCGCCACCTTCATAAATCTCAAAACCATCAGTAGTCAGATAGGTAAAGACTCCAGTGTCGTTAATCATGGCGATGCCGCCATAAGAACCAGAATACTTTATCATGGGCTGGTACCACTCAATGAAGAGCGGATACGTGGCATGAGTGAGATTTTGAATTTTTGTATATACAGGAATTGCTCCAACGCATAGATACACTGTTGCGCCTGTGCCTTTGAAACATCCTGTAACTCGTTTGAGTTCCTTCATTTTGAACCTCCTTAATTGAGCGGCAGGGGATGAACCCTGCCACCCATTAATTTTCAAACAACCAATTACGCTTCCATCTGGAAGTCAAAAACTTGGACTTCATCATGGACATTGAACGTAACTTCCTTATCGCACAGACCTGCCGGGGTCGTCTTTCCCAACGCGATGGGCATTAGAGTGTACATACCGCCAATGAACGTTATGCTTCCTGTGCCGATTGTGCGGCTCAAGGTCACATATGCCGACGTTGTGGTAGTAGCACCAGCGCATGTTATGATGGAGGCTTCCTTTACAAGACCAGTGGAGTTTTCCTTGATCCTGATTATGGAGCCAACACCAATACGGTAACCACTGGCAACGAGATTACTGTTGAAATGACCTGTGGTCGTTCCATCGTTTGTCCATGTGTTTATCGGAGTGCCTTCCGTTACCGCACCGTACGTATAGTCGGAGCGATAGTCTTTCTCATCCCATCCAAGGTACACCGCGTGGCCTGCCACGAGACTTGTCTGGTTGGTTGATGTCATCAGGTCTCCACCTTCGTAGGGGAACACGCCTGCCGTAGTCGCCTTGGTAAAAACACCCGTTGACCCGGTCATGAGTATTCCTCCATAGCCCAGATAACCCTGAATCATGTGACGCGACCACTCGATGAAATTCGGGTTGGTAGTGTTCGTGATGTTGGTTATCTTGGCGTAGATAGGAATGGCTCCAGTGCAGAGATATACTGCCGCCCCGGAACCAAGAAATGTTCCCATTACTCGTTTCAAACTTTTCATATTTAACCCTCCTTAAAGGTTATTGTTTCGTTCGTTATTGTCCTTCAATATTACGAAGGTGTCTGCGATGCGCCGACTTCCATACGCGCCATCCAGTTATCATTCAGTATGACGCATGCATCATACATCTTCCAACCAACGGTACCCTTCTGAGCAACCGGGTCAGCGGCACTAGCCGTGGGATTCACGACATAGATTTTAACTGCGCCTTTGCCCTGAAGAGGGACAATGGCGTACGCATCGGTTCCAAACGCCAGCAACGGGTAAACGTCGCAAGCACCCGTTCCGGTCGTTCCGGCCTGAAGGTATGTCGAACCAGACGCACCAGCGGACAGCCACGGGCTGAACAGATCGCTCAATATGAAACGGAAGTTTTCCGCAGAACCAACTTCGTTTGGAAGGGCTTTGTTGGAGTCTGAATAATGCTCGACTCTCTTATACCCGGTAACGTCGTTCAGGTCGGCGTCCAGATCGGTATGACCTACCGCGAAGTAAGCCGCACTGACTGCCTGCGTTCCGATTTTCGCGGAAGCGGCAACAATCTCGCTGATGAACTGTGCGCGATTGCGTTTCATGGAGCGGAACACCTTACGCAGGAGTGCGCGTGTAATCGTTCCATTTACCGTTGCTCTGGTCGTGCCTGTGCCGCCGTAGAACACGTTCGTTCCTGCCTTGAGAGCATTGAAGCGAATCGTTTCCTTGGTTTCAGCCGCCTGTTGAGAGACCAGCTTGGTCATATCATCAAGGGTATTATCCTCGATAGTGTCCTCGATAACGTCCGTGAACGGGACGACATCAGCGTACTGTTCCAGTGTAACCGAAATGTTGGTTACCTGAAGTGTCTGACCAGCCGGGGCCACGCCTTCAGCGATGGGCGCAATAGCCGCAGGCAGAGCCTCAACCCTTCTGAATTTCCGAGTCGTTGACTTATTCTTGCCCTGCGGATCAACTTGGCCGAAACGTTCCAGCGTCATAATTGCCTGTGCGCGTTTCAGGAGTCTCGCAACGGCGAATCCGTTTGTCCTGTATCCTATGCTTGTCGTTGTGTTCATTCTCTTGAACCTCCTTTACTGTTTGTTTTTGACAGGCACTTTGGCGGATTCAAGACCCACTCTGGCTCACGTCTTTTTTTTTACGCCGAACCCTGTTTGTTGAAGAACCCACAGCGTCGGCACCTTATTTCCCAAACACCTTTGACGGAACCCACAGCAATAATGCTGTTACATACCGAGCATCGGTGTTGGACTGACTTATCTACCAAGCCGTCAAGAAGGCTTTTGCTCGTATCTATCGACATCGCCCTTTCCTTGACGGCTTTGATATTCATACTTCTATTTCGCTCCTTCGTTAAACCCGTCGTCCTCTTCTTCTTCGGGTGTTTTTCCACTCTTGCTATGTTTCACTACCTTCTTTCCTGTTAAAGATTCAGAATGAAGTGAATCAATATTTCGCTTCTTGCCCTTGGAGTTTTCGTCTGCCTCGGTCTCGACGGCCTTCGCAACGGACTCCTTGTAGGCATCGATAACAAGAATGGAATGTTCAGGATTATTTGAGCGATACAATCTTTGTACTGACGGAGACTGCGTCTTAACCCATTCACCAATCTTGCCTTTCTTTGCCAGCCGTTTGGCGTCCGGATGAGCGTCAAGGACTTCCTCCCAGTACGCCTGCTCTGCCGCCATGCTGTCAATGCGTGCCTGAAGTTTGTCTACAGTCTCGTTCTTCTCTACAGGCTTCATGTTCTTGAGGCTTTCAGCGTTCATGGCCTGCGCCATCGCTCCAATGGCCTCAAGGAGTTCCTCGTTGCCGTATTCAGCGGCAATTTGCTTGATGGTTTTTTCAGAACCATCCGGGGCCGTGAACTTCGTATCACCAAATTTCTTGGCAATAGAACTTACGGTTGCCTTGGCTTCAGAACTTAGAGGTTTGACTTCGCTGTTTCCATCCTGTGCCGCCTTGTAAAGATCAAGAACGTACATGGAGTCATCAAGATCGCCCGATGTTGCCGCCTTCTGCACTGCCTTCGGTTGTTTGAGAACGAAAGACTTGAACTTGTCTGTTCCGACAACATCCCTCGCCCATGCGTAGGAATCAGGAAGAATATCAAGGACGCTTTCGGGCCGATCATCGCCATTGCCCTCTTCCAGTGACTTTGCGGCGGCTTCTGCCTTTTCAGCCGCAGTCTTTGGAATATCCTCTTCACCAGACTCGGATTCTTCTTTCTTGTCCGCTGGCTTGTCCTCTTTATCTTCCTTGTTGTCGTCATTCTCTTCCGGTTCCTTTGCCTTGCTTGGCGCAGGTTTCTCGGACTTCTTGTCCTTCTTCTCGTCATCATCAGGAAGCTTTACAGCCCCATCAGATTCCAGACCCGGCTTGGCGGCCTCTTCATCGAAAGCGGCATCCTGTTCCGGTGACTCTTGATCCACTGGCTCATCTGCATCAGTTGTCATTGGTCATCTCCTTTTTGTTATTGTTTCTAACCCATCCGAAACGATTTATCGAACCGCGATAAACCGTCCGGCGTCCTCTTTGAACGAAATACCCTGCAACTTGCAAAGGGCATTAAACTTCATGGTCAATATGGTCATCGCATCGGGCGCGATTACTTTCTTCGCTTCAGGTGCTTTTACGGGCTCTGGCACTTTGGGAGTATCAGCCTGCGCTGGTGCTTCCGGTGCTTTTACGGGCTCTGGCACTTTGGGAGTATCAGCCTGCGCTGGTGCTTCCGGTGCTTTCGCTTCAGGTGCTTTCACTGATTCATCCTTCTTCATGCTCATTCTCCTTGTTGTTTATTGCTCACGCTCGAACGTTTACCGTTCCTCGTTCACATAAATGAAGTCTATGTAATTCGTAGGAACGAATGTGGCCAATGTCTTCACTGCCATAACGGGCATCATTTGAACATTCAGAGGATACTCTGCATTATTTACCGTAAACGATCCGATGGATGTGCCATCGCCGTATGCCGTCAAAGTTCTCACACCATCATAAGCGAAACCAAGCCGCTTATAAGTTCCAAGCGAAGTGTTTAATACGCCGTTGGTCGTTATTGGAGTAGCCGCATAGGTTGCAAGCGGTTTGTGAGCGATAAAGTTCCAGTACCTGTTGGACGAATTCAAAGAGTTGCACCAGAAGCCCATGAACGCGCCATTGGTGGTCATCCGGCCTGAATCATCAACCATAAAGTCAGCCGCAGACGACCCATTGGTCGCCAAGCCGATAAACGTTGAGCTGGGTGCATTCGTATGTGGCCCGGCGATCCGCGCTTCAAACCACATTCTCTTTTCGCTGTTCGACGCAATTCCAAACGCACCTTCAGTAGCCAGAGGCGTGTACTGAATGTACTGCTCGTCGTTCGCCGTACCAGTAGGAATGTATTTCAAAATTCCGCCTGCTCCAATAGCAATAGTCGTTCCTGTCTTGTCGGTGCTGTCACCAGCATATTTCCATGCGTTTACACGTACTGCAGGAATGTTGGTGTCCGTCATGTAGTGATAGAAATCTTCCAGAAGAAAATATGACTGATTGGGTGACGCCGCCAGCGGCATACCACTGAAGCCACCAGTTGTTGACTCAACTCTCTCAATCTTCATTGTCTCGACCGAAAGAACGGTCTCTGCAAGCTGATTAATTTCAGCGGCAGTGGCCGTCACCTTTGTTCCGTTTATCTTGATGTTGCAACTCTTGTCGAAGTTCACGTCGCCCCGGAAATTCATATTTTCGGGAACGTCTCCAGCGATCAAAACGCCTGCGAAGATCATGCTGGCAAATACTGACATTATTCTCGTCTTCATCCTTACCTCCTGCTGTTTGTTATGTTTTGTTGTTCGAGAGCTTCATTTCGAAGCCCTAATATTTTTGCGGCTGTACTTGCCGCACCTATAGAATGACGATAATCATTGCGCGGCTCAGCTTCGTTAACTCCCGTCAGGCCATCCATGATTTTCTTCGTCTCCCTCTTGTGTATCGCCAAGGCAACTTTGAGAATTGCCAGCGCAGGCGGCGAATCTTCTATCTGCGCCAGCGAATTTACCTCTCCCTCGTCTAGCCCATATTCTCGTTCCAGGTTCATACTACACGATCACCTCGTTTGGTTGTTCTGCAGGTACTTCCGCGCCTTCCTGCGGAACTGGCCCGATTCCGGCATCTATGCCCGGCTCCGGCTGTTCAGGCGGCTGTGTGGCAACGTCGGCCGGCACATCTGCCTGTCCGGGTTGGCCTAACTCCAGACTAAGCAGTTCAGTCTTGGCGTCGGTATCGACGGTCTTATCCTTTGCCTGTGCCAGATTCAGTGCCGCATCTGTTCTATCCTTGAGCGCGGCGGCCTTGTCCTTTTCGACAACGGCTTTCTGCCCTTCCATCTCAAGTTGCAGTGCCGGGTTATTCATGGCCTCTTCCTGCTCTTTGTCCTTCTCTTCCTGAGTTTTCAGGAACATATCCGGGTCAACGTCCATTGCCTTGATAATCTCTTCCCAACATTGACGAATCTTCGTCTCGGCCTCCAGCTTTGGCTGTGCCAATGCCAGCGTAAGAGCCTGCATGAGTTTCGTTAGCCGTTCGTTCTTGTTCTGGAAACTGGAAAAGCCCAGTGCCTGAATGAGATAGTTGCCCTTGCCCTGTTTGACTTCCGGATCTTCCATGTTGTAATCGTAGAACATCTTAACCATTGGCTCTATCAGCCCGGTGTCAATGTTTCGTATTGCCATGCCAAGATACTTTAAAGCCTGTGCCTGCCGGATGCTTACCTCACGCGCCGTCTGTCCAACTGCCTCAACCATACCCTGTGCAATCTTGGGAACCATGCTGTCTTCTTCCATTTGCGTTTTGGCAAGATTGAGCAAGCCCATGAGTCCGCTGGACATATCCGCAATGGTAATCTGCTGGATGGCATCGCCAGCCTTCTGGCATTCCTCGGCAAGCAGAACGCGAGTTCCCGGCTTGAATGACTTCGGCATATTCTTTACCAGACGTTCCTTGATTGCCAGAATGACATTGCCTGCAAGTTTGACGTTGTCCTCAATGCCTCGGATAGTCCCCTGTATTACGGTCTGCATTTCCTGACAGTTATCCGCAACGCCGCGAGGCATAAACTCGTCCCCGATATCTTCCCACTTGGCCTGCGAGAATGGTCTCATGTCCGGCGTGGTGCGAACGAAGCGAATTGTATCCTCGCCCTCCACGGATATGGCGCACACCTCAACTTCATCACCATCGTCAGAGCCATCGCCAACGATTCCGCGAGTATTCAGACCGCTGTTATCCTTTTCGAACTCTTCCACGATGTCGCGTGGTATCCGGCCCCAATACTCAAGACACTGTCTTGTGTTCACCCGGTAATTTACGAAGTTACGTAAGGCCGGAGACATATTGGACGTATCCTCGTTGCTGTTCACAGAAGAACTGGACTTGGTTTTGTCGTTCTTGACGCGAGCGATTGCCTTGTCGAGATTATCGTCAATGAAAAATGGCTTGCTCTTTTTCTGTCTCAACCACCAGTTGTTCACAATCTGCCTGTGAATAATAAACCCACATTCAGTAAGATCGTCAGTCTCCCAATCGCGGAAGATATCCCACACCGGGATATACTGCCAATGCGGTGCATTGAAACTTTCCTCCCATTTGCGCCATTCCTGCGGAGTATTGATTCGGTTCCAGTCGGTAATTCCTTCAATCTCGCCAAGCGTTACAGGCTCGTATCCAGACCGCTTTATGGGCTTTACCACCATCTTCGCATAAGTCCACGCGTACAATGCCGCCGATAGACAGTTCTTTGTGAAGTGAAGTTCGGCCTTGCAGTCGGAAAATTGCTGGTCAATCAGGTCAGACATAAACTCGACGTCCTTCTCCACCGCCTTGGGATCAATAGGTTCGGCGGTACGCACGCGATGCTTGTTGAACGGGCTTGGCTTGAGCATGAAGGGAATTGAGCCGCCTGAAAGCATTGTATCCAGAACAATGGCAAGGGCTGAAATTACTTTCTGGTGTGTTGCGCCGGGATGTGTCTTTGACCGCCAGCCTTCGCCCTCGTCCTTCTTCCATTTCGTGTTCGTTCCCGTATCGTCGTTCTCTGAAAACAGGTTGCCTTGGAAATTGGAGCGGTTATCTTCCCATTTTTTATTTAAATCATAGCGGTTTTTGTCCGCTCGGTCGTACTGACACTTAATCCATGTTGAGATTACATCCGGCAAAATCATTCCTCCTTTTTGTCCTCTGAACCCTCGGCAAACCCTTCTTCCATCGCGCCGTCATCATCCATCTCGCAACCGATATCCGTGAGTTGAAGTTCTATGCGGCACTCCTCATGTTTTTTTTCGTTACCAAGGGATTGTGATTTGCTTTCCGATACGGATATTACTTTAGCTTTTGCCTTGATTATGACGATATCGCCCACATTGACTTTGTCGTATATCTCCGTCATTTTCTTCAAGGGTTCATCGCGAATGGTTAGTCTGGAATCGTAGGGGTACTCATTTGACAACGGAGAGATAGGCCCCTCTTTTAATTCGTTCTTGGATTTCTTAGGGAGCTTGAGCGATACCATCTTCATGCGAAACATCCTCCGTGACTGGTTCAAAGCGAAAAACGCTTATTCAACACAGAAATATTTTGCAACAAAACGGAGTGAAGGGCAAACGAGGCTGAATTTACACACACGGAAAATAAGCAGAACGCCTTTTATTCATGCGGTTGAAGTGAATGTGCAGGAAAAATATCAATTCATACGGATTTTTCTAATTGTTGTACGGAGTTTTTGCGCGATGCTCTGCCGTCTCGGGTAAATATCCGATGCGAATCAGTCCAGCTTTTATCCATCTTACCTTAACGTTCCAGCATTTTTGATACTCACGAATGCAAGGCCACTCTGACGCCTCAAGCTTGTCGGACAGGTAATCCCACCAGACGATGTTGGCGCAGACTATGCGCGTCTTGTAAGAAACAATCTGGTTCAGGAGAATCGCCCACGTCTCAGGTGTTCGGTTTCGCAACGTGTTCTTTCGCGCTATCTTCATCGGTTAAATCTCCCTGCTTGACGACGTTTTTTCGGTACTTATTGATGATGTTCCGAATATCTTTGACGATCCACGCCGCCATAAGAAACCGCAATACCGGGTTCATGTCGCACATGGTTATTATCTCTTTGATATCGTTGTGCTGTTGCTCTGCCAGTTGGCCGAGCTTGGTGTTCACGTCCTTCAGCGCGACGCAGTACCTCTTCCATTCTGCCTTTGATATCATGCTGTCATTCATTTCTTTGACTTACCTCTCCACATAATTCCGCAGATACATTCATGCTGTCCCTTGTGATTCTTTTTCTGCTTGCAGGTACACGCCGCAAATCTACTCATGCACATCTTGCGCGGTTTCTTTTTCATTGTTCTATTTTCTCCAGTGTATATTTTCCAGTCTTGTCGTGAAACTTCCACTGCGACATCAGCGCACACGTAGGACAGATGAACTTCAAGTCCTCGCAGGCCATATCGTTCAGGGCAAACGATCCGCAGTGTTGACACTGGCTGAACTTGCCACGAAGTAACGGCTCAATAACGTTTTTGACCTTGTCCCACTCCGACCTGACTTCGGTCATATAATTTGTAATGACCTCCATCATTGGCTCCATCACTGTCATCTGCAGGGTCTGCCGGACGGCCTCGGCAAGAATATCCTTCTGCGAGATGATAGGCGGCTTGGGTTCTTCACTTGGTTTGTTTTCTGCTACCATTATTTATCCTTTCAGTTGTTTGTTGTTTGTACCATTTGCCTGCCTCATCATTATTCCTCCGCGTTTGGTTTGAATGGATACTTGCCCATGCCGTACACCAGCGTAAGCAATGCCTGAACGGAAGCCATCGGTTGTTTACGGCCTGACTGCTCCCATATCATGAGGTCGTTTACCAGCGAGGATTCCTCGTCGAGAACCAGCAGTCCTTTCGCTTTGAAATTATACAGCGTATTGATTGCATCGTTTTGGTCGGGGATACGTATCTCAATCATCCATGGCTGGGGCACCACGTCCTTGCACCGGATGAGTTGAAGCTGGTACTGGAAATGTGTGTCGGCGTTGCCCGACCAGTAGAACGAGTCGGCAATGTACTTCTGCCACACGGCCCGGAACCAGTCTTCCAGTCCTTCCCACACCAGTTTGTTATCCTCGACCACGTTCTCAATGTTCGTGAATGGCGTAGACTCAAACACGACGATTGACTTGGTTGCCAGCGACTGTGCCGCAAGGATGGCATAACCACGCGAGGTGTCCTTTATGTCGTCGCGTATTGGCCAACAGATCGCTCCACGAACGTAGTACAGGCCGTTGGCCTCGCCGTCCGGGAAGTCCTTTACGTCGAACTTGAACCCGATTGCGCCGTTACTTGCACGATAGGATTTAATTGGACGTGGGATCATTTGCCGCTATTGCCTCCTTGAGTTCCTGCTCACGTTCCTTTGCTTTTATTGCCAGATACTTTTCCTCTTCCAGTTTCCCAGCCAGCCCTGAAAGAACCATCAGCTTGCAACACATTGAAGTCTTGACGTTCTGCGCCCCGGTAAGAATGACCGAAGGAGTACCGCTACTCGCCCGGATCATCTCTTCGTCGGTTATCGTTATTTTGTACACTGTTGCCAGCCCATCTCTCGTCTCTGTCATTTCCATTGTTTGTTCTCCTGATTATTTGTTCACGAGCATCTCTAATCATCCATCCAACATCCTGCCGTCTGAATTTATGATGCTTCACTATTTGCGTCGCAGGCAACGGAAGCACAGCCGCCGCTACTCTGAGGCCAATCATTCGCATGAAGTTTATTCTGTTCACGAATCCACCTTTCCAGTTTTTACGGTTACGTACGGCGTATAACGCCAGCCAGCTTCGCTTGGTTTGGGCGCGTCGTGTATCCTGATGAATCGCCGGACGTGCTTGCGATACTTTGCAGGAACGAACGCCACAATCTCTGATTCAATGGATGCCTTGAGCAAAGGAATGTCGTCTTTGAGCTTGCTTGCGTCCATAACAAGAAACGTTTTATCGCATCCATAACTCTCCTTTGGATTGAATTGTCTGTCACCCATTGGTTACCTCCTCACGGTATTATTATTCCGCCTTCCATGTTTTCATCGCTGTCCACCTCTGCCCGGTAAAGTCCCTGAAACTGTGCCGCTCCGAGCGACAGTCCGGCCTGCTCCAGTTCCTTGTTCATCTGGTCGGCAAACACCATCTTGTTGTCTATGAACCGAACCATCTGTGGCAGGGTCTTCAGCTTGTTAATGTCGTCTGTTGTCCACGGCGTGTCCTTCGTGAAGTCAGCGAAGGCGTGGTCGGCTCGTTCTACTCGGATGGTGTGCGGCATAGGTTATCCTTTCTTTGTTTTCCATTTCGTTTTCCAGTTTGATGTGCCTGACGTTAGAATTATATTCTCTTTGGGAATGTCCTCACCCTGAGCCAGCGTCATGAATGCATCGGCGGCATGGTTGTGATCCGTCTTGGCCGGGTCAGACTTCCACACGCCGTTGACGCTGTCCCAAGCCTTGCGATACTCTTCCAGATGTGTGAGCAACGTGGAACAGTGAGTCGCATCAAACACGCAATGCTTGAACAGGCTCCGGGCCATCTCTATTGCGTCCGCCTTGTCCTGAATGCGAGGCACCACGGTGAACCTGATGCCCAGAGCGGCGGCCTGTTCCAACCGCGTCTTGCCGGACAGTTCTTTTACCTGAATGTCGTGTGGCGCGTTGTGCTGTCCGTACTTGTATCCCTTGGTCTGCAGAACCTTGGCGTAGAATGGCAAACCTTCGCCGTTGCATTCAAAAAAATCTACCACACGAATCTTTCCTGCGTGTTTCTGCGTGAATATGATCGCCATGTAATCGTCCATACCCAAGTCCCAGTGCGTATCAACAGGCAGGTGTGAATCTAGCGGCACGACGCAGATACGGCCCTCGTTCCGGGCCTGTGCCAGTTGCCGTGTGAAGTATGCTCCCTCCAGCGATTGCTCAAACGCTTCTTCACAGGTGGATGGATACTCGCGCTTCATATCTTCGCCCAGTGCTTGTTCCTTCTTGCAGTACCACGCCTTCTGGCCCGGCGAGAGCGGCACGCTTAACGTATTGAAATATTCCGTGAGTCGTTCGGGCATTACAACACCCGATGGGTCAATCTCATATTCGGGCGAGTTGAACCACGCAAAGAAGTGCAGTCTGTAGTCTAGATCGGTAAGGTTCTTGATGTTGTTCTTCGCGGCCTGCTTGTAGTAGTCGTAAAAGCGTCCACCCCGGCCACGCGCCGTTGACTCGATGAACGCTATGCCATCGGTCGGGACTGTTTCCAGAGAGCCAGAAACAATTTCGTCAGCGCGTTCGGGATGCTCAACGCTTATCTTTGCGAACTCTGAAACGTGTACAGACTGGAACGTGCCGCTTCTTAACGTCACCCCGGCCTCCACCGCGCTTCCGTTTGTGAACTCGTACATGGATTTATTTGCAGTGACAATATTTACGGCAGACTGAAGCGATGGAGGGAGATGCTCGTATGGAAACTGAACCTTTGTTCGGAACAAATCCTGCGCGGTGTCCTCCGTGTCGGCCACGATCCCTGCATGGAACCCCGGCATGAACAGAGCGCAGTCCAGCATGAAGATGTCAATACCAGTTGAGAACCCAAGTTGCCGGGCTTTGACGATTAAATTTCGTGAGTGCAGATCGTCGTACAGTTTCTTTTGTGCAACGTTTGGAACGAACAGGACGGTCTTCCCGGCCTTGTCTTGTATCCAGTACAAATTATTGAGCCGCCACATCGAGTCCGCAAGATTAGCGTCCGTTACTTCTGATGTGGGAGCCCGTTCTTTACGCTTCTTCGTCTCCACCATTTGCCTCCGCTTTCAGCTATGTCTTTTAAGACCTGCTCTATGGAAGTCCCTGACAGATTCACTTCTTGTTTCTCCGGCGTATCCCATCCCATCATCTTCGACAGCCGTTCAATCGCCCGAACTTTGTCCTCCAGTTCAAGCTCGTTGAACATTGTCTCGATAACGGTATTCCCGGCCTCGTCGCGCACTGTTTTCGTTTTGACTTTCCTCAACGCTTTCCTCTTCGTGGTGTCCTTCCCGAAATCAAAGAACGTAACGCCATCGGAACCGACAGTTAAGAAGTCAGATAAATCTGTTTCAGCAATTTCAGAAATAATCTCAAGCGCACGTTGCTTCGTCATCACTGCTTTTGACTCAATTTGTTTTTTAAGTGATGCGATTTTCTCTGCAATCAAAGGTTTTGATAAGTTTTCTGAAGCTATCTCTTGAGCAGTCTTTGGGGAGTACCCAGCTTTGATGGCGGCTTTCGTTCCATTACCAGATTTGATGTACTCGGCAATGAACTTTGTCTGTTTCATGGACAGAGTTTTTCTCATGGCCCTACTGGTCTCCAGATGATGAACACTATCAAGCCGACGATGAATAGCTGAAGCAGTGTCATGTTTATATAATTCCTTTTCTTTTTCTCATGCCGGATATTATCGGGCAGATATATACAGTGCGTCAATGCTAAAGAGTCTCCAGTGTAATTATAGTGTGAGCGTGGTAGCTGTACATTTTCCGTACTTCGAGTACAACTACTTGAGCATCGTCGTGGTAGGCAATGCCATTCAGAGCGTCGCAGACTATCTTGCCTATGTTGTCGGCATCTGGTTTGGAGCAACACCACCAAGCTGATCCCTGTTTCTTGTGTGACCAGCTTGCTGGGATGGTGGAGTGGGTGATTATCTTTACCGACAGTGGTTGACCGAGCGGCAGTAGTTTCCATCCGGATTTACGTGCAACGCTTAAGAACATGACCTTCACGAGGTTTTCGTATGAGGCAGTCTCTTTTGGAGTATAGCTTTTTATGAAGTTACGTGCTCGGAAGAAACGTGGTCTCTCTTTGCCTTTTGGTTTGCCGGGAATGGTGAATGTTACGTTCATGGATTATCCTTTGTTGCAAGTTATACTGTCATAAGAATCTTCTAATTGTTTGGAAAAATCTAGAAAAAGGCACAGTATTTGTACGGGAACGCGATATTCCCGGACTACGCTGATAAGTCCCAGTGCCATATAGTCCCAAATTGCCTGAAAAAAGATATGCGTATTCTTTGGCATATTCGCATGGTTTAGCAGACTTGCGAAAACGACGTTCTGGGGTAGGTGGCATGGTAATGCCTTCTGGAGAAACAACCAAACTTGGGCGAACGTGGGGCCAAACAGGGGCAATTGAAAAAAGCCCATTTCATTGGGGTTTTTGTCTCCTATATAGCCGGATGAATAACAGGATGATCTCATTCTGGGAGTTCCTGCAGTTTGGTTTGGAGGAGAAGCGCGTCGGCCCGGTAGTCGAATCCACTAATGCGCCAGCGGCGGTCGATGGCTTCGTGGAGGATGGGGTGTGTTTGGGCCAGCCACATCAGGAACGCCGAGTTGGATTTATGCGGAGCCATTGCGTGGTGCTGGTGGTGGTAATTGCAGAGCAGGATACCGTTGTGGCTGTCGTTCCGCAGGGAGCGTACGGATTTCGTAACGATGTGGTGCGCTTCGAGAGGCCCGTCGCATGTTCCGATTCCCTGCATGGCACAGCGGTCATGGAACTTTCTGTGGATGTACTCATACCACAACAAGCAGGCCTTCTTCTTCCAGTAGTCCGACTTTGGGTTTTCGGTATCGTCCCTGCCATTCGATGTTGTCTTGCTCTTTTTACTCAATGAGATAATCCTCCAAACTTACCCAGCGCGTGAACCGCGCTCTTACTCTGCTCTTACTCTGCTCTGCTCTGCTCTGCTCTATCATAAGCCAAGTATTACTTTACTGATCGCACAGCCTTAAGGGTAGCCCTAAGGCTGAATCAGAAATCGCCAATGTTTACGGGCAGTCACCATTCCGAAATCCTAAAAACTTGTCGCAGGCGTTTTTGTACTTTTCGAGCAACGCGCACCTAGTAGCGAGTGATCGGAGGGCCAACGGGTAGGATTTTTGGTGGTCTTTCAGGGCGTTGACGAAGAGTTCACGAGCCCGGAGCTGGACTTCTTCTGCTGTTTGTGCCTGTCCTAGTGTTTCTCCTGCCATGTTATTTCTCCGTAATGGGAGGCCTGCCTCGACCGCCGGGTTTCCAACGGTTCCAACCGGACTTACTCCTTACTCGTATGCGTTGGATTGTGGCATGAACAGAACAGAGAACCCGGCCCGGCGCATGGCGAGCTGAACACATCAGGCACAATCCCTGTTGCCTGTGGAGTTCCTGCCAGATAGATTGTCTTGATGCTGGTTTCTTCTTTTTCATACCGGGATCATCTCAAAAGAAATCAAAGCCAGCTATACATTTTTTGACTGGCGCGTTCAGCCCTTGTATTCATGGGGTTAAAAGCCTTGTTTTATTTATGAAAATTCTTTTGACTTCCTTCCTGCGATAGTTTATAGTGGCCTCATGAAAATAAGAATTGATTATTTTTTGAACGCGACGACCGGAGGAAAATCCGGTAACAGCGTTCGGGTTGCAAAGGGTCTTCTCCGAGCAAGGTCGGAGCGCATGGGGAGCGAGACGGCCCCTTTGAGTTGGGACGAGAAACCCAAGGCGCGGTTGGCTCCGGTTACGGCATGCCGAGTAAGCTAAACCAGACGGCCTTACGTCAGGCAGGTTAATTCCTGCAACGCCATCAAAACGGTTCTTGACGAGGTGCCTTGAGGCACAAGGCCGGAACGAGGGTGGTACGAAAAACACGAAACCGCCACGAGCGGCTATACGCTTTTGCAGGCCCGGTACCCTGCCGACCGAGAACGGCAGGACAATTTACAGGGTCAGTTATTCGAAACAAAAACACGAACACGAAAGGAATAAACAGAAAGGGACAGCGATGGAGATTGCGTTGGTAGGGTTCGCAAGTATGAGGAGTTAAAAACATGACACACGAAACAAACCAGTTGCCTTTTATTAATCCGGAGCAGGGGAAGCGTTGCGTACGCCTTCTTTGGAAGGCCAACGTTCCCCTGTGCTTTGTCGGAAGCCCGGCTACGGCAAAGACATCCACGATGCGCGAGACCATCGAGGAGTTGAATAACGACATCGCGGCGGCGGCGCAGTTAAAGAAAAAGACCGTGACGCGCACAGCCCGGCTGTGGCCCGTTACGGTGAGCCGCATGGAACCCGGTGACATGGGTGTCCCGGTTCCCGACCTTGAGAAGAAAATACTCGACAACTACGCGCCTACGTTTATTCCGTTCGACCAGCAGGATGCGTTCGGCATTCTGTTCTTGGATGAACTAGATCGGGGAACGCCGGAGATGCAGAACGCCTGCCTCCAGCTTGTACTCGACAGGTTCTTCCACGGTCATACGCTGGCCGACAGCGTCTACGTTGCGGCGGCGATGAACGGCGTATCGGATATTTATACGACGCAGTTGAGCGAGGCCAACCGGACGAGGATGTGCTTCCTCTACGTATCGGCGCACGCAGAAGGCTACGCCGAGTCGTGGGACGCTTGGGCCGACGGAAAGAACCTGCTCCCTGCAACGCGAGCGTTCAGAAAATACCGGGCCGACCTGATCAAGAAGTACGAGACGTTTACAGACTTGGCGGTTTGCAATGACCGCACGCTGGAGATGGCCGACCGGATCATGCAGGCATCGAAGTCTATGACCATGAAGACGGACGACATTCTGTTTCCTGCGTTGGTTGGCGTGCTTGGCAAGATCGGTGCGATTGAGTACATGGCCACGGAAAAACTTATCAGCGAGGCACCGAGCCTTGAGGATATTCAGGACGCTCCTGAAGCGTGCAAGCTCCCGACGAACCCGTCCGTAATCTACGCGCTCACCTGCGCGTTGGTTGCCAACGTCAAGAACAAGGACGAGGCCGAAAAGTACGTCCGGTACGGTGTGCGGCTCCCGGCGGAGTTTGCGGCCACCCTGCTTAAAGGGTTATGCAGAGCCGACCGAGTTCCGGCAGTCGCAACAACGGTATCGTTCCAAAAATGGACAAAAGAAAATCAGGCGATCCTGATCGGGTAGGAGTTGGCCGGTTGACAAGAGAGGAAGCGATAAACCACGCGCTCGTTATGATTGCGACGTGGGAGACCAAGGAAGAGAAAGCAAAAGAGAAAATACGGAAATGGAAACGTCGGTTGGTAAATGCACAAAAAAGGAGTATCGAAAATGACAACGAAAAAAGCAATTAACGCAAAATGCACAAATGAGGTTTTGCAGTCGCTCGTTCAGGTAAAGTTAACCGTTCACTTTTGGAACGGAGTACGCAAACAGAATGACCTTGCCAGAGAGTTCGAGGTCAGCAAGGGCGCGGAGGATGATTCCTGCGACCTGCAGGTGATATACATACCAAAGCACATACAGCACAAAATCGGGGTGGCCAAGAGCCGCTTGGAGTCGTTTTGGAAGACCGCTTCCCTGCCGTGGGAAGATGGCGGATGGCGCGTTGTTACGGCGGAGGCGTTCATGCCCCTGCTCGACAGCATTGCGCCGCTCGTAAGAAACTACAACGACACCGTCGAAGAGGTGGTTGGAATGTACGACGAGATCAAGGCAGAGGCAAAACGGAAACTGAACGGGATGTTCGATGAGTCGCGCTTCCCATCGAAGGACGACTTCCGGGCAAAGTACGGTGTGGATAATTACTCAAAGCCGATTCCAATATCTGCTGATACACGCATCGCAGGTTTAAGCGAAGCGTCGCAACAGTTGGTTCGCCGGAGCGTTGAGATGCAGATCAGCGAGCAGTTAAATAAAGCCGTGGAAACTATCGGTGAACGGCTCAAGAAGCTCGTCAACGATATGCAGATACGCCTTGCGAAAGACGACGCAAAAGGTACGCGCTTCGCCGGGCTGTTGGGAACGGTCAACGAGGTCTGCGATGCACTGGCAACGCTCAACATAACAAAAGATCCGGTTGTTACCGAAACCATCAACAAGGTAAA
>Ga0268280_1000696_pt1 | contig 26123 bp, 18 predicted proteins | sample saktaG_9_FD_190139 | JGI IMG/M metagenome (GOLD analysis project Ga0268280, IMG submission 190139) | Saline water microbial communities from Sakinaw Lake, British Columbia, Canada - sak_2011_5_24_40m | ecosystem: Environmental > Aquatic > Non-marine Saline and Alkaline > Saline ... | reverse complement strand
GGTAGCGGAAGATGGTGGGCGGGGCCGTAAAGGAAGAGAAGGTATAGAAAACCTCGTTGTCCTCTTTTCTGCCGTAGAAACCGCTGGCACTACCGATGCCCGGCAGGGCGATATCGTACAGTTTCTGCCCGGCCTGGTCATGCACGCAGACCACCGAGATGGCGTCTTGCAAATAGGTGACGATCAGCCTGCCGCCCACGTAGGAAACGCCGTCCATTTTGTCCCTGGCTTCGGGGATGACCGTTTTCCAGTTCTCCTTTTGGGGGTGCAGTGGATCGAGGCGGACCAGTTTGAAATTTGGCGCTTCATAGTCGGTCATCACCAGGAAGCGGCCGTCGGCTTCGGCCACGAACACGAATTGGCCCAGGGGTTTGTCGATCAGGGGGATCACAGCTGCAGCGCTTTCCAGGTTCATGTAATAAAGAAAATTGTGGTTGGCCGAACCAACCCAACCGGTGATAACCAGGTATTTTTCATTGTCCGTGACCTCGGCGCCGAAACCCAGTTGCGGATTTGTTTGATCACCATATATCAATTTATCCTCTGCTTGGAACGTGCCCACCTTGTGATAGAAGATCTTCTGAAATTCGATCTTGGCTTTCAGTTTGTCGGCCTCTTTGGGCTCATCGTAACGGCTGTAAAAAAATCCGTCCTTGTACCAGGACATTGAGGAAAACTTTGCCCAGCGGATATGGTCGGCCAGTTTTTTTCCGCTTGCCGTTTCCATAACGAAATATTCGCGCCAGTCGGAACCGCCCGGGGATATGGCATATGCGAAATACTTCTGGTCCCTGGAAAAAGTGGTATCGGTAAGGGTGATGGAGCCGTCCTTGGCAAGGGTGTTGGGGTCCAGCAGGATCCTGGCCTCGCCCTGCAGTCCTTTCTGGATATAGACCACGGATTGGTCCTGGAGACCGGTATTTTTCCAGAAAGTATAATAATCCCCCTCTTTGGCGGCACGCGAATACTTTTCATAATTGGCTATCTCGGTCAAGCGCGCCCGAAATTCATTCCGGAACGGTATCGCTTCCAGGTAACTGTCGGTGAGTTTCTTCTGCGCCGCCACCCATTGGGCGGTGTCTTGGGAATTGACATCCTCCAGCCAGCGGTAGGGGTCTGCGACCTTGACGCCGAAATAGTCGTCGACCTGGTCTATTTTCTTGGCAACGGGATACTTGATAGCTGACCCCTCTGCACAAAACAACGGCGTGCATATAGCCGCTATCAGCAAAACAATGATCACTTTCTTGCAATGGTTCATCGTTCCTCCTTTTGGGTTGCTTTATTGACGAAGCGGCAATTCCCCTTTATCCAAGAGAGATTTTAAGGGAATGCTTTTGAAAATGCAATTGACAGTTGCAAATGATTCCCAATATTAGTGGCAGTGGTAGTAATCGTAAGAAGACAAAAGCTCGATCTTGATGGTTCGATTATTTTCTTCCCTGACACTGTCACTACCCCTGACACTTGGTTTCAGTTAATTTCTTCACTAACACCGACACTAACACTACCATTATTACTTTGACAACCTGGAAGCACAATTATAAAATGTCTTCGCACAGTAATAAAATGAACATAGACCCTAAAATGATCATCGGCAACTGGACGCATGGCTGGGCTCTGGACCAGCACACGCTGCGCAGCACGTCGGGCGGTTCCGACAGCAGCATGCATCCTGAATTCGACACCGAACGGACCGAACTTGGAGAAGCATTGTACAAATTGAAGTATCGTGCCGACATGGCGCAGGTCGAGCCCATCGTCCGTACGGCCGCCGATTTTATCCGCAATCGCTCCGAGCTTTCCGACATCAAGGCTGTCCTGGCGGTGCCGCCGTCGGATACGCGGCGCTCGTTCCAGCCCGTGCAAGCGCTCGCCGCCGGCATCGGCGCGCTGCTGCGGCTGCCCGCCCCCGACGACTACCTGTTGAAAGCCAGGGCGACCTTGCCGCTTAAAAGCGTAACCGGCAAACATTCGCGTCGGCTCGAGTTGGATGGGGCATTCGCCGTCGCCGACCAGCGCTTCGCTGACACGCACGTTCTCCTCTTCGATGATCTTTTCCGTTCAGGCGAAACATTGAAAGCCGTGACAGCCGTCCTGCTTTTCCAGGGCAATGCCACCATGGTTTCCGTGGTCACGGCGACCAGCACCCGGTCGCACCGATGAATACCATAGAAGGAAGGGCGTGGCATGTTCTTTCCGGCGCCAGGGGCGTCGGCGCCAAGACCCTGTGGAAGATCGCCGACTTTCTTGCCTCCCGGAATCAAACGGCATCATGGCTGCTGCAGCATTGCGGCGAAATTGATGTCGTCCTGGAGATGAAAAAGGCGGGCATCGTAATCCCGGGTTTTAAAAAAAATGAATACGGAGAACTGGAAAAGTTCGCTAATCGGCAAGTAACCGTGCTTCATCCCCTGCATGCCGATTTCCCGCCGCGGCTCCGGGCCTTGAAAGATATGTCCTCGCTTCCCGCGATCCTGTATGTCAGGGGGAATATTGCGATCCTCAACCGCCCGGCCGTGGCCATCGTGGGCATGCGGCAGGCGGTGGAGGCGGCGCTGGCCGCGGCCGCGGCCCTGGCCGCTGAAGCTGCCGCCAGCGGTGTAACCATCGTTTCCGGTTATGCCGCGGGCATCGATACGGCGGCGCACCTGGCCGCGCTGCGCAGCAAGGGAACGACCGCCATGGTCCTGCCCGAAGGCATCCATCATTTCCAGACCAGGCCGGAGCTGCTGGATCACTTGACGATAGACAATATCCTGGTCATTTCGCAATTCGAACCCGACGCCAAATGGGCGGCCTACATGGCCATGACGCGCAACAAGCTCGTAGGCGCCCTGTCGGAAGCGATGGTGGTGGTGGTTTCCGGCCCGCGGCGTGACGCCGACGGCCGCATGAGCGGCAGCTTCGATGCCGGCATGTCGGCCCTGAAAATGGGGATCCCGGTCTTCGTGGTCTCTCCGCATTTCTTTACTGATCCGCCGGAGGGCAACCGCCAGCTTATCGCCCGCGGCTGCCGGGCCTGGGATCCCGCCGCCGGAGCCGCGCCGATCATTGAGGCCTTGCGTTCTCACGCCGATCATAAGTTATCCAAACAGCTGGACCTTTTTGAGAAGGAGGAGGATGAATCTGTCTTGTAGGTGCGAATGGCATTCGCCCTATTGATATTTTATTGGTAAACAAGAATTTGGGCGACCGGCCGGTCGCCCCTACGCCTTTTTCTTCAACCTCGAACGTCGAACTGTTTGTTCGTTTTGATTATTTAGTGCTTAGGATCTTCAGGTTGTTGGTCACGGACAAAATGCCGTTGACCTTGCGGGCGCCCATATAGGCGATACGGCTGTCCCCTTCATTGGACACCACGCCTTCCAGGGTTACGCGGCCGCCCTTGACCATGATGTGGATTGAGGGGTTGGGGCCGAGGGCATAGCGGTAGAGGTCGGAAGTGCCGAAGAGACGGCGGTAGACTTGCAGGCGCAGCGCGTCGTCACTGCGCGACAGGGGCAGGACTTCAATGTTGTCGGTGACTTTGCCAATGCCTGCCAGCTTGGCGACGCGGTGCGAGATCTCTTCCCTGGATACCGGCAACAGCACCTGGCCCAGCAGGGTCACGTCGTTGCCATCCAGCTTGAAGGCGAGGTTGTCGAAAACGCCGTAATGCGGGACCAAAAGAATGGTGTTGCGGATGTCGGTTTCCAACTGTACGGCCGGTTGGGCAGCCTGCTCTTGAGCCGGCAAAATGAAAGCGCCTAAAGCCAATAACAAAAGCGTTACGAAAGTTAATCTTTTCATATTGTCCTCCTTTTTCTAATATGAGAACAGTTTGGTTATATTAATCTTGCAACATTTCGGAAAAATGTCTTGTCACGTGCGGAAGGGCTTGAGGGCTTGAGTGTCAGGTCTTGAATTGACAGTTATTTATATAGGAACCGGGGCACTGTCCTTGGCGCTCCCGGCAAAGGTTGGGTGCTATTGCGAACGCAGGGTGACGAGCATGATCTCACCGGGCTGCCACAGGCGCATCCTGGGGCCCCAGGTGCCGGTGCCGCGGCTGACCAGCACGGTCATGCCTTCAATATTATATCGCCCGGCCAGCAGCGGATTCCATATTTTGGTAGCAATACTCAGTGGCCATATTTGACCGCCGTGGGTGTGTCCCGACAGCATCAGGCCGACCCCGGCCCGGGCCGCGGACTCGGCCGCCACCGGGACATGGGCCATCAGGATCAATGCCCCGGACGCATGGTTTCTTTCCGGGTTCCACTCCGGCACCGACTGTTCCCGATCGTGCCGGGACAGATAGCGGCGGCCAGCCAGGAACAGACCCGGTGCAGATTGCACTAGCTCATTGCGCAGCGTGCGCAAGGGGCTTTCGGCCGGTTCGGCGGCGCTGCCGGGCAGACGGCCATGCGACTCATGGTTCCCGTCCACGGCCCAGACACCCAACGGGGCTTTGAGACGCCTCAGGGCCGGGACAAAGGCCGCGGTCGAAGTTCCGTGCCCCTCAAAAATATCACCCAGCACCAGGATCATGTCGGGTTTCAGGGCCTGTACATGGGAAACCCTGGCCTGCAGCCACTTGGGCCCGATCAGCGCTCCGAGGTGGAGATCGGATATGGCCGCCAGCTGCGTGCCATCGAGCGTTTGCGGCAACCCCGGCAGGCGGACCTCATAACGAACGACCCGCGGTGGGCGCAGCCCCTGGAACAGCGCCAGTAGCGCCAGCAGGCAGCCGGTGAACATTGCCCAGCCCCTGATCTGCGCGGCCCGGCGCGGGAAAAAGCGGCCAAAACCCAGTAGCAGGTCGACCGGGAAGAGGCAGGTGAAGACCAGGAACAGCGAGCCTACCAGGGTCATGGAGAGAAATTCAAAGAGCGTCGCCCAGGAACCAGAGGCATCGTGCCCCAGGAAGCGGCCCAGAAACAGAAGCAGCGCCAAAAACAGGGCTGCGAACAAGAACATTGGCCGGGGGATTTTCCGGAAGCGGGGGATGGAAGAGGCCCGCCAGAGCACATAGGCCAGCAGCAGGGCCGAAGCCAGGGTCAAGTATATTCCATACATCGGTTCAGACCATTTTCCTTCCCGGTGCTCCGCCTGGGCGGCAACGGCAAGTCCAATCCGGGGTTTCGAGGATACAACATATCCGAGAATTCCGCAACCCGCAAAACCGAGGCAGTTAATGTACCTTTATTTTTTTGCCGCCGCGGCCAGCGCTTGCCGCTCTTCCAGGTATTCCCAGCGCATGTAGGCGGTTCGCAATTCTTCTTCCAGTTCCCGCAGGCGCGCATTGGCGGTGGTGACATCGCTGGCGGCGCCGCGATAAAAAGCAGGATCGGCCAGGGATTGATAGAGTTGATTCTTTTCCGCTTCCAGCTGCTCCAAACACGCCGGCAGGGCTGCCAGTTCCCTTTCCTCCTTGAAGCTCATCTTGACCGTTGCCGGTCGGGGCCGGGACGGCGGCTTGGGGGAGGATTTTTCAACGGTCGGAACCTGAGGGCTATTTCTTTGGCGCAGCCAGTCGTCGTAGCCGCCCACGTATTCCTCGATCTTTCCCTGGCCGCTGAAAACCAGGGTGCTGGTCACCACGTTGTTCAGGAAAGCCCGGTCGTGGCTCACCAGCAGCAGCGTGCCCTTGAAGTCGAGGAGCAGCTCTTCCAGAAGTTCCAGGGTCTCGATATCCAGGTCGTTGGTGGGCTCATCGAGGACCAAAACATTGGCGGCCCGGGTGAACAAATGCGCCAGCAGCAGGCGGCAGCGCTCGCCGCCCGAGAGGGACTTCACTTTGCTGCGCGCCCGTTCCGGGGTGAAGAGAAATTTCTGCAGGTAGCCGATCACGTGCTGGGTCCTGCCTTCGAGGGTCACCGTGTCATTGCCCTGGGCCACGCTGTCGAAAACCGTTTTCTCGGTGTCGAGCTGCTCGCGCAACTGGTCGAAATAGACGAACTCCAGGTTGGTGCCCAGGCGGACGCTGCCCTGCTGCGGGGGAAATTCGCCCAGCAGCAAACGCAGCAGCGTGGTCTTGCCGCAGCCGTTGGGCCCGATGATGCCCACCCGGTCCTGGCGCAGGATCACGGTCGAAAAATCGCTTATCACGGGTTTTTCGTCGTATTGATGGTGAACATTTTCCGCGGCCATGACCAGGTTGCCCGAGCGTTTGCCCTGCTGCAGGGTCATCCTCACAGCTCCGGGCCGTTCCTGCCGCTGCCGGCGCCGGGCGCGCATTTTCAACAGCGTGTTGACCCGGCCCTGGTTGCGGGTGCGGCGGGCCTTGATGCCCTGGCGTAGCCAGGCTTCCTCGATCGACAGTTTCTTGTCAAAAAGGCGGTTTTGGCTTTCCTCCGTTGCCAGGCTTTCCTCCTTGCGCTTCAGGAAAGTCCCGTAATCGCATGGCCAGTCGAGCAGGCGGCCGCGGTCGATCTCGATGATGCGGCTGGCCAGTTTCTGCACCAGCAGGCGGTCATGGGTGACGATGACGATGGTGCCCTCGTAGGCGGCCAGGAAGTTCTCCAACCAGGCGATGGCGTCGATATCCAGGTGATTGGTAGGCTCATCGAGCATGAGGATATCGGGCCCGGATACCAGGGCCCGGGCCAGAAGGGTGCGCCGCTTCAGGCCGGTGGAAAGGGCGGAAAACTCGGCTTCGGCCGGAAGCTGCATCCTGGCGATGACCAGGTCGACCTGGCGGTGGATCTCCCAACCGTTTTCCGCGTCCAACTGCTGTCCCAGGCGGTCCAGGCGGGCCAGGAGCCGGGGGTCGTTGCCGCGCCGGTCGGCCAGCAGGGCGCCGGTGTGGTGATAATCGGCAAGCAGACGGCCTTTGCCACCAAGGCCGGAAGTGACGATATCGATGACCGGGCCGGTGATGTTGGCGGGGATCTCCTGGTCCAGGCGGGCGCTGGCGATGCCCTGGCCGCGGCTGACCGTGCCGCTGTCCGGCGCCAGCTCGCCGTTGATCAGCTTCATCAGCGTGGTTTTGCCGCTGCCGTTGCGTCCCAAAAGGCAAACCCGTTCGTGCCGTTCGATATTCAGGTCGATATGGTCAAGCAGCAGGAAGCCGCCGTAGCCGATGCATACGTCTTTTACGCTTAGCAGTGCCATCAGGTGTTTGTCCTCATTTTTTTCAGCCGCCCGCGCTTGCTCCGGGACTGCCGCGGCGATCCGCCCTGAAAAAAGCGCTATTGACATCGACAGTATACCCCATCCCCAGCACCAACTCAAAAAGGAAGCCGAGAAATCGGCAATGCGGTCCATTGCTATTTCGCCCGATAAAGACTAGTATTACCCTACCATGCCTATAAAACCAAAGACTCTTTTTGTTAAAAAACCATCAATTTTTGACGAGGCCGGGGATTTGATCGACCCTGAACAGCTGGGCAATCCGCTGCTCCCTGATCCGGTCATTCTTTCGCGCTTGTTCAAGCGCATTACCAATAAAACTTTGAAAAATATCCGCCCGGACGCGCGCCGGGTCATTACCCGGCCTTTCCGACCCGCCACGGAAAGCCACACCGCCAACATCGTCAATCGCGTCCTGGCTCTGGATGAATCCAGGGTCAAAGCCCTGCTCAAGCAGATACTCAAGGATTTTGCCCACCGCCATAAAGACATTCAATCCGTCCTGATACGGAATTTTCAGAGAATCAGCGGCTATGTTCAGGAGCCGGCGGTGTTATCCGAGGAAAGAAAGCTCCTGCTCGGCTCATGTTTTACCATGGAATACTCCATCGAATCGGCCGCCCTGTTCAACCCTTCGATCGTTATCTACCCCAAGCAGAACAATTTGCAAAAGGGCCAGACCCGCGTGATCTTCAGTTTCCGGGCCACGGGTGAAGGGCATATCTCCTCTATCGTTTTCCGCAGCGCCCTGATCGACAGGGACAATTCGATCTTTCTGGAATCGGTCACCCCGTTTTTGGGCACGCCCGAGGTCGTTTTGAACGCGACCTACGACCGGGGACTTTTTAAGGCCAAGCTGGAGGAGATGAAACAGTACAGTGAAGCGGCCAAGGCGATCTTCCAGCACCTGCCTGAAAACTTTACGCCGGAAGAAATGGGCCGGGCGATCCAGGCTGTCCGTGCCGGCAACAACTTTGCCCACGCCGATATGGACGACACCGTCGTCCACATCAGGTGGCTGGCGGAATCGAATTATGAGATCTTTTTCCCGCACCCACAGTTGATCTCGGAAAGGGTCATTTTTCCCGTGTCGCAAAACGAAAGCAACGGCGTGGAAGACGCGCGTTTTGTCCGTTTTGTCGACGACGAAGACGGCAGTGTGACCTACTATGCGACCTATACCGCTTATAACGGCCGGGAAATATTGCCGCAAATGATCGAAACCAAGGATTTTCACCATTTCAAGATCTCGACCCTCAACGGCCCCATGGCGCGCAACAAGGGCATGGCCCTTTTTCCGCGCCGGGTCAACGGACGCTACGCCATGATCACGCGCAGCGATGGGGAAAATCTCTTTTTAAGCTATTCCGATAATATCCATTTCTGGCATGAAGGCGTTAAGATCGAAGCTCCGGAAAACCCCTGGGAGCTGGTCCAGATCGGCAATTGCGGTTCTCCCCTGGAAACTGAAAAAGGCTGGCTGCTGCTGACGCACGGTGTGGGGCCGATGCGCAAATACTGCATCGGCGTTTCCCTTTTGGATCTGAAAGATCCAGCCAAAACGATCGGGCGGCTGGAATTGCCGCTGCTGGCGCCGCGGGAAGAAGAGCGCGAAGGCTACGTGCCGAACGTGGTCTACAGCTGCGGCTCCATCATCCTCAACGGCGAATTGATCATCCCCTACGCCATTTCCGATTCCCAGTCGCATGTGGCCAGTATCCCGCTGGACGAACTGCTGGAAAAGCTTTTAAGGCCGCGTTAATCCGTACTGGCGATTTCATACTCTTCGATCATGGCCAGCAGCGCCATGAGAAAAGAAACCGTGCTTTCGCCCCCCTGGTTCAGGCTGACCCCCTCGGGCAGCAAGCCGTCAGCGCAGCCTTTGGTCTCGTGATCGTACAGAGACATGCCCATGTCGTTCTCGCCGAGGAACCAGCCGAAGGCCAGGCGCATCTTTTTCAGATATTCTTTGTCCCGGGTGACCCAGTATGCCGATTGGTAAGCCAAAACCATGGCTGTCGCGTCAATGGGCTGCTGGTCATACTGCGCTCTGGGTCCGCCTTTTTTATACCAGCCGCTGCTGCCGACCAAAGAAAGGCGGCCGTTTTGAGTAAGGTTTTTTTCCAAAAACTCCAGTGTCTCTCTGGCTGTCTCAAAATATTTTTCATCACGGAGCAGGGCATACGTCTGAAACAGGGCCATGGGCATGATGCCATTGTCGTAACAGATGATATCTTCAAACCAGTGCCAATCGTCGGTCGCCACTTCTTTATACAAAGCCAAAAGATTGTCGGCGCACTCGCGTAGCAGGGCACTGACGCTCTCATCCCCCAGGTAGCAGCGCAGGTAGGCGGCCAGGCCCAGCATGGCCAGGGCCTTGCCGCGCAGGTTCAAGCCGCGTACGTGGGGTAAAGCCTTCTGGAAACATTCATAAGCCAGGGAGCGATAGGCATCGCGGGGCGGCCGCCAGATGATATAGCCAAGCGCCCAGAGCGCCCGGCCGAACGCATCATCCGAACCGGTCTCATCCAGGAAGTGGCGCTGGTAATCCAATAAATTCCGGAAGCGCCCGTCGGGGTTTTGCATAAAATGGGTAAAGCTGAAAAAAGTGGAGATCAACTCCTTGGCGTCTTGGCCGCGCAACAGGGAAAATGCCCAGGCGCACAGCATCAGGGCCCGGGAATTGTCGTCCAGGCAATAACCGGTATGGCGGTTGGGGACAATATACTTGGCATGCTGGATCAGTCCCGTGCCATCGGTCAGTCGCCGCAAGTGCGCCAGGTCGAAGGGCGGAATGCGCAAAAGCAGGGCCGGAGTTTTCAGCGTCATCGACCTTTTTTCCGCGACCGCCGCCGTATGCTGGAACAGCTCCAGGTACTTTTCCGCGACGATTTCCCAGCGCATTTGCCGCCCGAATTGATAGGTTTTGGCACGCAGCAACTTCAGCTTGGCTTTGTCTGACAGCAGGTCGCGCAGGGTCGCCGCCAGCGCTACGGAATCGGCAAAGCCGATCAATATCCCCCGACCTTCGGCGAGCAGCTCTTTGGCGTACCAGTAAGGGGTGGAGATGATGGCGGTCCCGGCCCCGAACGCGTAGGACAGGGTGCCGCTGACGATCTGCGCCTCGTTCAAATAGGGGGTGATATAGATGTCCGTGGCCATCAGCCAGGCATAGAGCTCTTCCAGGCTGACAAAGCGGTCATCAAAGATAACATGTTCCTGCAGCCCCAGCTTGTCGACCAGCGCCACCAGGCCGGTCCGATATTTTTCGCCGTATTCCTTGCGGACGTTGGGATGGGTTTTTCCCAGCACGACATAGATCAATTTGGGAAATTCCCGGACCAATCCGGGGAGAGCGTGAATGACCGTTTCGATCCCTTTATTGGGGCTGAGCAGGCCAAAGGTCAGCAGCGTCTGGTTGCCTTCCACCTGGAAACGTTTTTTGTAGTGGCGGTTATCCAGCGAGGTAAAATCGGGTGTGCCGTGATAGAGCCTCGTGATCTTCCCGGCCGGTACGGCGTAGACCTCCTGCAACAAGGACACGGCCAATTCGCTCATCACGACCAGCTGGCCGGCCCGCTGGGCCATTTCCTGGATGATTTTTTTCTGGTTGGGGGTGGGGGTTTTAAGCACGGTATGTAGCACCACCACCACCGGAACGCTGAGGCTGGAAATCAGGGAGAGGATATACACGCCGTCCCAGCCGCCGTAGATCCCGTACTCGTGCTGGACGCAGACCACGTCGGTGTTGCTGGCGTTAATAAAATTTGCCGCTTCATAATAATCGCTCTGTTGGTTCCTTTGCAAGGTGAATTCCACCCGGCTCGGATAGGCGTACCCCTGGTCCGTGTCATTGACGGCGACCGCAAAGACGTGCGACCGAGGTCCCAGCCGCTTGGCGGTCGCTTCGCAAAGATCGGTGGTAAAAGTGGCGATGCCGCAAAGGCGAGGGGAATAATTGCCGACAAAAGCGATATGGAGTGGAGATTTTGACATTTGTTCCCACTATACCCGATAGAACTCAAAATAGCAACCGTCCTGCTGCGGATCACGCCGCCAGGGATTGGCGAAGCAGTAATCATTTCGCCGGCATTTGACAGGAGGCGGGGTTGAATTGTTTTCTTTTTTCTTATAATCTTAGGTTCTGAATAAAAGCGAAAACCCATGGATAATAAACAAGCATTTTTTTTGAAAAATGGCGGATTGTTATTGCTTCTTATAACTATTGTGTGTAGCGGAGGGCCCGTGCAAGCAGAAGAGTTATCACTGCCCCTGCAGGTCAGGGAATGGCAAGCGGACGGAAAAGACCAGGTTTTCGACCGGGAAACCATATTCAAGTATATCGACGGCGGAGCCGAATTGTATCTTGCCTATGACTTCCACAGGGTTTTTTCCAGGAAATTCATCGGCCCCGGCAACAGCGCCATCGTCCTCGATATCTACGATATGGGAAGCGCCGCCGAGGCCTTCGGCATCTTCAGCAGCGAGAGGGAGGACGAAGACGCCCATATCGGCCAGGGTTCGGAATTCGGCGGCGGCCTGCTGCGCTTCTGGAAAGGCCGCCATTTCGTGGCGATCCTGAATGACGGCGGCGCAGAAGACGCCGATCGGGCCGTCATCGAGCTGGGCCGGGCCGTCGACAGAGCCCTGCCTGCAGGAGCTGCCGAGCCCGACCTGCTGCAATTCCTGCCCCGGCAAAACCTGGATGCAAAGAGGATCCGCTTTTTCCATCAGCCGCTACTTCTGGACAAGCATTACTTCGTTGCCAATGAGAATGTGCTGGAGCTCGGCCCCAAGACCGACTGCGTTCTGGCCGAATATCCTTTGAGCAAGGAGGATTTTCTGGTGCTGCTGCTGGTCCGCTACCAGGGTGCGGAACTGGCCCGGGCCGCCTATGATCATTTTATTGCAGTGTACATGCCGGAGGCCAAAGCCGGGCTGGCGCAAATGGAAAACAGAAAATGGACTCTGGCCAGGCTCGATCAGAATTTGCTGAGCATTGTTTTCGAATCCCCGGATGCAACAAGGGCGGTCGAATTGCAAAATGCAATTAAAAAATAAACTGGAAAATTAAAGGAGGCGCGCCCGATGAAAAAAAAGTCAATTACCAGGCGTGATTTCATGCGTCAAGGCGCACTGGCGGTGGTGGGCACCGCCGCGGGATTGTCTTCATTGAATCTGATTCCCCAGGAACAAAAATCCAGGGTGATCCTGATACGCCGGCAGGCGGTCCTGGACGAAAACCTGAAGATCGATGGAAAAATCCTGCAGGAAATGCTGGATCAGGCGCTCATGTCATTGTTCAGACAGGAAGACGCTGACAAGGCCTTCCAGAGCATCATCAGGCCCGATGATGTCGTCGGTATTAAAACCAATGTTTGGAATTATCTGCCCACTCCACCCGAGCTTGAAAACGCCATCAAGCGTCGCGTCCTGGCCGCCGGCGTCAAAGAGGAGAACATCGACATCAACGATCGCGAAGTCATCGACCGGCCGGTTTTCCAGAAGGCCACGGCGCTGATCAATGCCAGGCCGCTGCGCACCCATTATCTGGCGGGCATCAGCGGCTGCATGAAGAATTACGTTACGTTTGCCAAGAACATCCCCGATTACCATCCCAACACCTGCGAAGACCTGGCGCTGCTGTTCAGCCTGCCCCAGGTAAAAGGCAAAACGCGGCTGCACGTGTTGAGCGTCCTGACCCCGCAATTTCACGCCAAGGGTCCCCATCATTTTGACCGCCGCTATGTGTGGAATTACAACGGGCTCCTGGTCGGGACCGATCCCGTGGCCATCGATGCCATCGCCTTGAAGCTGGTTACCGCGAAACGCCTGGAAGTGTTCGGACCAAGAGAATCCCGGGTCATGCCCTATCCGCGCAGCATCTCGGCCGCCGACACCAAGCACAAGTTGGGCACCAGCGATATCAACAAGATCGACCTGGTCAAACTGGGCTGGCTGGAAGGTATCCTCATTTAAGCGGGGCGGACCATGAACAGGATAAAAAAAATTGTCATCGGCACATTGGTTTTGCTTTCCTTAACCGTTGCGGCCCAGGCCGGGATGGAATACGCGGGCAGTACCTTATGGACGCGGATCAATCACTTGAAAATTTCAGGGAGCCATGCTTATTGCGCCTTTGCCAACGGGCTGGTCGTTTTGGATGTCAGCGATAAAAAAAACATAACATTCACAGCCCAGCTGTATCTGGGCGGCGGAACCGATATTGAGATCAAGGACGCTCTGGCGTTCATCACCGCCGCCGACAAAGGTTTGGCGGTGGTGGACATATCCGATCCGAAAAAGCCGCTGCTGAAAGCCATGCTGGCCTTGCCCGGAACCTGTTCGGCCGTCGCCGTGGCCGGAAATACAGCCTTTGTGGCTGCTGGCGAAGCCGGACTGCACAGCATCGATATCCATGAGCCGGCTGCTCCCAAACTGGTTTCAACATTCGTCTTGGAGGACAGCGCAGCAGCGGTTGCCTTGAAAGGTGATGATGCCTATGTGGCCGACGGCGAGGCCGGCTTGGCAATTATCAACATAAAAAATCCGCGCTCCCCGGTTCTGACCGGAAAATGCGATACTCCCGGTAACGCATTGGCAGTGGCAATACACGGAAATCATGCCTTTGTGGCCGATGATATTTCAGGCCTGCAGATCATCGATGTGAGCAAGCCATCGTCTCCCTCGCCAATCGGAGCCTATCCCGCCAATCCAAGTTCACGTTCCGTAACCGTGAGTCCAGATGGAAAATATGCCTTTGTTTCCAATCGCTATGAAGGAGGCATGCAGATCCTTGATGTCAGCGATCCCCGCAACCCGGTTTTGGCCGGTCCCATTGCTACCGGCGGATCTGAGGCCTGGGGGATTTTTCTCAAAGACAACTATGCCTACGTTACCGATGAATTTTTCGGCTTGATGATCTTCGCTATCGCCAACCTGGCCGACGCCAAACCGGCCGGCGAGTATTTCACCCCCGCCTCCATCACCTGCGCGGCGGCGCATAAAAATATTATTTATGTCGGGGGGGATTACTCCGGCTTCAATGTGATCGATAAAAGTGATCCGGCGGCGCTCACATCCCTGGCCATGTATGAAAGAATCAGGCGGGCTCACAGTTTCGCGGTTAAGGGAAATTTTGTTTTTATCTCGGACCGCTTTCAGGATTTTTGGGTTTTCGATCTGACCAATGCCGCCGCACCGAAGCCAGGCAAGTCGCTCGATCTTCCCGGTTCCTCGCGCAAAATCATCGTCCAGGGAGAGTACGCCTATGTAAGCGCCGACAATTACGGTTTGCATATCGTCAACATAAGCGATCCCGCCAACCCCGTCCTTGCCGGTTCCTATAAGATCGGCGGTTATGCCTATGATCTTGACGTAAAGGACGGTTTTGTCTATCTGGCAAAAAGCGATATCGGCAAACTGATGGTTTTCGATGTGCATGATCCCCAAGCTCCGCTGCTTGCCGGTGAAGTGAAAACTCCGGGTGAGGCATACGGAGTAGCGGTGAGGGGGGATTACGCCTATGTGGCCGACGGCGGTAAAGGCTTGCAGGTCATTGATATCCGCAAGCACTCGGCCCCGCTGATCGTCGGCAGTTGCGCTACGCCCGGTTTTGCCTTGGATACCGCCTTGGACGGGGACCATGTTTATGTCGCGGCCGAGAAGCAGGGAATCATCAAGATCAATATTGCCGATCCGGCCCAGCCGCGGCTTGTTGATTCCCTGGATACGCCCGGAGATGCGGTGGAGGTGTTTGTAGACGGCAATTATATTTATGTGGCGGATACGTATTCATTGATCGTGTTGAAGAAATAAGCCGTCGCTTTTTAACTATTGCCTTGACTTGTCAACAGCAATTATAATATAGTTCATCTTTACAATTTCCCCTGGCATGATTTTGGGATTGGCTGTTTGGACTGGATTGAAGTAAACATTCATTTCTACAAGGAGGTTGGCATGCTACATGAACCGGCGGTAGAACTGGGCAAGGACAAATCGATTCCTCAAAAAACCCGGTTGGGAGTGGTGATGTTCTTTATCTACATGGTCGTCTATATGGGATTCGTGGTGATCGGAACGATGTTCCCCGAGGCCCTGGGCGTCAAATTCATCGGCGGCCAGAACCTGGCCTTTCTGTATGGGATGGGGTTGATCGTCCTGGCTATAGTCATGGGGCTGATCTATAATTTCTTGTGCACCAGGCTGGAAGACAAACTGAATAAAGAGGAACAGTCATGATTTACCAAATATCTTCAATGGCCATCATAATTTTTATCTTTTTTGTGCTCACGGTGCTCGGGCTCTCCTTTTTCTTTGCCCGCAAAACCAAGTCGGCCAGCGGCTATTATGCGGCCGGCGGCCAGATCCACTGGGCCGTCAACGGCATCGCCTTTGCCGGCGACTACCTCTCTGCCGCCTCTTTTCTGGGCATCTGCGGCATGATTGCCTTCTTCGGCTACGACGGCTTCCTCTACTCGATCGGTTACCTGGCCGGATGGGTCGTGGCCCTGTTCCTGGTGGCGGAGCCTTTGAAGCGGCTCGGCAAGTATACCTTTGCCGACGCCCTGGATGCCAAGTTCGATTCCCGGGCTATCAAGCTGACCGCCGCCATCAGCACCTTGGTGGTCTCCATTTTTTACCTGATCCCGCAAATGGTCGGCGCCGGCGCCCTGGTTACGCCGCTGTTGGGGCTGCCGCACTGGGTGGGCGTAATGATCGTCGGCGCTGTGGTCATCCTGATCGTGGCCACCGCGGGCATGACTTCCACTACCTATGTGCAATTCATCAAGGGCGGCCTGTTGATCGTCTTCTCGCTGATCGTCGTGATCCTGGTCCTGAACAAAGGCATTAAGCTCAACCCCAGTGCCGACTATCACAAACCAATAGTTTTGGCGGCGACTCTGGCCGAAGGCCGGGTACAGGCGGTTGCCGACAGCTCTTACCAGGTGCTCGGACAGCACGAGGAAAGCGGGCTCACCTTCGTGAAAATGACCAAGGCTGGGATCGACTCCTGGTGGAAATTAAATAGCATTTCGTCAACTCCGGAACTGGAAGAAACGCTAACAGTGGTGGAGACCGGGGATGGACGCACCTTATACAACGGTGAACCCAAAGAGGCCGGGAAGTTTTACCAGGTCGGCCATGTCAACAAGATAGTCGTCAACGGCCGGGAAGTGGAAGAGACCGGACCGCTCGGTCCCTTCAAATTCATCAAGACATTGGGGACTTCGGAGGTCGTCCGCTTCACCAAGAAAGCCTTCACTTTTTCCGGCGAGAAAATCACTATCTATTTCCCGAATATCACCGCCGGCTCTGACATCATAAAGCCCGGACTCTATTACAAGCTGGACAAGGGAGCCTCCATCTGGTCGCGCCTCGACTTCCTCTCCCTGATGCTGGCCCTGTTTTTAGGTACATCGGCCCTGCCCCACATCCTGATCCGCTACTACACCGTCCCCAGCCAGCGGGCGGCCCGTAAGTCGACTATCGTCGCCATCTCGGCCATCGGCTTTTTCTACATTCTCACCCTGTTCCTGGGGACCGGGGCCATGATCAACGGCAGTCTCGACCTGGGCAGTTCCAACATGTCGGCGCCACTGCTGGCCAAGACCTTCGGTATCACGCTCTTTTCCATCATCTCGGCCATCGCCTTCGCCACTATCCTGGGAACGGTCAGCGGCTTGATCGTCGCATCTTCCGGCGCTGTTGCTCACGACCTGATGGATAAATATATGAAAATCAAGATGACCGAGAAACAGAAGGTCAAGGCCGGCCGCATTGCCGCTGTCGGCGTCGGCATCGTGGCTATCATGCTCGGCATCCTTTTCGAGAAACAGAATGTCAGTTTCCTGGTGGGACTGGCCTTCGCCATAGCCGCTTCCGCCAACTTGCCGGCTATCCTGATGCTCCTCTTCTGGAAGCGAACCACGGCCAAAGGGATTTCCTGGGCCATCGTTGTCGGCATGCTGACCTCCCTGATCCTGATCCTCCTTTCTCCGACCCTTTACGAGATCTACGGCTTGCCTGCCGCCAGCGCACCCATGCCGCTGAAAAATCCCGGTATTATCTCCATCCCCCTGGGCTTCCTCACCCTGGTCGTCGTCTCGCTGTTGACAAAAAAACGGGAAGCATCACCCGCTCTGGAGAAATAACCAATGAAAAAAGCAGTCATGATCTTTGTCCTGATCCTCCTGGCTTTCTCCTTGGCCTTGACGGCCCAGGAGGAAAAAAGGGATTTCGGCATCCAGTTCAGCGGCTTCATCAAAAGTGACTTTTTTTATGACAGCCGCCAGACGGTGAATATCCGCGAAGGCCATTTCCTGTTGTACCCGGCCGATTTCCTCCCTGATGCCGACAACCGCGACATCAATGCCGAGCCAAGCTTCAATTTTCTTTCCATCCAGACGCGGCTGACCGGCACCATCACCAGCCCCGACGCCTTTGGCGCCCGGGTCAAGGGGGTGATCGAGGCCGATTTCTTCGGCAATGAAAACGCCGCTTTCGTCGACGTCAACGGTTTTCGGCTGCGCCACGCCTATGCGCAGCTGTCCTGGAAAAAAACGCAGCTGCTCCTCGGCCAATACTGGCATCCCTTGTTCATCCCCGGCTGCTTTTCCGAGGTCGTCTCCTTCAACACCGGTTCCCCGATCCAGCCTTTTTCCCGCAACCCGCAGATCCGGGTCATTCACCATCCGGGGAAATTCCACCTGATCGCCGCCGTCAGCGCCCAACGCGATTTTACCTCTGCGGGCGGATCCAATGCCTTGCGCAATTCGGCGCTGCCAGAATTCCAGGCTCAGGTGCAGTATGAAACCAAGAACACTGCGACCAGGAAGGAATTCCTGGCCGGCATCGGCGGCGGTGTGAAATGGCTCAGGCCGCTGCTCAACACCGAGGCCGATGGGAAAAAATACGTCACTGATCAAACTCTTTCTTCGTACTCCTTCACTGCCTTCGCCAAAATGAAATGCCCGGCCTTCACCTACAAACTGCAGGGGGTGTACGGTACCAACCTCTATGACCTCTTGATGATCGGCGGCTATGGAGTCAGCGCAGTGACTGATCCCCTGCGCAACACGGTTGCTTATACGGCCACCAAGACCCTTTCGGTCTGGAGTGAAGGCATGACCCAGGGCAAGACCATGCAGCTTGGCCTGTGGGCTGGCTTCACCAGCAACCTGGGCGGCGCTGCCCCGATCCTCTATTATTCCGACCGGGTGGGCGGCACCCTGGGCACAGTGCGTGGAGCCAACATCAAGAGTATCCTGCGTATTTCTCCGCGCCTCGTCCTGATTTCCGGAAAATTCAACTTTGCCCTTGAAACTGAATACACCAACGCCGCTTACGCCGCCAAGGATGAGTTTGGCAATCTGTCGCGCGACAGCCACGGTGTCATCGACCTGACGCAGAACCTGGCCAACCTGCGCGTCCTGTTCGCCACCATCCTAAAGTTCTAAGTTTGATGAAAGGCGGTGCCGGATTTCGCGGGGCACTGGCAGGCGGACCGGGATGAAAATTGGGATTCTCAGCGATATCCACGAGGATGGGGAACGGCTCCGCGAAGTCCTGGGTGCGATGGAAAAGTGCGGGGTCAGCGAAATCGCCTGTCTGGGTGATATAGTGGGTTTCGATATCCTTCTTTACCGGTACTTGTCGACCCGCAACGCCTCATATTGTCTCGACCTGGTGCGCAAAAACTGCCGCTGGGTAGTCGCCGGCAACCACGACCTGTTCGCTATCCGCAAGCTCCCCGATGTCAACGGCTGTTTCTCCTTTCCCGAAAACTGGTACCAGCTCGATTTTCAGGAGCGAAAGCGTCTGGGCCGGCAGCAGGTCTGGTTGTTCGAAAAACAGGAACTGTCGTCGCTCCTGACCGGGAAGGACCGGGATTATCTGCATTCTCTGCCTCTTTCCCTGGAAGTGGAACTCGCCGGTATGCGCGTTATGTTCTCGCACGCCGTGTTTCCCGACTTTAGCGGTTCTCTGACCTGGCGCCCAAAAAACCACTGGGATTTCCAACGCCACTTCCTGCTGCTCAAGAAACAGGAGTGCCGGCTGGGAATCTCCGGCCACCTGCACCCCAACGGCATCGGTATCGCCGACCGGCAGCGATTTGACTTTTTGCGTTTTCGGACTTACCGGATTTCTTCCGATTTGCTACAATATGTATGTCCATGCACGGCCAGTTCCTCCAGCAAGAACGGCTTTTTGGTTTGGGACACTGCCGGCATGACCATGGAAGCGGTCGCGCTGAAATCGAGCCGGTATCGGGTCGGCTGCTTCCGCTAGAAAGCGGAGGAAAAATTGCGGTTCAACATCAAACGATTTTTTCTGACCACCGTCCTGCCCACGCTCTTGACCATCGGCTTGTTCATGCTGCTGATCTTTCGCTTCATCATTCCCTACTTCGAGCAGAACATGCTGAACCAGAAAAAGGCGATGATCCGGGAATTGATCAGCTCGGGGGTCAGCATTGCCGATACCTTCCGGTGCCAGGCACTGGCCGGGAAAATGAGTGAAGCCGCCGCCAAGGCCGCCGCCATCCTACAGATCCGCAATATCCGCTACGGCACCGGCAACAAGGATTATTGCTGGATCACCGATCTGCAGCCGCGCATGATCCAGCATCCCTACCGTCCCGACCTGAACGGTACCGATCTCAGCGGTTTTCGTGATCCCCAGGGCAAGCTGCTCTTTGTGGAAATGGTGCGGGTGGTCGAAAAGAGCGGCGCCGGCTACGTCGATTACATGTGGCAGTGGATGGACGATCCCGGCCGCATCGTCCCCAAAATTTCCTACGTCCGCGAGTTCAAGCCCTGGGGCTGGATCATCGGCACCGGCATCTATATCGAGGATGTCCGCGAGGAGATCGCCGGGATTAAAAAGCGCCTGCTGCTGGTCCTGCTTTTGATCTCGGCGGTCATGGCTCTGCTTCTCGCCTTTATCGTCCGCCAGAACCTGAAGGCGGAAATGAAACGGACCGCGGCCGAGCGCGATTTGCTGGAATCACGGGAAAGATACAAGGCCCTGGTCGAGGCCTCGACCGAGGGGACCTGGATGATCCTGGATGGCGCCACCATTTATGCCAATAAGAAACTGGCGGAGATCCTGCCCGGCATCAACCAACGAGCGATCAGCGATGATTTCCGGGAAATTATCGCCGCCGACCGTCGGGACGACATCCAGGCCATCGGCGATTTCAGCCGGAGCACGGCAACTTTTTTGCGCCTGGAAACCCGTTTGCTTCCTGCCGGGAATCAGGCGACCGATGTGATGCTTTCCATCTCCAAGATCGTTTTGTCCGACAAGCGGGGATATATTGTCATAATCAAGGAACTGGGGCGGCAGGATGAGCGATCCGGCGCACCCGGCCGCGAGCTGGCCGACATTTGGGATATCGGGTTTTTTCAGGCCGCTCCTGGGAAAAGGGGGCGTTTTCTGGACATCAACACCGCGGCCCTGTCGATTTTGGGCTACAGCGACCGGGCCGAATTGCTGGAAAAAAACATCGTGGATCTGGTGCCCGATCGCGGCGAATGGAGCAACCTGCTGCGCCAACTCGACAGCCGCGGGGCGGTCTCCCGCTTGCCGCTGCAGGTCAGGACCCGGGAAGGTGCGCTGCGCTCCATCCTGGTATCGGCAAGGGTCCAGCGTGACGAACAGGGAGCCGTCTCCCGCACCGACGGCATCCTGGAGGATGTCTCCGAGCAAATAAACCGCCAGCAGGCGCGGATGGAATTGTTTTCCGATATGCAATCCGTCCTGCTGCTGCTACAGCAACCCGTGGCCCAGGTAATGCGGGAGGCCGTGGTTTGTCCTGCAGACGCATCGATCCAAAACACGGCCGAGCTGATGTCACTGCATCGTATCGATGCCCTGTTGGTCCGTTCCGGGGCGGGGGAGCCTATCGGCATTGTGACCGACGGTGACTTGCGCCGGCGGGTCGTCGGCGCCGGCATCGATACGCAACTTCCGGTGGCTGCCATCATGAGCTCGCCTTTAAAAACAGGCAGCGAGATCATGCCTTTGGCCTGGGCCTGGAATGAAATGAAGCGGGCCGGGATCGGACACCTGGTGGTTCTTGACGCCGCCGGGAAAGTCCGGGGCCTGATTGGCCGCAGTGATTTCGATTGCTCGCTCTTTCAGCCCCAGCCGCAGGCCCCGGCAGAGGGGCAAGGACCGCCGCTCCTCGCTGATTTGCGGACCCAGTTCCTGAAATTGCCCGAATTGCTGAATGTCTTCGTCCGCAGCCATGCCCGCAGCGAATGGCTCACCGGTTTGACCACGGCCAGCGCCGATCAAACCGCTGAGGCCATCGCCGCGATCGCCGAGCGTGAACTTGGGCCGGCGCCGGTCCCGTTCGCTTTCTTCGTTCTGGGCAGTGAGGGCCGTTCGGAATCGACCTTGTTCACCGACCAGGACAACGCCCTGGCTTACCTCGACCCCCCGGCCGGGCAGGCAGAATCTTGCCGGCTTTATTTCCTGGAATTCGCTGCCAGGATGAACCGTCTCCTGGCCCAAACCGGCTACGCTCTTTGTCCCGGCCAGGTCATGGCCCGCAATCCCCGCTGGAACCAGCCCCTGTCGGGTTGGCTGCACTACTTCAATAATTGGATCCTCCAGCCCGATCCGCAAAACCTTCTGGAGGCCACTACTTTTTTCGACCGGCGCTTCGTCTACGGAGATGCCGAACCGCTCCGCCAACTGAAAGAATACATCCGCCTCACTTTAGAGGAAAACCCGGCCTTTTTCAGCCACCTGGCCCGGCAGGGCCTGCAGTACAAGATCCCCCTGGGTCTTTTCGGCAAGATCCTGACCGATGCTTCCGAACCTCACCATCGCAGCGTCAATATCAAGAATCCCTTGCGCGTCATTGTCAACCTGGTTAGGCTCTATGCCATGGCCAACGGTATCGAGGAAGTGAACACGGGGCTGCGCTTGCGCCGTCTTCACGAACGGGGCGTTATCTCCACTTCATTTTTTCAGGACATTGATTACGCCTTTGATTTTCTCATCTGCCTGCAATTCCGCGGCCAGGTGAAGTCGCTGCAAGGCCAAAAACCGCTGAGTCATTCCATCGCCCTTGATGAACTGGCCGGAAGCGAAATCACCACGCTCAAGGCGATCTTCTCGGAAATCAATTCGTTCCAATCCAAGCTCAAGCACGATTTCTCCGTAGCCGAGTAGAAATGGACCGCCCGATCCCCGCCAAGACACCGCAAAAAAAAATGACGTTGCGGCTGAAGAATTTCTTTATAATTATCCTCTTTCTCCTGGTCCCATTTGCCGGAGCTTTCCATCCGAAGCTGCGCAAGCGTGAGGATCCCGATGAAAAAGAGATCGGCGCGGAAAAGTAGGGGAGAAGCGAGCGGGACGATGATCGCGGCGGCCCCTGATTTCTTCTAGATCACCAGGGCCCATTTCAAATAGATCGCCGGCTGTGTGTCGCCACGTTCACCGAAGCGCAGCGATCCCTGCTGGTAGGCCAGTTGCAGCATGCCGAAAGGCGGCTGGAAGCGCCATACGAAAACCAGCTGGATATTTTTTTTCTCCAGCGCCGAATTGAGCTGAAAAAAGAATTTCAGAAAAAGGTCCTTGTTAAAAAAATAATCCAGGCGCAGGACGTGGATCCAGGTGGTCTCCTGCTCGGGGTCGGGGTCGAGGATGAGACGGTTTAGGTCGTATTCCAGCGACAGCTTGTCCCCCAGTTTGCGGTTGATCCCCACCTGCCACAGTTGAAAACGGGAATCGAAGGACCTTCCGAAGGAGTAGGAGAGCGCGGCCATCTGCCACTCGCGCTGGTTGTAGCCCAGTTCCAGGCTGGTCTCGCGATTGCGAAACTCCTTCTCGTAAAGCTTGAACTCCTCGCTGTGCGAAAGCTCCAGGGAGAAGCGGTTGCGCAGGTCGCATTCCAGCCCCTGGTCCACCTGCCAGGAGCGCAGGCTGCCGGCGCTGCTCCAGTAGGCGTTGTAGTTGGAGTTGTATTCGACGCGTTCCATGAATCCCTTTTTCAACCACCAGGTTTTTTCCAGGGCCGAGTCGAGCTCGCGGCGGTCGTCATCGCTGACGAAGCCGACGGCATTGGCGTTGTCGGCGAAATATTTTCCCAATTGCGTGTAGCGCAGGTGGAAATGAGCCGTGGCGCTGTCGTAACTGGGGCGGATGAAAAAGGCCAGGTTGGAACGGTCGTATTCACCGTAGGAAACGGCGAGTTGGCCGGTGACGTTCACCTTGTCGCTGAAAAAATGGATCAGATCGAAGCCGCTGCTGCCTCTGTTCCTGCCGTCGGCGAGGCGGTTCGCGGTCAGAAAGCCGATGGTCGATGACTGGAAAATATCGCGGCGCAGGCGGCAGACGGCATAAGCGGCCTGCGGCTGGCCCAGCTCGCTGTCGGCCTTGCCCAGCATGGCCATGGCGGCGAATTCGGTCCCGCCCTTTTTGCCGTATAGCTTTGCCCCGCCCCAGATGTCGGCCACGCGCCTAGAATAAAAGAGCTGGATGCGCTGGCTGTAGATCTCCGAACCCTCAAGGAAGAAATTGCGTTTTTCGGCCAGGCTGAGTTCGAAACGGGAGAGGTTGATCTGCTCCTGGTCGGCCTCGATGGTGGCGAAGTCGGGATTGATGGTCAGGTTGGTTGAAATGTCCTGGCTGAGCGCCCAGCGCAGGTCGACGCCCACATCGAGCGCCGCCTTTGCATCACGCTGCAGGCGACCGACCAGGTGCGGGACCAGCTCCAGTTTTTTTTTCGCCGCTTGCAGGTCGAGTCCGCCGAGCACGCCGAACTGTGATACCATGCCGAAGGCGTCGGTGGGGCCCGGCCAGGTATCCATCTCCAGGAGGCGGGGGACGGAGCGTGCCAGGCCAATCCCCCACGAGGCTCCCTTTTTGGGGTCGAACTTGATGGTGGCCAGCGGGATCTCGATCTCGGCCGTCCAGCCTTCCGCGCTACGGGCCGCCGCCGAACGCCATTCACCATCCCAGGTGTCGTCGCCGCTGCGGCCGTTTTCGGAAAGACGGCCGTCCTGCTGCGTGCCCAGGGGGTTTGTAAAAAAATAATAGGCTGTGCGTCGGTCAAAAAAGGTGTCCAAACCGAAACCGACGCAGTCATCCTCGCTCAGGTCGCTGTCGCGGCGGGTCAGGTGCGCCGTGATCCGCTCCGGCTCCGGATCTCGGCATAGAAAACCGACGATGAGCCGGTCGGCGGCAAGTAATACGCGAGCTTCGGTGAAAAAGGCCGCGGCCCGGCCGCGTTCCGGTTTGAATTGGACGAAATCGTTCACAGCCTCGGCCTGGCTCCAAGCCGGTTCATCGAGTCGGCCATCGATGACGATTGGCTCCCTGATTGCCAGCGGCCTGATCTCCTGGGCTGCGGCCAGGCCCACTGACGAGAGATTGAAAAAAACAATGCCGAGAAGGGCAAGGAGGCGGGTTGATCGAGATTGATTCATGAAAATATCATACCACAATGGAGCGTGATAGCATTCCTTATTTGTTTCTTGCATCCCGTTATTGCAATTTCGGCAAATTCCCCATAAAATACCCTATGTGGGAAAATTGATTTCATTTTCGATCCATCAGGGAATGAATCAAACAGGAGGGATATGATGAACCCAGGTAGCAAGAAATATTTTTATGTGATTTTTGTGTTGCTGGTCGCTCTGGCCGGCATGTACATTTGGAAAACCGTTGCTGAAAAAAATATGCAGAAGGAACAGGAATCCCGGCGGCGGCAATGGGTCGAGGTCACCCGCCAAACCATTACGGAAAACACGCGCCAATTTCTGCGCCTGGCAGCCATTCCCCTGGTCTGGGCCATCAAGGCTGAGATGCTGAAGGAAAATTACGAGCAGATCAATGAATTTTTAACTCAATTCGTTAAGGAACCGCATATCAGGCAGATCCTCGTTGCCAAAATTGACGGGATGGTCGTCGTGGCCACCGATAAAAAACTGGAAGGGGCAGCCTTCTCCTCCCTTTACCCGGGCGAGTACCTGGAAAAAAATGAAACCACGGTCGCGGATGATGAAAAGGGCAATATTTTAATCGTATCGCCTATCATGGCATTCAATAGAAAACTCGGCATATTTTTAATGGTATACGAACCTGAAAAAACTGCCTTGGATGCAGTGCAATAATAGACCTGCTGAAACAAAGAATCCTGCTATGTGAAAAAAAAGACATCGGCATGGAAAAGCAGGGGAACGGCGAGCGGAGAAGACTAGGGCTTAATTCCCAGCTTGGTCCGTAGTTCGGGTTTCAGCGAATTCTTATTGACCATCAAAGCCGTGGTTTTAAGGCGGAAGTAAGGTCGCGACATATAGACGTAGCCGTCGTTCTTGCGGTCGGTACCGCCCGAGTTCTTGATCAGGTAGAACCTGGCCCCGGTCTGGTCTTGGGCCAGGCCGACGATGTGCATCAGGTGGTCGTCGGTGGTGCTGAAGTCGCTCAAGGTTTTCGAGCGCATGGCCTGGGTGATTTCCTTTTCCTTAATTGGCGCTGTCGGCTTTTTTTCCCGTTCGGCTGTGGTCTTATCCTCCCAATCCTTTTCCGGCACCAGGGCGTAGCCGGTCTCGCGAGTCGAAAAATCTTTTTCGCTGACGTCGCCGTCCCAGACCACCGAGTAGCCGTCTGTCAAAGCTCGCTCCACCGCGCTTTCCAGTTCGTCGATGGGCAGGTTGTAGTAGTTGCGGTCGTAGGTCCAGTTGTCAGGGATCTCCAGGCGGCATTGCCGGTAAAAAGGGTGCTGGTCATACGAGGTGAGTTCGATGTAGTCGTCAAGCGGCAAAGCCAGGACATCGGAGGCAAAAGTCTTGGACGTGCAGGTTCGGCCTTGCCAGTTGAACTCGGCGGGAACCTTGCCCAGGTAGGAGTCCAGAATCGCTTCGTAGGCTTGCAGCCAGCGCGGAGTGAGGCGGGTGCCCTTCCTTTTCAGGACCGCTTCGGTCACCCCCTGCAGCATCGCGGCCATCTCGCCGTGATTGTGGCGCTTTTCACCGATATTCATG
>Ga0268280_1000695_pt1 | contig 26131 bp, 26 predicted proteins | sample saktaG_9_FD_190139 | JGI IMG/M metagenome (GOLD analysis project Ga0268280, IMG submission 190139) | Saline water microbial communities from Sakinaw Lake, British Columbia, Canada - sak_2011_5_24_40m | ecosystem: Environmental > Aquatic > Non-marine Saline and Alkaline > Saline ... | reverse complement strand
CGGCAACTGTCGGAGAGAATGATCTTGTTGCTTGCGAAGCATATATTAAAAATCAGGAAGCGCATCATAATGTAGCTTTCAGCTAGTCACGGGAAGCCCCGCCCTTTAGGGCGGCGGAGGACGTCACGAGCAGAGCAATCAGGAGAAGTCCACTGCAGGACTAAAAGCACCAGCAGAACGATTATTATTATGCTGAAGACAGCCCTCTCGATGATCCTAGGCGTGATAACAATCTCAATTCCTTCCATACTCACCAACTCCGATAATCCCTTTGAAAATAAGGTTGTGACCTGAAACTATGAACTAGGATATATAAATCTTTTCGTAAGATTTATTAAAGACAGCGTGTTTACCGTGGCAGAGGTAAGGGAGAGGAGATTATGGGAAGTCTGACATTTGTGTTGAAACATATAGAGGATGCATTGGTGCATGCCAAGCCTGAGACCACGAACCGAGCAATGATTGAGACTGTCGAGTATTTCAGAAAATACAGGATTGAAGCCAAAGCTCACAATCTCAAATTCGGGCCTCTGCTTGAGGAAGTCATCGTGGGGCAGAAGACCTTTGCCGGAGAGATGGAAAGATTAGGGCCGCATAAGTTTCTCGGGGAGAACTTGTATCTGTTTGGTGGAAACGTCTTCCTTAATGAGGAGATAAAATATCTTGATGTCAAGCTAGCAGAGCTCTACCACGCGAAGAAGTGAGTTAAAGAAATTTTTTAGTTTTTTCTTTCAATATCACATAAACCGCGCCTGGTTGCGCTGTATATTCTATTCTGGCGCGCTCGATGTAAACAAAGTGAATGCTGTCATTTGTTTTGAGCACTTTTTGGCGGTCATAAATCATAATGTTTATAAAAATAATTCAATAACCGCTTATCATGAAAGCAGAAATATCGGATAAGTTTGTAGGTTATCATTATTCCAACCCGAGAGCTTATCGTTCCATGCAAACAAAGGGAATAGATGGATGGACGACTTTTGATTTTGATGATTTCGCAGGATTGATCCCGGGAAGAAGATTTGTTCGGCTCGGAGATGGGAACAGCCTGCCTCGTGAAGCCTATGATGGCGTGATTGAAGGGTTGCTCGAGCCTGAGCCGAAATCATGGCTAGAAAATCCTGAATTTCCGCATTTTTGGGAATATCTCATGCATGATGTCTGCAGGGAGAATGAAGTCATGCTCCTGAGTTTTGAATTAAGGCTTGAAGATAAGGCTTATGTCGTAGATAGGGCGCATGTTGAGAGAGAGTTATATCGTGAGTCAAAAGGCCGGAGAAAACTGGTGAGGGGCAAGGCTTTCAGGAAATATTGGAACTCAAGAATCCCGGTTTTTGAATATGAAGGCGGCTATTCCGCGCCGCAATTGGCGATCTGGTCAGGAATCACGTTTAACAGACTGAGGGTTGAATGGGTAAAGCCATCTGATGAAGTCTGGAAAAGAGTCCTTGAGAATAATTGGTAAATATTCCTATTTCTCGAACTGGTCAGAGAGCTCTCGCAGTATTCGTTCTGTCTCTGAGAGCTTGTCAATCTTATGCTCGTGTTTTCCAGTGCTCGGTGCTGCCTGCATGGGCTTTCTCCTTGGGCTTGTGCTGTTGAGCTGGTTCACCAATGTCTGCTTGAGCCTCTCGTCGTAGATGGCTTTCTTGTCATTCCTCATTTCCCTGCTCTCCCTTGTCTCGCCTCTCATCTCGCGGGATTCACGCGTCATCGGGTGCAGGGTCTGCTGTCCTTGAGAATGCTGAGCTGCCGGCTTCTTTCCTCCACTCATATCAAACCTTATCCTGAAGAATCCTTTCTTAGGCTTTCTCTCCTCTTCCTCTAGCTCTTCTCTTGCAGCCCTTCTTATCTTCAGTTCCATTTCATCATCAACCAAAGCTTTCCTAGGAGCTGTTTTTATATTTTTTGATTCCCTCAAAGGCTCTCTCTGAGGCGCCGGAACGCTATGCCCGACTATACGCCCTTCTTCAGCCTCTTTTTTGTGGAGGAGTATCTTTATCGCCTCATCGCGGCAGAGGTGCAAAAACTGCCTCGGATTCTTATCAGCCTTGTCATAAAGCTCCCTTAATATGCCGACGGTGAAAGGAGTTATCCCTTTGCCTCCGAAGTTCTCAATCCTCTTCTTGACCATCTCGACTGATTCCTCAAAATTAGGCCTTCCAAGAGTTATCTTGAGCTCGTCATGCTCCAGTTCCGGCAATCGGCTCTTCTCATAATCATGAGGGCTGCTAGTCACCACTATCTGGAACCTGAGGCCTTCTTCTCGCAGGCTCTTCAAAAGCTCGATGTTCTTATCGGTCAAGTTGTGAGCATTATCTATCAGCAGAGCCACAGACTTGTTTCCCAGCTTCTTCTTGAGGAATCCCATGAAATCAGAGCTTGAAAGCTTTGTGTGAGGCTTGCTTAAGTTCTTCTCATAGAATGAAAGCAAGGACGAAAGCATCTGATGAGGGATGTTTATCTGCTCCCGAAAGACTGCTGCGTTGAGATAGACTGAGTGGATCCGGTTGTACTTCTTAAGACGGTTCTCAAGCCAACGGAGCATCGTGGTCTTGCCTACTCCGTGCTCCCCTATTATTGATCCGTAGAAATAGTTCTTTATGAAGAACCAGTTGAGCTTTTCCTTCTCATCATTCCTGTTCACCAGGAAGTCTGTTATGGGAGTGAATATCTTGTCAGCGAAAGGGTCTCCTTTGTAGCCCAACGCCTTGTCCCATTCAAGAACAAAATCACCTTTTGTATTCACCAATCCACCCCGCCTTTGTAGCCTACTGATTACAGGTGGATTTTATAAATGTTTTGTTAGATTATATGATACTTATTTTATCTGCCAGCAATTCTTTATTTCCCTTGTAATCCTGTATCTCCCCCTGAACCTCTACTTCTGAGCCTTCGCTGATGTTTATGCTCTCAAAAAGCACTACTTCGATGGTCTCCTCCTTTTTCAGTGTGATCCTTGTCAGGCCTTCTCTTACCATGACTCGCCCGACCACTCCACTGACTCTCACAACACTTCCTTCCTCAAGAGCCTTTGCCTGGCTAAGAGTGCTCTCGCCAAGAGAGCTAGTCTTGAGTATCATTATCAGGCAGGCCAGTCCTATGAGAGCTATCAATAGCGCTGCTTTCAGCATGAATGATTCGTCCATGAGCAATGATTATCAGATGTCGCTTAATAATCCTGCCAAAGAAAAACCGTAGCATTTACGGAAGATTGAAGAGCAGCTTGACAACAACGACCACCAGCGCTACCACGAAGAAGAAAGTTTTGACATTCCAGGAAAACTTGTTGATCTTTTCCTTGTTCTCCTCTCCCCTGAACTGGCCGTGGAGCAGGCGGCTGAGCTGCCTTGAGATGAAATGCTTATGGGCCTTCATTCCAAGCTTCTTAAGGAAATAGTTCTCAGCGAACGTTATTATGCAGCCGCCAAGGAACTTATACTGAGCCCAGACCAATATTATATACGCTGCTGATGCCCAGCTCCAGAATCCCTTGAAGAAAAGGAAAGGAACTGCCACGAAATAGAGCAGTATCACCAGGAAATGAATCCATATGGTTATTTGGACTGAGAACTGGTAAAAGCAAGCCAGCGCCGGATTAATCTTCTTTTTCTCTTGTTTCATATTCCCAAAAACTTCTTGATCACTGTCTCGTTGCGGATTTCTGGATGGAATGATACTCCATAGATGTGCTTGTTTTTATGTTTTATCATTTGGACGCACCTGCTGCTCTTGGCCAGCACCTCAAAATTATCATTGGTCCTTATCGCAGAGCCGTGGAGCTCATAGGCCTGGAACACGCCTGAGAAGAAGATGTTCTCCTTCTTTGTCATTATCTTCCACATGCCTAGCTCCTTGCAGTCAAACATCCTGGTTCCGTAGATAAGGCCTATTATCTGCATCCCTGCGCAGATGCCGAGAACAGGCTTATCATGCTTTCTCAGCCAGCTGAACCTTGAGAGGTGCTTTCTGAACTCGTTGTCCTTGAGCGCAGTCCCGCACATGATGATCTTATCAGCAGCCACGAGGTCTTTTTCGTTGAGTTCTAAGAAATGCTTGATGATAAAAGGCTGATGCTCTCCCTCAACAATTCTTTTCACAGGATTGACGAATTCAAGGCTGCTGAGAGAGTCCTTCTTCCAGCAGAGGTCGATTATGAGCATCATCTGTCAACAATCCTCGCATTCTTTATCACGAAGACGCCTGAATTCTTGTCCCAGGCGATCTGAGAGTCAATGACTTCAATCTTTTTCCTGAAGAAAGGAGCGTCAAGCACAGTCGTCTCGATCTCGCCGCCCTCACCAGTAGGGCTTATCCTGTGCTTATCCCTCATCAAGACAAGCTCAGAGATTGTCTTCTCGTCGATAATCCTGCCAAGCCAGGACTTGTCAAGAGGATAGGCGAACACTCCGGATATCATTGTCTTGAAGCCAAGAGAGACTGTCTCGCGCAAAAGAGCTTCCTGGTCTGCCTTCCACAAAGGATTGAAGCACCAGAGCCCTAGCTCATCGCAGATTTTCTGCACCCGCTCAGACTGATAGGCAGACTCCACAGCGCCAGTCACAACGCCGTCGATTTTATGCTTCTTTCTAGCTTCAGAGATGGCCTCTTTTAATTCCACAAGCTCTTTTTCCTTCTCACCAAGGGTCTCTTTCTCGATGAGCGGAAGTCCTATCGCCTCTGCCTGCAGCTTTGCGATGCTGATATTCGGCGTATGGAACATGTAGCTCTCAGGGTTCTTGGAGCGAAGAGTGATAAGACAGACAACATCCTCTTTCTCCATGGCCTTCACCAGCGCAAGGGTCGAGTCCTTGCCGCCTGAAAACAAAACACCAAGCCTCATGCGAGTGAGAGAGTCGGGCGTGTTTAAAAATATTGCTTGTGAAGAGCAAGGCCGCCCACTGCTGAAACATTTATATACCTGCACAGCATCTCCTTTTGCTGCATGCCTTGCTGGATTGAGGTCGACAAAATAGATGTGAGCCTAGAATATAGGATAGATCCTGAGAACGCAGTATTGCATGGTCGTTCATCAGGAGAGCTAGGCTATTGGTACCATCCCTGGAGCATGCTCATGAGAGGGGGACTGGCGCTTGTGCTTCTTGGGACGACAAATAACGGCCCTGCTGATGTGAAGAGATTCGAGAAAAGGACCATAGGGGAGGATACCCCTTTCACTGATGATACGAAGCTGTTTCACCGATTGGCTGATCTTGTCCGAAGAATCGTCTCAAAGAAGAATCGCCCATTACTTGCCATGGCTAACATTCCTGTCCCTGATTCTTATGGCTTTGTGCGCATCAGCGAAATACCTAAATATGATGCAAACGAGCTGATTGTCCATATCAACTATTTTGAGAGCACAGACCCGATAGTAGATAATCCCAGATATTATTTGATTCATAATCAAAGTTCGAATAAAAGATTTGTTGAATCAATAGAGCAAAAACTCCGTGATAACAAAAAGAATCTTGTTGCCCTGGAATCCTGCTTTGAGCCGCCATGGTACCTGACAGCAGATCCTATCAAAAACAAGTTATATTTCTCAAAATTCAGCAATGATATTCCGTGAGGTGAAATTATGAGCAAGGACAACATGAAGACATTGGTCGCTTTTTATTCAAGGACAGGAAACACAAGGAAAGTGGCAGAAGAGCTCTCAAAGCTCATGCGCTGTGACCATGAAGAGATCGTGGATGCGAATAACAGGAACGGAATCATAGGCTATTTTCGCGGAGGAAGGGATGCTATGAAGAAGAACCTCACAATCATCAATACTCCGAAGAAGAAGCCGGGAAAGTATGAATTGATAATCATAGGCACTCCTGTCTGGGCCGGCAGGATGACTCCAGCCATAAGGACTTACATCGAGAAGCACAAACAGGACTTTGACAAGCTCGCTTTCTTCTGCACAATGGGAGGCTCAGGCGGAGATAAGACCATGGAAGAGATGGCATTCATCACCGGCAGGAGGCCGAAGGCGAAGATGGAATTCTTGACGCGAGAGATTGTACGCGAAGAGCACCACGACAAGCTGAACGAATTCGCAGGAAAGCTTGCGGGGATGAAAGCCAAAGCCAAGGTCGCTAAGAGTAAGAAAGCGAAGAAGAGATGATTTAAGGAGATTGTTGAACGACCGCATCCTGATGAATATGATTTGCAGTCGCTATATTTATATATTGATTCTCTTATGCTCTTATTATGAAAAAAAAAGGATGTTCTGGGGCTCTCGGGCATGAGCCTAAAAAAGTAAGATATGAGGAGATGTTTCCCTTTGAGTTCAAAGAAGCCATTGAAAAGAATCCAACAGCGTATCTTCCCATGGGAAGCCTGGAATGGCACGGTTATCACAACGCATTAGGGCTTGATTCTCTAAAGGCGTGGAAAATATTGGAATTGGTTGCAAAAAAGAATGGGGGAATCGTTTTTCCACCCTTATTCATAGGTCTTGATAAGTATCCTGATTATAGCATAATGGAGCACCCCAACAAAGCTTACGACTGTTACAGTATTGATGCTGATTTGCTGGAGAAACTGTTAGAGTCCTATTTTGAAAGGATGGTTCGCATAGGATTCAAGAAGATAGTGGTGCTTGCAGGGCATTACCCTAATTCTCAGGTGGCACGCGCCGCTGCTGATAAATTCAAACGTAAAAATAAAGATATAACCATAATTGTAGGCACGGAATGTGATTTTGTAGAAAACCAGAAAGGCGACCATGCAGGTAAATGGGAAACATCTCTTCTTATGGCAACATTGCCTAATCTGGTGAATTTGAGGTTGATGACAGGAAAGAAAGATGGGCTGTTGGCGGTAAGCGGGGATGACCCGAGGAAGTCCACCGCAGAATACGGGAAAGAAATGCTAGATAAGATAGTCGATGGGATTATAAAATCATTGGGATGATAGTCTTAGTTAAAAACAACTGCCGGAGTCTGTCTAGTTCTTATGTTTCTTTCTCTTCGCTCCAAGCGCGTACAGCGCTGGGAAGAGCAGGAAGAGTATTATCAGTATGATGAGTATCAGCATCAACAGTATTCCTCCGCCGTAGTTGATTCCGCCGCAGTTCTTTGTGTTGGCTTTTGTCAGGCCTTGTGCTGTGCATAGCTGGGTCTGCTTTCCTGAGGCGCAACTGCTCCATTCTCCGCACTGCCATACCTCAAGGTTGCAGATGACGCTGCACCCGTCGCCGTTATCAGTGTTGCCATCATCGCACTCCTCGTTGAGTTCCACTAATCCGTTGCCGCACTCATAGCTTCCAGAATTGCAATAAGTCAATTGCAGCAATGCAAGGTCAAGGTATTCATTGGCAGGATGGTTGCCAGTCCTCCCAATCTTGACTCTCAAAGAGATGTTTTTTAGGTCAGGGATGCTATTCATATCAAGGCCGCAAATATCGATAACATCGCTTGTTGAGCTGTACACATCGCAGGCCTTCACCCATGATTTTCCGTCATGATAATCAACCTGTATGCCTGCGTATTCCTCGGCGTGCTCCAGCACCAGGCTTATGTTCTTGAATCCCTTTGATATTTCAGAGTAGCGCCAGTAAAGATATATTGAACTAGGCTCAAGGTTGCATGCTCCCTGCTTCGCATAGATGTTGTCGCTGTAATTCACATTAGAAGTCACAAGCCTGCTCTCTCCGCCGCAGGAAGCGTCAAGCCTTGCTTCGCTCACAGGGATCGCTATGTCGCGGCAATAAGCATCAGGGTCCCACGGCCTTGGCCTTCTCACGCATGGGCTTCCCTGCAATGTCACAGCCTGGCATTTTGAATTGCAATAATCACATGTTGATCCGCAGCCAGGGATACACATCACATTGTTGCTGTCGCCCCGGTCGCACTGCTCCCCGATGCCAAGTATCCTGTCGCCGCAGACGCTTGCCCTAGGCCTGCTTCCGTAGCCGTAATAATATGAGTAAGGAAGATAATAGCCGTCATTATAATAATAAGGGTCATAGTCAGAATCGCATGAGCCGCCGCTTGTGAACTTGACCATGCAATCATTGCCGCAGTAGATACAGCTGTCGCCGCAGCTAGCAGTGCATCCTCCACCGTTGCTGCTCCCGTCGTCGCACTCCTCTCCGTACTCAATCTTTGAGTTTCCGCAGCTTCCTCCACCGATGCTAGCCCAGGTGCAGTTAGACTTGCAATAGATACAACTCCCGTTCACCGGAGGGACGCAAAGAACTCCGTTGACCTTGGCTCCCAAATCACATTCCTCCCCCGGTTGGACAATGTCGTCGCCGCACACAGGCCCGCTTATGCATCTGCAGCCAGAGCAGACCTTGCCTGAGATGCAGTCGCCATTCTTCTCGCACTGCTCTCCTACCTCTATCACTTCGTTGCCGCAAGTGGCTGTTGTTATGTGCTGGCAGGTGCAGGCGTCGTCGCAATAATCAGTCGTCGATGAGATGCTGTCCTTGCAGTCATCGTCAGAGCCGCAGGCTGCTCCGCAGCTATCCTTCATGCATGAGTATGAGAACGAGTCGTCGACGCATAGGCAGTTGGAGTTGCAGTTGCCTTTGTTATCTCTTATGCCGCTTAATTTTCCCTGGCAGGTCGTCGTGCTCTGGCCGCAGTCAGCGTCATTTGTCCCGCTTGGAGGCTCGCATTCCTCGCCAGAGGTTATCTTTCCGTCACCGCAGCTTTCAGGCCCAGGAACATTTACACAAGTGTAGCTTATTTTTATCTCTGAGCTGTCATCAGCAGAGAATTGCACGCTTCCAGGGCTGCAGGTGAAACTGAAGCTCTTTGTCGCGCAATCAGAATATTTTATCTTCTGTGAGCAGCCACTGCCAGCTATTGTGAGAGTCGCAGGGTTCTGCCAGGCGCAGCCGTCATTCCTTATGCTGCCTGTGAATGTGCACTTCTTTCCATAGGGCACAGTATAATCTTTTGGCGGCGCTTTTGAGATGCAGGAAGCATGGCCTATGTTGCAGGCCTTCTCAGCGCAAAGGACATTGCCTGCATCAGTGCATCTGTCGCATCCCTCATCAATCTCTCCATCGCAATCATTATCCTTACCGTCGCAAAGCTCAGGCGCTCCGTTGTATCTTGTCGGGTCTCCGTCGTTGCAGTCAGTGCTTGATGGAGATTTGCACATGCCGCAGCTCCCTGCTGCGCAGTTATAAGTGCAATTGTTGTATTTGCTTCCAGGGTGGTTGTCATGGTCGCAATCCTGATAATAATCCTTGCAGATCTGGCTGGCGCATTCATTAGCATTCTTGCACGCTCCGTTGCAGCACATGCTCCCGCTTGGCGCGCAGTAGCAATCAGCGTCTGTTGTGCAATGAACAGGGTCTGACACCGCGAATGCGTTTCCCTCGATGCTCTCAGGGCAGCTTCCTCTCATGTCAGCGCAAGCCCAACGGGCAGGAGTGCCCCTTGTATCATAGCAGCATCCTGTGAACGTGTAGTCGGGGCAGGCCCAGCCAGGTGCGCAGCATATGATGTCATCTGCTTTTACAGAGGGAGAAACTGATAATATGAGCATCAATGATAATACTGCCATGAGAGATATCGACAAGACAAGATATGCTGAGCTCTTTTTCACAACCTTTTCCACCTAAACTCCACCCTTTCAAGAGCCTTTGTTTAGGAGTTTTATAAATGTTTTGTAAATAGTGTTCGGAAAAAGAATGGTTTTCTGTTCAGCAATCTTTATAAATACCCGCTCCCTCACATTATTAGAATGGCAGGTGAGTTCAAGTTCAAGGATACTTCTGAGATTAAGACTTCGAAGAAGATTGTGGACCAGGTGATTGGCCAGGAAGATGCAGTTGATATAATAAAGAAGGCCAGCCGCCAGCGCCGCCACGTTCTTCTCATAGGCGAACCCGGCACCGGCAAGTCAATGCTTGGCCTTGCGCTCGCAGAGCTCCTCCCAAAGGAGCGGCTTGTCGACATAATGGCCTTTGACAATCCTAATGACGAGAACATGCCTATGATCAGGGCTGTGCCTGCAGGCCAGGGACGAGAAGTCGTGACCAAGTCAAAGATGCAGGGCATGAGCTTCTTCAAGGGGCTGAACATATTTTCGCTCATATCATTCTTCCTGTTGTTCTGGGGCTTCATGAGAATATATGATCTCTGGAAGACCAAGATAATATCTGATATCATATTCTCGGCGGCCATCATCGCTATGCTTCTTGTGTTCATAGCCATCATCCTGATGTCTGCTATGAGCAAGAGGATGAACATGGGCGCTCCTAGGCAGAGATCGCCAAAATTGATTGTTGATAATTTCAAGAAGCAGAACGCTCCTTTCCTTGACGCCACAGGAGCCCATGCCGGCGCACTCCTAGGAGACGTGCTCCACGACCCATTCCAGAGCGGAGGCCTCGGCACTCCCGCCCATGAGAGGATAGTCGCGGGGATGATCCACAAGGCCCACATGGGAGTGTTGTTCGTAGATGAGATCGCCACGCTTCAGCCTCACACGCAGCAAGAACTTTTGACTGCTCTCCAAGAAGGAAAATACTCTATCACTGGCCAGAGCGAGAGAAGCGCAGGAGCAATGGTGCGAACTGAGCCTGTTCCTTGCAGCTTCATCCTCGTCGCCGCAGGAAACTATGAGACTATGAAAGACATGCACCCTGCTCTTCGAAGCAGGATCCGTGGCTATGGTTATGAGGTCTACATGAAAGAGACCATGCTAGACACTCCTGAGAACAGGACGAAGATAGCAATCTTTGTCGCACAGGAAGTATTGAAGGACAAGAAGATACCTCATTTCACCCGTGAAGCAGTAGAATACATTGTCGAGGAGGCGAAGAGAAGAGCTAACAGGAAAGGGCACCTAAGTCTGAGGTTCAGGGAGCTCGGCGGAATCATACGGGCGGCTGGCGACGTGGCAGTAGATGAGAATGCGAAGCTTGTCACAAAAGAGCACATACTGAAAGCAAAGCAGAAGGCAAGAAGCCTTGAGGAGCAGATAGCTGACAAGTACATCGAGCGGAAGAAAGAATATGAGATTATAGTCACAACAGGACAAAAGATTGGGAGAGTGAATGGCCTTGCGGTCATCGGCGGAGGAAGCACTTACTCAGGAATCATCTTGCCGATAGAGGCAGAAGTCACTCCTGGCGGAAAAGATAGCACCATCATCGCCACTGGAAAGCTCGGAGAGATAGCAAAGGAAGCAGTGACAAACGTCAGTGCGATCATAAAAAGATACTTCGGAGAGGACATCAAGGGAAAGCATGACATCTATGTCCAGTTCCTGCAGACCTATGAAGGAGTTGAGGGTGACAGCGCAAGCATCGCTGTTGCCACGAGCATAATATCTGCGTTGAAGAACATCCCTGTGAAGCAGAATATCGCCATGACAGGAAGCCTGTCAGTGCGAGGAGAAGTATTGCCGATAGGCGGAGTGAGCTCAAAAGTAGAGGCGGCAATTGAGGCAGGCCTGAAAAAAGTCATAGTCCCGAAGAGCAACCTGCAAGACATTGTCGTCGACAAGAAAAGGCTTGAGAGGATAAAGATAATCCCTGTTGAGAGCATAAGCCAGGTCCTAAAGGAAGCCCTTGATTGGAAAGGAAAAGAGAAGATCCTGAAAAAGATAGTTGCCAGCAACGGAAGGCAGTGAGCTTTGATATAATAGTCATTGATATAATATTCATCGTTTAGTGAGGTGGTTTTAAATGGCAAAAAATAAGATGAAGATGAATTGCGGAATCCATGCGCACCACTGCGGAGGCGCAGGCTATGGTATGGGTTTCATCGGAGCAGCAGTGTATTTCATAGGACAGGCGACGACCTTCTGGGGTGCAGTCCTGGGAGTCCTGAAAGCCATAGTCTGGCCTGTGTTTCTCGTGCACGCTCTGCTGAAGTTTTTGGGAGCGTAATTAAAGAAGAAAATTCTTTGGTTTTTTCTTTCTCTGTTCTTTTAATTTATTGTTATTCCTTACTTTTTTCATCGGGCGCGCCATATCACGCTGTGAATCTGATGGAGGCGCGGTAGATGTGATGTTGAAAGAAACGTTTGTTCTAGATGCTGTCTTCTATGGTCTTCTGCTCACTCGCAGTGATGCCGTAAAGCTCAAAAACGAGGCAGTCTATTTCAGCCTCAAGCTTCTGGGTGTCTTCATTCTTTTTCTTGTGTTTTATGATTTCCTTTACTTTTGATGTTATCTCTTTTGCAATTTCTTTTTCTCCTGCAGTTCTTGGGATTTTAATAGGTAAATTTTCTATTTGTTTAGTTCTGAGTTCAATATATCCTCCTCTCATATGAGTTGAAAAAAATAATTTTTTTGCATAAAAGTTTAAGACATTAGAATTTATCATCGCAGAGCAAAGCTCAGTTGAAATGTTATGCTCAGACTGAACTATATAAGTAGTATTAATTGCGGCAAAGGATTCTGGATTTGATGATGCTGTTAAATTTTTACACAATTTTTTCATCAAGACATGGGATGTTTCTGGAGTGTCTTTAAATTTCTTGTCAATGTATTTTTCTTGTGGTGTTATGCAAAATGGGCTTAAGTCTTCATTGGAAACAACCTTAACGTGCTGGTCTTGTATAAACTCTGGTTTTCTAATAAGCTCTTCTCTACTAATAACAGAAGTACTGGTCGCTTTAGGGCGAAAAACTTTCAAATCTTTTTCAAATTGGGAAAGCTTTACGACTAATTCAAACTCCTTTTTAGAATTCACTGAAGGTATGATTGACTTATAAAGAGAGTTTATAAGAGGTATCGACAAATCAATAAGATTTATTTTTCCAAATATAAGATCTTCTTCTTTAGTTATATGCCCAATAGGCAAGATATCCGCACTTTTCTCAGTTTTCCTAACAACAAAAATTATCGGATAGACTGAGGCCTCAAACCAAAAAACTTCAGAGGAATCAATTATCTGCTCAATCGTGGTCTTTTCAATTAAGAATTTCCTAAGTTTTGTTGCATAATCATTCGAAAGAAGCTTATTTGATATGATATAGCTAATCCTGCCATTTAATTTGAGCAATTCGTATCCTAGCCTAACGAATGGAATAAAAAGATCAAATTGGCCTTCTGCCACATCTGAATAATCCTTAAGAATTCTTTTTTTAATAAGTTCTTGCTCATGTGAACGGACGTATGGCGGGTTTCCTACTACAAAATCATATTTCTTGTTCTTCAGTTCGTCTGTGGATTCCTTGTCCTTTGCTAAGCTTTTCCCTGTGGCTCCATAGAACTGCGCAAGCATGGTCTGGTCTGCTGGAAGCTCAAGCGAGTCTGTTTCATATACCTTAAAGCGCGGGACGGTAAATGAAGGGTTGGCTTTCACTGCTTTCGAATAAAGGTCAATCACTTGGAATAGAAGGTTCATCTCACTAATGTTTACAGCAAAAGGGTTGATATCAAAGCCATGGATGTGGGTTGCGACGGAATTAACTATAGCTTCACATTCTTTTGGGGTGAGACGCCCATAGACTTCTGGCCAGCGCTTGTTATCTAGGGCTTCTTTTGGAGTCGCCTTCTCGAATTTCACCACGTGACGGGCAATTAATCTTCTTGCAGCCCTAACTAAAAATCCGCCGGAACCGCATGCAGGATCAATAAGGTCTTTGCCCTCAATTGCCTTGCTAGGAGTGTATTCAACTGCATCGAGAATATAGTCTATTACCTCATCTGGCGTGTAGAATTCCCCGAGCTTTTTTCTTTCCTCTTTCGGAAGGTATTTCTCGTATAGCTTTCCTAAGATATCCCTGTCCACTTTGATAAAATTAAACTGGTTTAGTAGCCAAAGGACTCTATTAAGAACCCTATCTAAATCCCCGTCCCCGCTTTCATACCAGTCAAGCGGATTGTCTTTCTCATAGAAATGGTAGTAAATCTTCTGGGCTCCACCGTATGAAAACTTGATAATCTGCTTGAAAACCTCCGAATCCCCGACTATTGGCTCGCTAAGCTCTTCACGCAGCCGCTCAATTCCTCCGTTCGAAATCTTCTTTTTCAGAAGTCCTTTGTCTTCACAAATTCGGATGAAAAGCAGCCTATTAATAAGAACATAAATCGACTCCTTGCAAAAAACCTGCTTATTTTCCTCTTCTTTTTCATCGGGGCGGTTGGAAAGCGCCTTCCAAATATGATAGCCTGAGAAGGATGCATATTTTTTATATTTTCCTTCTGTTTTTAACTCGAACTTTGCTATTTCAGCTGCATTTTTTGGATTTTTTACGTTTTGTCTCTTAAGATCATCTAACTCACCCAAAGTCTGCTTGTATTGGGCATAGCCGGCGTAATATTCATCAAATGCTGAGTATGTGTACTGGCGCATCAGTTCATTCGAGATATAATTTAGCTGCTCTATCAGTTTTTTAAAGCCGTCTTCATCCGAAACATCGATCGTGGCGTAATAATCATTGAATTGGTTGTATTTATCCTCGCTCCATATCTGTTGTTTGTGAAGATTCCCCAGAAAAAGGATATATTCAGCCTCTTTTGTCGTGAGCTTATCCTCGTTAGCTCTCTTCTCATCAATCAGCGACTTAATGTTAAGATCTACTTTAAGCTCTCGATTGCCGTTGTTGATTTGCCATACAAGAAAGCGGTATCCATTTGTCAATCCCACGAAGAGCGTTGATGAATCAGCATATTTGCCTGCTTGATTTTGCCATTTCTCAGCGTTCAGATCTTCTTTCGGCCTTTTAGTTTCTATGACTACGACTCTGCGCTTATTTTCATCTAATAATGTAATATCTGTCCTTCCTCGCTCAAATATGTATTCGTTTCCCTGGTATTCTAGAACTTCCTTAACAAAATGCTCTACGAATCGTGGGCTGAAATCGTGCTCTAATGCGTCTATTGTTATCTCACTACATATCTTCTTGAACCCTTGCAAAGCTCTTTCAGTAAAGCTCATGTCCTTTTTTGATATCATCTCAGTCCCTTATCCGAAACAGAACTAACCTGCTTTGACTTATAAATCTTGCGAACAACTATCTTTTAATCGTCACGGCGTTTTACTCCTCTGTGAATTTTTTTGTAATATATCCATCCTATCTTTCCTTCTGCATCGGCTGATATCTTCCTCGAGTAGAGCAGGTAGTTGATTATGACGCAGAAGGTCTGGTACATCATCTTCTTTGGCAATGATTCCCAGAGCTTCCTCTTCTTGAGTTCTCCATCGTGTTTTCTTACGAATTCTTCCACCATCAGCACCGTATCAAGCCGGGGATATCTCAGGACGTCTTCCCTTTGCAGCAATTTTACTTCGGTTTTCATGTTATATCAATAGATATAACTGGATATATAAAAAGTTTTCTGTTTTTCTTCTCACTCGTTCTGGCAGTCGCTGTTGATCAGGCCTGGCGTGCCCCAATCGCCGCCGCTCGTTTGGTCGTAGGCGTTGCACCAGCTGTCGCCGTCGTCGTTCTCGAGAGCATCGTAATAGTCAGGGCTCAGCTGCACGCTGTAGCCTGCCTTGTTATATGTTTTCCAAGGCTCTGCACTCACGTCGTAGACCACAGCATCACTCACGTCTCCGTCGCTTTTCACGATGATGATTGAATCTGCGGTGTTTCCCAGCGTGAAGCCAGAATAACCTATGTCGCAATTGATTCCGCCATTTAATGTGATGTTGGTGTTCTTGCAAAGTACTGCGTGCGTCGCTGAACCCAGCACCCAATCTTCTACTATGGTGAAATCATCGCTTCCGCTGTCTTTCAGTGTCCAGCTGTTGAGATTCACAGCATCGCTGCCGGCATTGTATATCTCGACCCATTCTCCTGCAGTGTCTGAGACTGCGTCAGGGTTGTACATGAACTCTGTGATTATTATGTTTCCGTCAGAGGTTGCGTTTGTTCCGCCCGTCTCATTGGTTTCATTGCTTGTCCCGCTGTCAGTCGTCCCTTCGCATATCCCGAAATTGCAGACATCATCAACCGTCAGTGTATTCCCGTCGTCACAGGGATTGCTATTGTAGGTATATGCGCATCCGCTGATGACGCAGCTCTCTTCGGTGCAGTCGTTGTTGTCAAAGCAATCAGAGTCTACCAGGCAGTCAGCCATGCTCATAGTTCCGGAGCCGTCGCCAGGAGGTCCCTGCGGTCCCTGAGGACCGGCAGGCCCTGGTGGCCCTTGCGGACCGGGGGTGAGATTGATGTTCTCTATCGCTGCTTGCAGCCGATGGATCGCTGCCCACAAGCGCAGGAAAGGATTATTAAGCCAGACGCCGCTTTCTGATGCGCTGCTGGACGCCGCTATTGCTGTCGCTGTAACTGATATTGTCATCAACAAAATCAATGCGATGATTATTGCTTGTTTCATGATACACCTCTGAACTCCAAAAACTCTTGTCTCAAGAAATTGCGTTGGTTTAAAGCCTCGTATTTTAATACGCAATTTCTTGACCAAGAATTCGCGATTAGGCAAAGAGCGTAAAGCTCCGCCCTTTAGGGCGGGGATAGCTCCGAGCAGCGAATTCTTGTTTTAATGGTCATATGAGGTGTATTATATAATGCGATGATAAAAAAATGGAATGATTTCAGAAAAAGCAGGAAAAGTTCGTCAGGCAGCGAAAGAATGCGTAAAACCTTTTCTTCACTCAATCTTCAGAATCATTTTCAGCACCGCGATGTTCTCTGCCGCGTAAGAATAGCCTGGCAAAAGCTGCTCAGACTTCTCGTACTCAGCCAATGCTTCGTACAAATCATCAAGGCTTTTCTCATCTGTGTTCCTAAACTTGTCGACGAGATTCACAGCCAGGTCGTAGTGGAAGCCTGGATTGTCAGGTTGCGAAGCCACGAGAACTCTCAGATGAGAGATCGCCTCAGAATATTTTCCCTCGCCGTGATAAAGCACCGCGAGATTGCTATGGACTTCAAGATCCTCTGCAAGCATCAGGCTCTCTTCATAGGCAGCGATAGCCTTCACATTATCTCCGCGCTTCAAGAGCTCACCGCCAAGAGCCTTGTAAAACAAGGGGTCGTCCTGGAAATCCTTGTTCTGGGTCTTGACAATAAGCCCAGAGCCGAACACAGCTCCTGCCAGTGACAAGACAATCCCTAACGCAACCATGAGAATAATCGTTTTCTTCCTCAAAAAAATCCACCCCTCTGCTATATCTAGCATCATTCACGCCGAGCTTGTTTAAATAGTTTTATGTTTGCTACAGAAAAAAATATAAACCCAGATGCATTCCCTGCTCTCATGCGAAAGGATTACAAGCCGGATTATGCTCCTGGAGAGATACTGGTCTGCCCAGCGGAAGTCCCAAATATAGATATTGGTGATGAATTCTTCCGCAACGCCGGAATCACGGAAGGATACCTGCTTCAAGGAGAGCATAAGATGCTCGAAGGGGTATACATCTTCAAGGTACCTGTCGGAGAGGAAGAGAAAGCAATCAAATATTTCAAAAAGCTGCCGATCATCCTTAACCCCCCACAGAAGATATCTGTAGTCGGCTGGGCTGAGAGGAGGGATCTGGCCTGGGAGCGAAGAAGCGATTCTGTGGATGAGCTCTCGACGCTGGTAGAAAGACTGTCTGATGATATCGATGAAGGCTTGAACAGAGAGCAATACAACAAATACCTTGACAGGATAAAAAGCTACGTTGAGCGCATAAAAGAAAAGAATTAATTCATTTCTATCAGAAGTTCATGAAGCTTCCCATGGCTCCTTCCAGGAGTATGCTGAATATGAAATACATTATGAGGGAGACCACCAGGAACAATGGGATGTACTTCAGTCCTCCTTTGATGTCTCCTTTCTCTATGGTGCTTATTATCATCGAGGTGAATACTGAGATTATCGCTATTGCTCCGATGGAGAACATCTGGAAATGAGCAGGGTTTATTCCTGAAGTCGAGAAGCTCATCATGCCTGATGCCACAGATCCTCCGCCTGACTGGAGGTTCCCTCCGATTTTTGAGCCCATCTGTATTATTATAGTCAATAATTGCTTGGAAAGAGCGAACAATCCAGGAGTTATCACCAAAACTATGGCTGCCATGAATATCATGTAGGTCAGGGTGGATGCCGCCATCTCTTGCTTGAGAGATTTGGTCTTATTAAGGTTCTCGACGATGCTGTCGATGACATCAGCGACTTTTCCTCCGCTCATAAGCTCTCCCTTGAGCAGGTCAGTGCTTCTCCTAAGAATAGGAGAATCGTACTTGTCAGAGAACTCCTGCAATGCTTCGGTCACCTCGTTGCCAGTCGCTACCTTCTTGCTCACAATCCCTATCTCCTTTGAGAGTATGCCGAACTCAGGCTTTATCGCAGCCCATAATGATTTCTCAAAATTCATCCCTCCCTTAAGGTTGGTGGATACCAGCCCAAGATAGTCGCCCAAAAGATCCTCTAGCAGCTTGGTCCTCTTGTATATTATGATGTTAAGGTAAAATGAGATGCTGACCATTGTTATCATGGCAAAAAGGAGTAGCAGGGCAGCCCATGATATGAAGGTGATGAGAAAGACAAGGCCTAAGTTGTAGCTCTTGATGGCAGGATATATGCCTGAGAAGTATATCAGGTAGGTGATTATGACGTCGACGACGAACAATGCTCCGAAGAAAGGATAGGGCACATCGTCAATGCCAGCCTTGGCAAGATAGCCCCCGAGCTTTGGGCGGATCTTTTTTGGCACGAATGATTTCCCGAACTCCACAAGCACTTCCATTATTTTCATATGTTCACGCTCGGTCTTATGCTCTTGAATATGCTTAGGAACATCAGCTCTATTATCAGCAGGAAGAACAGGAATGAGGCAAAGGTTGCAGGCGTGAGATTGATGGATACAAGGCTTGCCAGTATGGCAAAGATTGTGATTCCCAGGCTTGGCATGACGACAGCCAGGAGCATGTAGAACATTGTCAGGCTGTTAAGCTTCTTGCCATAACGCTGTATCTCTATGAGCTGCTCATTGGTTATCTCCAGGATGCTGGCTTCCAGGCTCTTGCTCACATCCACTCCGACTCTCAATGCGCTGTTGATCTGGAATATTATTCGCTTCATCTTCTTCGAAGGGCAGTTGTCCCGTGCAGACTCAAGCGCCTCCTCAAGAGGAGTCCCCAGCTCGATATTCCTGACGATCTCCTTGAAGTAATGGCTTGCCACGCCATAGCTTTTGCTGGCCTCGATGAGAGAGTTGATGAGCGGCTTGCCAGAATTAAGCTTTATGAGGAGGAACCTGCCGGCAAAAAGTACATCCCTATCAATCTCTTTTGCTCGCTTGCTTATCCTTGCATCGACTGAGTGCATAAGAATGCTGTACACCATGAGGAAAAAGACTGCTCCGGCGACCAACGCTAAGACAGGATTGCCCCCTCTCTTGGTTATCAGCATGAACAATAGGATTGTGACTGTCGCGCTTATTATCAGTGCGCTCTGCAGGTTCTTTCTTTTGAAATCCTTCGGAGAGATATTCATGCCTGCAATGATGAGCTTCCTTTTCAAAGCCAGGCTACCTTCTTTTTTTTTCTTCAACATATAAGCCTCCTAAAAAAGATGATGATAAAGCGCTAAACCCCCAGGATGATATATGATGAATAGTGGGTGATGTGATGGATGATGCCGCTGCCAGATGCTATCAGTCAAGGGCGAGGTTGCCCATATAATAATGTGCGATAATCAGCCCTATCTGGTTGACATTAAAAATCTCCTTCTTGACCATCCACTTAAGCACCCTGACCTTATCCTTGAGGTCCATGGCTATCTCCTCGTCAGAGAGCCCTGTGTAGAGCTTAATCCTCTCATTGACGGTCTTTGAGCGGGCAGTCTCTTCCATGGCATCCTTTGCCGCATTGAGCTTCATGATGACAAAAGGATCGCCTGTAGGGGTGATCTCTGCTATCTGCATAGTCCTCCTCTTGCCAGTCCTCCTGTTCCTGTTCTGTATGACAATCATCCCGAGCGAGGCTATCATCGGCTTAGGTATCCCGATGGGAGGATTGGTGAGTCTTGTCACGACTTCTTCTGCGTTGTTGGCGTGGAGTGTGGCGTAGACAGAATGGCCTGTATGCATGGCCTCGAGCAAGACCTCAGCCTCTTCTCTTCTCCTTATCTCTCCGACTATTATCCTATCAGGCCTCATCCTTAGGCTGTTGACAAGCAAGTCAAGCATCGTGACTCCTCCCTTGCCCTCAGGGTTAGGCAGCCGCGTCTCCAGCGGGATCCAATGCAGGTCCTCAGGCAATGTCAATTCTCTTGTATCCTCGATGCTGATGATTCTCTGGTTCGGGGGGAAGAAGTTGCTGACGACGTTTAGCATGCTGGTCTTTCCGCTGCCAGTCCCTCCGCTGATTATGACGGAAAGCTCGTTCTGGATTGCGAGCCAGATGAAAGCAGCAGCCTCATAGCTGATGACATTCTCCTTGATGAACTTGGTGATGGTCCAGGGATCAGATGAGAACTTCCTGATGGTGATGGTATTGCCCTTTGAGCTGATAGGATTCAAGGTAGCGTTGACCCTGTCCCCTGTGGCGAGATGAGCGTCCATTAGAGGGCTGAGGTTTGTTATCTCCTTGCCCACATCCCTTCCTATTATGGTGGCGAAATGCCTTATCCTGGCCTCGCTGACAATCTTGATATTGGTTATGAGCCAGCCGTGCTTGCGATGATAGACCCATACCGGATCCTTATGGTTGTTGATGACGATCTCTTCCAATGCAGGGTCCTGGAGGAGGATCTCAATCTTCCCAAGCCCCAGGTTTTCCTCGATGAGATAGTTGATTAGCATGTTGACTGTGTTCTCATCAGCTTTCGGGAAATACTTCTGTATGAGCTTTCGGATATCTTCCTTGAAGCGCTGCCTTATGTTGATAAGCTCGTTCTGCTCAAGGTTCTCTATCTCCTCAAGGCTCATCTTGGAGATGAACTCCTGGCGTATCTTCTCAAGGATTATCTTGGTGGCATCGCTGATGTTGGTTATTGACGCTACGTACTCAGGCACAGCCCTGTCCTCTTCAGAATATATGCTTATGTCTACGACGATATTGTTTATTGTGATGGTGTACTTGTCGATGAGCTCCTTCTTTGGAGTCGCTGGCGTACTAGCATCATGCATCATCTTGGCTTTGTGTTCGTCCATGTTATGATTCTCCGCATGTTTAATATATGATTTAATATATTAATATTGATTATCAACCGCTGACCGACTGCGGCCTGCCGTCCATCTTGTGCATGTTATCCATGAACAATGATTTGTGCTCCAAATCCTCTAATTCCTTTATGAGCCTGTACTTGTCATCGAACTCTTCTTTTGGCAGCATCTGAATCTTGTGCTTGGCCTCGATGATCTTGTTGACAGCCGCCTCTCTCGAATCCTTGTTCAGCAATGCTTCTGCCTCTCCAAGCAGCCTCTCGATATCCTTTATCTTCGTGGCGCTGGCTGCATTGTCAAACGAGTGCTTTCTCTTGAGGTTTTCCTCGAGCAGTATTATGTCCTTGTGGGCGCTGATGATATCATTGTAAAGGCTTTTCTTCTCCTCATGAGAAGCCTCAGGATAATTCTCGAACAGCTTCTTGATAAGCTTATATTCTCGCATCGCCTCTAATGCATTCCTATCCATCAGCAAGGATTTAAGCTTTTCTACACGGACCATTATCTCTTCCTGTTTTTGCCTGTCGGATTCCTGTTTTGTATTATCAGCTTTCGCCGCTTCTGCTTCGGAAGACCTTCTTCCTGAGAGCCGCTTCTCCACTCCACCTATCCTATCCTTGGCTCCGAGGATGTCCACCAGCAAGGCAGTCTTCTCCTCCCTGAAATCATCAGGGAACTGGTCGCACTCATCCTGCAGCTTGGCAAGCGCAGAATTGGCGCCTGCTAAATCCTGCTTCTCAATGCAAGCGTTGAACTTTTTATGGATGTCAAACACCCTCTTCTTCAATCCTTCGATCACAGCGATTTGCTCAGGGAGGATGTTCATCTTCGCTTTATCATCCTTTCCGATGCCAAAGATATCTTCTTCACCATCTTTTTTCAGAGGATCGGTTTTCATCTTCGCGCTGTTCTTCAAGAGCTTTATACGCAGGTATATCTCTCGCGCCTCAGCCATCATCACTTCTTTCTCGTCGCTAAGCTCAGGGGGGAGCTCTTCGCAGAGCTTTTTCATCTTCTTATACTCAAGCATGCTCTTTATTATGTTCTTGGCCTTGATATACTCTTTTATCTTGTCGCTAATGGATATTATCTCCTCCTTTTTCCTGCGGACCTCTGCAAGCCGCTCCTCGACAGGCTTTCCTTTTACAATGGGCTTGGGTTTCTCAGACGGAGTGAACTCTTTCTCTTTATTCTTTATCAGGAAATACCAGTTGACAGCTCTTTCCCCTGCCTCTCGCTTCTCTTTTCTAGTATCAGGGATCTTCTGGATCATCCCCTTGAGATCCTTATAGCATAAGACTGCCTCCTTGAGATCCTTGAATGAGAATTTGGGATGGTTCAAAATTGATTCAAGCTCTTTCTCCTTCGCAGAGATGCTTGCCATGAACACGCCGATGCCTGCCTCGTTGTTGGTCAGCAGTTCAGGATTGCTGAAAAGGCCTTCCTTCTCAAAATCCTTCATCGAATCGAACAGGCTTTTCTTGCCCTCTTCCTGCGACTCATAATCCTTTATGCGCTCATATAATTCTTCCAAGATGATGTAAAGCCTCTTCTTGTTCAGGGAGCCATCAGGAGCCTTCTCGTATCTGCCCTTCACTTCGTTGAAAACAGCCTGTGCTTTTTTCAAGTCTCCTTTCTTGAGGCTTTCATCTATCTCCTTTGAGAAGTCCTTTGTGATCTCGAACATGCTGAACTCCTCTTCGCGCATGGCTGCTGACTTCTCAGCTACTTTGCCAGCCTGCTCGTCCAGGAATTCTATGATGTCCTTTTCAATGAATTTTCCGAAATCCATATGATACATCCCTCATGATGATACTAGCCTGTTGAGATATGCCTGCCAAAGGCCTTCTGTGTTGGCCAGGCTCCTCTTCTTTGCCTCTCGCACAAAAAATTCTTTCTTTGAATTAGCAGCGTCCTTAACATGGTTCTTCCAGAAGAAGCTCACCTTGTCCACAGGGATGTTCTTCTCAGATGCGTGGGTCTTGAAATCCTGCTTGTAGGTCTCGAGCGACATGCTTGAATCCTCCTCGACCTTGGTCTCAGATTCCTGAGGCATCTTGTTGAGGTAGATGATTGGCTTTGTGAACTTGTACTCTATACCTATTATCTCCTCTTCCACAAGGAAATCTACCCATGACTGCATCAATGAGAGGCTGGCTCCCATCTTCTTGGCTGCGTCTGCCAAGGGAATCTTGTTGACAGTCTTGAGAAATGCAAGAAGGTCATCTACTCCTGTGGTGATAGTCTCATCAGTCACTAAAATTACACCCCTTTTCTGCTTAATTCCTCTTTTAGCTATTCTTCTTTACTAATGGATATATAAACATTACCATCCAGAGCTGGGTTTTCTGCTATTAAGGGCACCAGGACAAGATGTAAGCATTGGATGATGCTATGTTGAAGCTGAGCCTGTGAACGTCATCAATCTGAAGCCCTTTCGGGTCTGTGAGGCCGATGGTGCTGAGCAGGGTTGAGTTGATGCGCACCAGTTCTTTGCCAGAACAATCGAATCCTGTCCTGTTCCAGAACAGGTAATCGATCATCGAGATGTCGATATCGACGTCGATGTCAATAAGGCCAATAGTCACATTGCTCTGGTTGACTATGCTCTCTATTCCCATCCTAGATGTGGTGAAGTTTCCCTTTATCCTATTGATGAAGCTCAAGGCATTGCTGTAAGCCCTATACTGATGATTGTTATACAATGATTCCAGGTCTGTTGAGTTCCAGGAGCTCTCTGCCTTATTCAGGCTGCTCCTATTTATCAGACGGGAATAATTATTGGCTGAGAACAATGGGTCTGGTATGTTGTCGATAGGCACAATGACATGGATGTTCCGCAAGGTGGTCATATTGACGAACGCGTCGCTGACGTTGAGGCTGATGTTGAAGAATATGTCGACTGCGAAAGGATCCGTCACCTGATCCACATATATGCTACTGATGTCTATGCTGTAGTTAGAGCTGATCTTGAGGTTCTTCTTTGCCTGCGCTGTGAACTGGTCCAGGTAATAAGGCAGGTGTTTTGTAGTCATGCCCGGGCAGGCCTGGGAAGAGGTGAGGTTGCCTGTGAGAAAGCAGCTGTTGAAATGCTGATTGAAAAGTGGGTCGTACTCGTGGCTCATGCTGATGTTCGTGGCAATCCCGTAGATGGCTCCGTAGCCTGCCAGCGTGGACGCTTCCCCTGCAAAATCATAGAAACTATTGACGTAATCATAGAGCATGTTGATTCTTGTCTCTACCAGGTCCATCCTATAATCCGGAGCAGTCTCAATCCTTGACGAGAATATCAGCGACAGGAATGCCGCTATCACTATGGCGATGATGGTGAAAAGCACTCCTTTTTTATTGTGCATGATATTGATGCGCCCTAAACCCATATTTTTACCTCGATCATCATAGGTCCGTATATGGCAGTCTGGTTTATCCTCTTGAACCCTATCTTGCTCAGCCCGAGCATGAGATTGCTATTATCCGCAGGATATCTGGACCTATTGTAAAGCACCACTGAGAAGCTATCATTATACATCCTCATGATAAAGCTTCGGGATTCAGGGATTATGCTTGAGCTGGTCTCGTTTATGAACCCGGAGATGATGCCGCTCATGTTCCTGCCGGTGCTCTGGTTGATGTAGTAGAACTCGATGATCTGCTCAAGCACAGTGTTGTCCAGGTCAGTTATGTTGCCATCATCCACAAGCCCTTGAGTGTATGCTCCCTGAAGCTCCCGTATCTCTGTGCCTGAGATGGAAGCCATGAAATCCTGGAGCAGCAGGAGGGTGGGCTTGCTTTCCGGCGATGAGCTCTGCGCAGAGAATATGATGATGACAACAGTGATTATTATGCTGACAGCTATGAAAGCGTCTATAACGAAAAAATATGCACCCCTTTTGTCCATTAACCAGTTAACTGACATCATTCCTATTTAAAGGTTTTTCTTCAAGCGCGCCTTAATCGCATAAGAATCCTATTCTGGCGCGGTTGTTGATTTAGTCAGATGAACGTCGATTTCTTTCAAACCACAACCATTAAAAACTCTTTTTTGCCTTCTTGTGATTAAATGGTGGATTACAATCCTGAAATCAAGCGCTTGGAGGACGAGATAGCCAATACCAAGTACAATAAGCGCACCCAGAATGCTATCGGGCTTTTGAAGGCAAAGCTCTCACGCCTGAAGGATAAGGACGTGGCCCGCCGCAGCGGCGGAAAGAAAGGAGAGGGTTATTCTGTCAAGAGGTCAGGCGACGCCACTGTCGTCCTTGTGGGATTTCCTAGCGTCGGAAAAAGCACTCTTCTCAATGCGCTCACTAACGCCGAGTCTGTGACTGCGGCCTATGCCTTCACAACACTGACAGTAATCCCTGGCATGCTTGAGTATGAGAACTCAAAGATCCAGATCCTTGACGTGCCCGGAATACTCAAAGGCGCAAGCGACGGCACCGGCCGAGGGAAGGAAGTGCTTGCTGTGATGAGAAGCGCAGACATGGCCTTGCTCGTCATCGACATACAGAGTCCAGAGCACCTTGATGTTCTTGTCCATGAGATAAGGAATTTCAACATAAGGATCAACCAGCGAAAGCCTGATGTGAGGATAAGAAAGACCATCAGGAACGGGATACGCATAGGAAAGACCGTGCGCCTTGATATGGATGATGAGACAATCAAAACAGTCCTTAAGGAGTTCAAGATGAACAATGCCGAAGTCCTGATCCGAGAGCCGATAAATGTCGACCAGATAATCGACATAATAGAGGACAACAAGGTGTACATGCCTGCAGTTGTCGTGCTTACCAAGGGAGACCTGGTATCAGCTGATAAGGCTTCAGAGGTGAAGCACCTGACCAAGGCAGACCTGATCGTTAGCGGAGAGCAGAGGACTGGAATTGAAGAATTGAAACGATTGATATTCGACAAGCTCGACTTCATAAGAGTCTATCTCAAGGAGCCAAGAAAGGAGCCTGACATGAAAGAGCCTCTCATAATGCGCAGAGGCTGCACCATAAGGACTGTCTGCGACAAGCTCCACCGAGATTTTGTGAGCAAGTTCAAGTTCGTAAGGATATGGGGCAAGAGCTCGAAGTTCCCGGGGCAAAAGC
>Ga0268280_1000694_pt1 | contig 26144 bp, 25 predicted proteins | sample saktaG_9_FD_190139 | JGI IMG/M metagenome (GOLD analysis project Ga0268280, IMG submission 190139) | Saline water microbial communities from Sakinaw Lake, British Columbia, Canada - sak_2011_5_24_40m | ecosystem: Environmental > Aquatic > Non-marine Saline and Alkaline > Saline ... | reverse complement strand
AGTGAATTCATCATTACGCTTGTTTTATAATCGGGTATTGACGCAATTAGTGGTTCATTGCTATTTGCGTTTGCATCATCGTCCTTGAGATTATAAAGATGATACACATCATTTTGCAAGTCGGCTCTAACTGTGAAAAATGTATACTTGCCATTATTGGCATTATTATTCATATTAATTTTATTTGTTGTGAATTGTGCAGGTGCAGCAATAACAACAGCACTAGCAGGTGCAGCAGTAGGCAGAATAACAGAGTTGGAATTATAAACAGAATTAAAATAAAAAACATTTTCGTATTCATTAAGTGTATTTTTGCAATCCTTTTTTTGAATGCAGAATGCAGAATAAAATGGTTTTATATCAGATACACCCTTCAATGAAGATGAAACATGAGGTAGTCCAATTTCAACAGCATGATGCTGTTTTTGCGAATTCGGCTGTTGTTGTTGTTGTTGCTTGAAAAAATCATCTATTTTTTTGAATTTATCAAAGACACTTGTTGCGTCTAAATGTAATCCATTATAATAGTGAATATTTTCAATGGTGAAATAGTATATAGTGTCACCATGTTGTCGTCGAATATAAAAGTGGGTTCCGTACAGTATTGTGTTATTAGGAAATGCGTGAGACACATTTTTTTTTGTTATGGAGACTATTTTTCGTTGCGCGTCTAATTCTAAAAAATAACATTCATTATTTTTAAACCATACAAGATATTTTTTTCCTTTTGGAATGATAAAATAGAATTCTTTATTTTGTTCGCTTTCATTATTGGAAACGGCAATTGAATTATTATTTTTATTTTGTGAAACTTTCTTATAAGGTTTTGATTCATAAGAAAATTTTATTTTCGGAAATTGTTTCAAGATGTCTTCATTGTTGTTACTGCTGTTACCGGCGTTATTGGTGTTGGTGGAAAAACTACAAGATTTTTGTTCATAACTCATAAAGCGTTGCATTATTTTCGACTTGTTGTTCTTGTTTCTCTTGATGACCTGACTTGCTTATATTAGCGCCATGTTTTTATTTCATTATTATATATATTATATTGATTTGGACCCAGCCTGTGTTTTATTTGGAAAATGAAAATGGCGCGACTGATGATAGAGAGCCACTGTTGCCGCCACTTCCGCCACCTATTTCTTTCATAAAACGAATGAGTTCATCTTTCATTGACTGAGAAGAAGATGACGTTGATGATGGTAATAAATTAATGTTACCGCCCATATTTTTTTCTTGACTAGATTTATTTTGCTCTAATGAATTAAACAGTTCATCATATTTTTGCTGTGGAAGAGTTACTAAATCTTTTACTTTTGGTATTGTGAGAGTAGAAATAAAAAAAGAGTAAAGATAATGAAGAAGAAAAATAAAAATGAGTGACAATATAGATACTTTAAAAATCCAGTACCACATTTTATATAATAAAATATAGGTTTTAATGATTTTATTATATATAAATATAACTTTAATACAATAAAAACGTAGAACAATATTGTTTATAAATTTATAAAAAATTTATAAACAATAATTATTTTAATACTTATAAATAAATAATTAACATTAAATGATTTAAACCCATGGTCAAATTTACTATAGATAGTTTGTTAAAATTTTAACGAAAATGCCATCCATTGTTATAGTTGAAAAGACTGGTGAGTTGAAAGTGCGGGAGTATAAAAGCACAAATACGGATGAATTGTATAAAAAATGTAATTTGAAAAAACCGGATGGGTTTGATAAGGTTATGGAGTGGGGCTATTCAAAAAAGGGCGATAATCCGCTTACAGTTGAATTGTGGGCACGAAGCGACGGTCAAGCAAATCAAGAAAATAAATATGATTTTCCACCGCCCGTAGATTCTGAATTGTTTTTCGGAAGTTGTGCACTTTTATCGAGAGATTCGAGTATGAAAATTATTGATTTGACGGTTGAGAAGTGGAATAAAGTATACGAGCACTTGTTTGGCGGGTTTGAAACACTTGCAGACAATGCGGATGAAGATGAAGAGGAAGAGGACGAATTGGAAAATATTCCGTCAAGCATGAAGACAAAGGACGGGTATTTAAAAGACGGGTTCATTATTGAAGATGCATTGGAAGATGCCGACGCCGATGCTGATGTTAACGCTGATGTTGACGCTGACGCCGACGAAAATGATTCGAGTGATGATTCTGAAGATGAATGCAGTTCAGAAAGGGATCAAGATACTACCTCAACAGACGAAGACGAGGAAGATGATGATGACAGCGGCAATGATAGCGATGATTCTTCAGAGCTGAATTCGGAAGAATATAATTATTCAGATGATGAATAAGGGAAGGGGAACCAAGTTTCCCCTCTGACCCCTCCTTAAAAAATATTCTCATAAAACGACGCGGGTCACATGTAACAATTGACATGTGACCACCCTACAATATATATAAAAATTGAATATAAATATATATATTGTTATAACAGTAAATAACCAAATCAACAAATCAAGCTCATGATTCCGAAAAATCCCGAGTCGTTCAGACGAAATATACAAAAAAAATTATCAGAAAAGATAGGAGATGATGAATCAGGCAGTATTGGACTCAATTTGGAAAAGGGAATTTATAACCGCACGCTTTTAAAAGCGGGGGAAATGAACATTGTTAAAAAGTGGGACAATGTGTATTTTGTTCAGCTCTATGTGGATTGGTTGAAATGCATATGCATCAACCTCGATAATGCGGACGTCATGGATATGATCAAAACCAAAAAAATTAAAGCGCACGAACTTGCATTTATGACACACCAAGACATGAATTCGAAAATGTGGAGCAAAATCATCGAGGATAAAAAAAATCGTGACAAGAACAGGTATGAACTGAAGATTGAAGCATCCACCGATTTATTTACATGTCGCGCTTGCAAATCAAACAAGTGCACATATACTCAACAACAGACGCGTTCGGCAGATGAGCCGATGACGACATTTGTCACATGTCTTGAGTGCGGCAAGCGTTGGAAATGCTAGAGTTGTTGTCTCTGCGCATCCGCTTATAAAAATTCCTTACTATTTTTTATTTTATTATTTATTATATTTACTATTTTACTTTAGCATTAATGTAATGTGTTAATAAAATTAACTATATGTTATATATATACAATATATATATAACAAATGCCATCGTTTAAAAAACGTTGCAAAATAAATAAAAAGAAATTCACAAAGAGAAACAGAAAATATTCAAAACGTAAAAAAATGATAGGTGGATTAAAAGTGTTGAAAGATGTTTCAGATGTAATGAAACAAAATATTCCTATTCCTTCAACCTTTGATTTGAACGATAATAGATGTTCTATAGCTTCAAGCATGCAACGAAATTTTGAACATCCGAATTCAGTGGAGGTGACATGTAATCCTCAATCGAATCGGATGCTTGATAAACTTGAAACTGCATATGATTTATCAACCAAGTCATTTACCGACTACGATATAAATTTAAAAATGGATGATCATGAAAGAGTATCTAACATTCGTTCATACACGGGTGATGTTGAAAATAACATGTTGCACGGTGATGGCAAATTGATATTAAAAAATGGGTGCACGTTTGATGGAGTGTTTGATAATGATGCGCTTGTAATCGGTGTAGTTACATACACCCCTCCAAGACCAGCAGTTTACGGAGAACTTGTTGTAGAACCAACTAAAATACACACTAAAGTAATATTTGATGGCAAACCTGTAAAAAAGTACACAGGCCCAATAATAAATGGAACACCACATGGCGATGGAATTATTTTTTTTAACGATGATACGATGTATCAAGGACCAATCGTTGATGGAAACATACCATTGCAAGAACCATTGCAAGAATCACGACCAGGCGGCACAGCAGCAGCAAGAACACCTTCAATGACTAGCGCTCAACTAAAGGTCCAGCGTTGGAGTCCAGATAATTTGAAAAACTTGAAATCTAAATCACTTCAATATTCGCCTCCAAAGACGGAACTTGAACGTGTTCAAGAACAAATTGATAATCTTGAGAAAGGTACGATATCAAGGACACAAGATGATACAGAACTATTTCAACTTTATCGACGTAGAAGTGCGCTTATTAGTGGTATGAGAAACGGCAGCGGCGGCAGCAGGAAGCGGCGGGGATGTCGTGTAAAAAAATATTGAAAAAATAATAAAATAATAATAATAACGTGTGGTATAATATATAAATCTTGTCACATTATTATATTCATTTGAATTAAAAATTATTCAACAAATAATTTCGAGGTCTTGCAGTCTCCACAATTCAGAACTTCCGTTGGGCATCGGACGCCGAATAATGAATGGCAATTTCTTATGTTCCAATTCCAGCTGCGCAATAATATAGCCGTCAATAATTGTCGGGTTTACGTCGACGTATGGTTTAGCACCTTCATTCAGTTGCTTTGTTCGAATTCCTAAAATTCGCGTTTTTTCATATTTGGTTAAAAATGGCAAGGTTTTGTGAAACGGGTCGATGATGATTCCAGCATCGTTTCTGGTAACGTGCGACATGGATTCGGTTTCTTCATTATTATAAGATAAACTTTCAGGATGAAAGCTTGCAATGTATTTTTTTTTTAATTCATTATCGAATTTTTGAAGATGATTTTCGTCATCGTCATCGTCGTCATCATCGTCATTCTCCTCATTTTCGTCGTCGTCGTCGTCGTCATGAGAAGAAGATGCGAATGAAACATTTTCTTCTTCACCTGCTCCTATTCCTGCTCCTTCTCCCATTTCATATATATCCGCCGATGTGTCGGAATCTGCCACTTCTTCTTCTTCTTCAACTCCCATTCCTCCAGAAGATAGAATTGAATCATCAACATTTGCATCTGTTGTTGTGGTTGTGTTTGCGTCGTCGTCACTACCATCGCTGCTGGCGGCAGCAGCACCACCACCGCCATTAAAACTTTCATCGAGACTGTGCATTTTATCCATTTTATGTATGTCGTGTGTTTTTGCGTTGGTTGTGTTGTTGTCTTGTCGTATATATTATATGTATGAAATATATATTTATATTTCAATTTTTTATTTTATATTTTATATTTTATATAATTTTTATATAATTTAAAATATTGAAATAGTGTATAAAATATAAAAAATATGAATAAAAAAAATAATAAAACATTAAAAGCTGAAAATAAATATGCTTCAGTAAAATTAAATGTAAACAAAAATGTTTTGAATTATGAGGCAAAACTAAAAAATACAAAAAATGTTAGTGCTGTTCATATTCATCAAAATAAAAACGGTAAACCAGGTCCAATCCTTTCTTGGATTGCAACCACGCCTGAATGGAAATCAGGAGTTCTACAAAATAAAAAAGATATGAATAAACCGTGTTGTTCAAAAGAGAAAAAATGTAACTTGACTGCTCCTTTAGGAACAAGAAAGGTGAAGTCAAATAGTTCAATAAAAAAATCAACAAAAATGCCTAAAAATAAAAATTGTAAAGGTGCAAATCCAGGTGCAATTTTAGTAATTCACGGAAAAAAATTTCAGTTCATGAAAAAAAATAAAACTTTATCGAAAGGTAAACCGGGTCTTAATATTATTAAAACAACTAACTTCAATTAACACAAGGATTTGTCTTCGTAATAGTGTGTAAAAATAAAAAAATATGAATTAAAATATTAAAAGGTGTTTATTTTATTATTTTTTCAAGATGCGTGATGATACTGCTCGGTATTCCACGTGTGTTTGCAAGTTGTGCACATGTAAATAAATTTCAAATTTGTGTCATCATATCTAATGTACAAAACAGTGCACGGTAAATCAAGCGTTTTGTTTGTTTCGCATTCTAAATTGGGACACTTCATTGCGTTGATTCGAGGAAGCGTTGGATCTAAATGTGTATATTCATTCACAAAATTTGACAACCGTTTTTCTGTTTGTTTGAAAAATGTTTTAGACACACACACGCTGGTATCTGAATTCTGTTCTTCGTTGCCGCAGTTTCTGCATTTATTAATAAGTATTTTTGAAGTGATTTCCTTGTCTTCTTCTGAAATGGCGGGAGCATCCGCCATTGTAATATAGTACATGTTTCCGCACACTTTACAGAATTGCATTTTCAACGTTGGATTTGTGGTATTTGTATGCTGCGTCTTGTATGTATATAAATAATTATATTATTTATATTCAATTTTTTTAAAATAATATAAATCAAAAAAAAACAAAAAATGGATTACAAGTAAATAATATTTTTTGTGCGGTTGATTTTAGGCGATTGTTAATTTTTCAAATAATGATATCAGTTGCGTGTAGTCGATTTTGAATCCAAATAAGTAAAGAGAGGAGTGCACAATTTCAGGATGAAGTATGCATTCTTTTTTTTCTTGCAGTTTCTTCATTATAGCGTCCTTGTTTGAAACGTAGTGCGTCTTCATAATGGAATAAAAATAGTCTAAATGTTCCTTATCTTTGATGGGTATATATTTGCAAAAATTTTCAATGCTGTATATTAATTCATAAATCGAAAAAGAAAAGTTTCGGTATTCTACAAGGTTGTGATAGTTCAAATAGTCGGGATTTTTTTTTGTTATACCTGGTTCATTTAAAATGGGCTCGTTATCCATAATAGAAACTAGCGTTAACAAGACGGAAGAAATGGTTTGACAACCGCTCCATTTCTCTCCGCGCCACGTGTTTAAAATGTCAACGCAAACTTTCCCACTTTTATAAAAATTCGGATGGAACCGAGTGATTCCGTCATTTGTGAAATAATGAAGAAGTGGAGGTGCATGAGGATAGTCGGTGGGAAACTCGAATTTAAAAAAATAATAACCATCACGGTAAAGCGAATCTCTTGGACCAATAATTAATGCCCAACCCTCTAAGATATCAGTTTCGCTGTGTTTATAATAGATTCCTTGATCGTGAAGTGGTGTTTTTATCATTTCGCCAATGTCTTTTAAAAGTCGCTTGACTGCATCTTTAGAAATACTAATGGGTTTTACATCATTGGAAGAAGAAGAAGAGGAGGTGGAGGAGGAGGATGACTCTGTAATGGCGACGGCGGCGGCACCGGCTTCGGCTGCGCCATATGTTTTTTTAGAAGATGCCATTTGAAAATGTGAAATTCAATGGTGAAGCGTGTATGTCTACATGTTGATGTCTTGTAATGTTTATATCATATTCATAATTATAAATATAGAAATGTTGTTTGAAAAAATTGTGAATATTGTAAAAATTATAAAAAAATACTTTTTATAAAATTTAAATTTTTGATTTTTAGGGATAAACAATAAATAAAAATTGAATTAAACTTATCTCATTATATAATATTAACAATGGCAATGGCAAAGGCAAATGTCAACGCAAGTTATAACTTTGCATCATATTTGTTATCATTATATATAAAACAAGATGAAAAATGCACGCACACGCGGCTAAAAAATGTGGAATTGGGAATCAAGGGTGGCGCGTATTTAATAACGGATTCAGAACTGGAAGAATTTTATAAAAAGTATTATCAGCACGTGTTTGTTGAAGGGAAACAGGAATATTTGACAGAAATTCAGCTACATGACGCAGGACCCATCCTTGTAGATTTTGATTTTAAATATGATGTTGGCGTGGACGAGCGCCAACACACAAAAGACCATGTGGTTGACATGGTGCTGCTTTACATGAACACAATCAAAAAAATTCTAAAGATTGATGCGGGAGTAGATATTCCAGTGTTTGTATTTGAAAAAACGACGGTGAATTGCAAGACGGATATGACAAAGGATGGAATTCATATGATTATAGGAATTCATATGGAACGAAAACAGCAAATGTACATTAGAAACCAGGTTTTATTGGAATTGCCAAACGTGTGGGGCGATTTGCCGGTAACGAATTCGTGGGAAGACATCATTGATAATTCAATTACAAGCGGGAAGACTGGGTGGCAACTCTACAACTCTAGAAAACCAGGATGCAAGTCTTATCTTTTGAAGTATCATTTTATACTGAAAATTAACAAGTCGTTGGAGTGGGAATTTATGGAGAAGAAGGCGTCTGACTTCAAATTTGAAAAGGACTTCAGGTTGCTGACAGCAAGGTATAGGGGGCATAAATCCTTTGAGCTAAATGAAGAGTACGTGCGAAAAATTGAGGAAATGTTCAAGACGAAAAGAACTTCAGTTCCAATGTCCACATCGTCGCGCGTAAATATTACAATGGCGGCATCATCGCTCTCTTTGTCGTCGATTGATTATAATTCAATCGCCAATTTGGAACAGCTCGAAGCGGCAATAAAAATAATTATGGAAAACGTGGAACCCCGAGAGTATGACATCAAAGAGACGCATAAATTTGTAATGTCGCTTTCAGAAAAGCATTACGGACCGTATGAAAAGTGGATTCAGGTTGGCTGGGCTTTAAAAAACACAAGCGAGAAGCTGTTTTTGACATGGATTCTTTTCAGTTCAATGAGTGAAAAATTCAGTTATGATAAAATTGGGGAATTATACAGGCAATGGCAGAAATTCAGGACGGGGAAAAGCGAGCTTTCAAAACGCTCAATTATGTTTTGGTCGAAACAAGACAATCCAACAGAATATAAGAAGATATCGGAAGAAACGGTTGACTACTATATTGACCAGACTCTAGTTACGCATGTTGGAAAGACCAAAATCGCGGAAGCATCGGATGTTGATTTAGCAAACGTGTTGTATCACTTGTTCAAGGGGCGCTTTGTGTGTGTCAGCATAAAACACAATGCGTGGTTTGAATTCAAAGATCACCGGTGGTCAGTTTGTGACTCAGGAACATCACTTCGTTGGCTTATTTCAACAGAAATGCTCGGCATTTATTCGGAAAGAAGCATGAAACTGCTGGATAGTTTGAATGAATATGACAGCACTTCAGAACAGTTCAAGAACATTCAGGAACGCTCCAAGCGGATGACGGAGGTTTGCAATCAACTGAAATCATCGTCTGTTAAAAACAACGTGTTGCGTGAAGTGCGCGAGATGTTTTATGATAAGGATTTTCTTGAAAAGATGGATTCAAAACCGCATCTCATGGGATTTACTAATGGTGTCGTGGATTTTAAGGAGAAGATTTTCAGACCAGGACAGCCGTATGATTTTATTTCGAAAACTACTGATATTGACTTTTTAGAGTCATATAGCGCCGAATGCAAAGAGTATGAAACAACAGAACGCGAAATCATTGCATTCATGGAGAAGCTGTTTCCGTCACCGGAGTTGCGCACTTACATGTGGGAACATCTTGCGTCGTGTCTCATTGGTGTGAATCGCGACCAGACATTCAATATTTACAACGGTTGCGGAAGCAACGGAAAGTCAAAACTGGTTGAGTTAATGTCGCATTGTTTCGGAGAATATAAAGGAACGATTCCTATTACTTTGATTACAGAAAAACGAAATAAGATTGGAGGAACTGCGTCTGAAATTGCGCAGTTGAAGGGTGTGCGGTATGCGGTAATGAATGAGCCGTCGAAAGGGGACCGTATCAATGAGGGTCCGTTGAAAGAATTGACAGGCGGTGACCCGATTCAAGCGCGTGCATTGTATCAGGAAATGGTTACATTTGTCCCGCAGTTCAAGCTGGTTGTTTGCACGAATGTCATGTTTGATGTAAAGAGTAATGATAACGGCACATGGAGACGTATTTGCAAAGTAGATTTTGAGTCTTTATTTTGCGAGGAACCAAAAAGCGATGACCCTGAAATGCCGTACCAGTTCATGATTGATAAGCGACTGGATGAGAAACTTGAAGGATGGGCGCCGGTGTTTATGGCAATGCTGGTTCAAAAGGCATATGAAACAGGAGGAACTGTTGCCACTTGTGAAAAGATCAAGTTGAGCAGCAACAAATACAGAAACAGCCAGGATTATTTGTCCGAGTTTATTCGAGATAAGATTAAAGTATGTCCTGGAATAAATGATAAGACTGGAAAGGCGTTTGATGTGAAACGAGATGAGCTGAACCAGGAGTTCAAGGACTGGTATACGAATAATTATGATAAGAATGTTCCCAAAATTCAGGAATTGCACGAATATATGGATAAAAAGTTCAAAAAGATTGCCAAAGGTGGTTGGTCGGGATGCAAAGTCATTTATCCAAATGATGAAGAAGATGAGGAATTTGACTAAGGGGAATTCTCCTAGAATCACTCCTTAGTCTACATTTTGCTTCCGTATAAGGAAATAAAAAAAATGTTTTTTTATTTCTTTTTCATTTTTTATTTTTTTTTATTTTTTTTGTATTTTTATTTTTTATTTGTTTTTTTATTTTTATTTGTTTTCATATCATATATCATCATGTCATGTGTCATCATGTCATGTGTCATCATCATCATCAGGGGACACTTCACTTCACTCGAGATTTCGTTGCAAAGTGTACCATGCCGCCTTTGACTCAGGATCAATTGTCACCCTCTTGTGCGCTTCGTGTTGTTCGGGAGAGTCGTAAAAGTACGTCATGGGGGTGAATCGAGTGCAGTTGACAACTTTCCACAAGTGATTCTCTTCAAATGAACCAACATTCCACGGGTATTTGACTCCGGTGATTGCATTCACAATCGGCAACCCCACCACGTTGGATGAAAAGGGGCCGCGGAAAACATACTCTTCACCTTTTTTGCCCTTGTTGTCCTTGTCGCCCTTGTCCTTGTTGCCCTTGTAGTTGTTGCCCTTGTTGTTGTTGCCCTTGTTGTTGTTGCCGTACATTATTGCGATTGACTGGTGTTTTCTTGCTGGTAAACTGATGAATGTAAGTATAGATAATAAGTTTTCAATTTATATTTTTTTCATTGTAAAATGGCAAGAAAAAATATAAAAGTTGTATGAATCTATTTTTTAATGAATCTATTTTTTAATGAATCTATTTTTTAATGAATCTATTTTTTAATGAATCTATTTTTTAATGAATCTATTTTTTAATGAATCTATTTTTTAATGATTTTATTTGCATCTGTTTTTTATTTTTTACTCTTGAAATCATTGAATGAATCAAAAAGAGACTTGAAAACAGAAATACTTTCTAAAATCACTTTTGAAATGTGTTCTTGTACTTTTGACAATTCAATTTCCTCTTTGAACGAAACAATAATATAGCTGTCTAGAGCATGAGGGTGCGGTTTTTTGAACCCACAAAATGAAACAATTCCGTCGGATTTGTTGTAATAGTTGGAAAATATATAATTTTCAATTACTTTTCCAAGAGTGTAATCTTCTCCAATCAAATTGATTCGAAATGAATTTTTCATGGTGGTTAGTTCGTGCGCATATTCAATCGTCGTTGTCGTCGTCGTCGCGTTTGTGTCGCTCTCCGCACCTGCAGCGTGTTCAATGTCCGCGAGCAGTTTTTCACATTTTTTAATCATAATGTCGCAAGCTTTTGTCACAAGTTGAACATTTGTATATACGCCAACGGTTTCGATTATAAAATCAAAGCTATTCGGAACAAATATGCGCGCCGCATCAAGAAGTTCCCAGTTTTTTTTCGCATTTTCAACAACTTCTTCGATGGAACCGGCAGGCAACGACGATTCAAGTCCTTCTCTCATTAATTTTTCTTTTGCCCTCCATTGTTTATCAATTTCTTTGGCGTCGGGTGTGCAGTTGTAAGCGCACGTGTGTGCCACATTGTACATTCCATCAAACTTTGCATTTGAAATTTCAAGAGTGCAAGTAAATGCCAGTGCTTCTCCGCTGTTGGAATTGGAAGAAGACAGATTGGGCAAAAGCCTTGCAAATTCAATGTATTCGCCCGAGATTGCATCTGGTGGAAATATTTTACGAACAGTTGCTTCAGGCAAATATTGATACATTACATCATCGTCGGCGTCTCCTGACTTCTTTTCAATTGCTTTCGCTTTTTTTACTTTGAAGTCTTCAGTTGTAACGTATCGAATTGTGTCTGTTTCATTCTTTACGTCGACTTCCACAACATAATTCTTGTATTCATTTGCGAAACCATCAACTGTGTGTAGATGGTGAATTGGTATGCAGCCGAGCCTCTGCTTTAGTATTTCGTTATGAAGTCTTGTTGTGTTGACGGTAAACTCTGCTCTATTTTCGGAATGAGGAAATGTTCTAAATACGTATTGGTTTACATCTGACACGATGATTCGTCGCAAAGCGTTGGCAACTGAAACATCGCAATTTTCCAATGTAAATGTGAGTGAAAATTCGTTATTATTATTGTGTTGAGAAATAATCGGTTTTTTGCTTCCGGAGGAGGAGGATGAGGAGCTCATTACAATAAATTCCAAGTTAATAATAATATATATTCTTTATATTAAATCAATTTTTAATAATATGTTATTTATAAAATAAATATCAATAAATAACAATAAATAAATAACAATAAATAAATAACAATAAATAAATAACAATAAATAAATAACAATAAATAAATAACAATAAATATGGTTGTCAATGAATAAAATATTTATAATAATTTCAATATAAATAGTTATTGCATTGTTAAATTAAATAGAATATATTCTTTTAAATTCTTGTTTTTGTATTTTGTATTTTGAATTATGAGTAGCATCATTTATTATAGTAATTTTTGTGAAAAATCTAAAAAATTATTACAGGTTCTTTCTAAAAGTGCTTGTAGCAAGGAAATTCATTTTTTGTGTATTGACAAGCGAGAGAAGGCGCAAAATGGAACCACGTATTTAATTTTAGAAAATGGAGAAAAGATTTTGCTTCCTCCGCAAGTGACTCGTGTTCCAGCATTGTTGTTATTGAATCAGGGAAATCAAATTTTATACGGGGACCAGATATTGCAACACCTCTCTCCAAAAGAGACAGAAATAAATCAAATAGCGACAAATAATAATGGTGAACCGGCGCCCTTTTCATTGACTAGCGACTTTATGGGACACGGAGTTGCATCAGACACGTACAGTTTTTGGGATCAAAGCAGCGAAGAAATGTTGGCAAAGGGTAATGGCGGCATGCGCCAAATGTACAATTATTCAACGATTGATTATTCAAATACCGGTAAAATAGAAACTCCACCAGATAATTATGCACCAGACAAGGTGGGTCAAGTTTCGTTGGAACAGTTGCAGCAAAATAGAAAAATGTAAATTGATTTTTTTTTATATAAACTTAAATTCAGTAGAATTGTTCTGTTCTCTCTGCGATTACAACTGAAGAATGACAACGTTACTGGCCGTTACTCCTCTTCCTCAATATGAATATATGGTGAGACCTGGCGCTCCTGCTGTAGCGCCGGTTTTCAGAAAGTCGTCTCACCTGAAGAATTGGGAATTGAATGAACGCAAACAAAATAAAAAGTATTCGAATGAGATTTATTACAAAAAAATGAGTGCATGGAAAGAACAACACAAGTGGCACGATGTCCCACTTATGACATCCATGACAAAAGAAGAAGGCGAAAAGGGATTTTTACAACTGAAAATATACGAGTTGGAAATAGAAGAAGAAAAGACAAAAAAGCAGTATCAAGAATCGCGAGGCATTGATTACGTTGCACCTTGTACGTTTGGCTACTTGGTTCCACATGATGCAGTTGACGCAAGAGCTGGAACCTTCTATCTGGATTTTTTGTCCAAGATGATGTACAATCGTGCAGACGAATTGTGCGCTTGCACAACGTTTGGGGAATTTGAAAAGGTGTATGAAGATTCCAATAATTTAGAAAAAGGGTTTTGGTTGCTGGGTTTGAGAGAACGAACGGCGCATGATGCACTTGAAGCATTTTCTGTTGAATCGAATTTGTTTCCCGGCAGAAAGGCGCCGGCGCCGACTACCAGTGGCGACGTGCCAAAAACAACATCCAAACGATGCAACACTTTTTGTGAAAGGCGTGGGAAACTCGGCATTTGTGCAGTGAACGACTTGGAAACGCTTGGAAATTCAGCCCCGATTCAATGGTACATTTCTCCAGAAGAAATGCGAAATATGAAGATGTTCAAGTTTTGTTTTGAAATGAGTCCAGAAGAAATTCAAGACATGCGTGATATGGCGAATGTGGATGAGTGGTGGGACAACGAGGGGTATAGTTATCCTTGGTAGTTGGTGCCTGGATTCAGGGGATTGGATCGAACTGTGTTCTGTCCCCTGTCCCATTAGATAATGCACTTTTTCATTTTTTCCTTGTACTCTGATAATCCAAAATTTATTTTCATATTTGAAAATGTAGAACCAAATATAGTATCATTTGAACTATTTTCAATGTTACTATTATTATCATTATTATTATCATTATTGCTGTTATTGAATTTATTACGATGTTCGTGACTTGCGTGCGCATTTTCATCTATATATTTTTTTACAATTACATCCAAGTGTAGTTTTAATTTATCAATATTATATCCACTTTTAGCGGAAACTAATGTGATCAAACCAAACTGTGTCTGGTTGATTATATCTTTCGGAATTTCAAAATCATTATTCAAATCGTGTTTATTGAATATAAGAATTAATTTGAAATTAGGTGAAAAGAGTGTCTCATTGTCTTGAATATATTTGTTCCATTTTAAAATTTGTTCGTCAATATTTTCTTGAATATCAATAACGACAATAATTATTTCGGCACATCGAGCATACAATGGAAGCAATGAATGGAATCGTTCTTGTCCTGCAGTGTCCCATATTTCAATTTTGATATTGTCTTCAACTGTGTAAAGAGTAAATGCTGCACCAATTGTCAAATTGGTATTATAATTGAATGTATTGTATTTCATTCTTTGAACAATGCATGTTTTGCCAGCTCCTGAATTCCCAAAAAATACCAACTTTATTTTTTTAACCATTGTATTATTTTTTTTGTTATTAATATTATTGCTATTATTCATCTATATTATTGAATATATAAAAATATATATAACTAAAAAATAATATAAAATATATTTTTCTATATTATTATAAGACACAACACATAATACATAATACAAGCACATAATAAAATAAAATAAAGAAGATAAATGACAACTGTCAACCATTCAGACGAAGTAAGCAAACCGCTAATTATAAAAGGATTCAATCAACATTTTGAAGAGTTTATAGAAGACATTGAAAGTGTATTTCCTGACGACGATGAAGTCAAAACAATGAAAAAATTACTTTATATTGTAAAAAAAACAAATCCGAGATTAATTTTAGAAACTTGGAATTCATATATAACGATTCCATACAAGGAACCCATTGAGAAATCCGATATTTCTTTTTTTATAAATAAAGACTATTCGGATTTGGATATCGTAATTACGGATAATATTTCAAATTTCATTGAACGTTTGCGAGGGTATGTGCGAAACATGACGGAACACAATCAGCAAAAGTCAATGCAATATGTGAAAAATTTGTGTAACTTGACAAAGCTTTATTATTAAATTAAATTTGATTTAAAGATTCTTTATTAACAATTATTATATAAACATCATGGACGACAATCTTCAAAAGTATAAGGACGAAATCGCCAAGTCTAAAGATGAAATAAAGAAACTCAAAGCGACGATTGAAAAACAAGCAATCAAACTGCGTGAAAATTATAATGAAATCACCAAATTAAAGGATGAAGTTGAAATTCACTCGAAAGTCACCAAATCATCCCTTGAAGAAGGAACGTTACAACTCCGCGAACTCCTGATGAGCGAACATCAGGGCAGCACAGTCGGCGAGATGCTTGGATTTTGTTTTAAAGACATCACTAGGAATTATCCAAAGGACTGCGATGACGATACTGATGACGATGCTATTATGGAAAAATAAAAACCAACATAAAAAAATGTGAATGGAATGGGTATATATACTGGGTTTGTTAGCCGAACTCTTTTAGTAATAAAAAGTAATCATATAAATAAATATTAAATTACAAAAACACCATTTAAATACTTTATACCATATTTTATTATAATTTAAGTAATTAAATAATAATAAAATGAAAAAAAGTGTCGAAAAAAGTGTTACTGTTATTCCAGATGAATTTAAAAAAGTAATATTTGATTTTGTTGGAGATATTTCAAATACTTTTCCAGAGTATCGGGAAACGCTAGGTTCATTTCTTGAGGGTTCAACGAATGATTCAGTCAATGTTGTTTCCATTTTATATGAATACTGTTCAAAAGTATATCCAGAGAGATTTTTTGATATTTTATACAAGAATGACAAGATTTTTAATAAAGAAGACGCGGCAAATGTAAATGTAAATACACATTTTCTTCCAAATATTGATTTTTGCGCATTGTGGAATACGGAGGGAATAAGCGATGCAACTCGAGAGACGATTTGGAAATACCTTCAATTGATTTTGATGACAATTATCACAAACATTGAGGATAAAAAATCGTTCGGAGATGCTGCGAATTTGTTCGAGGCAATTAATGAGAATGAACTTCGCGGTAAATTGGAAGAGACAATTCAACAAATGTACAACATGTTTGAACCAAATAATGCTAGTAGCGCTGATGCCGGTGCTGATGCTAGTGCCAGTGCCGACAATGCAACAAATAACGAAAGCAACGAAAGCAATACTGGGAAGAAACCTTCGTTTAATTTTTTTGATTGGGCAAAAGATCTTGGTGGCGATGGCGATGAAGGTGATGAAGGCGAAAAGGGTTCTTCTTCTTCTTTTTCTTCTGCCAATGCAGAATCAATTCATGAGCACATTTCGAATATTTTAAATGGAAAAATTGGAAAACTTGCAAAGGAAATTGCAGAAGAGACTGCAAAGGATGTTGATTTTGACATGGATTTTGACGAATCGAAAGGTGACGGTGTTAACTTTCAGAATGTATTTCAGAAAATGTTTAAAAATCCTGGAAAGCTTATGGGACTAGTTAAAAGCGTTGGTTCCAAACTGGACCAGAAATTTAAATCAGGAGAAATCAAAGAAAGCGAACTTATGCAAGAAGCGAGCGATTTGTTGAGCAAGATGAAAAATATGCCGGGAATGAATAACTTGACCGACATGTTGAATAAAATGGGTATGGGAAATATGGCGGGAAATATGAAAGGGAATGCAGGAGGTAAAATGAATTTTGGTGCCATGCAGAGCCAGTTGCAAAAAAATATGAAAATGTCTAAAATGAAGGAAAGAATGCAAGAGAAACTTGCACAGAAGCAGCAACAACAACAAGCACAACAACAGCAACAGCAACAGTCGCAGCAGCAAAAAACTCATCATGCACCTGCAGTATTTAGTACCGGAGAAACTGTGGAGCGAACTCCTGTTGATGCCATTCCATCATTGGCCCAGAATCAAAATAAGAAGAAACATAAAAAGAATAAATCAAAAAAATAAAATAAATAAAAATAAATAAATAGTATACATAGATATATAAGGTATAATTGAATCAAAATCAATAATTTATTATTTACATGACGACACCGGCAACAAATACAACATTAACGCAGACACCTTATAATAATGGTTCCTCAAACATTTCATTGAGCCCAAATAATGAGAATGGAAATAGTGATAGCGTCGATAGCGTCAATAGTAACAAGAACAAGACTGGTGCCTACAAAAATGATGATACCAAACATACGCAGTTTTGGATAAACCAACCGTCTGTTCTTTTAGATAAAAATGACATGACAGACCTTTGGCCAATGCCGCTTATGTCGGTTGAACAAAAATTGAATGCAATTACGAGACTTGTTTTATTATTGACTATTTTAGGATTTTTGATTACTAACAATATAAATATTATTTTTACAGGTTTTATTACTTTAGCTATATTTGTTATGTTGTATAAAACGCAATATAATTTAAATACTTCTTCTTCTGATGCTGATACCAAATCTGGATCTTCTGATAAGAAGGAGGGATTTGTCAACTCACAAATGTATAATGCCTTGAAGCCGCATTTAACAACACCCACAATTCAAAATCCGATGATGAATGTGCTGCTGCCCGAAATTTCATATAATCCCACACGCGACGAAGCTGCGCCTTCATACAATTCAGAAGTTGAAAAGGAAATTAATCATTCAACCGAAGGGAATGTTGTATTGAATTTTGAACCGAGAAACCTTACAGAAGCTGAAAAACTCAGAAAAAAACTATTTGCAGATTTAGGAGATAAATATGAATTTGATGACTCGATGAGAATGTTTTATACAACTCCGAACACCACGATTCCAAATGACCAAAAAGGTTTTGCAGAATTTTGTTTTGGAGACATGATTTCGTGCAAGCAAGGAAATGAAATGGCTTGCCAGCGATTCAATCCACGTTTAGGTGGTGTTATAAATTAAAAAAATAAATGTAAAATAATAAATAATTAACTAATTAAGACTTTTCATTTTTTTATTATGTTTATATATACTATAAAAATAATAAGATGGCAACAGTTAAAGATTATGTTTTTGATAAAATGACTAGAATCGGAAATGATACATGCGGTTTAAGTCAAATGAATGTTCAAAATATGAACGCCGGAAACTACATGGTACAGAATTTTTTTTCATCTGATTGCACAATGGCAAGACCCATCGAATTAGCAACCAGCCAGCCTGGTATTTTTTTTGAGGGTGGACACCAAACCGGTGCAGGCGGATGCAATATTGACATTAATTCGCAGCTTTTAAACGGGAGTATGAGCACGCACCCGAGATGTAAAATCTCATTGAACGAACGACCCTTTATAACGGTCCCATATTTAGGTAGAGGCGAGTGCAATCCGCTTTTAGAATCAAAATTAATTCAAGGAGATGTCACAATAAATAAAAGAAGCGTTAATTTATTGTCTGAACAATGCTACTCGAATTACCTCAATTATCCGCTCATTCCATCGATTGCTTCAACCGTCACAAATCCGTCCAATTTAATTGAAGGCGTCGCTTCAGACGGGTGGATTCGCGGAGGAATTCCATCCCGCGAAATGTCCCGCGAAAAAGCATATGCTAGCTGCAACTACAGTCAGGGACAAAATTAGGGAAATCAGGGTGGAGTAAAGATGGAGATAATTCACTGACGATGTGCGGCTATTTCTGCTTCTAATGCGGCTATTTCCGCGTCCATTGCAGCGAGTTTATTGTTGCGTTTGGTTTTGACTGCGGCAATTTCCACCATTAATGCAGTTATTTCGGCGTCCAATTCGGCGCGGCGTTCAATTTTGGCGGCCATTGCGGTGGCAGCGGTAAAGATATGTGAGTATGTCTCACTCTGCTGATCGTACGGATTAACCTCGTCCTCCGTCTGCGAGCACTCGTTACACCCTTGTGCGAGCTTGGCGGCGTCCCGATTGCACGCTTCAATCTCATACTCTGTAAGCGCGTGCACGTATGTGGTTGTCATGTTATTTAACTACTGATTATAATTTAATTACATTAAAACTCTTTAATATAGTTTTTGATACAAATTATTATTAATAGTATTTACTATAATCTCTCTTCTCTCTAGAAAATGAATCATAAAATAATGTTATTATGATTCATTCAATATTTGTTCGATGGCATCATTTCATTTATCGCACCCTTCTTAATTTCCTCGAATTTTTGCGCATTCTTCTATTTTTTCTTTGATTTGCTCTTGTTGTTCTTGTTGCTCTTGTTGTTCTACTTGTTCCTTTTCTATTTTTTTTTCTAATGGTTCGTTTTTTACCACCCATAAGACTGGACGGTTCCTGCAATCGTTGACCGAGTGCATACATTTTGCCGTACTCTTCCCGCTGTTCTGGTGCTCGTCTTTTTCTTGCTAATTCTGCTTGACGGTCATATTCAAGAGAATCTCGCATAATTTTTTCTTGTGGAGACTCTTTGTATCTTCTTTCATCTCGTAATCGTTGAGCTTCTTGTGATCTTCTTTTTTTTTCTGCCCATGATAATGGTAGTGATACCGTAATCAGTTTTCCATTTCTGCTGTCGTCGAATAAATCTAGTGAAATACTGTCTGCGTCTGCTGTACTGGCAGCAGCTAAAATATTTTCTAACTCTTTTGAATCTATTGTTGGTTTGACGGGCACATCATTTATCGATGCCAGAAATAAACCGGGACGAATCGCTGCATTGTCGGCTGCGACGCTATTTCGAATGATTTCATAGACGGTAGGGGGGGTGTCCTTTGGGAGTGAAAATACTATACCGACACTATTAGATTTCGCTAAATCCATTTTTGAACTAATATTATATTATATATATATATATATTATAATTGATTCTTATTTTTTTTATGCAGTTTTAAATCTATTCTCCTGATTATTCAACTACAAAAAATAACGCGCGTAAACTGATGAAACTTATAATAAGCGAAAAAAGAAACGAGAGAGCGCCACCATTTCCGGCACCAACCGTCTTATAAAATGGTTGCAAGTTTTCGAAAATATTCATCTTGTAAATAAATACATCAAGCGCGTATCCAATAGCGTATGCAATTATAATGGTTATAATAAACTCAGACCTTGTATTCGGTAAATAAGTATTTAAAAATAGGCGATTAAATAGCAGCAAAAGTGTTGTGGCAAATGCAACCGTTATTCCAGCATATATTCCCGCGACAACAATAGATTTATTTTTAAAATATGGGGCGAGAGACGTGAATGCTTTATATTGCGTATATTTTGATAAATCGTTTAAAACATTGTCACAAACATAGGACACGCAAAAATTAATTATAACAAATAAAACAGCAACGCGAAGGTTATTTTTCATATGTATATATTTCAATATATTTTATATATATTTATGATTTATAATATAATTTCTAAATTAACAATTATGTCCATTCTCTCTGCAATGTCATAAACGTTTTCCGTATTTATCATCGGGATGCCGCGCTTGTGCAAGGTAATTGTTTGGTGCGTTTTGAATTCTATATCACGAATGGGAATGTAAATTGATATATTTTCATACATTACAATCGTGAACGCATAACTGGTCTGGTTAAATAAGTTTTCGACACGCGTTCTCACATCAATGTAAATATTATTCAACTCGTCAATGTATATGTATTCGGGTAATTTTGGAATACATTTAACAATTAATTCTCTCTGTTCATTCATGTCAAAATACAATTCAGTATGCCAAATTGGAATGTAATATGTTTTTTGTTCGTGTTCAATAACCTGAATATTGTTATCATCAAATAAATCAGATATAGTTGGGTTCAAGATGACGACATCATCAATTTTCATTTTAGTTTTTAATATTTTTATGATTCCATCAAATCTCTCGTCACTTATGTCCAATATTGTATAATATTTCATAATCAAATCATAAATGAATAAGATTGAGCTCTTGTCCATATTATCAAACATTGCTGTTGTCAATGTTTTGCATTTGTCCATTACCGCCGTTAAAATCACATTTAATTCTGCTATTTTTGTATTTGATAATCCAACCATGAGAGAACTTATAAATGCAGAAAATATATCGCCATACTTATATTTATTACCATTATTATCTTCCTTGTAACCTTGTGCTATTTCTTCTTCATCGTATTTGTTTTCAAAATCGCTGGTTAGCAAGACATACGCTTCGTTGATTTCTTTGAATTTAGCAGTTGATTCATCAGAGTTGAAGTGTTTGTCGGGGTGGTTTTTTAAAGCGGCAATTCTGTAGTGTTTTTTTATTTCAGAAAAAGTATGTTTTTTATTTTGTGTTAAACCTAATAATTGTTTTGCAGTTTTTATTTTATTTTTAATTTTTAATGATTCCGTATCCATGTATTCTTGATATGATATTATACATGTAATTTTCTAAATGGTATATGGGTCTATAATTATTATTAAAATATTGGAGCGACGTGTATGTTTCAATTAAAATTTCCGATAAATCATTGATTTGCAATAATCCGCAGTTAATCAAGTCATTTAGAATGTACCACATGCATTCGCCGAGATCATGATTGTAAATAAGAATATCATATAGCACGTCTCGAAAAGCTAAAAATTTCAAGTTATCTGGATTTTTTAAATTACAAAGTATGGTGTTGCACAGCGTTTCATGAGGACAACCGTTTACTACATTACGTTCTTGTTCTTGTTTGCATTTTTTTGTCGTTGTTGTTTCTTGCAAAATAATATTTTTTTCAGGTAATGTGGTTGCTGCGATGAGTGAGGGCTTATGTCTCTGTGAGTGTGACTCTTGTTGTGACATTTGTGATATTTGTGAGCATTTATTATAATTACATGCAGTAGGTTTTGGAACATGAATAATCTTACAATTGTGCATTATATTATCTGGAATAAAACCAACATGTTCAGATATTAAAATATATTTTAGTCGCACAGAGTTAATGCCTTGCATATAGCTATAAAAATTATCAAGCAGTTCGCTGTTTATTTTGTGAAATTGTGTGCAAACGACAATGCCAACCTGATTGTGAGACAAAGAGGATACAATGACATCAATAATTTGCGAGTATATTTCATTCCATAATAATTTTGCATTGCATCCCAAGAGAGACATGTCTATTTCAAAATGAATATCACTCATTTTTATCAAATATTCTTCTTTATTAAAATTTACTGTTAATCGTTTTTCATATTTTAATTCACTCGGACTATATTTTTGTATGCACGATAACATTTGAGTATATTTTCCAACACCCGACGGACCATAAAATATTAAATTTTTTAAATTATGAATTGTGCTTGGAAATTTATTGTATAGCGCGCAAAGTTTTGGATGCATGGAATGTTTTTTATTTTTTTGCAAATAATCATCAAAATGACATATATGTGATTTCGCAGCATTCATAATTAATTAATTAATCTTATTATCTTGCAATAAAAAAACGGAGAGAATAAAGTATACAAAATATATGTTTATATGTTTATATTTTTTTTTATAAATCTTTATTAACTTATAAGTAACTTATAAGTAAAATACTTATCAAAATTGTTTATTGATTCAGACGCACATGCACATGCACGATATTTTATCAAGTTTAATTGACAATGTAAATAACAAAATTATAAATGAAAACGATAATCGCATTTTGGAGTTGGATATAACAATGAGCGGCGGAGCATTCAACTCCAACTATTTAGTTGGATGTTTATATTTTTTACGCGAAATGCAAGAGAGAAGACTCATTCGCATACACAGAATGTCATCGTGTAGCGCAAGTTCTTTAGTTGCCTTTTTATTTTTGACAAATAATCTTGAACTATTTCAAGATAAATTATATGAAATGATAGTAACAAGTTTCAGAAGTAATAAAACTTTCATCTTCACAGAGTCAAATTTTCAAAGTATCACCGACACAATCAAGCGCGCATTGCCACCTGATGATGAAACAACGCTGAAAATGGTGAATAAAAAACTTTATATTACTTATTTTGACGTAAAGCGTCGTAGAAAAATCGTTAAAAAAAACTACAAGACGGTGAAGGACATATTTGAAACAATAAAAAAATCTTCTTACATTCCACACATCACTATGAATGAACTGATGTATCGAAATCGATACATGGATGGGTGCACACCTCACATTTTTGAAAATGGTAAGAGAAAACAACTGTTTATTAGTATGATTGGAAAAGACAAAATAAAAGACACGATGATTTTGAAGAATGATAAAAATGGAGTGCATAAAATAATAAACGGAATGTTGGATGCATACTATTTTTTTTTTAGAGGATGCGCGGGCACATCAATGTGTAGTTATGTTGATAATTGGAGTTATTTAACAAATGTAAAATATGAAATATTGAACGCATTGTCATTTGCATCTTGTTACTTGTTGTATTTTTATATTTTTTATATCAAGGGTCCATTATTTTTATACGTGCAACATGACACGAATGCAATTGAAGTAAAAATAGGAATGGCAGTTTATTCCATTTTTAAAAAACTATTACACACACTCATTGAGCACTACTGTTTATAAGGGAAATGAAATGAATTATTCCCATAGTCCAAATTAATAACACTATGGGAAAAGTATATAAACCAAAAAAACAATTATATAATAATAATAATACAGATATTTTTATGAATTTAGTATTTAAAACAAATAAAATAAATAATACTGCGGCTGATTGTGCTCATTGTGCTGACTGTGCTGATTGTGCTGACTGTGCTGATTGTGCTGACTGTGCTGATTATGATGTCGCAAATTGTGCTATAAATTTGAAACATTTATATTTTAGCGAACCCATTCAAAATTCCATCATTCACGACAGTTATTTTATACGCGTGAATTATTCTGATAACGATGTTTCATTAACAGGACTGATACTTCCTGTAAAGTTGTCGTTTATTACAATTTCGAAATCATTCAATAAAAATATCATAATGTATGACTTGCATTCTAATAAAAAAGTGATTTCAAATATTTGTAAATTAGAAACATTAATTCTTGAAAAATATAGCAATTTTTTAAATTCGGCAAATAACAGTAATACATTGAAAATTCCTGTTTATAATTTATCAACTCAGTTAAAGTCGTGCAGCATTAAATTATTTTCCGACATTGATAAACGCACGCAAGAATGCAACATCATATTGAAAATTTCGGGAATTTGGGAAAATATAAGAGAATATGGTATTACTTTTAAATTTATGGATCTACATTCATAAAAGGAGACAAATTCTCTCAATAAATTCCATTATTATTTGACTTAAATACTAAACTTTAAAATAATTTAAATATTATATTATAATTATTTTAAAATGATTGTCAAAATGATTGTTAAAATTGACGGACAGCAATATCAAGTAAATGACAATGAGTTTGTTAAAATACCACATGATAATTTTACAAACCTTGTCATAAGAGACAACGTTGGCAACTTTGAAAGGATTATTTCTTTAATAAACGAACTCGCGGTTTTAAAAATAGACAACTTGATATTGTATGACACTACACATGGCGGTTTTATTCCGATTAAATGCTCTCAAAAATATTCTAATATATTTGCAATAGAAACCACATTAAATCACCTTGATAATATTACGACAAACATTAACAACTTCAATATTATCAATGTCGTTTTCAAAAAATATATTGATAATATTGACAACATCAATACAAATACTGTATTTGTTGTATCTGTTAACGACGCGTCTTTAGATGTGGATTTTATTACAGAAAAAAAACCATTACTGTTAACTTATAAAAACGATTATCTTATTAATTCAGTATACAAGAATACATTCAAATTAACAAATTCAGACTTGATATTGTATGTTCCAGACTATTTCATTGAAGAATTCAAGAGTGAGTTTTCATATTTTATCAACGAAATCGGCGAATTCGATTATGACAACTTGAACCATTTATGTATCATGGTTAAAAATGGAGGACCACAATTTGAGCAAATGTTGGTAGACAACATGCCGTTTTTTGACAGATGGACGATATTAGATACCGGAAGTACTGATGAAACAATTGACACAATTAATCGCGTTTTAGTAGGAAAAAAGAAGGGCAAATTGTACCAAGAACCATTTATTAATTTCAGAGATAGCAGAAATCGGTGTCTGGAATTGGCAGGCACATCGTGTAAATTTATTACCATGTTGGATGACACATATGTATTACAAGGCAATTTAAGAGTATTCTTGAATGAAGTGCGCGGTGACCAAATATCATCTTCATTCACACTTTATATTCAAAGCGACGACACCATTTACGGTTCAAATCGAATCATTAAAAGCAGTTCTGAGCTTCGTTACGTTTATAGAATACACGAAGTAATTACAGATAAAAATAATATGAATATTGTAATTCCCAAAGAAATGTCTAGTATTTATGATAGAAGATTTGACTATATGGAAAAAAGAACATACGAAAGAAAACAACTGGACTTGAAGTTGTTATACGAAGAAGTTGAAGAAAGTCCGCACGACCCGCGTGCATACTATTATTTAGCTCAGACATATAATTGTTTAAATGATTATGAAAATTCGCTTAAATATTTCTTTAAACGAATCGAATACCCCAATAGCGGATTTCATCAAGAATATGTAGATTCCCTTTTTGAGGCAGCCAGAATAATGAACTTTAAATTAAATAAGACATGGAGTGAATGCGAAGAAATGTACAACCGATGTTATATGGCCGATCCTTCGCGACCTGAAGCACTTTATTTTATTGGAATTAATCATTATTTGAAAGGAGGAACAACAGGAACAACGCTTAATATGAAAATCGCATATGAGAAATTCAAAAAAGCATTTGATATTGGATTTCCTATTCATTGTCAGTATTCATTAAAACCGACTCT
>Ga0268280_1000691_pt1 | contig 26211 bp, 24 predicted proteins | sample saktaG_9_FD_190139 | JGI IMG/M metagenome (GOLD analysis project Ga0268280, IMG submission 190139) | Saline water microbial communities from Sakinaw Lake, British Columbia, Canada - sak_2011_5_24_40m | ecosystem: Environmental > Aquatic > Non-marine Saline and Alkaline > Saline ... | reverse complement strand
TTAAGAATAACAATTATAAACTAAACAATTAATACGAGGAGGAAAAGAAATGAAGAATATATTTATTTGTATGGTTTTAGTAGTTGCTGCCTTTTGTGCAACCAGCGCTTGGGCTGCTTCAAGTCAAACGGTTACCGTTAGTGCTACTGTTCCTACCGTGGCTACCGGATTAACCGTTGGCATTAGCAAAGTAACTGGCACGGTTTGGACTGCCGGGCAAACATCAATTGGTTTCGGAACCTTAGTATTCGATCCTTTAACCAATATTTTTCTGCCGGCTAGTTATTACGCTGTGGATATTGGCGTAACCGATAACACCGGGACTGCCTGGACAGTGACACATACACGCACGTCACTGATTAGTGGAGGAAATAATTTGGATGACAAAGTTAATGTTTCTTTTAATAAACAAACTAGTAGTACTGTAAGCACAGAATTATCAAAGTTTAGTTTTGGCAATAGCAATAGTAAGGCTTTTACTAAGGCGGCATTAGCGGGTGGTTGGTTGCGTATCTATTATGGTATTGGTACCGGAGATCCAGCAAAACCTGATGCTGCGGGTGTAACGCCGATTGGCCTGGATACGCCAGCCGGAACATATACTGGTTCAGTCATTATTACGCTTACACCGTAATTAATTAGCATGTCTAGCTGTAATATGATTAAAGAGGGTATTTTGTCTATTCGACTACGGATTATAATTATCTGGTTGTGTCTGGCGGGGAGTTTTTTTGTCTCTACCGCGCAAGCCGATAAGCTTCCCTTCATGAATCAGTCAAAAATTCGAGTGATGGTTTCTCCGGGAGAACGCGCTTTCGGAGAAATCACGCTTGATAATCCGACTGCTGAGAACAAAATTATGCGCTTCTATCTGGAGGATTGGTATTATCTTCCGGGAGGATCAGGAGCTAAGGAATTTCTTCCGGCAAATTCCATTCCTACTTCGGCTTGTGCATGGATAACCTTTTCTCCGGCAGACGCAATAGTACCCGTCTGTACAAAAATAGATAGTCCCTTTTGGCATATGTCACTCTTTCTCGGGGTGACAACGTAGTATTTCTATTTTTTTAGGTGGTTATAGAGTTAGACCATCAAAAATGATGAAAAAAATGACATTAAATCTACCACTTATAAGCCTAATTTCTTGATATTTACCCAATTTCCTATATAATCATTTTGTTGGTATTAAAAGATATAGTTATTACCTATATCTACACGGGCAACTTTTTGATAATTAGTTATGTTTATTGAATAAGCAAAGGGAAAAATGGCATTACGTGAAGATATTGAAAAACAGGGAAGTTGGCTTTTTAAGTGGAGAAGCTATTTGCCACTTTTAGGTATTCCAGTTTTTATTATTGCCATAAAACAGTCTGGAATACTAGAAAATAAATTTGGTGATTCTGTAGGTGATTTTTGGGGAAGTTGTGCAATTATAGTATCTTTTTTAGGTCTTTTTGTTCGTTGTGTTACTGTAGGGTATGTCCCACGTGGGACTTCAGGAAGAAATACAAAGTCGCAGGTAGCAGAGGTGCTTAACATAACCGGGATGTATTCTATCTCAAGGAATCCGCTTTACCTGGGCAATTTTATCATTGTTTTCGGTATTACCTTATTTATCCAGGTCTGGTGGTTAGCTCTATTAGCTTGGTTCGGATTTTGGCTTTATTATGAACGGATTATGTTTACTGAAGAAGAGTTTTTAAGAAGTAAATTTAAGGATCAGTTTATTAAATGGGCCGAGAAAACGCCGATTGTAATCCCTCGTTTTAGAAATTGGGAAAAATCCGAATTGGGGTTTTCATTTAAAACTGTTTTGAGGAGAGAGTTCTCTACTTATTTTTCCATCGTGACAACGTTTTTTTTCCTGGAAATTGTAACTAATTTTTTAACTAAAAAAAAGTTTACAGTGAACAGCTCTTGGGTAATATTTTTTATTACAAGCTTAGTTATATATTTAACTTTTTTTATTTTAAAAAAGAAAACTAAATTACTCAATGTTGTTGGTAGATGAAACAATATTTCTGGGTAATCGTAAATTAGCTAAGCTTTGGTGTAATGACTTAGGTTTTTCTGAGTGAACCAACTTTACAATCGCAGGTAAATGGTAAAAAATTAAGTCAGCAAGAAAATAATGACTAATAAACAAGAATTCCAGAAGAAAAATAATAGCTCTATTCGGGATTTGGTTGCGATTTTTATTCTTTTTATTTTCGCATTAGTAGTTTCATATTTCTTTAATGTGCTCAACTTTCTTGTTGAATTCTTTCAAAAAAACCCTAATTCGATAACTTGGATAGATGAAATTATCATTGGGTCTTTAACTTTAATTATTGGCTTTGCTATTTTTTCTTGGCGTAGATTGTTGGAGTTGAGAAAAGAAACTGCTGAACGCTTGAGATTGCAAGAAGAGCTGATTAGCCTTGCCGAAACAAAAGCCGAAACCGAAAGGATTATTTGTAAGCAACTTCACTGCGACATTGCAGAGTATAAGAAGATCGAGCAAGATATTTTGTCTCGCAAGCCCAAAGTAAAAGGAGTAACTTTAAAAAGCAGGTTCTTTACATAATTTTTCGGGTTTTTAATAAGCGAAAGGTTCTAAAATTGTACATAAAGGGCAACTATGAGAACCTCTTAAAATCCAGACGCGATAAATAATCGCTGTTTGTTTTAAATTATGGTAATCCTGATCAGAAAGAACTCTATAGTCTTCGCTCAGACCCCGGCCAGCAAAATAATCTCTACCTTAAAGCTCGAATCCAGATTTAAAGAATGAGAAGCGGCTCTTTCTCCCTATAAGGACCAAGAATATTCATTCCCTCCAGAGATAAATAAAACAGCACAGGAAAGGATAGGGAAGACCGGATATTGGTAATTGTTTTACTTAGGAAGATGTTACAATGGATAACAATGAACGAATTACCAAAATATAGTTTCAAGATAAACCCTTTTATGTATGTTATTCCTTAAGAAAGATGGTAAGGTCTAACTCTTTGCTTATCAATAAGTTATAGATATATTGCTCTTAAAGAAATGACAAAACGACACAAAATCTATCTCTCATAAGCCTAATTTCTTGATATTTGCCGAATTTCCTATATAATTAAGTAGTTAGGATTAAGGGATGGCGTTATTTCCTATAGCAAAGCGCGCAAATCATATCCGGTATTTACTGTAGCTTTATTTTTAAATGGTTTATGCCTAAACAAGAAAAAACAAATAAAATAGATTGTAAGTTAGTTATGCAAGAGTTAAAAGAAAATCCTTATAAGCAGCTTAATATAGCTTTTTCTTTAATGGTAATTGTGCCATTTTTAGTATTTTTCTATCTTTTAATAAATAGATTATTTACTTTAGATGTTTTGATCGGCAATACCGGTTTCATCCTGGCCACCGCTTTCTTTATTTCTCTATGCGGATATTATATCGTTTATAGTATTTTAAAGAATATTTTCAATACGATTTTAACTTATGCCGCACAAGCAAAACATAGCGACCAATTAAAGTCTACCTTTGTCGCCACAGTTTCTCATGAACTAAAGAATCCTCTTTCATCAATCAAGATAAATATTTATAATATTTTCGCGGGTCTTATCGGTCAGGTAAGCCAAGAGCAAAAAAATATCCTGGGGCTTTGTCAGTCAACGATCGAACGTATGACGCGTTTAGTAAACGGCCTGTTGGATTTACATAAAATCGAGGCAGGAGTAGTTGATGTTAAAAGAAATAGGCTTAATCTCGCAGAAATATCCGGAAAGCAAATTAAAGAATTTCAAACTTTGGCGGGTAAAAAGAATATAAGAATAATTAAGGAATTTTTGGATGAAAGCTTATTTGTCTGGGGTGATGAAGATAAGCTTTCTCAGGCGATTGTTAATCTTTTGAGTAATGGTATAAAATTTACTCCTGAGAATGGCACTGTAACTTTAAAAATTTATCCGGATGATAAATTTGTGAAATTAGAATGTATCGATACCGGTTTCGGGATCCCGGGTGATAAAATTGGCATGCTTTTTAATAAATTTGAGCGGCTTAACGCGACAAAGGAAGGTACTGGTTTAGGGCTGGCCATTACTAAGGATATCGTTGAAATGCATAGGGGTAAGATTTTTGTAGAGAGCCAAGTCGGCAAAGGAAGCAAATTTATCATGGTATTACCTCGCGACCTTAGATCAATAAGAAGGTAAATGTTATGCAAGAAAAGATTGTTAAAAAGATACTCATAGTGGAAGATGAAAAAGAATTAATGTTAGGTTTAGCCACTCTGCTTAAGTCGCAAGGATATTTAATTATTGCCGCTAATGATAGTTTGTTTGGTATAAGTTTAGCACATAAGGAAAAACCGGATTTAATAATTTTAGATCTAGGCTTACCTGCGGGTGGAGGCTTCTATGTTTTAGAGAATTTAAAAAACTCTGTTGGAACTTTTGATATACCGGTTTTAATATTAACTGCGCAGCAGGGGTTAGATTTAGAAGAAAGGGCTAAGCAAATGGGGGTAGTAGCATATTTTCATAAACCCTTTGATCCGGAAATATTATTAAGTCAGATTAAAGAAATTTTTAATGATAGTAATTGAATTTGGACTTAATAACATTGATTCTTCTTAAATAAAGCCAAGTTTTAAAATCGTTAATAGAGGGGCAGAGTATAATTCTAGTTAATATTTGTTTAAAAAGGAGAGAATTCTGCTAAAGAAGCCGGCGGTGAGGGGTTTTAAACGCGTAATAATCATCGCGATTATTACCGGTGGATTTTGCATGATGGTTTTACCGTTAAAAGTATATGCGCATCCTTCTATCGATGTAGATAAGAATCCAGCACTTATTATGGACAAGCAGATTATTGAAGTAGACCGCCGGATTTTGAAATCTGCGCAGGGATCGAGAGCCCAGGGGGCAATAAAAGCTGCCCGGCAAAAATTACAGCTAGATATCCGTAAAATGAAGGCCGATAAAAAGGCATTGGAAAATAGCCAAAAGAGAAGATGAAGGCCAGGTGTTTTAGTCTAAAAAATAGTTTTAGAAGATAGAGGGGGGGGTAATTAAGATGTCTAAGTATATTTTTATAACCGGCGGGGTTATTTCTAGTTTAGGCAAAGGGATTGCCTCTGCTTCTATCGGGAAGATTTTAGAATCTCGAGGCTTAAAAGTCACCCTTATGAAGCTGGATCCTTATATTAATGTTGATCCCGGGACAATGAGCCCTTATCAACACGGGGAGGTTTACGTTACTGAAGATGGAGCAGAAACGGACTTAGACCTGGGGCATTATGAGCGTTTCACGAATACGTTTTCATCAAAATTTAATAATATAACCACCGGTCAAATTTATAATAGCGTAATTTCTAGAGAGAGAAAAGGAGATTATCTTGGCAAAACCATCCAGGTTATTCCGCATATTACAGATGCAATTAAGGAGAGGATCAAGAAATGTGCGGAGGTTTCAAAAGCGGATATTGTGATTGTGGAAATAGGGGGAACGGTCGGCGATATTGAAAGTTTGCCTTTTTTGGAAGCATCCAGGCAATTCCGGTTGGATATGAGTGCGGAGAACGTGTTCTATATCCATCTTACGCTTGTTCCTTATATTAAGGCAGCCGGAGAAGTCAAGACCAAGCCTACTCAACACAGCGTAGGTACTTTGCGCGAGATTGGTATTATTCCGGATGTGCTCATTTGCCGCACGGAAGAATCATTGACCGATAATGTGAAGGAGAAAATTTCTTTATTCTGCAATGTAAGAAAAGAGGCGGTTATTGAATCCCCGGATATGGATTCTATATATCAGGTACCTCTAGTTTTTAAAAAGCAAATTCTGGATGAGATAATTTTGAGTCATTTTAAATTAATCTGTAAATTTTCAGATCTTAAGGATTGGGAAAGAGCGGTAGTGGATAGGGTGCTTAATCCTAAACATAAAGTAACCATTGCTGTAATCGGCAAATATATTGAATTACAGGATGCTTATAAATCAATTTACGAAGCGCTTATCCATGCGGGAATCTATAATGATGCGCGGGTAGAAATAAAAAGGATTGATTCTGAGAGCTTAGAAAAGGATAAGATTGAGCAGATGCTTAAAGGTGTCTCAGGGGTACTGGTTCCCGGAGGGTTTGGTTATCGCGGTATTGAAGGAAAAATTAAAGCGATCAAGTTCTCCCGGCTTAATAAAATTCCATTCCTAGGGATTTGTTTGGGTATGCAGTGCGCAGTAATTGAATTTGCCAGGAATGTTTGCAATTTAAAAACTGCTAATTCTACGGAATTTAAACCCACAAAATACCCGGTAATTAGCTTGCTGCAAGAGCAGACTAAACTTAAGGATTTGGGTGGTACGATGCGCTTAGGTGCGTATTTGTGTAAGATTAGAAAGAATAGTCTGGCCGGTAAAGTTTACGGGAAAAACCTAGTTTATGAGCGTCATCGGCATAGATACGAGTTTAATAATAAATTTAAAAAATTGTTTGAAAAGAAGGGTATGATACTTTCTGGGGTTTGTCCAGGGAAGGATTTGATCGAGATAGTTGAGCTAAAGGCGCATCCCTATTTTATTGCTGTTCAGTTTCATCCCGAATTTAAGTCAAAACCGGATAAGGCTCATCCATTGTTTAGTGGTTTTATTCAAGCAGCATTGCAATTTCAAGCTTTGGGAAAATAAAGATAAATGTGTGTGTGGAATATTTGGGGTATATCCACATAAAGATTTTTTCCATCCATCCCGTAAATTACTCTTAAAAATCAACCTGGTAAGTCATATGCTGCGGTTTAATGCAGAGCCTCGTAAAGAAACCGCTTTCCTGAAAGCTTCTAAATACCATTGAAATTCATTGTTTAATGTTGCATATTTAAGTAAAGACGGTTGGGAGATGCAACAGTTTTGGAATGCCACGGGAAATCGCAAAAATTGTTTTTTTGAGTATGCTTCTTTAGTGGTTTATGCTACAGTATTATTTTTCTTTTTCTTTATTGTTTCAAGCAGTATTAATTTGCTCCAGAAGCAGGGATAATTAAAATGGAAGAGAGAAGAAAATATATCAGGATTTCTGAAAAGTTGCAGATATTCTATGAGGTTGTCCCTAGCGAAAGAAAGGGCGAATATATCACAAGGGATATTAGCCAATCCGGTATACGTTTCTTAGCCCATGATTTCATTCCTAAAAATAGTTGTTTAAGGGTTAAGCTCACCTTTAACACCTCCTTTAGTTTTGAGGCGTTTTCCAGGCTGGTGTGGATTAGGGAAAGATCCCATAGTGAGGAATACGAGGTTGGTTTAGAGTTTATAAATATACCGCAAGAAGCTAAAACCTATCTTATTGACCGCATAAAAATACATATTGTTCACTGTTAATAAAATCCGAAAAGACACCATACAAAACAGACAGATTTTTATTAAGTTTTATCTCTATTATTTTGCCTAATTTTATTGATATTCGGATCTTATGTTGTATAATAAACTACTGTTTAATTTATGCGCGGGTGGTGGAATGGCAGACACGCAAGCATGAGGGGCTTGTGCCGAAAGGCTTGGGGGTTCAACTCCCCCCTCGCGCACTAATATCGTTTAGGGTATTTTTTGCCGTTTATCTTTAACATAGTTACTTTTCTCCATACCTTTAGCTAATTTTTTTAATTCCGCGCCAATCTCGCCGATTTGAGCCACATGGGTGATGTTGCGCATCTGGTTAGTTACTACGCCAATCGAGACTGAAAGTAATAGAATTTTATGAATTTTACTTTGGCGGTCATATCCGATGATAAAGCCGTTTTCTCGGTCTTCTTGATTATAAAATGATGGGGAGATTTTGTCAAAATCATAGATTATCTTTTCACAAATCTTATCCGATAGATCCGCAGTTGTGATTACCACAAAATCATCTCCACCGATATGGCCGACAAAATCATCAGTATTACCATATTTTTCCGTAGTGTTTAGTAGTATGCGCGCAGTCTCGCGGATTACATCATCTCCGTGTTCAAATCCGTATTTATCATTGTAAGCCTTAAATTTATCCAGATCGACATAACAAACTGCATAGGGAGTTTTATTTTTAATACAGTTGGAAAGCTCGTTAAGAATTGCCACATTACCAGGAAGACGGGTGAGGGGGTTGGCCTCCAAATCCCTTTTAGTGCGCCTTAATACCATACGGATTCTTGCTAAAAGCTCTTTGGGTTCAAAAGGCTTAACCACATAGTCGTCGGCTCCGGAGTCAATGCCGCTGATTCTATCACTGACTTCACCTTTACCGGTAACCATAATTACCGGTAGATGTTGCAACAATAAATCTTTTTTAACTAAATTACATACCTGGCGTCCATCCATTTTTGGCATTTTGTAATCCAGAAGCACTAAATCTAACGGTTTGGAACGGATTATCTTTAAGGCTTCTTCGCCATCCTGGGCCTCCAGAATTTCATAATTTTCTTCCAAAAGAGTGAGTTTAAGTACGTCTCTTATATCCGGGTCGTCATCAGCAATAAGTATTTTTATGCCCATAGTTTTATTCGCTAGCCTTGAGGGTAAAGCTAAAAGTTGAGCCTTCGCCGACTTTACTTTTTACCCATATTTTCCCTTGGTGTGCTTCGATAATGTGTTTAACTAAAGTTAGTCCCAGGCCAGTGCCTTTTACTTCTTGGTTAATAGTATTATCTACACGAAAAAATTCTTCGAAGATACTCTCTTGTGCATCTAGTGGAATTCCAAACCCCGTATCTTTGACATTGATTTGAACTATTTTATTTGCGCAATTTGCATTGATATCAATTTTACCATTTTGTGGAGTAAACTTTAGCGCGTTTCCTACTAAATTAATAAAGACTCTCTCGATTTGGCTGCGGTCGGCTAATATTTCCTGGCAATCATTAGGTATATTAATGCCAAAGCTGATATTTTTTATTTTAAATTGTTCAGAAAACAGATCAGCGATTTTGTCGGCGATGGTTCTTAAGTTTAAAGTTTCTTTTCGGATTTCCATCTTGCCGCTTTCAATGCGCGAGATATCCAGTAAATCATTTACCATATGTACCAGTTCATCACTATGGCGGTTGATTTTTTCCAGCCGGCTTCGGATTTCTTCTGGCAAGACTCCTAGTTTACTGGCTAAAAGAATAGCCGCGTATCCTTTGATTGATGTAAGCGGGGTCCTTATTTCATGAGATACGCTGGAGATAAAATCACTTTTTCTTCTGCTTATTTTTTTTACTTCTTCTAAGGCTTGAGTTAACTGGTGTGTTCTTTCTTCGACCTTTATTTCTAACTCTTGTTGTGACCTCCAGGTTTTTTCAAACAACCTGGCATTGTCCAGGGTCTGGCCGATTTGGTTGGCCAGGATAGTGATTATCTCGCGCTCTCCTTCGGTGATACGGGTTTCTATATTTTGCGTGCCGACAAAGATAAACCCCGGATTGCCTTCCTGGGGAATAATCGGGCAGATAATAAATTCATTTACCTGAAATAGTCGGCAAATTTTTTCTTTCGCCAGGAAGCCTTTGGGGATAAACACGCTGGATGCGGTTTTCCCGCCGTGCATCAAATCCAGATAATAGTCCTTCTCCGTATTAACCGTATTTTTTATTTTTAATGACTCGTCTTCGTTGTAACCCAGGCTTAGGTATAGGTGAAATTCTCTTGCCAAACTGTCCCATAAGAAAGCCGATGATTTTTCAAAACCCAGTTCTTCCAGATAAGCATTACCTATTTTTTTAAAAATTTGGCTTTCTTCCAGGGTTGTGCTTATTTCCTGGGATAATTTCTGCAGGGTAGAAAGCCCGGTAATCTTTTTATCCAGCTCTTCTTGTGTTTTATTTAACTCTATATCTGTGCGTATAATCAATTTAGCCTGCTCATCCATTTCTTCAAGCGAGGCATTTAATGCAAAGACCTTATCAGTTAATTCTTTTAAGCGTTGCATCTTGATAAATAAGGCTATCCCCAGGCCAGCAATAACGGAACAGATGGTAAAGAATATTAACGTTAGCATTTTATCGATCTCCTACAGCCAAGACGTTGATACTTTGGTTATGAAAATAACTTCGTCCAAGATAGTTAATAGAGTTAAGCGGAGCTTGTTCACCGTAGGTATAGATGCCGATTAAGGTGGTTTCTTCGCCGAATGTTTCTTTAATTATCTCAAGCTCTCTTGCGCATTGTCTACCTAAAAGCGAAAACCTTGACGCGGAATCAAAAACCATCACAAATTTTACTTTTTGGCCCAGAAGATTTTTTTTCGCCTCTTCGCAAGAGTCGGCTGCGGCATCCAGGCAGGAATCTTTGGTACCGATCATTAATCTGATTTTGCTGTCCTGTGGGATATCCCCCTGGGTGACTAGCGAACCGTCGTCTTTTATAGAGATGATGTTACGCAGGAGGTATTCTTTTTCTCCCGGCAGATAAATTCCTATCGGGTAGAAAATAGATATACGCCGCAGTTCTCTGGATAGCTCGAGTGTATCTTTGGCCAGATAATCTTCATAAAGTTTTACCGCCGCCTGTCCGTCGATTTCTTTAATTATGTTTCCCTGGGATTCATTAGCGCAGCGCATTTTTCCCAGGGGTTTCCATCCGTGTTTGATGCCCAGTCCGAAATTTATCCCTCCGCCGAAAAGCACTCCGCAACAGGATTCACTAAGCAATTCTTTATTGAAATACTGGAAAGTTTTCTGGAAGGTGAAGTTATCCGAGGCAAATGCCCCGATAAGGGGGAAGCTTCTGCCTAAGTTTTCCTGTAGCCCGTTGATTAAGCTGGTTCCTTCGGTAATTAGCCCATCCGAGAAAATTATGCTTAGGTTTCTGCGCACATTTTTGCAGCCGTAAAGCAGTTTTTCTCCTAGTTCTCTTCCTGCTAGGAGGGGGGTTTTTTTGTTTACATCCTTAACCGCGGCGACATTTAGGAACATCTGACGGCTTAAACCGATAAGTAATATGGCAAACCCGTGTTTAAATATACCTTTGTTGGTTATAATTCCCAGGCTGCTGCAGCCTAATATGGGGGTTTCACCTAATAGAGCATTGACAGTTTTTAATACCAGAGGGTGTGTGACTTCTATGGTCGTAAAAATAATCGCCAGATCCGCCGGTACATTTCCTAAACTGATTATTGCTTGTCCAACTGCTTCATTGGCGGCTCGGATATGATCTTTGGTCTGGCTAAAACCAAAACCGATATTCATGTCAGACAGTATATAATGTAAATATAGGATGGTCAATAAAATTGTTGACTAAAGGCGTTTATATAGTAAAATAACCTTGCGTAATTTTTTGGCCCCATCGTCTAGCCTGGCCTAGGACGTCAGCTTCTCAGGCTGTAAACACCGGTTCAAATCCGGTTGGGGCTATTAATGATACGAGAATATCTTGTATGGGCGGTATCCCATCTACAATAGGGGGTATTGCTTTTTTTATTGTTTTTCAGTTTTCTTAGGGAAGATGGGCTTCTTTTTGGGGCATATCCTTGAGTTATGTTCTACTTTAAAAAGTTTATCTACCCTTGCTTTTTACTCGGCGATATTATAAAATAATCTATGATTTAAACTTTCAAGTATTTTCATTTATAACATTTCAATAACCATGCCCGAAAATAAGCATTCTTCTTCGCTTAAAGTTAAAATAGCAATTGCCGTTGTAAGCCTTATTTTCTTCCTGGTACTATTAGAGATAGCTTTACGGATTATCGGCCAGGTGTATCTTTCGCGTGAAACCACCCACTATGGCGACCTTAAATCAAGCGATTATGTTATTTTATGCGTGGGTGATTCTTTCACCTGGGGAGGAAGCGTCACCAGAGAAGAAACCTATCCTGCCTATCTTTCTAAAATAATAAAGTCTAGAAAGCCGGCTAAGAAATTCCTGGTTATCAACAAGGGCAGGTGTGAATACAATTCCAGCCAAGTCTTGAAATCACTTCCTCGATGGATAAAGATGTACCGGCCGAATATGATAATTCTCCTTGTCGGTTCCTCAAACCTGTTTAACCCCTGGGGTTACAATTCATATACGTCACCTAGTTTTCTTTCAAATTTAAAAGATACCCTCGATAGCTTAAGAGTGGTTAAAATAATCAGGCTTATGGTAATTAATTTTAAGGCTAAGCTCTTCTATTGGAATGAAGAATATATCTTTAAAGATGAACCACACAGTATTTTAGGGTTTGATTATTATCCTAGTTTTATTTATCGCGAACGCGGGTTTAATTATATTGAAAATAAACAACAGATTAAATTCCCCGTGCCCAAAGATAAACTATCAACGGCCTGGTATTATTTTAATAAAGGCAAGCCACAAAAAGCTATCGCATTATTACAAGCCATCCTTAAAGACGATCCTCGTTCTCCAGAAGCTCTCTGTGCTTTAACGTATGTATATTACAACGAATCGCCGGAATATTTTAAAAAAAGAGAAGAAATTCTCCAGCAGGCGCAACGATTGAATCCGCAGTCAGAATTTGTGCGTTGCCAGTTGGATTCATTTTATAGAGTGGCTCAAAAATTTTATCAAAAAACTAATCGTTTGGATTTAGCTTCAGGATACTACTGCAAAGCGATTGAATTAGATCCTGACGATTATGGAAATTATTACAACTTAAGCCGGGCATATGAATTACAAAGTAAATACAATGCCGATCTCATCATTGATTCCTTCCAACGCATGCTGGATACCCACAGCCGCTTGAAGGATAACGCCTTATTTATGGCATATTTGGACTTCTTTAAAGAAAAAAGGCATAATGAGGACAAAGTTAATCGCTGGCTAGAAAATGATTTGGACAAAATAGTCGCGTTGTGTAGAGAAAATAACGCGGATATGCTTATCCAAAATTATCCTTTTTCCTACCCGATTGCGAACAACGCTTTAAAAAATTTAGCGTTAAAATATTCTCTTACGTTCGTGGATAACTTAGAAACGTTTAATCAATTCGCCATAAAGGGTGAGATCGCTAATTACTTATTCGACGATTCGCATTGTACTGCTAAAGGCCACGAAGTAATGGCGGGAAATATCTATAATGCGTTGGCCGCAAAGGGGATCATTTCAAAATGAAGAAGGAAAATCCTGACATTAAAAAGACGCATTTTGCAAATAATAAAAAACTCCTGGTTTCTCTTTTTATCTTGATTAAAGAGAACAAAAAGTGGTGGTTATTGCCTTTTTTGCTTATCCTGGTTATACTTGGTATATTCGTAAGTCTTACAGGCAATCAATCAATTTTACCAGCGATTTATGCTTTGTTTTAATTCTAGATTATGATTATTTATCTTGTGTTTAAGAAACTAAGCTACTGCGTATTTAAATCTAAAATCGCCGTATTTGTTGGTGCAGTAATATTACTAATTCTTTTTAGGAATCCTGCCGTATACTCTTATGACTCTAGCATTGGCGAGAGTTACATAGGGCAAAATAAAATTGAAGAAATCATATTATCGCTGAAGAAAGATCTCAGAAGGCATCCTCAAGATAGCAGTATTTACGTTAAGCTTGGCCGCATTTTATATACTGAAGGAAATAGCGATGATGAAGCAATAAAATGGTTTAAGGAGGGTTTAAAAATAGCCCCTCAGGATAGTGAAATATATGCCGGCCTGGGGGAAACGTATGGGCACATGACTAACTATGACGAGTCAATAAAGTGGCTTAAAGAAGGCCTTAGAATAGATTCACAAAATATTGATATTTATAAAGGTTTTGGTTCGGTTTATGGAGAGATGGCTAATTATGATGAAGCCATAAAATGGTTTAAGGAGGGTTTAAAAATAGCTCCTCAGGATAGTGAAATATATGCCGGCCTGGGGGACGCGTATGGGAGTATGGCCAACTATGATGAGTCGATAAAGTGGCTTAAAGAAGGATTAAGGATAAATCCTAACAATATACGCATTTATCAAACTTTTGGTTATGTTTATAGATGGATGGGTAATTATGACGAAGCCATAAAGTGGATTAAGGAAAGCTTAAAGATCGCTCCAGAAACCCCTAGCCTTTACAAAGCTTTAGGGGATATTTATGTTAAGATGGGTAATTATGACGAAGCCATAAAGTGGATTAAGGAAAGCTTAAAGATCGCTCCAGAAACCCCCAGCCTTTACGAAGCCTTAGGGGAAGTTTATGTTCAGATGGGTAATTATGACGAGGCCATAAAGTGGTTTAAGAAAGGCCTTAAAATTAATCCTCACGAGATTAGTTTCTATCGAGACTTAGTGAAAACTTATAGCGAAATGGGTAATTCTAAAGATGCAAAGATGTGGGTTAAGGAAAGTTTGAGGTTGAGTCATCAAGGTGGCAGGGTTCAGTATATTATTGGTATAAATTATCGACAAATAGGTAATTATGACGAAGCAATAAAATGGTTTAATCGGGCATTAAAAAATCAACCTAAATTTTCCTGTTCATACCAGGGTTTGGGAAGTGTCTATGTTAAAATGCAAAAAGCATCCGAGGCAGAAAAAAACTTTTTAACTGCAGTTAAACTAGAGCCTTATAAGGCATGCGGATTCTATAACCTTGCGAAATATTATTACGAGATAGGCAACTTAGATAAGGCAATGGCAAATATAGAGAAGGCTTTGTTTTTTACGATCAATGATGATAATATGCGGCAGGACGTGTTAGCATTAAAAGGTTTTATTATGATCTTTAGCCGGAACTATGATGCAGCTGAGAGCATATTTAATGCTGTGATTAAAGAATATGGAACAACCGCGTATGTTTTAGCCGGGCTTGGCCATATATATAATTCAAAGAATGATTATGTGAAAGCCAGGAAATATTTTGATGATGCTCTTAAGCTAGATCGTCATAATGTTAATGCTAGGGCGGTTGCTTTATTGGGATTAGGTTGGGTTAATTTCAATGAGCATAAGCATAAAAAAGCGATCGTTTTTTTCGAAAAGGTGTTAAGATTAGAACCGCTTAACCTGCTGGCGTTATTAGGCATGGGAAACGCCTATAACTGGCTTGAGAAATATGACAAGGCAGAAAGTTATTTTAATCGGGTGTTAGAATTAGACAGTCAAAATGAATACGCCCTGGCCGGGCTAGGAATAGTATATATGAATAAAGGCCAGATTAAGAAATCAGAAGAATTATTAGAAATGGCTTTAAGCAAGAATAATAAAACTTATACCTGTCCTTACGAAGGCCTGGGGTTACTATACTTTAGGCAAGGAAAAACCAGAGAAGCTGAAGAAAGCTTTAAGAAAGCTATCGAAATTAATCCCAACATCGAGTATAAGAAATACAACGGGTTGGCTAGAATCTATATCAAACAGGGCAGGATAGCGGAAGCCAAAAAACTGCTTGAGAAATCAATACAGAACTATCCCCATGATAGCGAGGCAAAGGATTTATTAAGTCAAATAGAAGCTAAGGGTTAGGGAATACTCAAGTTAAAAACCTAAACTTAAGTATTTAAGAACGGAGTAATTAGATATTTATATGCTCGTTATTTTTAATTTTTTAGTTTTAGCAAGAAATCTCGGAAAAAGTATTTTCTAACAAAGTATTATAGTTTAATAAAACTAATGGGTAAAAGAATAGGTTTTATTAAGGGGATTCGTTATAGAAACGCGTTTGTATACAATTTTTTGATGTTACTTAAATATAGAAATAATCAAAATCTTAGGTATAAGATTGTAGCTGAATATATTAAACCCGGAGATTCAGTAATAGATTTTTGCTCGGGAGATGGCGGTTTAGAGAAATTCTTGCCGTATGGCTGTTTTTATACAGGTGTTGAAGCTAGCCCTGAGTTCACATCTATGCTTTTAAAGAAAAATATTAAGTGTCATATGACCAATCTACATAATGGATTAAGTATATCTAATCTTGAATCCGATATTTGTGTAATGCTCATATCTTTATGTCAATTTAGAAGTACTTCCGTAGATTCTTTATTAGATAGTCTTAAAACAGTTGCCAGAAGAGTGGTTATTTTAGAGAAGGTAGCAAAGAAAAAGGTTTCGGAAGAATCGTTTATTTACAGAATGAATCATTACTTATGTGCCACTGATTATTATATAATGGTTCAGGAATTTACCACTGAGGAATTTAAAAAAATTATGGAGCGACATGGTTATAAGAGTAAAGAATATCCGGGCGGTTATGTGACAGGTTGTTATAATAAGGTTTAAGTTTAATTTAATAAGTTAAGGATTAGATTAAACAGGAAATAAAATCTTTTGTTATTTTGCAATAAAAGCCGTATAATAAGGCAGGTTAGGAAGGAGTAGGAAGAACATGAAAAAGAATGGATTGGTAATTCTGTTAGTGGTGTTATGCACATCTTTTTCAACTTTAGTTTTTGCTGAAACCATTGTTCTTAAGTCCGGGTCAACGCTAGAAGGCAAGATAATTGAAAAAACAGATAAGTATATAAAGATAGATTTCCAGGGCGTAGTTTTAACTTATGCTTCTGATGAGATTGAACGTATTGATGGGGAAAATAAGATTAGCTTGGCTCCTTCGGATAAGATTGAACGTATTGATGAGGAAAATAAGATTGACTCTACTCCTCCCGAAATTAATAAAGCACGCTATGCTCCGGTACAACAGGGATTAAAAGGGTTTAGGTGTGAAGTTGCCAGTAGTTCTTTTGATCAGATTAAAGATACATATAATTCAAAAAGTCCGGCCACCGATTCAGAAAATATAGTTTTGAATTCTATAAAGTTTTATTTAACTTATGATCAATATAAACCAGAAGATAAATTTAGTTTTGATTCTACGCCATTTAATCTAACCGGTAATGCGGAATTTGATTCAATAGTGCAACAAGCCATTAACAATGTCCGTGATTTGACGCTTGATCCGCGTGAGGCGAATGGTTTTTGTTTTGTCTGGTCGCAAATTATTAATTATAGCTTTTGGAACGCACAATCAAAATATACAAAAGAGAAGTTACCTGATGGATACTGTATATCTTATAGAAACGAAGAAGGTGATTCTGTTAAGGTATTTAGTGATAATAATTTCATTATTTCTGAGATTATAGTTACTGATGAGAAGGGAGGAGTCACTAGAAGAAAGTTTAATTTTATGGGCTTAGACAAAAGTTTATTGCTTCAACGTTATGAGGAAGATTCAGACAATGGCTCTAGAGAATATGTTGTAACAATTGATTATCAGGAAGTTGAAGGATTTCAAATGCCGAAACTAGTCCTAATACAAGACACTAAATTAGGCTCAACACAAAGTTTTAAACTAAATTTCTCGAACTTTGAAATTAAGAAATAATCTTAAAAGTTATTAGATTGCTTAACTAAACCTGCTCTTTATCTGCTAGGTAACCGTACAAACTCACTCTTGATTAAGGTGTTATAGATTTCCAGTGCGATTATATTATGCCCGATAGCATTTGGATGTATCGGGTCGTGTTTTTGGTCAACAAATAAATATTCTTTATTTGTTTTAAAAACAGATACAATATCGACAAAGGGGGTTTTATTTTTATTTGCAACCATTTCCATTATATTATTATACCGTTGTCCTTCTAAACCACATCGAAACGCTTCTTGCTCTCTGGCTTTCATAAAATATAATCTTGCCATCTGAAATTCGCCCTTTTTCTCATAACAAACGCCCAAATAATAGTATGCATCACTTAAATAAGGGTTATCCTTTTTAGAGCTTAAGAAAAATTTTATTGCAGTTTCATACTTATGATTAGCAAGATTAAGTACCCCTTGAGCAAGATAGGCTCTAGATTCCGCATTTTTAACTTCTGTTATCTGATTTGGCAAGGGAAGATTTACTGGTATTTTTACCAAAATTAATTTGATTCCTTTTTGAAAACAAAAATTTACTATTTCTTGGAGATTCTTTTCATAGTCTGCGGGAGAAACTCTTGTCCCTCCCAGGAAATACGCAGCTCCACTAGAATTAAAATATCTGCTTCCTCTATGATTTAGAGTAAACGCGAGTCTCTCTAAGACTCTGACAAATTTGCTTTGTTGAATCGCGTTTATCAACCCAACCAGGTATATATTTAAGGGTTTAAGTTCTTTGTCTGAAGCCTCGTTGCTTCTAAAAAAACGGTATTTATCAATATCGTTAAGGCCGTAGGATATAGTAATGATATCGGGATTGAGTTTTATTATTTCATTCTTAAGCAAAAGCAACCCTTGATAAGATGAATAGCCGATTTCTCCCGCGTTAATGACCTCAAAAGATCTTTTTGAATTTCGGTTTAGTAATTTTTCTAACCGGGAGGAGTAAGTATCTTCGTAACTTACTCCCCAGCCGAAAGTAGGAGATGCCCCCAGGCAAATAATTCTTGTCATACCAGCTTTTTTTGCCCGAGACAAATTTTTATTACGTAACCCCATCCAATCGGTAGCTACATCGTAACCTTGAAATTTAGTTTTTATATTTAGTCTTTGCCGCCAAAATAGTATAGGATCCTGTTTAAGAATTACGGTTATTTTGTCAAGGGATGTTGCGGGGAAAATAATCCTGCTGGCAAGTTCCATAGAAAATAAGATGCATAAAGAGAAAATAATGCATATAATTTTTGCTACAAACGAGTTTTTCTTGAGCATGTTTTAAATTTCTTCGGTTTAAAAGCGATTACTCTAAATATCTGTGTAAAAAACTATTCTTCCCATCTTTTAGATAATCAACCATCATTTTTAAAAGAAGTCTAGTTCTCTCCCTATAAAAATCGTAAGTTAGTTGTTTATATTTTAGAATTCCATAAGTAGGTAGAAAGTACCAATGAAGAAATATATTAAAAAGAGTCAGCTGGAAACATCTTGCTTGTGTAGTTTGATTAATCTTTTCTGCTTTAGCGTTAGGAATACTGGTAACTCCTTCATCAAATAAGAGTTGCGAAGTAGTGAGTTTTTTTATTAACTTATCATTTTCTGAAGGGATATCAGTATCTAATCCTAATTTATGGAGCCAGTCGGTATCTTTTTCAGGGCAATCAAAATCAAACACGGGGTTTAAATAGCTTATTTGGAATTGTGAGTATAAATTCTTTACTGCATTGATATATTCGATTGTTTGGTCGGGAAAATAGAACATATGTTTATTTGCTCCGTCGGCAACGAAATGAATATCATGATTAAGGCAATAAATCAGTGTACGGATATGCATCGATAACTTACAAAGTCCACAGGTTGAAAGAAGAAAAAAGCCATATTTTTTTAAACTCTTAAAGTATTTGGCATATGAAATCATATGAAACAGTTTATCCACGTTAAGTATGGTATGAAAAAATAGTTTATTTTTAAATTTAGTTTTTAATAATTCCGCGTTTAAGCTTGTTCTTTCAACATTAAACAATCCTAGGCGCTTAAATGATAGTAAATGGATTTGATCAAAACGTTTTGCCATTATCACTGCCGCCGCCGTGGAATCAACTCCGCCTGAATATAATATAGCGATACTTTTCATGGCTTGATTTTATCCTGGTTGATGTTTTTGATGATAAATTTAATTATAGAAAAATAAATCAAATAAAGGCCCTGAAAAATCCAGCCGAGTAACTCTGAATACCATATTCTTAGCTTGCTAGGCAAACAGATTCCGATAAAACAAAGTATGAACCCCGATATTTTTCTTAAAATGCTATTCATAAAGGAGAAGGATATTTATTTAGTTTTCTTAAGATGTAAGATTGAACGAGTAGCCCCAATGCACTAAATACATTGCTAAGAAATATTTTTTTACTTGATGATTTAGACAAACTTTTAATAAAGCGTTTAATGTTTAGGTAAAATTTTTGTTGCGCAAAAAGAATCAAATCATTTAATTCTTTGGGGCTAATTTGGGCAGAGGAACGTTCAACAGAATAAAAGTGAAGATTATTAAAATTATCGTAATTTTTTAATTCCTTATGACGGTTAATATAATCATAAAGTTCCGAACCGGGATAGGGTGTGACTTTAAAGAAATAAGCGGTATCTAAGCTAGATTTTGCTGCAAAATTGATAGTTTTTAAGATATCCTCACGCGTTTCCGTAGGTAATCCGAACATAAAGTAGCCACCGGTTATTATCCCGGTTTTTGATACTTTGCGTACGGTAGCATGGGCAGAATCGATATCCAGGTTTTTCTTGATCATTGATTGGAGGCGAGGGATAATAGTTTCGAATCCAAAATTTATTTTATAGGTCCCCGCTTTTTTTAATAAAATGATAAGTTCGTCATCAATATTATCTGCGCGTAGCCCGTTAGGGAAGGCTAAAGAAATCTTTAATCCGGAAGCGATTATCGCAGAGCATAAGTGCTTAGCGCGCGCGGCATCATAGTTAAAGGCATCGTCTATAATGTGAAATTCTTTAACTGAGTATTTTCTGAATAAATATTCGATTTCGCTAACGACATCTTCAGAGGAACGTATTCTTACGTGCTTACCAAAGATATTATGGCAATAAGTGCATTGATAAGGGCATCCACGGGAGGTTAAAATAGGGAGATACAAATATTCTTTCGTAATTCCGTTCCAATTTGGGGAATTTACATATTTTTTCATATCGATAAGATCCCAGGCTGGAAAAGGGAGGGCGTCAAGTATTCCAATATAATTTCTTGGGCCGGTCGAGACGATTCGATTATTTTCTCTGAAAGCGATACCGCTAACAAAACTAAGGGGGATAGATTCATCGAGCGATTTTAATAATTCTACTATAGTGTTTTCTCCCTCACCGATAACTGCGATATCAATATTCGGATCTGAAAGTAAAGCGGCTGCCGCTACGGTAGCATGTGGACCGCCGACTATGACCTTACAGTCCTTAATGACTGATTTGGAAATTGAAGCAATATCTTGCATCAAGTCGGTTTCACAACTTAAAGTGCTTAATCCAATAAAACCGGGCTGGAATTCTTCCAAACAGAGTTTAAGGTCATTCAGAGAGAAATCGTCAATCCCGGAATCTAGAATTTTAATCTCATACTGACTACCAAAAGTTTGTCTAATTGCTGAGGAAATATAAAGCAGGCCTATGGGTGGAACGGGCCCACCTGCCCCGAGCGTTTTATATGTACGAATCAATAAAATTCTTTTCACGAAGAAGAGTGTTTATTTTCGGGCATGGTTATTGAAATGTTATAAATGAAGATACTTGAAAGTTTAATTACAGATTATTTTATAATATCGCCGAGTAAAAAGCAAGGCATATGAAGCGTGTAATAGACCTGTAGTAAAGCAGTATTTTAACCAGAATCGGCGGGGGATATATTTTCTTGCTTAAGCAGGCTGCTTTTGGTAAAATTAATAGCCATAGTGTAAAGTCAAAGCTTATTTAATCCGGGGTCTTTAAAGTGTTTGACTTTCTAAATTCCTTTCCAAATTATGAATTCAAATGTTGAGTTTATCGATGAAGCGTTGCACTTTTGGTATGCGCTTGGATTTGTCCGCAAGTTTGGGCGATACAACTAATAATGTCTTTAAGAAAATCGAGGTTGAACTTGAAAAATATACATATCCCAGATAGGTATAATTATATAGCTTGTTTTTTGACCCTAAAGTGTAATTTTCATTGCCAGTATTGTATTAATCGGGTTGGCTGCAGAAGAGATCATGGACAGATTCTACTTTCCGGAAAAGATTGGGTAAAAATATTGAATCGTCTTGAGGCAAGGGAAGATTTGCCTATTACGCTTCAAGGAGGGGAACCTAGTTTGCATCCGGATTTCATCTGGATAATCAATAATATAAATCCGAGGTTGCATATTGATATCCTTACGAATCTTAGTTTTGATATAAATAAGTTTATTAAAGAAATTAATCCTTCCCGTTTAAAAAGGAAATCTCCATATCCTAGTATAAGAGTAGGCTATCATCCGGCATATCTGGATTTGAATGATCTGATTAAAAAAACTATGAAATTAAAACAATCTGGTTTTTCTATCGGGGTTTATGGCATCTTGCACCCGAATTTATTTGTTAGAAAACAAATTTTAGATGCTCAAGTGGAATGTCGCAAACTTGGTATTGATTTTAGAACTAAAGAGTTTCTGGGAACTTATAAAGGTAAGATATACGGAACATACAAATACCCAGAGGCAATCGATAGCCGCAAGAAAAAAGAATGTCTTTGCAGGACTACGGAGTTAATTATTGGTCCAGAGGCAGGGATTTTTAAATGTCATTATGATTTATATAATAATAATTTTCAGGTGGGGAACCTATTAAATGAAGACTATCGGATAAAGGATGTTTATAGAGCCTGCAATAACTTAGGCGCATGTAATTCTTGCGATATAAAGATTAAAACAAATAGATTTAGCATATATGGCCACACTTCTGTAGAAATTAAACAAGACCCCAGTCCATCCGTTAAAAGACGAATTAATAAAAACAAGTAATGGATAACTTTAGACTTGATAGCCACAAGCTTATGTACCATGTTTCTAGGGTAAATCAATGGCTTGATGGTAAAAAGATTTTTCCTATTTATGTGGAATTAGGCCTATCCGGGGGATGTAACCATCGGTGCGTGTTTTGCGCCTTTGATTATTTAAAATATAAACCTGGTATGTTAGGAGAAAATTGCTTTAAGAAATTCTTATCAGAGGCGTCCAAGGGTGGAGTAAGGGCGGTATTATTTTCCGGGGAAGGGGAGCCGTTGTTACATCCAAAAGCAGCAGAGTTTATAGCTTTTGCAAAAAAAAAGAAAATTGATGTCGCGCTATCTACAAATGGCGTATACTTAGACCGTTTTGCTTCTCAAAAGATATTACCTCATCTTTCATGGATACGCGTAAGTTTAAATGCTGGTTCAGCTAAAAACTACGCGTTAATACACGGAACAAACGCGCAAGATTTCCAAACTGTTTTGGATAATCTTAAGAATGCGGTAAGCATTAAGAAGAAGAATAAGTATTCTTGTGTTATCGGCGTGCAGTTAATATTACTGCCACATAATAATAAAGAAGTGTTTAATTTGGCGCGTAAATTAAGAGAGATAGGAGTAGATTATCTCGCCATTAAGCCGTTTTCCTGGCATCCGTTAAGCATAAGTGATGAACATCTAGGTATTTACAGGGAAGATCATATTTTACAAAATAAGTTAGCAAAATACGCAAATAAAGATTTTCAGATTATCTCTAGGGAGCACTCGTTTGATAAAATGGGTGAGTTCAAAACATACAAGAAATGTTTTGGGTTTGATTTTATATCTCATATTACCGCCAGCGGAGATGTTATGCCTTGCAATGCTTTTGTCGGGAAAAAAGAGTTTGTTTTAGGCAATATTTGTAAAAGTAGTTTAAGTGCTATTTTAAAAAGTAGAAAAAGAAAGGTTATATTTAACAAGATATATAGAGATTGGGATATTAATAAGTGCAGAAAGTCATGTAGACTTGATGAAATTAATTGCTATTTATATGGTTTAAAGCATCCAGTGCGCCACCATAATTTTATATAAATGATCGTAGGAGAGTTAAAAGAAAAAGCTAAGTTGATCAGGAAGAAAATCCTTGATATGGCGCTGAGCGCGGGATCAGGGCATATTGCTTCGGCTTTTTCATGTGTTGAAATTTTGATTTCTCTCTATCATGGCGGTGTCCTGCGAGTTAAGCCTAATAATCCGACGTACAATAAAAGGGATAGGTTTATTTTAAGTAAGGGGCATGCTGCAATAGCGCTCTATGCGATATTAGCGGATTGCGGTTTTTTTCCTGATTCTGTTCTGGTAAGGTTTGCTAAGGAAACAGGGCATTTGGGTGTTCATCCTGAAATGACCACGCCGGGAATAGATGTTCTTTCCGGTTCATTGGGCCATGGTTTATCCGTTGGTTCTGGTTTAGCCTTAGCGGCAAAATTAAATAGAGAGAAATATATTACCGTAGTGCTTCTGGGAGACGGAGAATGCCAAGAGGGAATGATTTGGGAAGCAGCCAGGTTTTCTTCCCAGCGTCGTTTAAATAACCTGGTTGCTATTGTTGATTATAATAAACTTTCCGCCACAGATTTTTTAAAAGAAGGATTATCAGCCGGAATATTAAGAAAAAAATGGGAAGCTTTTGGCTGGGAGAGCATGGTTGTTGATGGACACTCTTTCGATAAACTTTTGCCTATTTTAAATAAGATTCATAAGCGGGTTTCGTATAAGCCGTTAGCTATAATTGCATCTACAACAAAAGGTAAAGGTGTGTCATTTATGGAAAATAACCCTATTTGGCACTATCGTATTCCCGTCGGCAATGAGTTAAAGTTCGCGTTTAGGGAAATGAAATAGATTAAGCGTGGTTTTAATAAATGAAAGGAAGGCATTAATTAATGGGGTCTTGGGCTAAAGGGATGCGGAGTGCTTTCTTTGATACTCTTTTTGGGATGGCACGCAAGAATAAGGAGATTATATTATTAACTGCTGATATAGGCGCGATATGTCATGATAAGTTTAAGCAGTTACTGCCCAAACAATATATAAATGTCGGAATTGCAGAGCAGCATATGGTTGGTCTTTCCGCGGGGTTAGCGTTAAGCGGAAAGATAGTTTATATTTATTCGATAATTCCTTTTCTGGCGATGCGTTGTTACGAACAGGTTAGAGTTGATATCTGCTGTATGGATCTTTCTGTAAAGATTGTAGGTATTGGCGCAGGTTTTGATTATTCTACGCTGGGGCCGACCCATCATGGAACTGAAGATATCGCGTTAATGCGCTCTCTTCCCAACCTGACAATCTATAGTCCTAGTGATAATCTCCTTGCGTCAAAGATTGCGCAAGTATCTTTCCGGGAACAAGGGCCCGCATATATTAGGCTTGATCGGACGGGACATCCTCCTCTTTATAAAACTTCCAAGGAAATTAATCTGCAGCAAGGGTTCTCTATTCTTAGAAATGGAAGGCAGTTATCTATAATTACTACCGGTAATATGGTTTATACGGCTTTAAAAGTATCAGAAGAATTATCAAAATATTCTATTGATGTTGGAGTAATTGATCTGTTTAAACTCAAGCCAATTAATGAAGAAAAGCTTATTAATGCGATTAAGGGAGTGCCTAATATTGCGGTTCTAGAGGAACATTGTATTTCTGGCGGTATGGGAGAGAAGTTAGCCGCGATAATTTTTTCTCAAATGAAAAAACCCCCACGTTTGAAACTTATGGGGATCACCGATCAATTTTGTAGAGAGTATGGTAGGAGAGAATCTTTACGCAGAGTATACAAGCTTGATACAAGCAGTATTTTTGATGTTATTTTAAGATGGATAAAAGAATAAAGTTACTCGGTACAATTTCGCTTTTGTTTATTTCGTCACTGATTCTTTTTTTGCCAGTATTCATTAAATGGAAAGGGATATTTCATAATGATCAGGCAATGTCAGAGTGGATACGCCACTATTTTTTTGCGCAAAATTTTCAAAAAGGAATTTTTCCTTTATGGGATCCGCATGTTTGGTGCGGTGCTATGCCACATTACGCCTACGTTTATTCCGGAGAGAATTATTATTTTCTCCTCTGGCCATTTGCATACCTTTCTAATTTTAATAATATAGACAACGCCTATTGGACGCTTTGTCTTTTACCGTTATTTTTGCACTATTTTATAGCGGTCAGTGGCATGTTTTTATTATTGAAAAAAGTCGTAAAATGTAATTGGCTAGCTTCATTTATCGGTGCTTTTGCGTATATGTATAGCCCAGCCTTTTCTTATGCCTATGTCTCCCAAGACAATCTTATAATGCAGGCATGGCTTCCATGGCTGCTTTATGTTTATATGGAGAGCATTAAGAAACTTACTTTTTGGAAGTTATTCTTAGGCGGATTTATTTTTGCTTTTATTTGGTTTGGGGGAAAGTTACAGTATATGCCTTATATAATATTTATTTGGCTGGGGTTTATTTCTTTGGCAATATTTGGAAATTATAATTTAAGGGCAAAGAATAATTTTATTAAACCGATAGGAATAGCATTTTTAATGTTTGTCTTGGGAACGGCTTTAAGCGCCGTATATTTATTGTCAATTTTAGATGGTTTAAAATTTACTAAGCTACATTTAGATTTAAGTTTTATAAATGCTGTTTCTTACAAAATCGGCAATATGCCGTTTTCATATTTGGTAACATTGTTTCTGCCGGATTTCTTTGGAAATATTACAGGGCAAGATTTTATCTTTGATAATTTAATGTTTTACTGGGCGAATATGAGCGGGGGAATGGCAACTACATTTATAGTTTTTTTGGGAGTGTTAGCCCCAATCGCAATTTTTTCGAGAGTTGCACAAAGTAAGCATTATCTAAAGTATGCTATTTTAGGGGCA
>Ga0268280_1000689_pt1 | contig 26216 bp, 20 predicted proteins | sample saktaG_9_FD_190139 | JGI IMG/M metagenome (GOLD analysis project Ga0268280, IMG submission 190139) | Saline water microbial communities from Sakinaw Lake, British Columbia, Canada - sak_2011_5_24_40m | ecosystem: Environmental > Aquatic > Non-marine Saline and Alkaline > Saline ... | reverse complement strand
TTTTACCTTTAATGAAAGAAGCTGGATGCTGGCAAATTGGCTATGGGTGTGAATCAGCCAATCAGCGCAGCCTTGATATGTTGAACAAGGATACTACTGTAGGAGAGAATATCATTGCTGTTACAGAGACAATGAAAGCGGGAATTATGTGTAGTACTACATGGATTATTTGTCTGCCGGGGGAGACAAGCGAGGATGCGTGGCGTACGGTTATGCTCGCAAAGAAATTGGCATCCCACGTCGCAAAATTTTTCCTCCCCATCCCTTTTCCAAACACTGAACTTGAAAAATTGTGTAGGGAAGATGGTGGACTCAGAGAAAACGCATCGTTTGATAATTACAATATGCTTCTGCCTAAATCTCTCGTTTATGAGAATCCGTTGATTGGTGAAGAGCATATGTTAAAAATGCTTAAGATTGCGTATGTGGGGTACTATGCCACCCCCATGGTCATTCTTAGAAATCTCGCAAGCATGACTGATTGGGATATGGTAAAAAAGTATTGGGCTTTTCTCAAACTTGTTCTTCGATTTGTCGAATTTATTTAGTTTTTTGAGAATTAAGCGGAAGAGTAATAATTATGAAGTTAATGTTAATTAATCCTGTCTTTAGCCGCTATGGAGGTATACGGGGACATGGCGGAAGTGTAATTCCGTTGAATCTTTGTTGTTTGGCGGCGTATGTAAGGGGGTTGCATAGCGACCTTAATATTAAGATTTTTGACGCCGAAATACAAAACGCTAACCATGAAGATGTGGTTAGAGAAGCTGTAAAATTTTCTCCCGATCTTATTGGGATTACTACGAATACATGCGTATTTGATTCGGTTACTCAAGTCGTTTTGCTATTAAAAGAGAAGTTGCCTCAGGTATCTGTTATTTTGGGTGGTTCCCATGTTTCTGCGTTACCTGATCGCTCATTAGTTGAGACAAAGGCGGATTTAATCGTAATAGGCGAAGGGGAGTTGACGTTTGGAGAAGTTATTGGACAAATAAAAAATAATAAAAATAATTGGGGCGCGATTAAGGGATTAGCTTATCGCGATCATAGCGGGAAAGTTAAAATTAATCCTCCCAGAGAGTTAATTATCGATCTCGACATTCTTCCTTTCCCGGCAAGAGACTTGGTGGAAAATATTTTATATTCTCCTCCTCCTACGAAACGGGTGGGGCTTGGGCTAAGTACGCTTATTTCTACAAGTAGAGGCTGCCCATTTAATTGTGGTTTCTGTGCGGCACAAACCGTCTGGACGAAAAGAATTCGTGTACGTAGTCCAGAATCTGTGGTAGCTGAAATAGAAGAATGTATAGGAAAGTATGGTGTGCGCTTATTTAATTTTACCGATGAATTATTTACTTCGAATAAAAAACGCGTTGTGGATATTTGTCAGTTAATAAATAGGCATGATTTGAAGATAAAATGGGTGTGTTCTGCGCGAGCTCAGAAGTTAGACCTTGAAACTTTAACAATTATGAAGCAGGCTGGTTGTCGAGAAATTAGCTTTGGTATTGAATCAGGCAATAGAGATATTTTGAGATGTATAGATAAAGGTATTGATCTTGATGAAGCTTTGCGTGTTATAAATTTGACAAAGAAAGTGGGCATCACTACTCATGCTAGTTACATTTTAGGTTATATTGGAGAGACAGAGGAAACAATAAAAGATACAATAAGTTTTGCCAAGAAACTTAATACAGAAGTAGCAGCTTTTTTCATTGCTAGTCCTTTACCTGGCACGCGACTTTACGACGAGGCTTTGAAGAATAATTACATAAAGCAGGATGCCAAATGGTTAAATTATTCTCCTTTATCCAATATGGAATCTGTTTTAGTGCTTCCGGGTGTATCTTTACAAACGATACGGAAATGGCACAGAAGAGCTTTAAAAAGTTATTATTTTCGCTTGGGGTATATCATATCGCGGATTTTAAGTATCAAACATTGGTATGAGATAGTAAATCTGTTTGAAGGATTAAAGATTTTTTTCAAGATAAAAAAATAATTTAGGTTTTAAGGTGAATTAATTATGTTTAATTTTTCTCAAAAAATCAGGTCATTTAAAAGGAATCAAGCAATTAAATTGCTTGCTGAAAAAGATACTGACGCGTTGATGAAAAATTCTCGATCAGCTATTTTAAAGTCTTTGATCTACAAAATAGGTTCACAGTTTCTAATTGATAATGATTTTCCTCTACATCTTTATTTAGAGTTGTCGCGCGCATGTAACTATAATTGTCCTATGTGTATGAGAACAAAAGCTTCCGGAGGGGGTTATTTTCCTGAGAGTCTTGCAGAAAAGATAGTGTATGAGGCGGCTAAAAAAGGTGCGACTAGTTATTCCTTGCATCTTTTTGGAGAACCTTTGATTAATCCGAAATGGGATAAAATTGTTAGTATGATACGTAATGCACATGTAGATAACACTGTTTTATTAACAACTAACGGTTATTTTATGGATGAATCATGTTGTAGGCGGCTTGTGAAGCTCAAGGTTAACAGGATATTTATTAGCATGCATTCTTTTGACCCGGACATTTATAGGAAAAATACTGGTGGTGGTGCTATCTCGGTTGTATTGGATAATATTCAAACATTTATCAGAGTGGGTGGAGTTGATTCTAAAACAAAATTGTTTGTAAGATTATTTTATGGGCCTAATGATCCGCCTATAGATGAAAAACAGTTATCATGGTTACGAAAGCTAGGTATTTCTTTAGAAATAAGGGGTTATCATAATTTTGCCGGAGGTAAGAATGAATGGAGCACTTTTAAGAGTTTAAATAAACGGTGGCCATGTTTTCATCCCTGGTTTACACTTGGCATTACCGTTCATGGGGAAGTTTCTGTTTGTTGCGCTGATGTTTCCGTGAACCTTCTCGTTGGTAATGTTTTTAATCAATCCGTTGAAGAAATCTGGAAGTCTAAAGCGGTAGAGTCAATTAGGCTGGGACATTTAAAAAATAATTTTAAAAACTGGGGGACTTGTGCTGTCTGTGATACATGGCAGTTTCATCCGGATATATTTTTTAATTATCAAAAGAGCTAAGTAAATATAAAAATATGTATACTAATGGCTAACAATAATTCAATTTCGGTAAAAAAACTGTTTTTGCTCTGCGCAATATCATTTTGGCCTTTATATTTGTCATTTAGCGGGAAATCAATAGTAACTTTTGATGGTGTTAATCATTATTTTCCTTTACGAGAAAATGCAATTCGAATGCTGTATGAAGGCCAACTTCCTTTATGGAATTCTTTTATTTTTTGTGGAATGAGTTTGATTGGTGATGCAATTTCAAATCCATTTGATATTTTAAATGTTGTTTTTATATTTTTAGATCCCGTTACTGCTGCAGCTGTTTTTTCTTCTTTACAGTTATTTTTATCAGGTGCTTTTATGTATATTTACTTAAGACGAAGCTTGCATCTTAAAGATTTAAGTGCATTGTTGGGTGGAATCTTATATATATTTAATCCGGTTTTAATTTTGGGCATAGGCCAGCGCCTCGATTTTATTAATCCATTGGGGTCTTTTTTGTGGTTACCACTCATACTTTTATTATTAGATAAGGCAATAGAAAATAAAATGTATGTTTCATTATATTATACTATCTTTTCAGCGGTAGCTATGGCGTTATCTGTATTTAGTGGGAGTATTAACATTGTTTTTTATATGGCAATATTTTTAGTAGGCTATATTTTTTTATATCCGATTACAATGATTAAAAAAATTGCGCTCTTAAGCATATTTGGAATAATTACGATATTGCTTACCGCGATTCAGCTTTTTCCTATGTTTGAAGCCTTAATAAATGGGCATCGAGCATTGCTTTGGTCACCGTCAAATTATGAATTTACAGCAATAGATATCTGGTCACTTTTTCTGTATATTATAAAATATCCAGTAGATCTTATCTTTGATTTCTTTAATAAAATTGTTTTTTTTGATTCTTTTATAACCCTTCATTTTAAGGTAAACATAAAGCATATATATATAGGGATTTTTAATTTATTTTTGATATTTTTAGTTTATCTTTGGAAAGTAGATAAGTATAAGATAAAGATTATTAAGTTAAATGCTGTAATGATATTATTATTTTTAGTAAGTATTTATTATTTGCCAATTAAGGGCATCGTGATTTATTTTTTCCCCATACTAAAGAGTATGCATATAAGTTATGTGATTTTTCTTTTTTATTTTTGCATAATAGTTTTGACAGCGTATATCTTTGATGTTCTGAGTTTTACTAGCTTATTAAATATCAAGATTGCGAAATATCTTCTATTTTTAAAAAGAATAAATTTTACAATGATTATATTAATATTTTCAATATTACTAACTACTTTTTGGATTAAATTTCACTTGGGATTAGAATTTAATAACGATTTAATTTTTAATTTTTTACGGATTATTTTGTACTTTGTTGTTTTGTATTTTTCATTTTATACACTATATAAAATTTTTGAAGTTAATAAACCGAATAAAATATTATTTGTTAGAATACTTTTTATTTTGATGGTTTCAAGTATTCTGATGTTTTGGGAATTTCAGTATATTAGGAATGTGAAAAGTAATATTTTTCATAAACAGTTTGAAAAATTGGCCGAGTCATCTTTTTTGAAAAACATGAATTCAACTGAACGTATGGAGATTTATATTGGTAATAATATATATTGGTCTGCTAAACCCTTTGGATTCAATTCTGTGATGTTTTATAAAGCTAGTATATCAGGTGGATGTCATCAATTTATGACATCTAGGCATCGGAAATTTTTTGATGCAGTCAATCGAAGATATCCGTTTGATAAGTCATACTATTGGAAGGATGGGAAGTATATATGGCCGAGTGGATACGCATATCTTGATACCGAGGATGTTAACCTTCAAATGTTAAATTTGCTTGGAGTAAAATATTTGTTCTCTCCAGTTGTCCGACATGGTGTTTTTTTAAAGAATGTAGAGAAAGGGAAATATTATTATATATATGAAAATTTGGATGTGTATCCTCGGTGTTTTATTGTTCATGGGTATGAGATAATGGAGTCGGAAGAGATACTTAATAAACTGAGCAGTAATTCTGTTGATTTTTTAAAAATTGTTTTATTGGAGAAACCAGTAAATTTTAAGATCCAGTCTCAGTCAATGTTATTAAATGTAGGTTTAGATAATATCATGCCTTATTTCGTTGAATATAAATCGAATAAGGTTACAATTCGAGCCGCATCAATGAGCGATGGTTTTTTAGTATTAACTGATAGTTATGATAAAGGTTGGAAAGCTTATATTGATGGAGAAGAAACAGAAATATTTCAGGCTAATTATTTATTTCGGGCAATAGTATTTCCCAAAGGGGAGCACGTTGTTATCTTCAAATATATGCCTTTATCTTTTGTGTTTGGTGCCTGGCTAAGTATCAGTTTTCTTATAGTTGTTGTAATTATTCTTTTGTTTTGTCATATGAAGATAAAAAAAGTTATACATGAGTAATAAATATAAGTTGATTTTTTTGCTGGTATATATGAGTTATTGAATAGATGTTTTGCTGTGTTTATTGTTAAGCTTGTGATCTCATGCCTTTAGATTTAGAGGCAGAAGGGAATGGTTAATGAATAGGGAAGCAAAAAAAATAATTAAAGAAAAAGATAGTGTAATAAAAAATAAATTTCTACAGAAACAAGCAATTATAAGTCGTGCTGTTTCTAGTGATATTTTAATATCAGTACCACCATTTCCTAAAAATATAATGATAGAATTAACTAATCAGTGTAATCATCGTTGTTCGTTTTGTTATAATAGACTCTCAACCCGTAAAAAACGAAATATTAGTGCTAAATTCTTAGTATCTATTTTGAAAGAAGCTTATAAGTTGGGAACGAGAGAAGTTGGTCTTTATTCTACGGGTGAGCCTTTGTTATTTAAGAATATCGAACAATATATTAAATTAGCAAAAAAGATTGGCTATGAATATATATATATTACTACTAATGGCGTATTGGCTTCTTGTGATAAGGTGAAAAACTTAATATCCGCAGGATTAAGCTCAATTAAATTTTCAATAAATGCCGCTACAAGAGAAACATATAAATTAATTCATGGAAAAGATGATTTTAATAGAGTTGTCGAAAATTTAAAACAAATTAAAAGTTTTAGGGACGAGAATAATATAAAATTTAATATTGGTATTAGTTATGTTTTAACTGATTTGAATTGCCATGAAAAGGAGTATGCCGAGAATACAATTGGTAAGATGGCTGATGATACAGTTTTTGTAATAGCAGGGAATCAAGGTGGGTATATGAATAATGAGGGTATATCTTATACTGGAAGAAATACTCCTTGTAGCATGTTATTTAATCGTTTCCATGTTAGTTGTGAAGGCTATTTCACATTATGTTGTGTTGATTATCAGAATTACCTTGCTGTATCTGATTTAAATCAAACTTCTCTTAAGGATGCTTGGGCATCTAAAATTGCAGTTGACATGCGTAATAAGCACTTGTCATCAAATATAAAAGGAACATTGTGTTATAATTGCATTATAGGAAAAAATAGCGCAGTAAAACCATTGGTATCTGAATATGCTACGCTTGTATAAGACTATTTGGATTGTGGATTAGTATCATTTAGAGATACTAGATAAATTAAGAGTTGGCGGGAGGTAGTGGTTTTAACATATCGGAGTTTAAAAAGAGGTTGGGTTAATTTGTAAGGTGTGGAATGAATCTTAAAAAGTCGATTAAATTTCAAAAAGAAGCTCGCAGGTTGATACCTGGAATGGGTCAGCTTTTGTCAAAGCGTCCGGATATGTTTTCTTTGGGTGTGTGGCCTGGTTATTATTCAAAGGCTAAAGGAGTTGAGGTTTGGGATTTGGATGGGAATCGCTATATTGATATGAGTATTTCCGGGATAGGGGCTAATATCTTGGGGTACGCGGACCCAGATGTAAATGCGGCGGTTATTGGGGCAATTAATAATGGTTCAAGTTCATCTTTAAATTGTCCGGAAGAGGTTGAATTAGCTAGGGAATTATGCCGGATACATCCATGGGCCAAGAAAGTGCGGTTTGCGCGTGCTGGTGGAGAAAGTATGGCGGTAGCGGTACGCATTGCACGTGCTTATACCAATCGCGATAAAGTTGCGATTTGCGGCTATCATGGTTGGCAAGATTGGTATTTAGCCGCGAATCTAGGGACAGAAAATGCTCTGGGAGAACATCTTTTGCCGGGGTTAAGCCCTGCGGGCGTTCCGAAGACTCTTCAAGGAACAGCGTTTACGTTTCGATATAATCATATAGAAGAACTCAAGGATATCATTTTAAAACATAAAAATGATCTGGCGGCTGTTATTATGGAACCTATTCGAAATATACAGCCAGAAAAAGGATTCTTAGAAGGGGTTAAAGCTCTTGCGAAAGAGGCTAAAGCGATTTTCATTTTTGATGAAATATCATCTGGGTTTAGAATGAACTGTGGTGGTGCGCATTTACTTTTTGGAGTTGACCCTGATATAGCAGTTTTTTCAAAAGCTTTGGGTAATGGATATCCAATTGCAGCCATTATAGGTAAAAGCGATGTGATGGATGCAGCGCAAATTTCTTTTATTTCAAGCACGATGTGGAGTGAGCGTATAGGCCCTACAGCGGCGCTCGCTGTCATTAAGAAATATGAGGAACATGATGTCGGTAAGCATTTAATGGCGATCGGCCAGGCAATGCAAGAAGGTTGGGCAAGCATTGCAAAAAGTAACTGTCTAAATATTACGGTTAGTGGTATTTATCCGCTTAGTCATTTTACTTTTAATACACCTGATCCGCTAACGATGAAGGCATTTTATATTCAGGAAATGATGGAACATGGATTTTTGGCATCGAACACATTTTACCCAATGTTTGCGCATACTAAAAAACATCTTGAGTCGTATTTGGTGGCGGCAGATGAAGTGTTTGGACGCATTGGGCAATTAAAAGATAGCGGTGGATTGCGGGCCGCGTTGAAAGGCGAGCCGTCAGTTTCGGGTTTTAAGCGGATGACTTAAATGAACGATAGATTAGTTCTTGGTACTGTTCAATTAGGTATGCCTTACGGTATTAGTAATATGTCCGGTAAACCGGATTTTAACAGTGCGTGCGATATAATTAAAACGGCTTTTGATCAAGGAATTACGCGTTTTGATACTGCTCAGGCCTATGGGGATAGCGAAGAGATTCTGGGAAAGATTTTTGATAAATTTAGAATAAGCGCTCAAATTAAAGTTTATAGTAAATTGTATTCCGGTCTTGATTTACGCAATGAAGATGTTGTTCTACGGTCAGTTGAGGATTCTTTGCGGAAACTTAACATGGGTCAGCTTGAAGGTTTGTTGTTGCATGACGAAGACGAGATACGATTTTGGGATGAGGGGTTGGGCAATGCGTTGAGGAGATTGGTTGCTCAAGGGAAAGTTAAATTGATTGGAATTTCCTTTTATACTCCACAAAAAGCTTTGGATGCTTTAGATATTGACGGAATCAACGTGATACAGGTGCCAGCAAATGTATTTGACCGCCGGTTTGAGGATGCTGGTGTTTTTAAAAAGGCTCAAGAACGCGGTAAAGAGGTTTTTATACGAAGCGTGTTTCTTCAGGGCCTTCTTTTAATGGAACCGAATGCTATTCCTGAGAAGATATGGCTGGCAAGATCAGCGGTGGCTGAGTTCGAAAAGCTTGCTTCTGCGTGGCGGTTACAGCGTAAAGATTTAGCCTTAAGATATGTACTAAATAAATGGCGGTCTGCACGGGTTGTTGTTGGAGCAGAAACTGCGCAACAGGTTGCGGATAATGTTAATATTTCCATTCAAGATTTACCTCTGGAGTGTATTTATCAAATTGATCGGGCATTCGAAAAAGTTGAGCAGAAAATTATTAACCCCGTTGAATGGGTTTGAAAATGTAGGGAGGAAATTAGCGTTATGAAAATGAAAGTTGTTTTATTTTATCCAAGCTTTACAGGTGGGGATAAATATCATTGGGCACCATTTCCTTATATTTACTTAGGGCCTTTTTTGGAGAAAGCAGGGTTTGAAGTTCAGATTATTGATGCTCGCGTGGATTCTCAATGGAGAAATACTCTTAAGAGCGCATTGGAAAGCGCAATTTGTTTAGGGGTTACCTCAATGACTGGTTCGGATTATAAAGATGCTGTCGAATCTACGCGGATTGCCAAAGAGATAGATCATCGGTTCCCTGTGATTTGGGGAGGCCCCCAAGCTACTGATCAAGCTCGCTTAGTTGCGGATATTGATAGTGTCGATGTGGTCGTTAGGGGACAGGGAGAGATTGTTTTATGTGAATTTGTTCGTAGGATCGTAGCGGGCTTGCCGTATGATGATTTAGATGGAATTACATATAAACGTGAAGGAGTGATCTATGAAAATAGGCTAGCTGAACCAATTCCGTTTGATTATGATATTTTTGAAGGATGGCATCTTTTGGATATTGAAAAATATCGGTCTCCAAACAATATTGTCGCTATTTTTACAGCTAGAGGTTGCCCATTCTCGTGTACTTTTTGTACTACGGGGGCAAAATTATATTCTGAACGTAGTTTTGAACAGGTTCAGAGACAGGTTCTTCATGTTGTCAAGGATCTAAAGTTTCCTAATATTTTTATACACGATGGAACTTATTTTTTTAATAAAGATAGGGTTTTAAAAATAGCTCGATGGTTTATTGATGCTAACCTAAATATTAAGTGGAAAGCTAAGGCGCGGGCGAATACGTTATTTATCTATTCAGATGAGGAAATGCGCCTCTTAAAGAAGTCAGGTCTTATTTCAATATTTTTTGGGATGGAGTCAGGTTCTGAAAAGGTGTTAAAGAATATGAATAAGAATATTCAATCTCGAGATGCGGAAAGGAGTGCGTGTATTTGTCGTGACTACGGTATAGAATTTTATGCCTCATATATGTTCGCCACTCCCTATGAGACTGTAGAAGACCTTAGGGCTACTATTGAAAGCATAAAGTGTATTAAACGAAGTAATCCGAATGCGATTATACAGAATTGTATTTATCTTCCGCTTCCCGGTACGCCGATGTATGAGCAGGCAAGCGTTTGCGGGTTTATTCCTCCTGGGACTATTGAGGAATGGGGGAACCGAAAGGTGGCGACACAATTTGATTCAAAAGATCTAGTTACTTGGATTCCGGATGATATCTTGAAGGAATATATCTGGGTTTATTCGCAGGAATTCACGGGTTACAAAAATCTATGGGAACGCGAACTCGACGGTACATATAAATCAGTATTCAATTTGACCCTAGATTCAGCGGTGAAGGATAAAAGTGATGGATATGCTGATAAATAGCTTGAATCGGAGAAGAGTATTTTATATTTTTTAAAAAGAAAGTTATCATGATTAAAGTTGAAATATTGAACCATTTTGAAGAAGATAGGATTTATCCGTTTCTTACTAATACAGTATATGAGAAGTTTAACCTTTGGCCTAACGCAACAGGCAAAAGCACGCTTGATCTTTTATTTAATGAAATCAACAAAGACTATAATAATGGAATAATTTTTGTGGCAAGTCAATCTACTGAAATCGCATCTATTTTAGTAATTAATTTTTTGGATTGGGATACCCAGCACTATGGATTTAAATGCGCTAAAATAGAATATTTTTTAACGAATAGTAAATTATGCAATGTTGTTGTAGGAAAATCATTAGATGAGTTATTGATAAAATTTCGGGAATATTGCGTTAATTCTAATTTTAGATTTGTTTATGCCAGTGTTAATGCTTTTGATCCAATTGCGAATTTTGCTTTACAAAAAGCTGGTTTTAATTATATGCTAACCTGGTTAGATGGCATCTTTCGATCTTCTGGTAAACTTCCTGAGATTAAGGAAGAAGTAGATATCGGTATAATTAAACCTGATGAAATTGATTGTCTAAAGAAAATTGCTGCTCGTTATTATTTTAAGGGAGGACGGTTTTATCTGGATCATAATTTTAATAAAGAGCTTGTGGATAAGATGTATGCAGCACTTATACCATTTTCATTTAAAAACGATTACATTATGTTGGTTCATAGAATCAAAAGTGCACCGGTTGGTATTTTTATTTGTAAAAAAATAATTAATTATGGTGATTTTTCGAATTTACTTGTAGCGCCTCTTAAATTTTTAGTTGTTGATCCGAGCTTTAGAAACAAGCAGGTTGCTTATAATTTATTTATAAGAACCCTGGAATATTTAAAGAATAAAACTGATTTGATAACAACAGAGGTAGATAGCACTAACTTGCCATCTATTAATTTACATGTAAAGCTTGGTTTTAAATTTAATTATACGCATAATATTTATCATTGGTGGAATAATTTTTAGAATTAAATTATAAGGGAGAATCAATGATCCAGGGAAGAAGAATTTATTTGAAAAAGCTTGATCCTGATTATTTATCTGATGAGTACGTTGCCTGGATGAAGGATCCTGAGGTTTTGCGTTATTTAGCTACACCATTAGTTTCTTGTACTGTTAATAAATTAAAGGAGTTTGTGGCAGCAGCTAACGTAAGTGGAAGAGATTATCTTTGGGGGATTTACCTGTTGGATTCCCACCAACATATTGGGAATATTAAGATTGGTAATGTGGATCCAGTTCTGAAGTTTGGTGATTTAGGATTAATTATTGGGGTTAAAGGTTTATGGGGACAGGGATATGCGACAGAGGCTATTAAAGTTGCAACACAATATGCGTTTGATAAAATAAAATTACGTAAGATTGTTGCGGGGATTCTTGGTCCGAACATAGCATCGTATCATGCATTTTTAAAGGCAGGATATCGTAAGGTGGGCCGATATGCGAAGCATTGTTTGTTTGAAGCCAAGTTTGTAGATAAAATTCTTGTTGAAAAATGTGCTGATGGAGCACTGCCTGAGAATAGAGGTGATGAGTTAAGATGAGCTGTGACGTGGCAGCGATTATTCAAGCGCGTAATGGTTCAGTGCGTTTACCGGGTAAGGTTATGCGGCAGGTTAATGGTAAGCCAATAATTTCTTATGTGGTAGAAAGTGTGCGAAAATCGAAGCTAATTGATGACATTGTTGTTGCTACAACTAGCGATTCTATAGATGACGTGATGGTGGATTTTTTGTCAAGTTGTGATGTTAAGGTTTTTAGAGGATCCCTACTTGACGTGCTCGATCGGTACTATAGGGCGGCATTAAATTTTGGTTTTAAGAATATTGTTCGGATTACTGCAGATTGTCCTTTAATGGATGGGGCTGTAATTGATAAAGTTGTGGGGAAGTTTTTAGAAGGTGGCTATGATTATGGATGCAATGTTCTGGTAAGAACTTTTCCTGATGGGTTGGATGTTGAGGTTTTTTCTTTTCAGGCGCTTCAACGGGCATGGCAAGAAGCGCATGAAGCTCGTGAGCGGGAACATGTAACAATTTATATTCGTAATCATCCTGAAATTTTTTCCGCGTTTAATATACGCTGTGAGCAGGATTGGGGCAAGAGGCGTTGGACGCTGGATTATGAAGAAGATTTTCTGTTAGTGGAAGGGGTTTTGAAACATTTTACAAAAAGGTTGGCATCATTTTGTTTTGAAGATGTCGCAAAGTTTCTTGATGGGCATCCTGAATTTGAAGCATTAAACAGGAAACATGTGAAATACTAACTTATGCGTATCGTTATTCTTACTGAGGGTGGGGCTTCTAAGGGGTTAGGACATGTAGCTAGGGCAGTGGCTGTATGCGAAGGTTTTAAAGAACGTGGAATTAAGTGCGATGTTATGGTTGATACTGATGTTAATTTAGCAGAATTTTTTCAGGGGATGATTTATTATCATCATCAATGGATTTCTTCTGTTGAAACTATAAAGCATTTAACGTGTGGAGCAGATATTGTTGTTTTTGATTCATATTTTGCTTCAGTTAAAGTTTGTGAGGTAGTGTCGCAACACGCACGTTTAGCTGTGTTTTTTGATGATTTTAATCGAATTAATTACCCGAAAGGGTTTGTTTTTAATGCTGGGGTTAGTATCTCCACGAAGATTTACCCACAGGTTTTTGGTGTAAAATATTTTTTTGGGTCGTTATTTACACCTTTGAGACGGGAATTTTGGGATATTGAACCTCACCCTATTAGGCAAGAGATTAAGAAAGTTTTCGTGATTTTCGGTGGAGTCGATAAACGAAGATTTATGCTAAAAATAATGAATTGTTTACTAGATAAATTTAGTGGTTTCGAATATTCTATTGTTGTAGGATCCGCGTTTAATGATGATTCTTCTTTTGAACGTATGGTAAAACATGCGAGTGTTAAAATTTATCGATCTTTATCTGCTAAACAAATATTTGAGCTAATGCGTGAAGCTGATGTAGCCATTAGTGCTGCCGGTCAGACAATTTGTGAACTTGCGCGTTTTGGACTTCCGACAGTTGGCGTATTGACGGCTGAGAATCAAAGATTCCAGTTAAGAACAATGATTGATTCTGATTTTGCAGTAGATGGCGGGTGCGCTGATGATTCGAATGTTCTTGCGCAAATTGTCTGCGGCTTGGGTCAGTTGTCAAGTGTGAATGAACGTCGTCGCAGGAGCAGTGCAGGACGTAGGTTAATTGATGGGCAAGGTGTCAGACGTTGCGTAGATGTTATTCTTAAAGAAATGGAACGAATATGAGTGGAATATATATTACTATTAATGGGCGAAAGATTGGCCAAGGATATCCAGTTTATATTATTGCTGAAATTGGTATTAATCATAATGGTTCTTTAGAGTTGGCGTTTGATATGGTTCGGGCGGCAAAACAATCTGGAGTTGACGCTGTTAAATTCCAGATATTAACTGCGGAGCGTTGTTATACAAAACAGAGCCATTCGTATGAGATCTTTAAAAAAATCGAATTTAAAAAGTTTGAATGGAAAATGATTTTTGATTTAGCGCGTAGTCTAAATATTGATTGTTTCGCAACATTTGTCGATTGTCTTGATATTGTTGATTTTCATGAGTTTACGGAATTAGCGGTCAAGGTGTCTTCTAGTAATGTAACAAATATTCCACTTTTGGAAAACATCGCGAAAATTGGCGTGCCTGTTCTTCTTTCAAGCGGCATGAGCGAGCTAAGTGAGCTTAAGGAAGCAATTAATGTGTTGCGGTCGCATGGACAAAGGGAAATTGCTATTTTTCAATGCACATCTTTATATCCCGCACCTTTGGATTCTTTGAATCTTCGCTCAATTGGCACGCTTAAGGTGGGGTTTCCGGATTGTCCGATTGGATTTTCGGATCATTCTCAGGGGATATTAGGCGCGCTTACTTCTGTTGCGTTGGGAGCTACATTAATTGAAAAACATTTTACAATTGATCGTACGCTTGAAGGTTTAGATCAACATTTTTCTTCTAATCCTTGCGAAATGAAAGAATTAGTTACGGCTGTGCGTGGAGTTGAGGTAGCGCTTGGCTCTTCAGTGAAGGTTCCTACGCTGGAAGAAAGTGCTGTTCGCGCGCGCTTTCGTAGAACAATTGTGGCATTAAAAAATATATCTCCCGGAGAGATTCTATCTGATGAAAATATTGGGTTGAAACGCTCAGATATTTTTGGTTTAGAGCCTAAGTATTATCGTTCTGTTTTGGGACGTAAGGTAAAACTGCCACTTACAATCGATATGTCTTTACAGGCAGAAATGGTTGAGGGCGATTTGACATGAAGAATGTCCTTTTAACTTCTTTTGGTGGTCCACTATCTTGGGAATACTATCAAGATTTTTCCGTCCGGGGCGTATATCGCATTTTCTTGGGTGATCAAAATATGCAGGCTAGAGCAAGGATATGCACGAAAGATTTTATTACTTTATTACCTGGAACACATTCTGAGTATTGCGCGGATCTTCTTAAAAAGGCATTAGCTAATGATATTTGCATGATCATTCCGGGTTCAGATGAAGAAGTAATGGCCTTGATGTTACAACGTGCTGATTTTGAAAAAGCGGGGATTATCGTTACAGTGCAAGATTTGACGTATGCACAATATTTTTCTTCAAAATCATCAATGTATAGTTTATTAATTAATCGTGGTTTTTCAGTTCCATCTTATAAGGTCTTTTGTAATGAATCGGAATTTGATTTGGCGTTGAAGAGTTTAGGATATCCAGAAAAACCTCTTGTGATTAAACCCGATAAGGGGCGGGGGGGGCGGGGGATTGTACTTCTCACGGAAAGACCTATAGCGAACAAAGATGGTTTGAACATGATGAATTGTGATTTTTTTAAGTATTTCTTAGATAATAAGACTCCATATCTTATTATGAATTATTTGGAAAGCACTATGTATGATATCGATGTGTTGCAATACGCAAACGGCCAATTATTTTTTGGATACCGACGTCGTTTTCATAATGTTAGCAAAATATTTCATGGCAATAGTTTCGAAAAAAGTTCGATCATGGATGCCTATGCTAAAAAGTTATACGCTATATTTCCGACAAAATATTTGATTGATTATGACGTATCGGTTACTGCCGATGGTCGGATTGATCTTATTGAAATAAATCCTAGGCCAAGCGGTAGCACTATTTCGTATCTTCCGCTGAATTTTAATTTGTACCACGCGTTGATGCGCTCTCATTTAGATAGGGTTCATGAGATTCCAGATGTGAAATTTAATGGGCAAAATGTGCTTGCTTTCCATCACATGTTGATTTGTGCTTAATCGGAGGAATACTATGTCAGCATCGCGTGTTTTAGTTGTTGCGGCGCATCCCGATGATGAAGTGATTGGATGTGGAGGGACTATTGCGGAGCATATTCGTAAAGGGGATGAGGTTTTTATCCTTTTTATGACTGATGGTGTGACATCGCGTTTTTATAATTTTAGCAAAAAAACAATTCGAAGCGTGGAATTAAAGCTTGCGGCAAAAGATTTAAATAAGCGACTGGCGGAATCAAGGTTGGCATTAAAAGCTTTCAAAATTCCTGTTGGTAATATTTATAATTTGAATTTGGCAGATCAGCGATTGGATAATTATCCGTTTTTGGATTTAATTAAAAATATTGAGCGAGTGAAACAAAAAACAAAAGCGGATATTGTTTATACACATTTCTATCAAGATCTTAATTTAGATCATCGGTTAGTATGCCAGGCAGTGTATACGGCTTTTCGTCATAAAGTCGGCCAAAAATCTGTGAAGATTTTTCAATTCGAAATTCCCGAGAGCACGTATTTATCCATTCCTCTTAGGGAAAAGTCATTTTGCCCGAATCATTTTGTTGATGTTTCACTTGTTTTTGATAATAAAATAAAAGCTCTATTAGCTTACGCTAGTGAAGAACGGGCTTATCCGGATATGCGTTCGGCCTGTTTTATTAAAGAAGTAGCTAAAAAACGAGGTAATCAGGCAGGATATAAATTAGCGGAAGGTTTTTTAGAAATTTAAAATTTTTTATATTATAGATATCACTAATCCAAGGTTCTCGATAATCAGTAATTTAGAAAGGGGCATAAGACATGAAGTTTAATTTAAAAACAATGGGAATTGCAGGCCAGGATGAGTTACCTACGATCTTAAAATTTATTAATGGAAGGCGTGTTTGTCTTGATTCTAATGAGGCTTCAGTATCTTTAAAGACAAAAGGTGGATATGTCTATCTTTTTGGCGATGTTTTTTATCTTATGGATAATAATCAAAATGCCGATCGGATTGTGAGTATTCGGGACCATGCATTTTTAACTGAGCTTTTTGAAACCATGTCGCTTAAAGATATCGTCAAGCGGCTTGAGGGGCAGTATATTGGTATTAAGGTTGATATCGAGGGAAAAAGCATAGTAGTTTTTAGTGATCGATTTGCTCGTCTTGATGTTTTTATTGCTCAGGAAGATAATGAGCTTTATTTGAGCGCTGATCTTGATTTTATCTTTAAATATGTTCACCCTAAATATGATCAACGGATGCTTGCGCATATGTTTTCTGTATACGGATGGTATACTCCCAAAGGAACAACTATCTATAGCAATGTTCAAAGGTTAAGGGTTGGTGAGATGTTGCGATTAGATGATCAGGGGGTTAGTTTTGAATCTATAGTTTTTGAACCGTCGACGATTAAGCCCTATAAGGATGATGATTTAGAAAAATATTATTGTGTTCTTAAGCAAGCTGTGCGTTCTAGGGTAGGGGCATCGTCTCAGACCTGGCTTTCTTGTTCGAGTGGTTGGGATTCTACCTCGTTGTTGGCGTTGCTTGTTAATGAATTAGGTGCAAAGAATGTTCACACAATAACGGGCGTAATGAAATATTCAAAAGAAACGGATATAATTAATCAATTTGAGATAGACAAGATTACGAAGATTACAGATTTTTTTGGAGTAAAACCCGAGTATGTGGATTTAGATTTTAAAGATTCTAAGTGCGTTGATTATTGGGAGAAAATTATTCCTTACTTTCGTGCGCGGCATATGTATAATTTTTCAAGTTTATCAGCGACAAAATTAGCACATGGTGTCAATGATGCGCAGGGGGTAGGGCAGACGATTTTTAACGGGGAATCTTCTGATTCTTTTCATAATTTTGGGTTTTCTCAATTTGCTACGCTATTTCATACAGATAAGAACTTTGCTGAATATGCAGATAAGATGAATTGTTATTTATTTGGCCCTTCGTTTTTTAAGAAAATTTTAGCAGGTACATTTGAAATGGATAAAGTTTATCAGTTGTTTAAGAAAATGAACCCTGCAGTTGAGTTCGATGAAAAATATGTTGGAAGAAGGGACTTGGTGGAGAGCTATCTTTTGCCGCTTTTTTATGGTTCACCCCGTATCCCTTTTGCAAAAACATTGAATAATCCTGCATTTACACCGTTAGCTAATATGGTGGTTCGTTCATATCCTTATCGTGAGTATATTCCTGAGGTGCTAGAGAGTATAAACGAGAATAATCTTTATTCTTGGTATTGCTATTTGTATCATAGCTTGCATGCGCAGGGAGCTTCTGCGGCTACTCGTCGGCACGCAGCAGAATTTAATGGTCATGGTTGGCGTTCTCCGTTTCATGATCTACGCGTGGTGGATTTTTTAGCACAAGCTCCTGAATCTTGGGGGCGTGGTTTAAATTTTAATCATACTAAATATCCGCTTAAGTGGATGGCGATCAATAAAATAAAATTTCCTTTTGAAATTCTTAATGATGGACCTCATTCATATTTGTATGACGTGAAAGAAGGTTTTTCTCTTATTGCAGAGATTATCTATCGTTCCGGGGTTACACAATATTTTAAAGATAAATTACGTTCGAGCGATTATCGCGGATTGTTATCTAGTGAGTATTTTAATATGACCTATATGAATAGCCTTGTTGATGGATATCTCAATGGTAAAGAAGTAATGGGTAAAGATTTAAATAATCTGACGACATTGATTACCCTTTGTGTGACCGGATGGTATTAATTAAAGATGTGAAAGAAAGGCAGCTCAAGAATACAGGGCAGTATGTTTTACTTGTGGTTACTACATACTTTTTCCCGCTTTTGACGCTGCCTTTTTTTACACGTGTTTTAGTACCTGAGGATTATGGTGTATTGGCTATGTCCGGGATGTTTGGAATGTTTCTGACGTCTTTCTCGAATTTAGGATTGGTTGGTATCTATCAGAGAAATTATTTTCAGTATCGAGATGATCGAACAAAAATCGCAACATTGTTTTACACTACAATCTGTTTTGTAAGCGCATTTTTTATTTTACTTTGGGGGTTAAGTTTTGTGTTTCAAGACGTAGTTTCGATGTTTTTGTATCAGCGTAAGGGAATGGGTAAAGTTTTTCTTATTGACGGGTTAGGGACATTTTTGACAGGATTGTCTCAATATTATTTTTATTATTTTCAGAATTCTGAAAATGCAAAAAGTTATGTACGGTATTCGTTAATGGTCATGGTTTTAACCACAGGAGCATCTTTATTATTGGTTCTTTATTTTCGGACTGGAGTTATGGGGATGGTTTATGGGAAATTTATTGGCGTAGGAAGTATCCTTATCTTATTGCACGCGAAATTCCTCAGAGAACTTCCTTTTGCATGGGATAAGGATATTCTTAAGGCATCTCTTAAGCTTTCCTTGCCATTGGTTCCGAATACTTTCTCGAAAATTTTTATGAAGCAATTCGATAAGTATATGATTAACATATTAAGTACTCTTGGCCAGGTTGGTATTTATAATATGGGGGACAAGATTGCGTATACTGCTTTTGCATTTATGACTGCTTTGGATCAGGTATATGTTCCACATATTTATAAGGAAATGTTTAAGGGTGAAGAAGGTGGTGGTAAAACCATAGGTAAGTATTTAACCCCTTTCTTTTATTGTTCATTGTTTTTTTGTTTTGTTGTTGCTGTTTTTGCTGAAGAAATTATTATACTTTTGACCCCTCCTGCTTATTATGGAGCGATTAATATTGTTATGATTCTTTCAATGGCGTATGCTCTTATGTTTTTTGGAAAGCAATCACAGCTACTTTATGCGGGCAAAATGAAGCTTTTAGCGGTATTGTTGATTTTGAATGTATTGATGAATGTGGGGTTCAATTTTATGCTTATCCATAGATTTGGTGCCATAGGGGCGGCCGCCTCGGCTTTAGCAGCAGGATTGATATTTACGCCGATTTATATGTTTTTTTGTCAGAAGCATTTTCGTATTGAATGGGAACAGGCTAAGATCTTCATCTTATTAGGATTCTTTTTTTCATCTGTTTGTAGCCTATTGTTTGTACGATCACATATATCTTATTTAGCGGTCTTAGCAGTTAAGGTTATTTTATTGGTAAGTTATATTTATATTGGATTTGTTTTTGAGATTATTACGAAAAACCGGATTCGTTTTGTGAGGCATGTTATTGTAGGGAAAATAAAAAGTTTTGTTAAAACAAGAAAGTATTGAAATGATTATTTTTTGTGATGAAATTAATTGGCGTTCTTTTTATCAGATTACTCGGATCTGGGTTAGTAGTTTTCGGAGGAAAGATGCGAGTACTGGTGGGAATATTTTTATTCTCGATACTCGGAACAAAAAAATTGTGGCAAGAGTATTAGAATACTTTCTTATTGTAATTGGTTTTCGAATATCAGAGAAACAGTTTTTTACCGGAACTATGGCCGATGATGATAACGAATCAGTTATGTCGAAGGCGTTTCATGTAAGCGTAGAATACTCTTATGTGTGGGGTAAAGATATTCTAAAAAACTCACGATTTTTGGGAAAGCTTGCTAAAAAGCGCGGAGAAGCACTTCTTTTGCGGCGTTGTACACAGCCCGTGATGAAGCTTATTATGAATATTGTAAGTAAGGTTTTAGTTGCGCATACTTGTATGAAAAAAGATGGTTATTTGCGAGCCTATTTGATTATTGAGAATCAAACGTTGGTGCGTAATTTTTCGTGGGTGACGATTGCGCCAGGCCTTGATATGCGATTTTATAAGCCATATTTTTTCAAGTCCGCTAGAAAAGAGCACTATCCGCAGCGTAAAGTTGACTATCTTAAGCATACGCCGTTGGGAGGAATTCTACTTTTTATTTACTTTTTAAAAACCATGATCGTTATTTTAGTATCAAAAAGGTTTATTCCTGAGCTAAAAGAATCGAATACTCATGGAGCAAAGTCTCTTTTATTGCTTCAGGATGATGATATTGATTTAGGTGGTGCATTAAGATCTCATCCGTTTTGGATTACTCTCGAATCATTGAAGCCGGATTATAAAATTTATATTTTAGAAGAAGCTTTCTTTTTAAAATTGAACCAGGAGTTGGACCGTGCTCTTTTAGCTTCAAAAAATATTTTTCTTCTTCCCGTAAATTTTGGATTTAATATTTTTTCTTTTTTTTCTTGTTCAATTGTATTGTCTTTATTAAAAGATTTTTTAAAATGTGTTTTGACATCATTTTTTGGGAGCTCACAAGAACGTTTTTTGATGTTTTCCTTAGGATCTGTTCTTTGCCGGGCTATGGTATTATCTCGTTTGTGTAAGGATTTGAATGTTGGGTTATTTATGTCATGCGAATCGTATAAATTAGATTCTGATGCTATGCATTGTTTTGAAAATGAGTTAAAAATTACGACATTGGCCTATCAATATGCCAACATACGTGTGCATACTCCGGCTATGATGTCGAGTTCACATGTCATGTTTTCTTTTTCTCCGTTATATCATGAGGTGTGGGGAATGTTGGACTCACGTCCTGAACGATATGTTGACATTGGATATGTCTATAGTTCATCTCGATCTTATGTTGAGCCACGTGCTCGTCAGCTGAGAATTAAGCTTATTCAAAATGGGGCAAATTTTATTCTTGTGTATTTTGATGAAAATTTCAGTACGGGAAAGTATGGATTTTTACACGTTAATGAGCGCTATGAAATACTACAACTTTTACTTAACCAGGTATGCCAAGACAAAACATTTGGACTCATTGTAAAGACGCAATTTATGAGGAATTTACCTGCGAGGTTGACAGATCTTATTGCTTTAAGAGATAAAGTTTTGGCATCGGGACGTTATGTTGAGCTGTGCGAGGGGAGTCATCGTAATAACATTTTGCCTATGGAAGCTGCTTTGGCGAGCGATATGACCATTGGTCATTATATAGGTGCAACGGCATCATTGGAGTCAGCTGTGGTGGGTAAGCGCGCAATAATGGTCAATTCCTGTCGTTTTAAAGGGATGTTTGGATATCTTTTTGAGCGCCCTCACTTACTTTATACATTTTGGGAAGAAGCTTTGGAAGATCTTAAGAAATATCGTCAAGGAGAACCATTTTATCAGGACATGGGTGATTGGCAACCATTTATTAAACAGTTGGATCCCTTTTTAGATGATAAGGCTTCTCAAAGAATTCGTACTGAGATTGATCGTCTTATGACAGATATTTCCATGCATACAGATCGCTAAGTTGCTAATTATTTTGGAGAGTTATAAAAATATGATGAAAATTTTGAAATAGCCGTTAAGTATCGGAAAAATAATTTTTATTGAGGTTATTTAATGAAAAAAGTTGTTATGGTAAGAAAAATTGATAAAAATACATTACGAATGATTCGAAAGTATATTTCGACGGGTAATAATGAAAATGTCTATTTGGCATTTGACAATTTAGGAGTTTACAACTTACATTCTCTGGATACGTTAGGTTTTAAAGAGCAACGATTATCGGTACATGATGAGCAATATAGGGTTGATTTTTTACGTGAATATATCGACCTTATAGGTAGTATTGGCAAACAAAATAATAGCCTTGGATGGTGGGCAACGGATATCGCTTCAAAGAATCGTTTTGCTTCCAGGATTCCAGAGTTATTATCTAATTTTTTGGATATTGTAGAGATGGTGAAAAGTAAAAAATTTGAGATTATGGTAATAGTAAATCCTGATTGGACAATCGTATCGTCTCTAAAAAAAATCTTTTTGAAAAATAAAATTGAGTGTATTGTAGGCGGTGGTTTTGTGACTGAAAAATTCCTATGTTGTTTGTATGTAAGATTGAGGAACTTAGCCTCTATTATATATAACTCCGGAAAAATTGGCATCAAATCAATTTATTGTCGTTTTATGCTGGGGAAAAGAGAGAAATCGCTTGGGATTGAAAATAAGCCGCATTATCTGGTAAAAACATTTATATACGACAAATCCTTTTCCAAAGAGCATAATTATAAAGATGCTTTTTTTGGCAAGCTCCCGGAGAGATTAGGTAAAAACAAAAAGGTGCTTATATTTGCTTGTGTGCTTGGAAAGTATCGACATTGTCTTCAAGAGATAAAAAGATGCAAGACGTTTAGAATAATTCCCATAGAATATTTGATTAATTTTTGGGATTTAATTTCAGCTTTTAAGACATATATTTTATCTAGAGTGGTTGTAAGCGATAAAGATATGCTGGGTTCTGAAGTAACTGGTATAATAAGAAATGAATTAGACCGTACTTGGAATGGAATACAGTATTATCAGTTGCTGCACTATTGGGCTTTAAAGCGACTGCTCAGTAAGTTTAAGGCGGATAATTTTCTTTTAACTTATGAAAATAACCCGTGGGAGAAGATGTGCATATCCGCGTTAAGGCAGGTTTCCCCGGATACTTTTATAATAGGTTACCAGCATACAATTGTTTCTCAGGCTTCGGCAAATATGTTTCTCAGCCGTTATGATTATGGTGTTATGCCTTTACCGGACAAGATACTTACAGTTGGCAAAGCCAATAGGGATATTATGCAGAGATACGGGAATTTTAAGGATGTTCCGGTTCGTGCTTCCTGCGGCCTCAGGTTTGAGTATCTTTTCGATGCAGGCAGACTTGTGAGGAAGAATAAAGGAAATATTCTGCTTGCGCTTGAAGGAATAAAAGATACGCATAAATTAGTAGCTTATGTTATCAGAGAGCTTAAAGGAAATAGTAAGTATACGGTTAGAATCAGGACTCACCCGGTGCTCCCGTGGAAATGTTTTCAGAGCAAAAACGGATTCGACTTGGCAAAATATCCCAATTTCCACCTTTCCTCTGGCGGGCCGTTAAGAGCTGACCTGGAATGGGCAGATATAGTTGTATATTGGGGAAGTACTATTGGTGTTGAAGCGCTTAATATTGGCAGACCAGTGGTTCACTATAGCACAGGCTCTATTCTAAATTATGACCCATTATTTGAGTCTTCCGATCTTAAATGGGTAGTGAGCGAGAATGTAAAACTGGCTCCTGTTCTTGAAGAAATAAATGGTTTGGATGAAGAGGGGTTTACTTCTGGCTGGAAAAAGGCAAAAGTATATTTGGATAGCTATTTTTATCCGGTCACTGAAGAAAATATGAAAGAATTTATGGAAGAAAATCCGTTAATTGAGGCAAAGTGAGAATAGAATGGGAAAAAATAAAAAAATTTTTAAAGTTGGAATAATCGGTTACGGTTATATGGGCAAAATTCGTAAGAAGATCATTGATTCTTTGCCGGCCCTTAAGCTCGATGGGGTTTGCGATATAAATAAAGAGTTGATTGTCGCGGATTCGTCTGTTAAATGCAAGGTGTATGATTCTTATAAGAAATTAATCGCTTCGGACATTGATATTGTTTTTGTATGTTCGCCGAATTCGTTTTCCCCTCAGATTGTGGTTGATAGCCTAAGAGCTGGCAAACATGTTTTCTGTGAGAAGCCTCCCGGAAGGACGCTTGCGGATGTCAGACTAATGATAGAGCAGGAAGAAAAGCATCCAGGGCTTAAGCTGATGTTTGGTTTTAACCACAGGTATCATCCTGGAATACTTGAGGCCAGGACGATTGTTGACAGCAATAGATTTGGTAAGATTCTGTTTTTAAAAGGGACATATGGGAAATCGGGAGGCAGGAATTATCTTCAGTCTTGGCGTAATCAAAAAGAGATTGCCGGTGGAGGTATTCTTCTTGATCAGGGTATACATATGATTGATCTGTTCCGCTATTTTTGTGGTGATTTTAATGAAGTGAAAGGTTTTCTTTCGAAAATGTTCTGGGATACTGACGTTGAGGATAACGCTTTTATTTTTCTTCGCAATAAGATAGGTCAGGTAGCTACCCTGCATTCTTCAGCTACATTATGGAAACACTGTTTTAGGATTGAGATTTTTCTTGAGGATGCTTATCTGATTGTGTCAGGACTTTTATCCAAGACGGGAAGCTACGGTAGAGAAACACTTACAATCGGCCGCAGGCAATTTGAAGACGAAACTTTCGCTTTGGGCAATCCTAGGGAAGAGGTGGTGTATTTTGATCAGGATTTATCTTGGGAAGTAGAAGTAACTAAGTTTATTGATTATATTCTTACTGATAAGAAGGTGGATAATAGTTCTTCTTCTGATGCGCTAAAGGTAATGGAAATAATAGAGCGAGTGTATAAGAATAATTCAGTTAAAGATTGCCCTAATTTGGCGGGAAAAGGAGATCGATTTCATGAAAAACGTAGTAATTAATGAGACCGGAAAGGCCTCTGAGTTTAAACCGGATGTAATATTTGAAAAATATTTTAAGCTAACAGAAAAAGATGCAAAGAAGGAATTTGGTCTCACGAAGAATTTGGTAGTTTCAAATTGTCCTGCTTGCAGATCAAAAAAGACAAGAATTGCTTTTTCCCATTTTGGGTTTAAGTATGTGGAATGCTTAACTTGTGGCAGTGTTTACATGAATCCGCGCCCAAAAGACGCAGATATTAAGAAACACTATTTTGAATCGGCTTCAGCTGATTTTTGGCGCAATACGCTTTCAAGAAAGACTGAGGGTAAAAGAAAAGAAAAGATTTATGAGAAAAGATTCCAGTGGTTTCGGGATATTGCTCAAAACTACTTGCCTGGCGCCACCACAATCGCTGACTTTAATTCAAAAGACCCGGAATACACTAAAGAATTTCTACAAAATGCTTATTTTAAGCGTAAGGTAGTGGTTAATCCCTATTTTAATAGCTTAGAGTTGGATAAGCTAGACGCAGAAACAAGTAATTGCTCGGTTATACACGAGCTGGCTAATTCAGTCAAGGTTAAGGATAGGATTGATCTAGCTTGTGTTTTTGAAGCTTTAGATTGTTTCGCGGATGTTGATATTCTTCTTAAGACTATCAACGCTCTGCTGTGCAAGGGAGGGTTGTGTTTTGTAACTACTATTTCAATTAGCGGGTTTGATCTTCAGGTTTTATGGGAGAACTCAAAGAGTATATTCCCGCCCGATAGGATTAACGTTTTTTCTCGACAGGGACTTGAGCTATTGTTTAAGCGGCATGGTTTTGATATAATAGAATACAGCACTCCTGGTTTTTTGGATTTAGATATAGTTAAAAATACAATCAGGAAAGATCCTTCTATAGCGATACCAAGATTCGTTGAGACTATCCTAAAGAATGGTGATGATCAGGTTTATTTGGATTTTCAGGAGTTTTTGCAATTAAGTAAACTTAGCTCATTCGTAAGAATCGTGCTTAAGAAAAAATAAGAGGAAGAATATGATATACGTTGAGCAGTACATGAAAGAAGTAAAAGAAATTGCACAAGGAATAAATTTAGTTGATATTGAAAAAATGATAAAAATATTGTTGCAGGTAAAGCAAGACAATGGGCGAATCTTCTTTTTGGGAGTGGGAGGTAGCGCAGGGAATGCATCGCATGCGGTAAATGATTTCAGGAAACTTGCCGGATTTGAAGCGTATTCTCCTGTGGATAATGTATCCGAACTTATGGCCAGGACTAATGAC
>Ga0268280_1000688_pt1 | contig 26271 bp, 21 predicted proteins | sample saktaG_9_FD_190139 | JGI IMG/M metagenome (GOLD analysis project Ga0268280, IMG submission 190139) | Saline water microbial communities from Sakinaw Lake, British Columbia, Canada - sak_2011_5_24_40m | ecosystem: Environmental > Aquatic > Non-marine Saline and Alkaline > Saline ... | reverse complement strand
CGAGATCATCTTTTTTTAAGGTTACGACTATCTTACCGGAATCGCACGATGCCGACTTTATAAGACCGGCCAGTATCTTAGCCATATCTTCGTTCCCGAGAGCTTTATGGACATGCGAAGAGACTACTCTCTCCAGTATGTTCGATATCTCTTTCTTTAGAGATATCACCGCGTCGCGCGAGGCCTGCTTAAGCGCCGCTTTGGAGCTTTCTTCGGCCCTGGCTATCTTAGCCTCCGCTTCGGATATCATCCTGTGCGCTTCGGCCTTAGCGTTATCCGAGACGCGCTTGGCGCTGCGGAGGGCTTCATCTTCGATCACGCGCGCCTTCTCCTCGGCCGCCAGCACACCGTCTTCCTGTATCTTCTCTAAAAGGCCCTTAAGTTCATCCGCCATTGCAGTCTCCTATATAAAGTGTCCGTCATCCTGACCCTGACCCTGACCTACCACTGTCATCCTGAGCGAGCCCACTGAACGAACTTCGTTCGGTGTAAACTCCGGGCGAGCGAAGGATCTAGATCCTTCGTCGGGCTTCGCCCTCCTCAGGATGACGAAGTCGATCTTCAATCCTTGAGAATGACGCATACCCCGATTATATTCCTACCCCGGTATAAATTCAATCTATTTTCGGGAGCCGGGCTTTACCGCCTGAGTGCCGAGCTTGCACATCGGGCAGTCTTTTTCGTTGAATGTGTCGGCCTTCACGCGGGCAAGATACTCATATCTTACCCCGAAATTCACTTCTCCGGAAGATCTGTTGATTACGCTGGCAACGCCCACTACGACCCCGCCTAATTTTTCCACGGCATCCATGACTTCCTTCGTAGATCCGCCGGTAGTAACGACATCCTCCGCCACAAGCACTCTTTCACCTTTTTCTATCGCAAATCCACGGCGCAGGACCATGCCGGCTTCCTGCCTTTCTGTGAATAAACCTCGTACGCCCAGCGCCCTCGCTATCTCGTAGGCAAGCGTTACGCCTCCGAGGGCCGGCCCTACCACAAGATCTATCTTCTCCTTAGAGAATCTGGAGGCAAGCTCCTTCGCAAAGTTCTCCGCTATCTTGGGATATTGCAATACGAGAGCGCATTGCAGATACTTTTCGCTGTGAAGGCCGCTCGATAATTTAAAATGGCCGGTAAGAAGCGCTTTGTTCTTTTCAAATATCTCGATCACGTCTTGCTGGGTCATGATTTACTCCTGCTTTAAAAATCTCATCTTAATAGTAGCGCACCTTTAAAGGTGCGCTACTATTATCTCTTTCAATATCTCTCTGGCGGCCTTCAGCGGATCGGCCGCCTCGGTGATCGGGCGCCCTACCACTATATAGTCCGCCCCGGCGCTCAGCGCGTCCTTTGGGGTGGCAATTCTCTTCTGGTCATCTGAAGCTCCTTGATCCGCCGCTCCGGACGGTCTTATGCCAGGCGTAACTATTATGAAATCCTTACCGAGCTCTCTTCTTATTGCGAAAGCTTCTTTTGGCGAAGCGACTACGCCGTCTAGGCCGGCTTCATGCGCGAGTTTCGCGAGCTTTAAGACCTGAGCCTCCACATTACCTTCTATGCCTATTCTTTTAAGCGCATCTCGGTCCATGCTCGTAAGCATGGTAACCGCCAATATCTTGGGCCTTGGTATCTCTAGCGTTTCAGCCTTATGACGGGTATCCTTAGCGGCCCTTTGCATCATCTCGAACCCGCCGAGAGCGTGCACATTAAACATAAATGCCCCCAAACCCGTAACGGATGCCGCCGCTCTTCCCGCGGTGTTCGGGATGTCGTGGAATTTCAGGTCGAGAAACACCTCGCATCCTCTCTTCCTTATGTCCGCCACTATATCTGGCCCGCACGAGGAGAAGAGCTCAAGCCCCACCTTAAAAACCGCGACCTCAGGACTTAGCATATCTACGAGATGAAGCGCTTTTTCTTTTTTATCAATATCGAGGGCTACTATGAGACGCTTATCTTTTTTCACTTTACAATTCCCCCAATAAGATCCTTGATCCTCTTTATCTTTTTTCTTTTCATATACTCTTTAAGTCCGTTGAGCACGCGGGAAAAAGCGTCCGGATCTATAAAACTGGCAGTACCGATCTGTACGGCCGAGGAACCGCAGAGAATAAATTCTACCGCGTCCTTATAATCCATTATACCGCCGGAGCCGATTATAGGTATATTTAACTTAAAATAAGCGTCTCTCACCATTTTTAAAGCTATGGGTTTCATCGCCTGGCCGCTCAGGCCTCCCGTTACATTACCAAGGATTGGCCTGGCAGTTTCGATATCTATGGCCATTGCTGGGAAAGTATTGACCAGCGTTATCGCATCGGCTCCTGCCTTCTCGGCTGAAAGGGCGATTTCGGCTATGTCGGTTACATTGGGCGAGAGCTTCGCGATTAGAGTAAGGTCTGTAACTGCCCTACATTTCTTTACCGTTTCATACACGGCAACGCCGTCCTGCGCTATCAGCCCTTTTCTCAGTCCATGTTTGACATTCGGACATGATAGGTTTAATTCTATGGCGTTTACTCCGGATCCGCTGAGCTTACGCGTGATTACCGCGTATTCATCGGAGTTGTCTCCGGCCACGCTCGCTATTATCGGGACGCCTATCTTTTTAAGTTTTGGAATTTTTTCGTTAATAAAATCATCTATGCCTTTATTTTCCAGCCCTATAGAGTTCAACATACCATATGCAGTTTCAAAAACTCTCGGCGGGGGGTTCCCCAACCTCGGCTCCAGCGTAACGGTCTTCGCTATGTACGCTCCGAGCTTTCTTAGGTTTACAAGCTCTCCGTATTCGACGCCGAAAGTTCCGGATGCGACCATGACGGGATTTTGCAGTTTCAGTTTCCCTATTTTTACCGAGAGATCGGCTATCCGATTTTTCATACAAAAAATCGGATGCCTACTACTGTCGTTAGCCCCTCTGGCTACCATATTATATCCTTCGCGTCAAAGACAGGGCCGTCTTTACAAACCATTTTATATATAAAATTTGCCGGTTTGCCGGTTTGCCGGATTGCCGGTTCTAACCGGCTAACCGGTAAATTGGTAAAATGGTAAACCTTTACCGGGCAACCGAGACATACGCCAACCCCACACGCCATTCTCTCTTCGAGCGATACCTGACACGGGATCGAGTGGGTCGCGGCCAACCCGGCGACAGCCTTAAGCATGAGGACCGGACCGCAGGCGTAAATTATTGTTTGCCGGTTTGCCGGTTTGCCTGTTTGCCGGTTTAATAACATCATCAATAGCTCTGTTATTAATCCTTTATGCCCCTTAGATCCGTCATCGGTGGCGACTTTTACCTCGCAACCGAGTTTTTTAAGCTCTTTTTCACAAAGGATGTGGGACCCGGTCCTTGCGCCTATCAGCACGTCCGCTTCGCCGCCTTTTCTCGCTATCTCTTCCGCAAGGGCAACGAGAGGGGCAACCCCTATCCCGCCCGCCACAAGTATCTTACGCGCCTGCGTCCTTGTTCTCTTATGCTCTATGTCAAACCCATTCCCGAGCGGACCTATCACGTCCAGTGACTCTCCGGCCTTTCTCTTCGAAAGCGCTTCCGTACCTTTACCGACATTCTCATAAAGGATTTCGACGCCGCTTTTGAATATTTTATGCGCTCCTAACGGCCTCCTTAGAAAAATTTCACCCGAAACTTCAGAGCATTTGACTTCAAAAAATTGCCCCGGCTTAGTTTTGCCGCCGAGATACGGCGAAGCTATCCGCAGTCTATAATATCGCCCGACGACGCGTTCATTAGATATTATCTTCGCTTTTATATTTTTCATGGTTCGATACTCCCAATAATCACTTGGTGTTATAAGAGTTTGATGAACCTGTCATCCTGAGGGAGGCCCAAGGCCGACCGAAGGATCTAGATCCTTCGACCTTCGGTCTCAGGATGACGATTACTTATCTTCTCGTCCAGCATCACGGGTTTGCCCGATACAAACATATGCACGGCCTTACCGGTCATTCTCCACCCTACGAAAGGGGAATTTCTGCTCTTCGATTCCAGCGAATCGGCCGTTATCGTATATTCTTTTTTAGGATCTATGATGGTTATATCCGCCTGCGCGCCCTTTTTCAATGTTCCGGACTTTAGCCCGAGTATGCGCGCCGGATTAGAGGTAAATTTTTCTACAAGCTGCTTCCATGTCAAAACCTTCCCTAAAATAAGTTCCAAAACCGATACTCCCAGCGAGCTTTCGAGCCCGATCTTCCCGAACGGCGCAAGGTCGAACTCGACGTCCTTTTCACAATCCGTATGCGGAGCATGGTCCGACGCTATAACATCTATGGTGCCATCCGCCAGCGCTTTTTTTATTGCCTCCACATCTTCGGCGGTGCGAAGGGGCGGGTTTATCTTGGTATTCGTATCGTAAGTGGCGCAACATTCGTCCGTAAGCGCGAAGTAATGCGGCGCCGTCTCGGCCGTCACATGAACGCCTCTCTTCTTCGCATTTCTTATAACCTCAACGGACTCTTTACAGCTTACATGCGCTATATGTATCCTTGCCCCGGCCTTCTCTGCAAGGTCGATATCGCGCTCTATACGCTTATATTCTGATTCGTTTGATATTCCTCTTAATCCGGCTTTCGTAGAGACAAATCCATGGTTCATGACGCCTTTCCCTGAAAGCGTCGCATCTTCACAATGGTCTATTACGACTATGCCGGCTGATTTAGCGCCATTAAGCGCTTTGGACATAAGAGAAGCGCCATCTACTGAGGAGCCATCGTCTGAAATAGCAACTATTCCTTCCTTGGCCATTGCCTTAATATCGGTGAGATCCTTGCCAAGCCTTCCTATCGTTATGGCCCCGGCCGGAAGTACATTCACTATAGCGTCTTTGGCTATTATCGCTTTTAGCTTACGCAGGATATCCACATTATCGAGAGCCGGCTCTGTATTAGGCATGCATACGACTGTGGTAAAACCGCCCTTTGCCGCGGCGCGCGTGCCGGTAAGCACCGTCTCCTCATCCTCCCGCCCCGGCTCGCGCAGGTGCACGTGCATATCTATGAGGCCCGGAGCGACTATCATGCCGGACGCATCGATCACTTTGGCGTCTTTCGCCTGGACCGAGGAAACGATCTCCGATATCTTGCCGTCGGATACAAGAATATCAAACACCCCATCCATATTTTCAGAAGGATCTATCACCCTGCCGCCTTTTATAAGGTACTTCATCTGGCGCCTTCTTTCACAAGCCCGACCAGGTAGAGAACTGCCATCCTGACGGCTATGCCATTGGTGACCTGCTCCAATATCACGGAATTTTTGCCGTCGGCCACTTCGCTCGACATCTCGATGCCGCGGTTTATCGGCCCGGGATGCATAACGACTATATCCGCTTTACACTGTTTGAGCCTCTCTTTGGTTATTCCAAAATCCTTAAAATATTCCAGTTTCGACGGGAAGGCCGCTCCGGAATCCCGTTCAAACTGCATCCTTAGGACGTTTATGGCGTCGGCTCCTTCCAGAGCTTCATCCAGTTTGCTTGTGACTTTCACGCCCATCTTTTCTATACCCTCGGGTATGAGCATCTTCGGCGCGCATACGGTGACTTTTGCGCCGAGCTTCGTCAGACCCCATATATTGGACCGGGCTACCCTAGAATGGGCTATATCGCCAATAATACTAACGTTCAAGCCTTCGATCCTTCCCAATTTTGATTTCAGAGTGAACATATCCAGAAGCGCCTGAGTAGGATGCTCATGCCATCCGTCGCCTGCGTTCACAACGCTCGATTTTACGCTCCGGGCCAGTATATTCGGGGCGCCGGAACAACTATGGCGCACGACTATTATATCTATCTTAAGAGCCTCTATGTTCCTGCCAGTATCTATGAGCGTCTCGCCCTTTTTAACGCTGGAGGCTTCTATCTCCATGTTTATAACATCCGCCGAAAGCCTCTTAGCCGCGAGCTCAAAAGACATCCTCGTCCGCGTCGACGGCTCATAGAAGAGGTTGACTACCGTCTTGCCCCTCAGCGCAGGCACTTTTTTTACCTGCCGCGTCGTAACTTCCTTAAAACTCGCGGCGGTATAGAGGATATGCTCTATCTCCTCTTTAGAGAGATATTCCAATCCGAGCAGGTCTTTTTTCGTCCAGACTATTTTTTTATCCATATCGTTTTAACCTTCGTCTAACCGCCGCGGTTAGACGAGCTCATTTAACCGCGGCGGTTAGATTGTTTGGTTAGGTCTTCTCGCAAAGCACGACTTCATCCTTGCCGTCGGACTCCTTAAGCTTTACGTCCACCGTCTCTTTCATCGATGTCGGCACATTCTTGCCGACATAGTCCGCTCTTATCGGAAGCTCCCTGTGGCCTCTGTCTATAAGAACGGCCAGCTGTATCTCTGCCGGCCTGCCGAAATCTATCAGAGCGTCAAGCGCGCATCTTATCGTCCTGCCGGTGAAGAGGACGTCGTCGACCAGTATGACGCGCTTTCTGTCTATATCAAAATCTATCTCCGTGGCGTGAACTGTCGGCTGTTCTGAGACCTGTGTAAGATCATCCCTGTACAACGTAATATCGAGCGCGCCGACATTGGGCCTCGTTCCGGATATATTCTTTATCTTATCGGCCAGCCTGTTTCCTATATAAGCGCCTCTGGACTTTATTCCAACTACGACGGTCTGCGTTCCGGGGACGGTCTTCTCTATAACCTCGTGAGCCATACGCTCAAGCGCCTTATCCATAGCGAGCTCATCGAGTATTTTCGCCTTCTCTTTAAGTTTCATATACGTGCCTTCTCTCTTCACTATTTTAATTGTAGGGGAGGTTTACCTGCCTGCCGGCAGGCAGGAACCTCCCCTACAATTAACTAAAACATTACTCTATTCGGTTAAAAAAACTGATCTTCCTGCAAATGGGCATAAAAAATCCCACATATTCATAATGGATATATGGGTTTCGCCTGTCATCTCTTTTCTCTCCTTTTCCGGCCTCTCAGGACCGGTTTTAAAAGGTACTTGCAACGTCACTAGTCTACCCCTTTTACCTCATGCTGTCAAATGCTTTTTTAACCTTGGACAACCGCCCCGGTTGTCCAAGGTTAAACTATAACGATAAACTCGCCGAGGATTTTGGTGACCTTAAAATGCGCTATCGCCGCAGAAACCTTCTCTCTCCGAACTTCCTCAAATTTCTTTGTGAGCTCGCGCGCCAGGACTATCTCGATATCGCCATAGACTTCCAGTATATCCTCCAGCAGCTTCGTGATCCGGTGGGGGGACTCGTATAAAACCGCAGTCCTCTCTTCCTCTTTCAGCTTTTTAAGCTGATTTTTGCGCTTGCCTGACTTGTTGGAAAGAAACCCTTCAAACGTAAAAGAATCCGTGGGCTTGCCGGAAACGGTAAGCGCCGTAACCAGCCCCGATGGGCCGGGTATCGGGACGACCGTAATGCCGCTATCTATCGCCATTCTGATTATCTTGTAGCCCGGGTCTGATATCCCGGGGGTTCCGGCGTCGGAAACAACAGCCACAGATTTACCTTCCTGAAGTAGGCTTATTATATATTCTACCTTCTGAACTTTTGAATGCGCAAAATAACTTGTAGTGGGTTTCAATATGCCGTATCTGTCGAGAAGTATCTTCGTATGGCGGGTATCCTCTGCCGCTATGAGATCGACGGCTTTTAGCGTCGAGATCGCCCGCAGAGTTATATCTTCAAGATTGCCGATAGGTGTGGCGACTATATAGAGGATACCGGGCATATTTTGACCTTATATTATTCTACAGTAACCGACTTTGCCAGATTCCTCGGCTGGTCTATATCGTAGCCAAACTCTTTCGCGACGTAGTAGGCCAGAAGCTGCAGAGGTATTGCGACAAGAAGGGGCGAAAATAGCTCGTTCGCCATAGGCACTTCGATAGTATAATTTATTTTGTGGTGCAGTATGCTCTTGTCGCCCTCAGTGGCTATCGCTATTATTATGCCTCCGCGCGCTTTTATCTCCTGGATGTTCGATAGCATCTTTTCATACGTCTTCGAGTGAGTCGCTATACACACGACCCAAGGATTCTCATCTATCAGCGCTATTGGACCATGTTTCATCTCCCCCGCGGGATAACCCTCGGCGCTTATATATGATATCTCCTTAAGTTTCAGCGCGCCCTCAAGCGCGTTTGGATAATTTATATTACGGGCGAGATACAGAAAATATGACTTATTCTGCTTTGCCAGATAATATCTCTTGAACTCTTTCGCGTACGCGGCGATCGTATTGTGCTCGGACCTGTAATCGTCCAAGAGATCGCCCATGAGCGCCGGCATCTTCTGGAATTCTTTCATGAGAGATTTATGACGAGCGGGGCTTAATGATTTTCTTAGCTTCGCAAGATACAGTGTGAGCAAATAAAATACCGCGAGCTGTGCCGTATAGGCTTTCGTCGAGGCTACCGCTATCTCGGGGCCCGCGTGCGTATATATGACCCCGTCGGCTTCGCGGGCGATGGAGCTGCCGAGAACATTGCAGATGCCGAGCACCTTAGCGCCTCGCGATCGTGCCTCTCTTAAAGCGGCGAGTGAATCGGCGGTCTCTCCCGACTGGGATACTATGATGACGAGGGTATCGGACCCGACCATGGGCTCGCGGTACCGAAATTCGCTTGAGGTATCTACGCCGGTCTGTATCCTGGCGTATTCCTCCAGCATATAGCTGCCGGTAAGCCCGGCATGATAAGCGGTACCGCAGGCGACTATCTCTATCTTCTTGATCTTTTTAAGAACGCTGTCTTTTATCTTAAGTTCGCTGAAAGATATCCTGCCGGTTTCGGTCCTCTCTTCGAGGACCTTTCTTACTATCTCGCCCTGCTCGAATATCTCTTTCAGCATAAAATGCTCATAGCCGGATTTTTCGGCAGCTTTTATATCCCATTTTATACTGACCTGCTTTTTACTGACCGTTCCGCCGGAAGTGTCAAATATCTTCACGGAGCTTGCGGTAATAACAGCGAGCTCGTTATTGTCCATATATATGATATTTTTCGTGTGGTCCAATACCGCGGGGATATCGCTGGCTATAAAATTCTCTGTCGCCCCGACGCCTACGATAAGGGGAGAATCGAGCCTGGCTCCGACTATCATATCCGGCTTGTCCGAATGGACCACGGCGATCGCGTAGGAGCCCTTAAGAACCTTGACCGTCTTAGCTACCGCGCTTTTAAGATCGCCTTTGTAGAATTTTTCAATAAGGTGGGGTATTACTTCCGTGTCGGTCTGGGATGTGAACTTATGACCGTCTTTAATGAGAGAATTCTTCAGCTCGAGATAATTTTCAATTATTCCGTTATGGACTACGGCGATCTTGCCGGTGCAGTCGAGATGCGGGTGGGCGTTGGTGTCGCTGGGTATGCCGTGGGTCGCCCATCTTGTATGACCTATGCCGATTGTGCCGGCGACGGGATGCGAGAAAAGCTCTCCAGCGAGGACCTTAAGTTTGCCCTGTCTTTTTACGAGGCTGATGCTGCCGCCCTTCAATATTGCCAAGCCGGCGGAGTCATAACCCCTGTATTCAAGCCGGCTCAATCCTTTAAGGATCACGCCCTGAGCCTGTTTATTTCCGATGTAGCCTATTATCCCACACATATTGTTGTCCTTAGACCAAAGCAAACGTTTCAGCCGTGACTTATATTATTTTGCACTGTATCAGTCGCCCTGCACCATTCGTCGCCCCTTCGGGGCTCCTCAGATGCAGGGCATGTACCACTAAAGTATATGGCCGCGCCATGTACCCGAGCGATAGCTATAACCAGTTGTCGCGAGTGGTACATGGCGTCCCCATGGGGTCTACTTCGCAATCACCACTATATAGGACTGTTGCTTCGTAGAACCTGCAAGAGTCCGCTAGTCTGAAATCTCTGCGAAGCCTAAAATAGCGCTCTACTGAAGGCGTAGCAGGATTTATTTCTGCGAAGCCATACCTGAGATTTACTCATTGAATGGCGAAGCAGAATGGCGTCCCCATGGGGATTCGAACCCCAGTCGCAAGCTTGAAAAGCTCGTGTCCTAGGCCAGACTAGACGATGGGGACGCGTGTAAATTCAAAGATTCTCTGTCATCTTGAGGGAGACCAAGGGCCGACCGAAGGACCCAGATCCTTCGCTTCGCTCAGGATGACGGTACTAAATAACTATTTCCGTTTTACGCGCCTTACTTTTGCCGCTTTCGGCGCTTTTTCGGCTTTAGCCGCGGGCTTCTTCACTTCTTTTACTTCAGCCTTAGGCTCAACTGCAGTCTCCGGCTCATTCTTTTTTTCTGCCTTCACAGCTACAGGCTCTTTAGAAGCGAGACTTACCGCCGCCTCGACCTTTTCGCTTTCATCTTCAGGAACGATCTTAGCCACTACGGCTACTTTATCCCCCGCGTCGAGCTTCATCAAGCGCACTCCTTGAGTCGAACGGCCCGTAGACCTTATATCTTTTACCGGCGAGCGGACTACCATGCCCTTTTCGGTCATCAGCATTATCTCATCCTTGTCGGATACCGTCTTTAACCCGACGGCTTCGCCATTCTTACCGGTGACTTTCATATTGATAATACCTTTGCCGCCGCGTGACTGTAATCTGTATTCCTTAAACGATGTCCTCTTCCCAAAGCCCTGCCCCGTCACAGTTAAAACAGTCTGGTCGGGCTTTACGATCTCCATCGCTATGCAGGCGTCCTTCTTGCCTAAGCGTATGCCTCTGACCCCTTTAGCGGCGCGACCCATCTCGCGTACCTGGGACTCTTTAAACCTGATTGCCTTGCCTTCTTTGGTCGCCAGAAAAAGTTCGTCGTCTCCGTTTGTCAGCTCCACCTCTATCAGCGCGTCGTCCTTTTCAAGCCCCATCCCTATGATCCCGCCTTTTCGCGGATTGGAATAAGCAGTAAGCGCGGTCTTCTTTATAGTGCCGTTCTTCGTGCACATGACCAGGAAGCTTCCTTCCTTAAATTCGCGCACAGGAATAAAGGCGCTTATCTTCTCGCCGCCGGCAAGCGACAGCATGTTTATTATCGCCTTGCCTTTCGACGCCCTTCCGCCTTCTGGTATCTCATGAACTTTTAACCAGTGGATCATGCCCTTGTCTGTGAAGAAGATCATGTAATCATGCGTAGAGGCGATGAAGAGATGCTCTACAAAATCCTCCTCATTTACCTCGGCCCCCGTTACGCCTTTACCTCCGCGGCGCTGCTTCCTGTAGCTCGATACCGGCAGGCGCTTTATATAGCCCGAATGGCTTATCGTAACCACCACATCCTCTTCGGCTATCAGATCCTCTATCTCGAGCTCCTCGGCCTCGGGCGCGATCTCGGTCCGCCTGTCATCTCCGAACTTATCGACGAGCTCTTTCATCTCGCTCTTGATTATCTCGAGGACTTTCTTTTCGCTGGAGAGTATCGACCGATAATACTCTATCTTTTTTATGAGCTCGAGGTACTCCTTCTCGATCTTATCGCGCTCCAGATTAGTCAACCTCTGCAGCTGCATCTCGAGGATAGCCTGCGCTTGTTTCTCGGAAAGCTCGAACTTCTTTATGAGAGCTTCTTTCGCTGCCTGCGGATTTTCAGATTCTCTTATCGTCTTAATTATGCGGTCGAGATTCTTAAGCGCTATCTTTAATCCCTCAAGTATGTGTGCGCGATCAAGAGCTTTATCCAGTTCAAACTGAGTCCTTCGCACTATGACATCTTTTCTGTGCTTTATGAACTCTTCTATGACCTGCTTAAGATTAAGCACTCTCGGCCTGCCGTCGACAAGAGCCAGCATTATCACGCCAAATGTGACCTGCATCTGCGTGTGCTTGTATAATTGGTTCAATATGACATTCGCGTTTATCCCGCGACGCAGCTCTATCACTACGCGCATCCCGTCTCTGTCGGATTCATCGCGAAGATCCGAAATGCCCTCTATTTTCTTCTCCTGTATAAGGTCGGCTATCGACTCTATAAGCTTTGCCTTGTTGACCTGATAGGGTATCTCTTTTATTATAATGGCTTCTTTGCCGCTCTTCTGCTCTTCTATAAAAGCCTTCGCGTTAACTTTAAGTATCCCGCGGCCTGTTGTGTACGCGTTCTTTATCCCTTCATACCCTCGGATTATGCCGCCCGTCGGGAAATCCGGTCCTTTTACTTTTTTAAGCAGGTCCTTCGGCTCGCAGTCGGGAGAGTCTATAACGAACGAAACGGCTTCTGATATTTCCCTTAGATTATGCGGTGGTATGTTTGTCGCCATGCCGACGGCTATACCGCTGGAGCCGTTCACCAAAAGATTTGGCAGGCACGCCGGCAGAAGCGACGGCTCTTTGAGCGACCCGTCGAAGTTAGGCACGAAGTCCACCGTATTCTTATCCAGGTCCTCAAGCATCCAATCGGTTATGTGCGCAAGTCTGGCCTCGGTGTATCTCATTGCGGCCGGTGAATCTCCGTCGACAGAGTTATGAACAAACACCCCCGCCGCCAGCGCAAAATTATGCGTGGTATCAACGGTCAGATCATAGACATCTTCTTTCCTATCCAGGAATTCCACCCCGGCGACTTTGTGGTTAATGGCGGCCTTGGCTGTCCGTTTTTCCAACAGAGCCGTTATATTTAAAACATCTCCGCCGAAATATTTATTCAGCGCCTTTTCATACTTTACAATGCCCTCTCCATGCCGGTTGCCAGATACTAGCCTGATATTTTCGTAGTTTGGTTCTGTAATTTCACCATATTGTTCCAGCGTCTTTTCGCAAACTTTAAGGAATCTATTTAAATGCGCATTTCTTCCATTTTCACGAAGAATTGGCATAAATTTTTGCCTGAAAGCTGGATCTTCTGCCCATTTTTTTTGATAACTCCCGATCATAAACTCTTTGTAATCGGCATTGAGCCATTGCAGTCTGGCTTTCTCCTCCATCTTTTTTCTATACTCGGGATTTAGCCACATCTTTTTAATCGCGCCGGATATATTTTTCCTATGAGCAGGATCCGACCATAGCTTGAAGGACATTTTTTTCGTAACTTCGGCCATCTGTTTAGCGTAGTCTTTATCCTGCCATCTTTCCTTAAGCTCCGCGGATTTAAGCGCGCTTATAGCTTTTCTAAAATCTTCCTTCTGCCATAATTTTTTGAGCCTCAGGCTGGACATCGCAGCCATTGCCTTTTTAAACCCTTCTTTTTCCCAGAGTCTTTTCGCTGCCTCTACTTTTCCCGCTCTGTAGTCAGCATTTCTCCACATCCTTTTATTTCGAACAGCCATGCGCGCAGAGTACGCTTCCTTAGTATCTTCGCCGCCCCAGAACTTTTTCCTGCCCTCGGCAAGTTTCAGACGATATGAGGGGTCGCCCTTATGGCGTGCCGAAGTCATTTTATAGTGCGTCTTCCAGTGTTCGCCCCACTGCATTCTTGTTATATTATCCGGATCGTTATTAAGCTTGTTAAAATCCGCATGGTGCCTGATTTTCCCGGTATTTTTTTGATAGACGCTGTTTTTTATGTTCCATTCGTCGGCCAGCCTATGCGCCCATTCCCACTTCTCGAAAAACGGCTGACAAATCATCTCATACCCCACAGCATTAGGGTCATCGTTTTTGCGGGACAGCCTGGTATAGAGGGGCATAAGCGAATCACCGGCTTTTAAATACTGCGCTTCCTGGTATTCACCGCTACGCAGCATAAATTTGTGATTCAGGGTGCACCTTATCTCTTCGCCGTTATCAAGCGCCACTTTCACTATCCGAGCATTCTTTATTGTCCGCCTCGGATTCCTTATAAGCGATATTTCAATTTTTTTAGTATCAGAGTTGAAGGTAAACGTGTAATTCTTCTTTCCTTTCTTATGCTCCTTCACTAAATCTACGAACGCCAGAGATCTCCCGTCGGTCAACTTAACTTTTGTATCCCCGGTAAAACAGCCGAAGTTGCCCTGCCCGTCTATGAGCGGATATCTTAAACTGAAATCCTGCGCCATCCTGACGAGAGTATCATAGACCGCCACGTCTCCGTGCGGATGATATTTTCCTAAGGTTTCTCCGACGATCCTGGCGGATTTTTTATACGGTTTGTTGTGCTCTAAGCCCAGATCCCTCATCGCATATAGGATCCTTCTGTGGGCGGGCTTCAGGCCGTCGCGCACATCGGGCAAAGCTCTGCCGACGATTACGCTCATGGCGTAATTGATATAAGAATCTTTCATCTCTTCTTCTAAATAGACCGGGATTACTTTTTCGTTACGTGTGTACATGGTTCTCCTGTTATATATCCAGCACTTTCACTTCATGAGCGTGCTGCTCTATAAATTCGCGCCTGGGCTCGACCGCCTCGCCCATAAGAACCGTAAATATGGCGTCCGTCTCTACGGCATCCTCGATCGTCACCTTAAGCATAGTGCGCTTTTCGGGATCCATCGTAGTCTCCCAGAGCTGCTCGGGATTCATCTCTCCTAAACCTTTATATCTTTGTATCGCCATGCCTTCCTTGCCTATGTTCATTACAAACTTAAGTATCTCCCTGAGACTGTCAAAACCTTTTTGTTCCTTTTCCTGTTTTATATGATATTTGGCTTTCTTGGTTTCTTTTTTGGTTTCCTTCTTAAGGCCCATCTCATCGTCCATATCATAGTCCTCTACATCGACGCCGAGTTTTTCTATACGCTCCACGATCTTGTCTATCTCGCGGGCTTCATAAAACTCTACATAGTCGAGCGGCTTAGCCTCTTTTTCTTCCTTAGCATCACCGGTCTTTTCTTTACCATTTTTTTCTGCCTTGCTCTTTTTCTTCTGGCTGTCTTCTTCGGATTTCGTATACTCCGCTAGCTCATCATCATTATGAAGAAAGTGGTCTTCCCCCTCCACTTTTACCATATAAAGTGGCACTTTTTTGGTCTTTTTATGTCTAAAACTGATATATTTTGTAAAACTTACTCCCCTTCGCTCAACAGCGTTAGTCAGGCTTTGGAGCTCCACAAGTGCATCTAATATAGCTTTAAGTTGTTTATCGGTGAACTGATTCTTATCCGCTGTCCTGACGAGCGTCATCCCTTCGCTCCCAAGCTCAAGGAGTAGATTATTATAATCATCCTCTGTCTGTATATATTCTTCGCGCTTACCCCTCTTTATCTTATAAAGCGGCGGCTGGGCAATGAAGATATGCCCTTTCTCCACCAATGCTGTCATGTGGCGATATAAGAATGTCAATATAAGCGTTCTTATATGAGAGCCATCGACATCGGCATCGCACATGAGTATTATTTTGCCGTATCTGAGTTTCTCCATGTTGAACTCTTCACCTATACCAACTCCTATCGCCGTTATGATCGTCCTTATCTCTTCGTTCGAAAGCGCTTTATCGAGACGCGCCTTTTCTACATTCAAAATCTTCCCCTTTAGCGGCAATATCGCCTGGAACCTTCTATCGCGGCCTTGTTTTGCGCTATTATGAACGAATATCCCGGCCGCCAGCGCGAAGTTATGCGTATTAGGAACCTCTATATCATAAACATCGGCTCTTTCAGTCAGCCATTCCACGCGCTTGACCTTGTGATTATAATGCTTAACCGCTTCTTCCATCTTTCCAGCGTCATTCCCAAAAAATCTTTTTTGTAATGTGCCGAGCTTCAGCACATTCTTGTTGTTGGGCGCTAATGATTTTCTCGCCTCTTCATATGCGTCGAGCTCGTTACCCGCATCAACAACTTTTTTTGCCAGCGCCATGCTGTAATTAAAATATGTCTTATTATAAGCCTCTGTTCTTTTCTTTCTAAAGCCAGCTGTCCATTGTTCTTTTGTCTTTTCCCTGCGCCACAAATGAAGAGTGGCGTCATCCCATTGCTTTACCGACATATCAGAATGTTTTTTTCTGTGGTCAGGGTGCTCGTTAAAATACTTTGCAGTCTTTAAAGACTGTTTACTTCTATTGGCGGGGCTCGCCCAATATTTTTTCTGGGCCTTGTTAATAGTGTCAAGGATGCGATCCCTAAAAACCTTGTCCCGTTTGAAAAACTCAAGATATTTTTCCAGCATGAATTTCTTATACACAGGGTCTGCCCATTGTTTCTTAGCTCTTTTGCTGAGGGCTGCCGACTGTTTCTTCATCGTTTCAGAAATTTTCTTGCGATACTCGGGCGTCCTTTTTGTTTTATTGCACTTTTCGATGACTTCTTTTGTGTGTAGCACCTTCTTAACGTGTTTTCTGTGAAGCTCAAAGTGTTCATCTCTATACATCCTGACAATATTGTCGGGGCGGTTATTCAACTTATTAAAGTCCATATGGTGCCTATTCCCGCCATCAGCTGCCTTGTAAACCCCTCGCTCGAGATTATATGCATCCGCCAAACTATGCGAAAACACCCATTCATTCTTTTTCGTGTCAAAAATCATCGGGTAACCTTCTATGGCCACACCTTTTTCTTTAACAGATTTTTTCATCCTAAATGGCATAAGACTCTCGCCGGGCTGCAGATCTTTTGCCTGAATGTAAAAACCATCCCTCGCCATAAATAGGTGATCGGGCGTACACGTTATTTCCGTGTCGTCATCCAGCACAACATTGACGACAGCCACATCTTTTTGCGTGCACCTGGGGTTAGCTATCTCTTCCATTCCTATGCTGCCACCATCTTTTACTGTATAACAGTAATTTTTTTTGCCAATTTCCCACTCGCGAACCAGCTCTTCAAAAGAAATATTTCTTCCGTCGGCCAAAGCAACTTTTGTATCTCCTAAAAAACAGCCCCCGGCGCTGTCGCCTTCCACCAAATACAATTCGCATAGCGTCGGGTCGGACTCCTGGCAGTCGGCGAGTTTCCCCGGCAGAGACGCCCCTTCGAGCGCGCCTTTTCTCCTGGTGAGCTCACGGGCTTTTCTGGCCGCCTCGCGCGCCCGCAAAGCCAGCACCGCTTTTTCTATTATCTTATTCGCTATGGGCGGGTTCTCTTCGAGAAAACCGCCGAGCGCTTCGTTCACGATCGACTCGACCACACCCTCGACTTCAGAGTTGCCGAGCTTTGTCTTCGTCTGCCCCTCAAATTGCGGGTTTGGCACCTTAATGCTTAGCACTGCTACTAAGCCTTCCCTCACATCGTCCCCGGAGATCCCGCCGTCGGCGTCTTTTAAGAGATTTTTCGACTTGCAGTACTGGTTTATCGTCCTGGTCAGGGCGGATTTGAAACCTGTAAGATGCGTACCGCCTTCTATGGTATTAATATTATTAGCGAAAGTGAATATCGTCTCGCCGTAGCTGTCATTATACTGCATAGCGAATTCCGCTATAATACTATCCTTCTCTTTTGAGAAAGATATCACCTTTTTATGAAGAACATTCTTATTCTTATTTAAGAACTCCACGAATGACACTACACCACCGGAAAACTTAAACTCAACTTCCTTATCTTTAACGCGTTCGTCCTTAAGGGTTATCTTCACATCCTTATTAAGGAAGGCTAACTCTCTTAAGCGATTCGCGAGCGTATCAAAACTATATACTATCTTGTCGCCGAATATCTCTTTATCGGCTTTGAATGTGACGCGTGTCCCTGTCTTCTTCGCCTGGCCTATGACTTTAAGCTTCGACGCCGTTCTCCCTGCTTCATATTTCTGGTGGTGAATCTTACCGTCGCGCTTTATCTCAACCTCAAGCCATTCGGATAGCGCGTTTACGACCGAAACGCCCACGCCATGAAGCCCGCCGGCTACTTTATAAACCCGGTGATCAAATTTTCCGCCGGCGTGGAGCTTTGTCAATACAACTTCAACTGCCGGCTTACCCTCTGTCTTGTGAATATCGACCGGTATCCCGCGGCCGTCGTCCACGACCGATATCGAATTATCCGGATGTATCACCACGTCGATGGTCGACGCGTAGCCGCCCATGCATTCATCTATGGAATTATCCACCACTTCGTAAACGAGATGGTGCATGCCGCGGGCCGTTGTATCTCCTATATACATAGCCGGGCGCTTCCTTACGGCATCTACACCCTCAAGAACCGTTATGGTGGTAGCGTCGTACTTTTTTACGGCCGCCGCCTTGGCCTGATCTTTTTCGCCCTGGCTTTCTTCTCTTGCTTCGTTCTTTTCTTTTTTACCCATTTTTCCTTTTACCTCTTATTTTAATCGGAGGGGCAGGTTAAAACCTGCCCTACTATAAAGCTTATTCTAACCGCTACCTCTTTACTCGTTATTTTTTATATCCCCGATCCTGTACCGTATATTCTTTAACGGCTTCTTCCCGAATTTCCCTTCCATCTTCTTTAATATATCCCGCTTCTTAAGCGTCAGTTCATATAACCAGCTCGACCCATCAACATTCACCACAAGCTCCGAGCGTTTTATGGCGACTGGTCTGGAATGCCTGGCCCCGGCCACGCCGGCGGCGTCTTCCCATATAACCAGCATCGCTTCTATGCCCGGCCGCGACGGTGACGCGAGATTCTTCATCGCGTCTTTTAAAAGGTCGCCTATCGCGGTGTTTTTCTTTGCGGCCATTTTAGTCTATCTGCCGCGGCATCACCACATACACATATTCGGAGCCAAGCCTGACCACGCCGGGTTTATCCGGATCCGTCAGCTCAAAATCTAAGGTTTCCTGCTCCGCGCTTTTTAAAAGATCTATTATATAACCGGGATTGAACCCGATCGATATCTCTTTACCTTTATATTCACAATCTATCTCTTCGCGGGCTTCCCCCAGGGACGGGCTTGATTTTGAAACCACAAGCTTATCTTTACCCAACTCCAACCTAAGGACCATGGATTCCGGTGTGGTGAATAAAGCCACCCTCTTCAGCGCGGCTAAAAACGCCCCCTTATTCACAACTACCTTATTTTTTGCTTCTTCCGGGATTACTTTTTCATAATTTGGAAACTCGCCCTCTATAAGCCGCGACACCAGCTTTGTTTCACCGGTATCAAAAAGCACCTGGTTTTCACTCAGGCTTATTTTAACCTCCCCATCGTCTTTTAATATCCCCTCTATTTCATTGATCGCTTTTGCAGGAACGATGAATTTTCTCTCCATGGTTTTAGGCAGCTGCATCTTCTCCTCTATCATAGCTAAACACCTTCCATCTGTTGCCACGAGCCTTATATAGGAGGGTTTTATGGTGAAGAGTATGCCGTTTAAAACATATCTAACCGTGTCATTTGACACGGCAAACTTCGTCATTTTGATCATTTTCTTTAATTTTTTTTGCCCTAGCGTTAAGGATTCCTTATTTTTGAATTCCGGCGGCTGTGGAAATTCCTCCTTAGGAAGGCCCATCATTTTAAACACCGACCGGCCGCATTCTATACTAACAAGATTATTCTTTTTAACAGAAATAGAGATCGGCTCTTGCGCCGGCAGCTCCCTTATCACATCTGAGAATTTTTTAGCCGGCACTGTTATTGCCCCTGGCGTTTGGGCTTTTATCGTTGTATTTGATATTATCCCAATCTCAAAATCAGTGGCTGTTAGTGTGGTGCCTGCTTCATTTGACTCTATAAGCATGTTTGATAGTATGGGTAAACTTGATTTAGCGCTTATGGCTGCTTGAACTATTTGTATAGCTTTTAATAATTCTTCTTTAGACGCACTGAATTTCATACTAGTTCCTTTCAACTAAAATATATAATATAAAAAAGAAGTAATAGTGGTAGTGGTTGTAGATAAGTGGATAAGTCTATAACCCCATACCCGAAAAGGAATTATACCCTAACAAAAGCGCGCGCGAAACAAAAAAGTTATCAACACAACCCACAGGATACCACCAAAACCATTACTCTTTTATGCTCTTAGCCAACTTATCAACAAGGCTCCTGAAGTCGCCCTTTGATTTTATATCACCCTCCACCTTATCGCAAGCGTGCATTACCGTGGTGTGGTCTCTGCCGCCAAAAGCTTCTCCTATTTCAGGAAGAGAAAAGTCGGTAAGTTTGCGCGCAAGATACATCGCTATCTGCCTTGGGTAAGCGATGGCTTTCGATCGTTTTTTTGCCTTCATATCGGATAATCTTATGTCGAAATATTCACTTACCTTTTTCTGTATCACGTCGATAGTCACTTTTTTCTCACCCTCAGATATCATATCTTTAAGGACTTCTTTTACAAGGTCGACGGTTAAATCTTTATCTATAAGCTTCGCGTAGGCCACCACCCGTATCAACGCCCCTTCAAGCTCGCGTATGTTAGTCTTTATTTTGTCCGCGAGAAAATATAACACGTCATCTTTAAGAACTATCGTTTCCCGCTCGGATTTCTTTTTCAATATAGCCGATCTCGTCTCGAAATCCGGCGGCTGTATATCAGTTACCAGCCCCCAACTGAAACGGGAGACGAGACGGTCTTCAAGCGCTTTTATCTCTTTAGGCGGGCGGTCGCTTGAAACCACTATTTGTTTATGGGCGTCGTAGAGCGAGTTAAATGTGTGGAAAAATTCCTCCTGGGTCGATTCTTTGCCCGCGATGAAGTGTATGTCATCTATCATCAGGATGTCGACCGAGCGGTATTTTTTCTTAAACTCAACCATTGAGCGATTCTGTATGGCGCTTATCAGCTGATTTGTAAAGGCCTCGCTCGACATGTAAAGTATTTTGGATCTCGGGAATTTAGCGAGGGATCTTTGGCCTATGGCGTGCATTAAATGCGTTTTCCCGAGGCCAACACCGCCGTAAATAAAAAGAGGATTATATGTTTTTGCCGGGGAATCCGCGACCGCTAGCGCAGCCGCATGAGCGAACCTGTTAGACGGCCCCACCACGAAACTCTCGAATGTGTATTTTGCCTGAAGCCCTATCTCTTTAGCGTGTTCCTGGGTGCTGCGCGGCGTAAACAGGCCAAAGAGTTTATCCTTCTTTGCGGCTGGGGTGGTATCGGTGTCGAGCGGCTCATCCCCGGGCCCGGAGGCCTCTATCTCTATCTTAAGGCCCGCCCCGCAGGAATCCCCGATAGAAGAATAGATGAGAGGCATGTGTTTATCGAGGAGCCACGTCTTGGCAAAATTGTTAGGGACCTCCAGCTTTATAACCCCATCTTTTAAAGATACGGCCCGTATATGTTTAAACCATATATTAAATGACTGGTCGTTCCCAAGCTCGGATTTTATCGTCTCCAGAGCTTTTTCCCAGATATTCTGCAAATTTTCAGACAATTTAAGGCGCCCCTTTAGTTATCCACAGCCTTTGAAGCACGATTTTAACACAAAACACAGAAGTTATGCACAAGTTGTTCACAATTTCGTTATGAGGCGAACATCATTGAGTTCTCGTATATAGTAAAGGGAATTCCGTTGTAGCGGACATTTAAATGTCCCCTACAACAAGTGTGAGCCCGTACGATTTTGACCAGGTCATTATATTAGAAGACCGGAAATAATGCAAGGAAAAAATTTTGGGCTTAACCGAAATCCAACCGCCCCGGTTGGTCGACGCAGGTTTTTCTATACAACCAACCGGGGCGGTTGGATTTTAATGCGAATGAAACTTGTTGACTCGCCGTGCGCATATGATATAATCTACAAACTAACAAAACTGCGCGGTAGAAGCGCGAACGGACCTAAAAGGAGAAGCGAAATGAAATATAATCTTAAGACGAAATCAAACCGGAAAAGAAAAAGGACCCACGGGTTCAGAAAAAGGATGCGCGACCGCTGGGGCAGGGCCGTTTTAAAGAGAAGGAGACAGAAGGGCCGCCACAAACTTACGGTATGATCTCCGACGGCAAAACCGGCCCCGGGCTAGTTCCCGGCAGAGGGAAATTCGGTAAACACGAGCGTATTATAAAGACGAAGGATTTTAGGACCGTTTACGAGAAGGGGCGCAAATATATTTCCGGCGGCGCCGCCATCGTGGTTCTCGGGAATAGTTTGGGGCATAATCGCCTCGGGTTTTCGATAAGCAAAAGAAATTTTAAACACGCGGTGACCCGCAACAGGATCCGCAGGCTGTTCAGGGAAGTTTACCGGAAATATAAATTAGATCTTCGCCCCGGATTCGACATGGTCCTTATAATCAAAAGGGGTTTTGATAAACGTTCACCGCTTAAAGAGGCGGAGAAGATATTTTTCGAGTTGGTCAAAAGACAGGGGCTAGTAAATGATAAAGAAGGCGCTCGTAGCGGTGATTAAGTTTTATCGTAACTATATGTCGCAGTTTAAGATACAGTGCTGCAGGTTCCATCCTTCATGCTCGGAATACGCGTGCCAGGCAGTAGAGAAACACGGCGCCGCCAAGGGTTTGGTTAAAAGCCTGTGGCGCGTCTTGAGATGCAGCCCGCTTTCGCGCGGCGGATACGATCCGGTATAATATGGAAAAACGACTGATATTTGCGATAGCTTTATCGATACTTATTATTGTATCCTTCCAATATCTGGCTCCGAAACCGCCCGCGCCGCAAGTCATGCCGGATAGCTCCGCGGCACCGGTATCTTCACCTTCAGTTATAGTAGCAAAAGATGAAACCCTCCTCTCCCCCGCGCCGCTCTTGCCTTCTCCCGACGAGAAAGAGGTTGTCGTAGAGACCGGCAAGGCATCCGTTACGTTTTCCAACATTGGTGGTTCGATAAAAAGTATTCTATTGAAAGATTCGGATCTGCTTAAGGGCGGGCCGTTCGTTCTGGCGGATATTCAGGATCCAAGAGAGCGGATATTTGCCATGACCTCTCCGGGAGTAATGGGCGGGCTTGATAGCGCGATATATGAAATGAAAAAGATCGGTGATGAGGTGCTATATACAACCCAGTCAAATGGGGTTGAAATAATAAAAAGGTACAGATTACATAACTCAAACTACACCATAGGGTTACAGATTTTTATTAAGAATTTATCCTCCTCCCCTCGCGAGCTTAATTATAGGCTTGTTTATGGATCCGGGCTTAAAGAAAAGAATGCGCAGGACGCCCGGCTTTTAGCGGTGTCCGGGAAAATAAATGAAAAAATGATAAAGTTCAAAAGACCTAAACCAGGCGAAAGAATAATTAATCCGGGATCTGTTAGTTGGTCTGAGGTTAAATCAAAGTATTTTTCTATCATATTGAAACCGCTATCCGGCACAGCAGGCCAATTTTACAGCGAAAATAAAGCCGGGCAATTCGTTTCCGGGATAGAATCGGAAGCGATCACGCTGCAGCCAGGCGTTACCATCGAGAACAGATTTATATTATTTGCCGGGCCAAGCCACATACCAGTATTGAAGGCCGCAGGTTATGGGCTTGAAGAGACAGTCGATTATGGATTTTTCGGCGGAATTAGCAAAGTGATCCTATCTACATTGCGATTCTCTCATAAAATAGTCCGCAGCTGGGGCGTATCTATCATTTTAGTATCAATTTTACTCAATATTCTGCTATTTCCCCTCACAATGAAGAGCTTTAAATCTATGCAGAAGATGCAGGAACTCCATCCGCAGATGGAGAAGCTTAAAGTTCTGCATAAAGGAAGCCCGGAAAAGCTCAACAAAGAGATGATGGAGCTGTATAAAAAATATAATATTAATCCTTTGAGCGGCTGTCTCCCCATGCTACTTCAGATGCCGATATTTGTTGCTTTATATCAAGCGCTCATGAAATCACATGAACTTAGGAACGCAAGCTTCCTATGGATAAAAGATCTGTCTTCTCCGGATGCTGTCAGGTTGCCATTTACTATGCCTTTGATAGGAAACAGCATAAACATATTACCATTGATAATGGTAGCCGGAATGGTGCTCCAGCAGAAGATATCGACTAAATCTATGGGCGGTGCGGTTACCGACGAGCAGAAGCAGCAGCAGAAGATGATGCTCATCATAATGCCGATAATGTTTGGGTTTATATTCTACAATATGCCGTCCGGGCTGGTGCTTTACTGGGTGGTAAATACCGCTCTTACGATAGTCGAACAAGGCGCTGTTCTTAAAAAAGCGTAGTTCGGGGCTTGACAAATAGCGGTTTTTAAGGTATATTTCATTCAATCATAGTAAGAGATTTAGTGAAATGTTCCCCGTGGAAAAAATCAGATAATGGCCAAAGTAATAGCGATCTGTAATCAAAAAGGCGGGGTCGGGAAGACGACGACCTCGATCAATCTCTCCACATATCTTGCCATATCCGGCAAAAAGATACTCCTCATAGATATCGATCCCCAGGGAAATGCCACAAGCGGTCTCGGCATCAACAAGCATAATATAAAGCAAAGCGTTTACGATCTTGTCATAGATGAAATAGATCCACGGCCGGTTATCATAGGCACTATTGTGGAGAATTTATCTCTCATACCATCAACCCTAAGCCTTACCGGGGCGGAAGTCGAGCTGGTGGGTATAATGGGGCGTGAATATAGGCTAAAAAAGGCCCTGAGCGCTGTCCTGAACGAATTTGACTTCATCTTCATAGATTGCCCGCCATCGCTTGGGCTTTTGACTGTGAATGCGCTTGCCGCCGCAGATTCCGTACTCATACCGGTGCAGTGTGAATTTTACGCGCTGGAAGGTTTGGGTCAACTCGTCAACACTATAAACCTCGTAAAAGAAAATATCAATGCTTCATTGGTAATCGAAGGCGTTCTTCTTACGATGGCAGATTTCCGGACAAATTTAACGAACGAAGTAATAAAGGAAGTGAGAGAATTTTTTAAAGGCAGGGTATATGATACGATAATTCCGAGGAATATAAAACTCACGGAAGCTCCGGGGTTCGGAAAGCCAGTGGCTCTTTATGATAAATCCTCATTAGGGGCGCAGAAATATCAAGAATTTACAAATGAATTGTTAGGGGTAAAGAAAGATGAAAGTCCTAACATATTGAACGACAACAACTTAAGCGAAACTACCCAATCGGAGGTTAAGTCATGACAAACAAAGCTTTAGGTAAAGGTTTGAGCGCGTTAATTCCAATGAAAGAACCCGAAAGCTTTTCTCCACAGACAGGTGTTTTAGAAATTCCCATATCAAGTATCCGCGCGAATAAATATCAGCCTCGCACCGAGTTCAACCAGGCGAAGTTAAATGATCTTGTCAGTTCCATAAAAGAAAAGGGAGTGGTCCAGCCGGTGCTCGTCAGAAAAACCGAGAGCGGGTATGAGCTTATAGCCGGAGAGAGGCGTCTGCGCGCGGCTAAGACATTAGGTATGGAAAAGATACCGGCTATACTTAAGAAAGTCTCCGACGTAGATATGCTGGAGATATCTTTAATTGAAAATATCCAGCGGGAAGAATTAAATCCGATGGAAGAGGCGTTTGCGTACCAGCGCCTCATGACGGAGTTCGGCTTTACGCAGGAGGCCGTCTCTAAAGTCATAGGAAAAGACCGCTCGACGATAGCGAACACATTAAGGCTTCTTTTTCTGCCGAATAAAGTGCAGGATCATCTGGCCAAAGGCGACATTACGACCGGACACGCCAAAGCCCTGTTGTCACTTCCGACGGAAGGCTCTCAAATAAGCGTATGCGGCATCATAATCAAAAAAGGGCTCTCAGTCAGAGAGGCCGAGGCGCTCGCGGCCAGACGGATGCTTACGCAAAGGCCGTCATCCCTAAAGATCAAAGACGGAAATATTTCCGATATTGAGAACAGGCTCCAGCAGATACTGGGGACCAGGGTCGTTATATCGCATGGCAAAAAACGCGGCACCATCCGCGTGGATTATTATTCCACAGACGATCTGAACAGGATCCTGGATATCATATCGTCAAAAAAAGCTTAAACAAGGCCATAATCCGGATATCTTGACAAATCCTGGGGGGGGTATACTTACCCTAATCAGGGCGTAAGTTTAAGTAACGTCGTAATAGTCTATCGTTATAAGAGCTTCGTCATTGCGAGGGACCGAAGGTCCCGAAGCAATCTCTTTAAAAGCGGGATTGCTTCGTCCTGCTTCGGGCTAAAGCCCTCGCAGTCCTCGCAATGACGAGAGGGGCATCTGAAACTGGATTATAATATAGGGTTTCTTGTATTGCTGAACTATTACAAAAAGGGGGTAACATGAGGGTATTAAGAGTATCGTGTATTGCCTTAGCAGGGTTATCCGCAATCATTCTATTTTTTGCACTCGAGTCTTTTGCCGCTGGCGAAACCACTAAAGACGATATAATTCTTTTAAATAAAGTTTCGGCTAAGCTTCAACAAACAGATCCCAGCCTTGCCAAAGAGTTTGATAATTATTTAAACAAAGTAAAAGGTGAAAGTGAAGTATTGCAATCCGCGGCTCCTGCTCAATCCCAGAAGCCCGCTCCCAGAATAGCCAAAGAGATTCCGCCCACTATCACCTCCACCGAAACCAAAGACTTCTGGTTCCTCGAAGCCCCCGAAGAATGGCCCGCCCAGGTAATGCCCGGCGTGATAGCC
>Ga0268280_1000686_pt1 | contig 26350 bp, 20 predicted proteins | sample saktaG_9_FD_190139 | JGI IMG/M metagenome (GOLD analysis project Ga0268280, IMG submission 190139) | Saline water microbial communities from Sakinaw Lake, British Columbia, Canada - sak_2011_5_24_40m | ecosystem: Environmental > Aquatic > Non-marine Saline and Alkaline > Saline ... | reverse complement strand
CAAGAATATCTCGGTCATAGGTGATGGAGGCTGGGGCACAACCCTGGCCATATTGCTTTCCGGTAAAGGACACAATGTCACGCTCTGGGGAGCATTCCCGGAATATGTGGAAACGGTTAAGGCTAAAAGAGTTAACACAAAATTTCTACCCGGGATAAAGATACCCCACGAAGTAAATATTACTTCATCCCTTAATGAAGCGATTGAGGGCAATGATGTGGTCGTACTGGCAGTCCCTTCTCAGTACATGAGGAGCGTGTTGACAAGGCTCACGCCGTATAAATTGTCCGGTAAGGTATTTGTGAGCGTCACCAAGGGCATCGAGAATAAGACGTTAAAGCGAATGTCGGAGATAGCGTATGAGCTTCTTGGAAAGATAGAGATATGCGTCCTTTCCGGGCCATCGATAGCGCATGAAGTGGCGCAGGGTAGCCCTGCAACGCTGGTGGTATCTTCCGGCAATTTAGCTCTTGCAAAAGATGTTCAGGATCTATTTATAACGGACCGTTTCAGGATATATACTAATGACGATATGGTCGGGGTGGAGCTGGGAGGTTCGCTGAAAAATATCATAGCCATTGCAGCGGGCATCTGTGACTCTCTGGGTTTCGGCACGAACGCAAAAGCAGCCCTTCTCACACGCGGCCTGATAGAGATGGCGCGCCTCGGAGTCGCCATGGGGGCAAAGAAGGATACTTTTTACGGGTTGAGCGGACTCGGTGACTTGACGACGACCTGTATAAGCAAATACAGCAGGAACCATCATTTCGGGGAAGAGATCGGCAAAGGAAAGTCGTTGAAAGAGGTTTTGAAAGAGACCGAGATGGTGGTGGAGGGTGTGGCTACTACAGAATCTGCGTATGAGTTGGCTAAAAAATATAATGCACAGATGCCGATAATAAGCGAGATATATAAGGTGCTCTACGAGAATAAGGACCCCAAAAAAGGAGTTCACGACCTTATGACTCGCTCACCCAGAGAAGAAGGTTTTTATTAAAAGGTAGCGGCAAAGAATTTGCGCTTTCGGGACGTGGCTCAGCCCGGCTAGAGCACTTGCTTGGGGTGCAAGGGGTCGACGGTTCAAATCCGTCCGTCCCGACCAGTACAAATTTTTTGCCGATATCGTAAATTAAGGTACAGGATATGAAGAAGATAAATATAGGTCTGATAGGGTTTGGCAAGATCGGCAGTGGGGTGATAAAAGCGCTCCGGTCAAAGAAGTCTTTTTTAAAGGAGAAGAGCGGGGTTGATATAAATATCGTGCGGATATGCGATAAGGATATTAAGTCGAAGCGCCCTGTCACGGTCAACAAGTCTCTCCTGACCAAGTCCTTGGGGAAGGTCCTGTATGACCCAAAAATACATATTGTAGTTGAGCTTATGGGAGGCATACGTCCCGCGAAGGACGTGATAATGGAGGCCCTCCGAAGCGGAAAACACGTTGTGACCGCCAATAAAGCCCTTCTCGCCGACAGCGGAAATGAAATATTCAGTCTGGCTAACTCACTCTCTCTTAATGTCGCCTTTGAGGCAAGCGTCGGCGGCGGTATCCCCATAATAAAATCGCTTAAGGAAGGGTTCATCGCCAACAGGTTCGATCTTGTTTATGGCATAGTGAACGGTACCAGCAACTTCATATTGACCAAGATGGCGGAAGGGTCCGTGAGTTTCAGGGATGCGCTAAAGATCGCTCAGGAGAAGGGTTATGCCGAACAGGATCCGGATCTTGATATAAGCGGTATGGACTCTGGCCATAAATTGAGCATCCTGGCGTTTTTAGCGTTCGGCGTATCGGCCAAACCTTCCGACATTTATACCGAAGGTATCACAGAAATAGAATCCCACGATATAGAATACGCCAAAGAGTTGGGCTATTCAGTCAAGCTTCTTGCGATAGCCAAAAGATCAGGAGATTCTGTAGAGTTAAGGGTCCATCCCACGATGATCCCTAAGAGCCACTTGCTGGCAAATGTCGGGGGCGTCTATAACGCCGTATTCGTAAAGGGAGATCTGATAGGAGAGAATCTCTTTTACGGAGAGGGGGCGGGTGCTCTTGCGACTTCAAGCGCCGTGGTCAGCGATATTATTGGCATAGCCCAGCAGGTCTCTTGCTGCGGCAAGGTTACCGGGCCCATGGCTTTCAGAAAAGACGTTAAAGATATAAAAGATATAGCGAATATCAAGACCAGGTTCTATATGAGGTTCTCCGCTATAGATAAGCCGGGTGTTCTGGCGAAGATATCCGGGATATTAGGTAAACATAATATAAGCATAGCCAGCGTTACTCAAAAAGAGAAGAAGAGCTCCAGCATAGTGCCGATAGTGATGATGACTCATGAAGCTCTTGAGCTCGATATGGCAAAGGCTCTGAAAGAGATTGATAGCTTAAGCGCAATAAAGAAGAAGACCGTAAAAATAAGGATCGAGAGCTGATATGTGGAAGGGTCTTATAAAAGAGTACGGTAAGTATCTTCCGGTTTCATCGAAGACTCCCATAATAAGTTTAAATGAAGGCAATACGCCTTTAATATATGCTTGCCATATAAGCGAAATGATAGGCGTCGATGCAGAGGTCTATCTTAAATATGAGGGATTGAATCCAACCGGATCTTTTAAAGATCGGGGTATGACCATGGCCATATCCAAAGCTGTGGAGGAAGGCTCCAAAGCTGTGATGTGCGCATCTACAGGGAACACATCGGCCTCGGCCGCGGCTTATGCGGCAAGGGCGGGCATTAAGTGCATAGTTCTTATACCCGAAGGAGCTATCGCTTTAGGCAAGCTTTCACAAGCCCTCATCCACGGAGCAAAGGTCATAGCCATAAAAGGAAATTTTGATGAGGCCCTGGAACTGGTAAAAGATATAACCCTAAAATATCCTATTACTTTGGTGAATTCATTGAATCCTTACAGGATAGAAGGGCAGAAGACCGGCTCTTTTGAAATATGCGATTCTTTGAATGACGCGCCGGATTATCATGCTATACCGGTAGGCAACGCAGGCAATATCACCGCTTACTGGAAAGGCTATAAGGAGTATAAAGAAGCAAAGATATCTAAAAGACTGCCCAAGATGCTTGGGTTCCAGGCTGAAGGCTCGGCCCCTATAGTTTTAGGCCATCCCGTAAAGGACCCGAAGACAATAGCGACCGCTATAAAGATAGGTAATCCCGCAAGCTGGAAGCAGGCCGAAGCCGCCCGTGATGAATCCGGCGGGCTTATCGATAAAGTCACCGACGACGAGATATTATCCGCTTATAAAATACTTGCTTCCAAAGAGGGCGTCTTCGTAGAACCGGCAAGCGCCGCAAGCGTAGCGGGAATACTGAAATTGGCCGCGAAGGGATACTTTAAGGGTTCGAAGGCGCGTATCGTCTGCGTCCTGACCGGCCACGGGCTTAAGGATCCGGATAGAGCGATCGCAAGCGTCGAGAAGCCGGTGACTTTAGCGCCCAAAGTCGATCTGATATTGAAGGAGATAGGGCTATGAAGATAGCTATCTTAGTCGGCGACGGGATGAGCGATCATCCTATCCAGGAGCTCGGCAACAAGACGCCTCTTGAAGTAGCGAAGATCCCGAACATGAATGAGATCGCCAAGAATGGCATGATAGGGCTCGTCAAGACCGTGCCGCGGGGAATGAAGCCGGCCAGCGACATAGCGAATCTTTCAATATTGGGGTACGATCCCAAGACTTACTATACCGGCCGCGGGCCGCTTGAGGCCGCAAATATAGACGTCGAAGTAGCGGAGGGAGAGATAGCGTTCAGGTGTAATCTGATAACGGCAAATAACGATATTATGTCTGACTACAGCGCCGGCCATATAAGCGACAAAGAGTCTAAGACGCTTATGGAACACCTCGATAAAAGACTCGGGAACGAGCGGATAAAGTTTTACCATGGAAAGAGCTACAGGAATCTCGTGGTGATAAAGACGAGGTCGAGAGATGATCTTAACGGCCTCATGAAGACTTCCTGTACTCCGCCGCACGATATAACCGGCAAGAATATCTCAAAGCACCTCCCAAAAGGAAAGGGCTCGAGCCTTTTGTTAAAACTTATGCAGGATTCATGCGCCGTATTGGAAAAAGATGATATCAACAGGGTAAGGGTCGACTTAAAAGAGAACCCGGCAAATATGATATGGCTCTGGGGGCAGGGAACTAATCCTAATATGCCGAGCTTCAAAGGAATGTTTGGGTTGGACGGCGCGGTCATATCCGCAGTAGATCTGGTTAACGGCATAGGCAAGCTGGTAGGCCTTGAGCTTATACAGGTTCCGGGCGCAACCGGTTATTATGATACGAACTATAAGGGTAAGGGAGAGTACGCGGTAAACTCATTGAAGAAAAAGGATTTTATATTTGTGCACGTGGAGGCGCCGGACGAAGCTGGTCATAACGGGGATATGAGAGAAAAGATCAAGGCGATAGAGAATTTTGACAAATATGTGGTCGGGGCGGTATGGAAATTCCTTAAGGGGTCGGGAGATTACAGGATAATGGTCCTTTCCGACCATGCCACGCCGGTAGCTTTGCGCACTCACGTATCGGATCCAGCCCCTTTTGTAATGGCCGGAAAGGGCGTGAGGCATAATGGTTTTCCAGCGTATAGTGAAAGCAATGCAAAACTAGGCAATGTGATATTCAAGTCAGGCTCGGATCTGACCAACGATCTTATTAAAAACCAGAGGTTATAGTTCCATGTCAAAAGGGGTAATCGTACAGAAATACGGCGGCACAAGCGTGGCCGATATAGCGCGCATACAGAATGTCGCCAAAAGAGTAGTAGAGACTAAGCGCTCGGGGTACGATGTAGTGGTAATAGTCTCCGCGCTAGGCCACACAACCGATGAGCTGATAGATCTGGCGCTTAAGATCACCACGAATCCTCCCGACAGAGAGCTGGATATGTTGATATCGACCGGAGAGCAGGTCTCAAGCGCTCTTCTGGCCATGGCCATAGATAGGTTGGGAGTAGAGGCAATATCGTTCACCGGCGCCCAGGTGGGGATAATCACCGATAATTCTTTCACAAAAGCGCGCATCATCGACATAAACGCAAAGCGAATAAGTGAGGAGCTCGAAAAGGGCAAGGTCGTAATAGTGGCGGGTTTCCAGGGCGTAAATATAAAACAGGATATAACCACCCTGGGGCGCGGGGGATCAAATCTCACCGCAGTCGCTCTCGCCAAGGTGATAGACGCCGTGATGTGCGAGATGTATACCGACGTTGAGGGCGTCTTTACGGCCGATCCGCGCATAGTGAAGGATGCCCGCAAGATAAATAAGCTGAGCTATGAGGAGATGTTCGAGCTCGCGTCGTTAGGGGCGCAGATCCTGCAGCCGCGGTCGATCGAATTCGCGATGAAATTCGGCGTACCGATACACGTCAGATCTTCGTTCTCTAAGCATAGCGGCACGATAATATCTAAGGAGGTTAAGACCATGGAACATATAGTAGTTTCCGGAGTTGCTTTAAATAAAGACGAGGCCAAGGTCACTATCTGTGATGTTCCCGATAAGCCGGGTATCGCGGCCAAGATATTCAAACATCTGGCCAAAGAGAGCATAAATGTAGACATGATCATACAGAACGTTTCGCGGACCGGCTCTACGGACCTGTCATTCACTGTGCCTGCTGGAGATCTTAACAAGACGATAAAAGTATCCAATTCAATTGCCGGAAAAGTCGGAGCGGGCGATGTTACGGTCGATAAGGATATAGCTAAGGTATCTATAGTGGGTATCGGCATGCGCAGCCACTCGGGCGTAGCGGCAAATATGTTTGAGGCTCTCGCCGACAAAAAGATCAACATAGAGATGATATCGACGAGTGAGATCAAGATATCTTGCGTGGTCAAGAAGAGCCTCGGCGAAGCGGCTGTAAGGGCGATCCACGATAAGTTCAAGCTGGGGAAGGCTAAGAAATAGCGGGGACTCTTATGAAGATAGAACTATACGATACCACTTTACGTGATGGCGCGCAGTCGGAGGGAGTATCTTTCTCCGTGGCTGATAAGTTGAAGATATGCGCCAAACTCGATGAGCTGGGAGTCGATTTTATAGAAGGCGGATGGCCGGGAGCAAATCCGAAAGACGCCCAGTTCTTTAAAAAGGCGAAGAGCTTAAAATTGCGCAACTCGGAAGTAGTAGCTTTCGGAAGCACTTGCCACGCCAATACCAAGGCTAGCATGGACGCGGTGCTTAAAGGGCTTCTTTTGGCCGGCACGAAGCATATCACCATTTTCGGAAAGAGCTGGGATCTTCATGTTAAAGATGTCCTTAAAGTAGATCTTAATGAAAATCTTAGGATGATCTCCGATTCCGTGAGTTTCTTAAAGAGTAAGGGTAAAAGAGTATTTTATGACGCCGAGCACTTCTTCGACGGATATAAAAGCAACAAAGAGTATGCGCTAAAGACGCTTAAAGCTGCACAGGATGCCGGCGCCGAAAGGATAATCTTATGCGATACCAACGGCGGCACCGTGACCACCCAGGTCTTTGAGATCGTCGAAGAGGTAAGGTCGGTGATGACTACTCCTATAGGCATACATGCGCATAATGACTGCGAGATGGCGGTAGCCAATTCCATAGCGGCGGTCCAGGCCGGAGCTGTGCAGGTGCACGGCACCGTAAACGGATACGGAGAGCGATGCGGGAACGCCAACCTGATCTCGGTCATCGCGGCGCTTAAGCTGAAGCTTGGGATAGATTGCGTTTCGGATATAGCTTTAAAGGAGCTTGCGGAAACAGCGCACTTTGTGGCAGAGATATCGAATATGAAGCTGCAGGATAATCAGCCCTTCGTGGGCTCCAGCGCCTTCGCTCACAAAGCGGGCGTCCACGTGAATGCCATATTGAAGAATCCGAAGACTTATGAACATATAGATCCGACGAGCGTCGGGAACCGCAGGAGACTGCTCGTCTCCGAGCTATCAGGAAAGTCCACCATCATAAAGAAGGCCCAAGAGATGGATCTTGGTATCGGTAAGAATACCGAGAAATCTAAAAAGATATTGAAGACCCTGCAGCTCCTGGAGAGCAAGGGATACCATTTTGAGGCCGCGGAAGCGTCCCTGGAGCTATTGATAAAGCGCGTCATGAAGACTTTCAAGGATTTCTTTGAGCTCGAGGACTTCAGGGTTATCATAGAGAAGCGAAAAGGCGGCAAGATGTCGTCCGAAGCGACCATTAAAGTCAAGGTAGGTAAAGAGGTCGAACATACGGCGTCACTCGGGGACGGACCTGTCAATGCTCTCGACAGCGCTTTACGTAAAGCTCTCAAGAAGTTCTATCCTAAACTGGCCGAGATGCACCTGACGGACTATAAAGTGCGTGTTCTGGATGAGAAAGAGGGGACTGCGGCGCGCGTGAGAGTCCTCATTCAGTCACAGGATCAGACAGACTCCTGGTGGACCATCGGAGTGTCTGAGAACGTCGTTGAGGCGTCATGGGAAGCGCTGGTGGATTCCATCGAGTATAAGCTACTTAAGGACTCTAAAAAAAGCAGCGGGTAAATTGTGAAAGGCTATAATATGAGATGGGTTGCTATCGTATCAGTCATTCTATTGTGCGGATGTTCGGCGACGCAAGTGAGACAGGAGTTTTTCGGATATTCCATGAACGATGTCAAGAATTCCAGGAGTAAGCAGGTGCGGGACTTTGATATGAGTGCGGCCGATTGCATCGTTAAGATAAAAGATGTATTGCAGGATATGCAGGCTATCGCGCGGGAGGACGAGAGGAACCAGTATATAGTCGCCGATAATTTTGAGGGAGTATTCCGCTCTACGATAGACACCACCCAGGTGGGCATACTGGTGACCTCTATATCTGATAAAAAATGCAGGGTGGAAGTGGCATCCGAAAATATAGACCTGGCCGCATTCGTGGCCAATGAAATATCTATCAAGGACAGGCCAAAAAAAGGCATACTCTTCACAAAGAAGATCATATAAGGGGGTCGTATATGATAAAGAATATCACGCTCGGAGAAGAGATAACGATAACTACCAAGAATAAGGTCGGTATCTTGGCGGACGTTTCGAAGATGCTCAGCCTAAAAGGGATAAATATAGAGGCGGCGCTGGGCTATGAGGTTGGGCCCATAGCGAAGCTATTGGTCGTGACCAACGCCAACCTTGTAATAGTGAACGAGCTGAAGAAGATGAAGTATAAGTCCGTAAAGGAGACTGAAGTGCTTCTGGTGGATCTTGATAATAAACCCGGTGCTTTAAAAGTGGTCTCAACCGAGATGAAAGAGAATAAGATAGATATCAAATACGTCTACTTAACGCCTTGTACATGCGTGACCAAGGGCTCTTCGAGAATGGTCCTGCAGACCAGCGACAACGAAAAAGCTATGGCGGTATTAAGCAAGTATATCGGCGGATAAGAAAATTTATGCGTGAATTGGATAAGGCGTACGATCCCCACAGGTGCGAAGACGCTATATATAAGAACTGGGAAGATAAAGGTTATTTCCGCGGTAGATCAGACCAATCAAAAAAGCCATACTCAATAGTAATTCCACCTCCCAATATCACAGGTATTCTTCATATGGGGCATGCCTTGAACAATACCATACAGGACATTCTCATAAGATTTAACCGCATGAAGGGCTTTGAGGCCGAGTGGATGCCCGGCACGGATCATGCCGGTATAGCGACCCAGAACGTCGTTGAAAAGAAGCTCGCAAAAGAGGGTGTGAAACGACAGGACCTCGGCAGGGATAAATTCGTCGAGGAAGTTTGGAAATGGCGGCAGGATTACGGCTCTACTATAATAAGGCAGCTTAAAAAACTGGGTTGCTCCTGCGATTGGGACAGGACGCGCTTCACCATGGATGAAGGGCTGTCCGAAGCGGTCCTCGAAGTCTTCGTACGGCTTTATAAGAAAGGCCTTATATATAGAGGTAACTATATCATCAACTGGTGCCCGCGCTGCCAGACGGCCTTATCGGACGAAGAGAGCCAGCATAAGGATGTCGATGGTCTCCTATATCATATAAAATATCCCGTCAAGGACAGCAAGGAGTTCGTCGTAGTCGCCACCACCAGGCCCGAGACGATGCTGGGCGACGTCGCCATAGCCGTCAACCCCAAGGACAAGCGCTACAAAGAGCTCAAGAATAAGACGCTCCTTCTACCCATATTGAACAGAGAGCTCAGGATAATTTACGATCCGCTGGTCGATATGAAGTTTGGGACAGGGGCGCTTAAGGTAACTCCCGCCCATGATCCCGTAGATTTTTCGCTGGGACAAAAATATGGCCTGGAACAGATCAATGTGATGAACGAGGACGCCACTATTAACTCGATCGGAGGCGATTATGAAGGCATGGACCGCCTTGAAGCGAGAGAGGCCATAATAGCGGAGTTGAAAGAGCGGGGCCTATTTATAAAATCTGAAGCGCATCGCCATGCGGTCGGCCACTGTTACCGCTGTCATACTATGGTGGAACCGCGCCTTTCCCCGCAGTGGTTCGTAAAGATGAAGCCTCTTGCCCAGCCGGCCATAGCGGCGGTGAATGACGGCAGGATCAACTTCTATCCCGAGCGCTGGACCAAGGTCTACCTCGACTGGATGAATAATATACGCGACTGGTGCATATCGCGCCAGATCTGGTGGGGGCACCGGATACCGGTCTACTATTGCAAAGATTGCGCCGAAGTGATGGTCTCGAAGGTTGCTCCCGGCAAATGCTCAAAGTGCGGATCCGGAAAGATAGAGCAGGATCCCGATGTGCTGGATACATGGTTCTCGTCGTGGCTATGGCCTTTCTCAACCTTTGGATGGCCAAAAGAGACGCCCGATCTGAAATATTTCTATCCCACAAATTCGCTCGTAACGGCACAGGAGATAATATTCTTCTGGGTGGCGCGCATGATAATGGCGGGCATGGAATTTATGGGCGATATTCCGTTTAAAGATGTCTACATACACGGCACTGTGCGCGATATAACCGGCACCAAGATGTCCAAATCGCTGGGCAATGTCATAGACCCGCTCGATATGATAAAAAAGTACGGGACGGATGCTCTTCGCTTCAGCATAATATCTATAACGGCTCAAGGCCAGGACGTATTCCTCTCTGAAAATAAGTTTGAATTGGGAAGGAACTTTGCTAACAAGCTATGGAATGCGTCAAGATTTATACTTATGAACATGAAGGAAGAGGATATAGGTGTGGATCTGTGTGTATTCTTTAAGGAGTCGGAGCTGGATCTATCCGAAAGATGGATATTGTCGCGTCTCTACTCGACACTTGAGGACGTAGAAAAGTGTCTGGGCGAGTACAGATTCAACGAAGCGGCGAATATATTATACGAATTTATCTGGCACGAGTTCTGCGACTGGTACATAGAGATAGCTAAGTCTAGTATATCTGAAAAGAGGTCCCAGGTAGTATTATATAAGGTGCTGGAAAAGAGCTTGAGGATGCTGCATCCGTTCATGCCGTTCATAACCGAAGAGATATGGCAAAAACTTCCAAGGTCCAAAGACGCTATCGGCGACTCCATAATGATACAGCCCTGGCCTCATGCGCAAAAAGATATAATATCTAAAGATGCGGAAAGCGAGATGAAGTGCCTCATAGACGTCATAACGGCAATAAGGAATATAAGGTCCGTTTGGAATATTGAGCCTAAGCGCGAGATGTCGGCACTGATAAATATTCACGATAAGAAAGATGAAGCATTCCTGAATAAAAATACCGATATGATCAAGAGGCTCTCAAGGCTGTCGACCCTATCGGTGGGGAAAAGTTCCAAACCGAAGAACTCCGCCGTAAGCGTCGTAGGGGCTTTTGAGATCTATCTGCCGTTGGAAGGTATAATAGATTTTGATAAGGAGAAGGCCAGGTTGAAGAAGGAGGAGGATAGGATCGCGCTCGAGATAAAGTCTATCGGCGCAAGGCTGAAAGATAAGCATTTCACGAAAAAAGCTCCGGAGGATGTAATAGAAAAGCAAAAGGCCCGCAAAGCGGACCTCGAACTGCAGATAAAGAAGCTCAAAGACAACCTGAAGAACATAGGTTGAAAAAAAGGAGGATGTCATGAAGAAGTTTGTATCGTTGTTAACTGTGCTGGCGGTTCTTCTGTCAGTCGGCATATCTATGGCTGCCGAATCGCAAAAATTCTCCACCAGTTCAAAACAGACGATGGTAGACAGGAATAGTGACGGTAAGATCGACGGCGTAGATATTTATGATGAGAGCGGCAAGGTAGTGAAGAGGGGTTATGATACCGACGGTGATAAGAAGGTGGACAATTGGCAGACCTATGACGAGAATACCGGCATGCCCATAGTTGTTGCCAGCGACGCGAATTTCTTATTACAGTAGAAGAGGTTTTGTGGAGTTAGACAGGGACAGGGTATTACCTATAATCAAGGCTGCGCTGAAAGAGGATATCGGCAAGGGCGATATCACAACTACAGCGCTGGTCGATAAGTTCTTAAGCTCGCGCGCGACGATAATCGCAAAAGAGGATTGCGTCGTGTGCGGCCTTAAGATCGCCGAATGGGCCATGGCTCAAGTAGATTACAGCGTGCGATTCAAGCCCAATTGTAATGACGGTGATTTTGTGGGCAAGGATAAGGAACTGGCTTTTCTGGAAGGCCATATAAGTTCTATCTTGCGCGCAGAGCGCACAATGCTCAATTTTATAGAATTCTTAAGCGGCATATCCACTAAGACCAAAACATTTGTAGATAAAGTAAAGCCTCACGGTGTGAAGATAATGGATACGCGTAAGACCTATCCATTATTGCGCTATCTTGAAAAATACGCTGTGGCTGCGGGCGGCGGAGCAAATCACCGCATGGGTTTATATGATCAAGTGCTGATCAAGGACAACCATATAAGGATCCACCAGGTCACAACGCCGAAAGGTCGCAAGCTGAGCCTGAAGGAGCTTGTTGAGACGGCCAGGAAGAAGAATATAAGAGGCACGGTTATAGAGATCGAGGTGGCCAATACCGCAGAATTCCAGGATGCCCTGCAAGGGAAGCCCGATATTATAATGCTGGATAATATGACGCCAAAAGATGTAAAAGCCTGTGTTGAGATACGGCGGATGTCAAAGACCAAAGCCATGCTCGAAGTATCCGGTGGGATCAACATGGACAATATAGACCAGTATGCCGGAACCGGGGTCGACATGATATCTGTAGGCGCCCTTACCCATTCAGTCAAGTCGATAGACATTTCTCTGGAAATAGTATAAAAATGCCGTTTAAACTTGTAAGCAATTTTAAGCCTGAAGGCGATCAGCCGCGCGCCATCGATAAGCTCACCGGCGGTTTAAAGAGCGGCAGGCAATTTCAGACACTCCTCGGCGTAACCGGATCGGGCAAGACATTCACCATGGCAAATGTCATAGCCAGGGTGGACAGGCCCACGCTCGTGATATCCCATAATAAGACGCTCGCCGCACAGCTATACAGCGAATTTAAAGAGTTCTTCCCGGAGAACGCAGTAGAGTATTTCGTAAGCTATTACGATTATTACCAGCCCGAAGCGTATATTCCGCAGAGAGATATTTATATAGAAAAGGACGCGTCGATCAATGAGGATATAGACCGTTTAAGGCTTTCGGCGACAAGCTCGCTCATGTCCAGGCGCGACTGCCTTATAGTATCAAGCGTCTCATGCATATACGGCCTCGGCTCACCGGAAGAATATGGCGAGATGCTCGTCTTCCTGGAAGAGGCCCAGGAGATATCAAGGGACGAGATACTGAAGAAGCTAATATCAATACACTACACGCGCAATGACTATGATCTAAAGCGTTCGACATTCAGGGTCAGGGGCGATACTATAGAGATATTTCCGGCTTACACAAAGACGGCATATAGGGTAGAACAGCTGGGAGACAAGATAGAGCGGATATATGAGATCAACCCTTTAACAGGTGACACGATCACCAATATGCGCAAGATAGGCATATATCCCGCGAAGCACTTCGTTACCACGCCCGACAGGATAGAGAGAGCGATAGGATCTATCGAGGAAGAGCTGGTCTCCCGCCTCGCGGAACTGAAGCGGGATAATAAATTAGTAGAGGCCCAGCGTCTGGAATCCCGGACAAAATATGACCTGGAGATGATGCGCGAGGTCGGTTATTGTAACGGCATAGAAAATTATTCACGTCATGTATCGGGAAGGCAGCCGGGAACCAAACCGTGGTGTCTTCTGGACTATTTTCCCAAGGATTTTCTGCTCTTTATAGACGAGTCTCATGTGACGGTACCCCAGATAGGAGGAATGTATTACGGAGATAAGGCGCGCAAAGAGACTCTTATAGAATACGGTTTCAGGTTGCCTTCGGCTCTCGATAACAGACCCCTAAAATTTGAAGAGTTCGAGATCCTCACGGGCGATACCATATACGTTTCCGCCACTCCAAGTGAATACGAGCTCGAGAGATCTGCCGGAGAAGTTGTGGAACAGGTTATAAGGCCGACCGGGTTGATAGACCCGATCATCGAAGTAAGGCCGACGAAAGGTCAGATAGACGATCTTATTAAAGAGATACGCCTGAGAGCGGAGAAGAAAGAGCGGATATTGGTAACCACTCTTACCAAGAGATTATCAGAAGACCTGGCAAGGTACCTAAAAGATCTCGGTCTTAGGGTAAAGTATCTGCATTCCGAGATAGACGCCATAGAAAGAGTGGAGATATTAAGGGACCTGAGGCTGAATAAATTCGATTGCCTTATAGGAATAAACTTATTGAGAGAGGGGCTGGACCTGCCAGAAGTATCGCTGGTCGCCATCCTCGATGCCGATAAAGAAGGATTTCTGAGGAGCGAGACGAGCCTCATACAGGTAGCGGGACGCGCCGCACGACATATAAATGGCGAGGTCATCATGTATGCGGACAAGGTCACTAAGAGCATGAAGAAGACGATAGATGAAACTGACCGGCGCCGCGAGATCCAGATAGCTTTTAATAAGGAGCATAATATTACGCCGCGCTCAATAGAGAAGGCGGTTAAAGAGGGTATAGAATCCTATAAGAAGGCCCGTGAGGTTATAGCCGAAGTTGTTGAAGAGAATGAAGCGGAATATGATATAACATCATTGATAGGCGAGCTGCAGCATGATATGGAAGTTGCCGCCAGGAACCTGCAATTTGAACGCGCGGCTATCTTGCGCGACCAGATAAAAGAGTTAAAGGAGAGGTATGCTCGACGAAAAGATACTGAACGTACTGCGGCATAACAAAGATTCGTATGTTTCCGGCGAAGAGCTTTGTAAGCTGGCGGGCATCTCACGCGCCGCAATATGGAAGCATATAGAGAAGCTCCGCCTGGAGGGCTATGAGATAGAGGCTCTGCCGCATTTAGGGTATAAGCTCATAGCTATACCGGATTCCCTGATACCTTCGGAGATAAAGTGGAAATTAAAGACGAAGGTCTTTGGCAGGAGCGTCATATCTTACAGGAAGGTGGATTCAACCAATATCGTCGCTTATGAGCTTGCAGAGAAGGGTATGAAAGAGGGCACCGTTATCCTGGCCGATGAGCAGGTCAAAGGTAAGGGCAGGCATGGAAGGCATTGGTCGAGCCCATCCAAGGGCGGAATATATATGTCCTGTATATTAAGGCCCTCTATCGCTCCGAACGAGATCTCGAGGATCACGCTTCTTGCAGCTGTAGCCGTAGCTCAGGCGATAAGAGACGTTACTTCTTTGGAAGTTACGATAAAATGGCCCAACGATATAATGATCGACCAGAAGAAGCTATGCGGGATATTGACTGAGATGAAAGCGGAGCAGGATAGAGTAGATTTTGTCATCCTGGGTATAGGTATCAATGTCAATATCCCCACGAAACAGCTTCCCAAGGGAGCCATTTCTATAAAGGAGGAGCTTCGTCACCGCGGCGAAAAGATCAGCTTGTCGAGAGTAGAGCTTACGAAAAAGGTGTTAGAAAGGCTGGAAGAGTATTATAATCTGATGAAGATAGAAGGATTCGAGCCCATCATAGAGATATGGAAGGGGTTTTCCGCTATGATCGGCTCAAGGGTAAAGGTATGCTTTCGCGGAAAGACTTTCGAAGCCCTGGCGCATGATATAGATCCCGATGGCGCGCTAGTTGTCAGAACGGAATCCGGGGTCCTCGAAAAAATATCGTCGGGTGACGTGATAATGGTGAGATGATGTATTTATTGGCGATAGACATAGGCAATACCAACATAACTGCCGGAATGTTCAAAGGGGCAAAACTGCTTCGAAAGATGAAGATGCCCACAAACTCCTACTCTTCATACATAAGGAAGTTAAAGGCGCTCATTAAGGATGCGGGCCTTGAGCTAAACAGGCTGGATGAAGCAGTAGTCTCTAGCGTGGTTCCCCTGGCTCTGGCGCGTATGGTGGTTGAACTGCGCAGGATGTCCGGAACGATAAAGATAACTATCATCGGCAGGGACATCAAAGCGCCTATAAGAAATATGTACAGAATAAAGAGCGAGGTGGGGCAGGACAGGCTCGTAAATGCTTTTGCGGCAAAAGTCCTGTATGGAACACCTGCGGTGATCGTAGACTTCGGAACGGCCATAACCTTTGACATCATATCTAAGAGAGGTGACTACCTGGGGGGACTTATACTTCCCGGAATAGATTTATCGCTCTCAACTCTTTACAGAAATACAGCGCTGCTGCCTAAGGTGGAGCTTGCGAGTACCTCCTCTATAATAGGTAAGGACACAGTGAATAGTATGAGGGGCGGCATCCTATTCGGCTTCGGAGCGATGTGCGACGGTCTCGTTGCCCAATACAGGAAGATACTGGGAAGATCTATAAAAGTTATTGCTACCGGCGGCAATGCCCGGCTCATGAAACGATACGCAAAGACCATCCAAATAACGGACGAAGACCTCACGCTAAAGGGCCTCCAGCTTATTTCGAAAAGATAAAATTTAAAAAAAATCTTGACATCTTTTTGGGTTCGAGTATAATGATAAATTGTTAGCACTCAATTTAGATGAGTGCTAACAAGTATAAAACTGTTAAAAAAGGAGGGTGCAGTATGAAGATTCAACCATTGGCTGACAGGATCATGGTAGAGGTTCTTGAAGCCAAAGAGGTGACGAAGGGCGGAATAGTTCTTCCGGACTCCGCAAAGGAGAAGCCGCAGGAAGCGAAGGTCATAGCGGTCGGCAAGGGCAAGGTTTCGGATGAGGGCAAGACAATATCTCCGGAAGTAAAAGTAGGTGACAAGATACTATTCGGAAAATATTCCGGCACCGAGATCACGATGGATGGTACAGATTACCTGATACTAAAAGAAGAAGATATTTTAGCGATAATCAAATAAGGAGAGGTGAAATGGCAAAGCAATTACTATACGGCGAGGAAGCGCGTAGAGCCATCCTAAGAGGTGTCGAGCAGCTCGCCAGGGCGGTAAAGGTGACTCTCGGACCCAAGGGAAGGAACGTGGTCCTCGACAAGAAATTCGGCGCACCGACGATCACAAAGGACGGTGTAACTGTAGCGAAAGAGATAGAGTTGAAGTGCCCGTATGAGAATATGGGAGCGGAGCTCGTGAAAGAGGTGGCGTCAAAGACCTCTGATATAGCCGGAGACGGCACGACGACAGCCACTGTGCTCGCGGAATCTATATTCAGGGAAGGCATGAAGAATGTGACAGCGGGTGCAAATCCTATGGCCCTTAAAAGAGGTATAGAGAAGGCCGTAGAGAAAGTTGTCGAAGAGTTGAAGAAGCTCTCCAAGGCCATCAATGTCAAGGATAAGAAAGAGGTTTCCCAGGTAGCTTCCATAGCTGCAAATAGTGACCATGAGATAGGTGACTTGATAGCGGAAGCCATGACAAAGGTAGGGAAAGACGGCGTCATAACGGTTGAAGAAGGTAAGGCTTCCAAGACAGAGCTGGAGCTCGTTGAGGGCATGGAGTTCGATCAGGGCTATCTTTCACCGTATTTCGTTACAGATGCGGAGAAGATGGAATGTTCGCTCGAGGATCCGTTCATATTGATCCATGAGAAGAAGATATCCGCCATGAAGGATATACTTCCGTTATTGGAAAAAGTGGCCAGAGCCGGCAAGCCGTTACTCATAATCTCGGAAGAGACTGAGGGTGAAGTGCTCGCAACACTGGTAGTTAACAAGATGCGCGGTACTTTAGTGTGCGCCGCCGTAAAAGCTCCGGGTTATGGAGACAGGCGTAAGGCCATGCTAGAGGATATAGCTGTGTTAACGGGCGGTAAAGCCATTACCGAGGATCTCGGGATGAAGCTTGAGAACGTTAAGCTGGAGGAACTTGGACGCGCCAAGAGAGTAAGAATAGATAAAGATAATACAACCATAGTACAGGGAGCCGGCAAGACGGCCGATATTCAGTCCAGGATCGCCCAGCTGAAGAAGCAGATCGAAGGCACCGATTCCGATTACGATAAAGAGAAGCTGCAGGAGAGGCTGGCAAAGCTTTCAGGCGGAGTCGCCGTTATCAATGTCGGAGCCGCTACCGAAACAGAGATGAAGGAGAAGAAGGCCCGCGTTGAAGACGCTTTACACGCGACGAGAGCTGCAGTTGAAGAAGGCATCGTTGCGGGAGGCGGGGTCGCTCTATTAAGATGCATCGAAGCTCTTAATAAATCGAAGTTTTCGGGTGATGAGCAGATCGGGGCCGATATCGTAAAGAGGGCTCTCGAAGAGCCGATCAGGACTATCGCTAATAACGCCGGTCAGGAAGGCTCGGTAGTAGTTCAAAAAGTAAAAGAGATGAAGACCAATGAAGGGTATGATGCCGATAAAGATGTTTACTGTGACATGATACAGGCCGGCGTCATCGATCCTAAGAAGGTTACGCGTTCGGCGCTTCAGAATGCGGCGAGCATTGCCGCTTTGATGATCACGACCGAAACTATCGTGACCGACATCCCTGAAGAAGAGAAGGCTCCTATGGGAATGCCAGGCGGCATGCCCCCCGGAGGCGGAATGGGCGGGATGTATTAAGAGCTTTAAGTTGTAAGCTTTAAGCTGTAAAGTAGGGCGGGATTAAACCCGCCCTACTTTGCTTTATATTGCCTTGACAAAATTGCCGTAAATCTGTATCATATCTACACTAATGTAATATTAAGGACGAATGGCGAAGCTAATTTATTGAGAGGAGTATATGGGGCAATTTTATATCGGTGTTGAGAGAAAAGCAAGACGTTGCTACGGTTTTGATGAAATAGCGCTGGTGCCGGGCAGGATAACGATAGATCCGGCGGATGTAGATACTTCATGGTCGATAGGTGGCAAAAAATTCCGTATCCCGATAATCGCCGCGGCGATGGATGGGGTGGTCGATGTCAAGTTCGCCATAGCGATGGGCAAGCTTGGCGGGCTGGCCGTTCTAAATCTCGAAGGCGTACAGACACGTTATGAAAACCCCGAAGAGGTACTTGAGAAGATAGCCATGGCGGCGTCCGATCAGGCTACTGCGCTCGTCCAGAGCGTTTATGCCGAGCCTATCAAAGAAAAGCTCATATCAAAAAGAATAGACCAGATTAAATCGGCCGGAGTACCGGCTATAGTAAGCGCCATTCCCCAAAGAGCGGACCGCTTTGCCGAGATAGCCGAAGAAGCCGGAGCGGATATATTCATAGTCCAGTCCACCGTATCCACAGTTAAGCATATTTCGACTAAATATAAGGCGCTTGATTTTAAAAAATTCTGCAAATCCGTCAAGATGCCGGTTGTGATAGGTAACTGCGTTACCTACGAGGTCGCTCTTGATCTCTTGAATGCCGGATGTTCAGGACTTCTTGTAGGTATAGGGCCGGGTGCCGCCTGCACTACGAGAGGCGTATTAGGTATAGGCGTTCCGCAGGTCACTACAACGATAGATTGCGCTGCCGCCAGGGATGCCTTTTATAAAAAGACCAAAAAATATATCCCTATAATCACCGACGGGGGAATGACTACAGGTGGAGATATATGTAAAGCGTTCGCTTGCGGAGCCGATGCCGTGATGGTAGGCTCGGCTTTTGCCAGATCGAAAGAAGCTCCCGGCAGAGGTAACCACTGGGGCATGGCAACGCCGCACGCCAACCTTCCCAGAGGTACCAGGGTAAGAGTAGGCGTCACAGGCACGCTTGACGAGATATTGTTCGGGCCCGCCAAAGTTGACGATGGCTCTCAAAATCTTATGGGAGCGCTACAGACATCGATGGGAAACGTAGGCGCGAAGAATATAAGCCAGATGCAGAAGACCGAGATCATAATAGCTCCGTCAATTCAGACAGAAGGAAAAGTATTCCAGGTCGCTCAGCGAGTTGGAATGGGAAAGTAATTTCACACTCTCACGATGAATCACTCCGATTTCGTGCACCTGCACGTCCACACGCAGTATAGTCTCTTAGATGGAGCCTGCCAATTAGAAAGGCTTTTCCAGAAGGCCAGAGAACTAAGAATGCCCGCATGCGCCATCACCGACCACGGTAATATGTTCGGCGCTATAGAGTTCTATGATATGGCGATGAAGGCCGGTATAAAACCTATCATAGGATGCGAATCCTACATAGCCCCAGACTCGAGGTTCGATAAATCCAGCCGCGGCATCCAGGATGCTTCATTTCATATAATACTTCTAGCCAAGAACGAAACCGGATATAAAAATCTCATAAAGCTTACTACTGCCGGATACTTGGAAGGATTCTATTACCGCCCGCGTATAGACAAAGAGCTCTTATTCAACCACAAAGAGGGCTTGATATGTCTGTCGGCCTGCCTAAAAGGAGAGATACCGCATCTTATCCATACAAATCAATTAGAGCGGGCTAAAAAGACGGCTGATGAATATAAGAGCGCCTTCGGAAAAGATAATTTTTATCTCGAGATCCAGGATAACGGGATCCCTGAACAGGAGACCGTTAATCAGGAATTGATAAAGATGTCGAAGGAGCTAGGGCTTGGGCTAGTTGCCACAAATGATGTACATTACATGGAAAAAGACCACGCCAGGGCGCACGATCTGCTTTTATGCATACAGACGCAGACTAATGTAGACAATCCAAACAGGATGAGGATGGCCACCGATGAGTTCTATTTTAAGTCCAGACAGGAGATGGCGCGTACGTTCGGCAACACCGTGCCGGAGGCTCTTAAAAATACTTTGGCAATCGCCGAAAAGTGTAATCTTGAGCTGAACTTCAAAGCGATCCATCTGCCGCAATATAAAGTCCCGGAAGGCAAGACGAGAGAGTCATATTTAAGAGAGCTCGTGGCAGAAGGCATCAAAAGAAGATATCCGAACGCCGATGATCCGATAGCGCGCCGCGTCGAGCACGAGCTGAAAGTAATAGAGAACTTCGGTTATTCAAGCTACTTCCTTATAGCGCAAGATTTTGTCAATTACGCTAAAGAAAATTTAATACCCGTAGGCCCCGGCAGGGGAAGCGCGGCCGGTAGCGTGGTAAGTTACGCTCTTGGTATCACCGATATCGATCCGTTAAAATACGATCTCTTGTTCGAAAGATTCTTAAATCCCGAAAGAATAAGCCTTCCTGATATAGATATAGACTTCTGCTATGAGAGGCGCCAGGAGGTCATAGATTATGTAGTGCGTAAATATTCAAAAGATAACGTCGCGCAGATAGTGACATTCGGCACCATGATGGCCAAGGCGGTCATCCGGGACGTCGGCAGAGCTCTTGGCATGGCATATGCCGATGTAGATAAGATCGCCAAGCTCGTCCCCACCGAACTGAATATAACCCTGCAACACGCTATAGAGCAGGAGCCGGAGCTAAAGACTTTGTACAGGACGGACCCGAAGATAGCCCAACTTATAGATACGTCTCTTGTCCTGGAAGGCCTGACTCGCCATGCGTCAACCCACGCCGCCGGCGTGGTCATAAGCGAGAAGCCCCTCGTCAATTATTGCCCATTGTATAAGGTCAACGATGGACAGATATCCACCGGATATCCTATGACGTCACTTGAAAAGATAGGTCTCCTTAAGATGGACCTTCTGGGCTTAAGGACGCTAACCGTTATAAGTGAGGCGCTGAAGATAATAAAGAGGACAAAAAATATCGATCTGGACCTATCCAGCATCTCGCTGGAAGACAAAAAGACTTACAAGCTACTGGCTAACGCGGAATCGGTCGGAGTATTTCAGCTGGAAAGTTCCGGAATGCGCGACCTTCTGAAAAAATTGAAGCCTGAAAAGTTTGAGGATATAGTGGCTCTCCTGGCGCTCTTCAGGCCGGGACCGATAGGCTCCGGGATGTTGGATGACTTCATGAAGAGAAAGCACGGAGAGGTCGAGCTCAAGTATGACCATCCGTTATTGGAGCCCATACTTAAGGAGACGTACGGCGTCATACTCTATCAGGAGCAGGCCATGAGGATAGCGTCAAGCCTTGCCGGCTTCAGCCTGGCTCAAGCCGATAATTTGCGCCGAGCCATGGCAAAGAAGACGCCCGAGGTCATGGTCCAGATGCGACAATTATTCTCCGAGGGATGTTCGAAGAACAAGATAGACAGGAGGACGGCCGATAAGGTATTTGGTTTAATTGAATATTTCGCCGGCTACGGGTTTAATAAATCTCATTCGGCGGCGTACGCGTTGATAAGCTTCAGGACAGCATACCTTAAATCGAACTTTCCGGTAGAGTTCATGACGGCTCTTCTCACCAGTGAAAAAGACAACCTGGATAAGATAGCCGTTTATATAAATGAATCGGCAAGGATGGGCATAAAGATACTTCCTCCGGACGTTAACGAAAGCTACGCTAACTTCACCGTGGTGGGAGATTCCATAAGATTCGGGCTTGCCGCTATAAAAAATGTCGGTGAGGGCGCCATACTCTCTATAATAAAGGTGAGGGAGAAGGACGGCAAGTTCAAATCTATATACGACTTTACGGGCAAAGTAGACCCCAGGCTTGTAAACAGGAAGGTGATAGAGAGCCTTATAAAATGCGGCGCCATGGACTCGCTGAAACTTTTCAGGTCTCAACTTTCGGCGATGGTAGACAAGGCGCTTGAATCGGCGGGTGACGTGCATAAGGACAGGCTTAACGGACAGCTCTCTTTCTTTGAGAGTTTCGAGGACCAGGAAAATTTCAAAAAGACATTTGAGGATATACCTAATATCCCGGAATGGCCGGAGAACCAGCTCCTCACATATGAAAAAGAGATGATAGGTTTTTATGTGACAAAGCACCCTCTGGCAAGGTTCGAAAAGATGCTGAACACATATTCCACATGTAATACTACACAGCTGCAGAATATGCGCGATGGCGATGAGGTCTTACTGGGAGGAATAATATCCAAGATCAAATTCACTACCACCAGACGAACGAACGAAAAGATGGCCATAGTCACGCTTGAAGATCTAAGCGGTACCGTCGAGGTGCTTGTATTTCCGCAAACATTCTCAAAATCAGGCGGCCTGGTCAAGCCGGATGCTATAGTCTTCGTAAAAGGCCGTATCGGTCTTAGGGAGGAGGCCCCCAAGATAGTGGCGAACGAGATAGTGACCTTAGATTCCGTGCGCGCGAAGTATACCAAAGCTATAACGGTGAACGTAGTCACGGCAGGATTAGAGAAGAACAGCCTTGAAAATCTCAAAAGGATATTTTCACGCTATCCGGGCAGGATACCTGTCTATCTGAATTTCGTGAAGCCCGACGGAAAACGCACCACGGTTGCCACCGGAAGAGATCTTCTGGTAGAGCCACACGAAGGATTGGTCAGGGATATAGAGAAGATACTTGGCATTGATGTGGTGAACTTTAAAGTCTAACATTGACTTTTTCTATAACTCCTTATAGAATAATGATTTATGAGCATCCATTAGAACGAGCATACCATGATAGATAAGAAGACAGAGTCAGACATAAAGACAGTGAGAAGTTTTCTCGAGTTCTGGGATAAATTCCATTCCATATATTCGGGTGTCATTTCCAGGGAGAGCATCAGCAATGAAGATGAGCAGAAATTGCTTGAGACGAAAGAGATCATAAAGAACAAGTATGAAGGGTTGAGAGGCTCTCTTGAGTTCAAATATATGCCGCACGGCAGATTGACCGATCCTGTAAACGACATCTTGGGAATAGACAATGTGCGCTTCATGGCCGAAAAGAACCTGAAGAAACTCCAGGGAGACTGGAAGGATTCTTACGTTTTTTTGCATAACATAGTTGAGAGGCTGGAGAACAAGAAGAGACGGCTCTACCAATTTAATCCTATGGGTGTGTTTGTTAAGAAATTTTTCGAAGAGGGCATAACAAAAAGATTACGGAGGGTTTTAAGATGACAAAGAAGGATATAGTTATCAAGATAGCCGAAGAGACCGAATTAAAGCAGATAGACGTAAAGATAGTGGTGCAAAAGACGCTTGACCATATTGTGGAGGCGCTGGCCAAGGCTGAGACCGTGGAGCTGAGGAACTTTGGCATATTCAAAGTTAAGTCGAGGAAGTCGAGGGTCGGCAGAAATCCGAAGACCGGCGTAACGGTACCAATACCGGAAAAGAGAATAGTATCGTTCAAATCGGGAATGATAATGAAGAAGAGGGTGATGAAGTGATAAAGGCCGTACGAGGAACGAAGGATATATTGCCCGGAGAATCCTCTATCTGGCAGGATATAGAGAAAGCTTCCCGGGACAATCTAAAATTATTCGGATATCAGGAGATACGTACGCCCGTCATAGAGGAGACAGCCCTCTTTGTAAAGAATATAGGCGAGGAGACCGACATAGTAAGCAAGGAGATGTTCTCTTTTGTGGACAGGGGCGATAGGAATATAAGCCTGAGGCCCGAAGGAACAGCGTCTATAATCCGTTCTTATATTGAAAATAATCTCGACAAGATATCGCAGTTCCAGAAATTGTACTATATCGGCCCGATGTTCAGAGCCGAGAGGCCGCAGGCCGGGCGTTTAAGACAGTTCCATCAGATAGGTGTTGAGGCTATAGGGTCGCTTCATCCCGCTCTCGATGCAGAGGTGATAGCGTTGTCGGCTAAATTATTGGATTCAGCGGGTATTAAAGGGTACAAGATAAAGCTGAATAACCTGGGATGCAGGGATGACAAGAAGAAGCTTTCGAAGATGCTGAAGGAAATATTTTCAGATAAAAAAGGCGAACATCTTTGCGAAGATTGTAAAAGACGAATAAAGATGAATCCTTTGAGAGTGCTCGACTGTAAAAACGATGGCTGCAGAGAAGTCGTTAGAAAGACGTTTAAAGAGGCTTCATTTATATGCGGCGATTGCAAAACTCACTTCGATGAGGTCTTAAAGTTCGTTGATATGCTCAATATAAAGTACGAAATAGATCCCTATATAGTCCGGGGGCTGGATTATTACACTAGGACGGTATTTGAGATCACGCATGAAGGATTGGGCTCTAAAGACGCGATAGGAGCCGGCGGCAGATATGACAATCTTTCCCTTGATATGGGAGGGCCTGATGTCGGCGCGTGCGGCTTTGCTTTAGGGATAGACAGGATGACAATGGTCCTTGGAAGAGAGAAAGGATCAAGCGCTGTGGATATATTCGTCGCAACAATAGGTGACGCAGCTTATGAAAAAGCATTTGGCATACTGAACGATCTAAGAAATAACGGGATATCATCTGAACTAGATTATGAGAAGAGATCCCTAAAAGCTCAGATGAGAGCCGCGGATTCTATGGGATCGAAGTTCGTTCTAATAATAGGCGAGGACGAGATCGCTAAGGGTGAGGCGGCCCTGCGTGATATGAAGACAAAGGAGCAGATCCCGATCAAGTTTAACGATATGGTATCCAAAATAAAAGAAAAGGTAAGGTAATAGATGCTGCGCACACATACTTGCTCGGAACTCAATGAGAAGAACATAGGTAAGGTAGTTAAATTATGCGGCTGGGTAGGAAGTCGCAGGGATCACGGCAGCCTCATTTTTATAGACATGAGAGATGGGTATGGCCTGACGCAGATAGTATTCGATCCAAAGACGCATCCCGCGGTACATAAAGAGGCTGAGGGCTTGCGCTCGGAGTTCGTTATAAGCGTAGAGGGTAGCGTTGAGTCAAGGCCTGAGGGCACGAACAACGAAAAGCTTCCCACGGGCAAGATCGAAGTGAAGGCCCAGAAGCTTGAGATATTGAACAGATCCTTGACCACGCCCTTTGAGATAACGGATGCGATCAATATTTCGGAAGAGGCAAGGCTCAAATACAGATATCTGGACTTGAGGCGGCCTTCGATGCAGAAGGCCTTAAGGCTGCGCCATAAGGTATGCAAGATGGCCCGCGACTATTTTGACGAGAGGAATTTTGTCGAGGTGGAGACGCCGATACTCACAAAGTCTACCCCTGAAGGAGCGCGTGACTATCTTGTGCCGTCAAGAGTCAATCCCGGCATGTTCTACGCGCTGCCTCAGTCACCGCAGCTATTCAAGCAGATACTGATGGTCTCATCGCTCGACAGGTACTTTCAGATAGCAAAATGTTTCCGCGACGAAGACCTGAGGGCCGACCGGCAACCTGAGTTCACACAGTTCGATATCGAGATGTCTTTCGTAACTGAAGAAGATATATATGAGCTATCCGAAGGCCTGATGAAGAAGATATTTAAAGGGGCAATAGGATACGACCTGAAGACGCCTTTCCCGAGATTAAAATACTCAGAATCTATGGCGAGATTCGGCTGCGATAAGCCGGATACGAGGTTCGGCCTTGAGCTGACCGAGATCACAAATCTTGTGAAGGACTGCAAGTTCAAGATATTCCACGAAGTTATAAAAAATGGCGGCAAGGTCATAGCGATAAACGCCAAAGGCTGCGGCTCATATTCGAGGGGGCAGGTAGATGAACTTATAGAATTTGTTAAGGCTTTTGGGGCGAAAGGGCTGGCAAATTTTAAAGTGGAGAAGGGTTCTTTAGTTTCTCAGATAGATAAGTTCTTCACGAAAGAGGAGTTGTCGGCCATAAAAGAGGTGCTGTCGGGCCTTGATGGCGATATGATATTTATAGTAGCGGATGGCAAAAAAGTGGCTTACGATGCCATGGCCAATTTGCGCAAATTATTCGGCAAAAGACTCAATATTATCGATGAGAAGAAGTTCGAATTCTTATGGATAGTGGACTTCCCGTTGTTTCAATACAATGCCGAAGAGAAGAGGTGGGAGTCGGAACATCATCCCTTTACCTCCTGCCACCCGGATGACATAGAGCTCTTGGAAAAAGGTAAGGACCTTGCGTCCGTGCGATCGAGATCCTACGATCTCGTAATAAACGGCACAGAGATAGGCTCCGGAAGCATAAGGATACATGACCGCAAGATGCAGGAATTGATATTTAAGACGATCGGAATAAGCGATGAAGACGCGTTAAC
>Ga0268280_1000683_pt1 | contig 26486 bp, 26 predicted proteins | sample saktaG_9_FD_190139 | JGI IMG/M metagenome (GOLD analysis project Ga0268280, IMG submission 190139) | Saline water microbial communities from Sakinaw Lake, British Columbia, Canada - sak_2011_5_24_40m | ecosystem: Environmental > Aquatic > Non-marine Saline and Alkaline > Saline ... | reverse complement strand
TAACACTACAGAAAATAATAAAGAAAAAGTGGGTGATATAAATGCAGGACTTCAAGAATCTTAGATTGTGGCAGTTAGCCAGAGAGTTTGTTAGTGATATATATAAGCTAACAACCACCTTCCCAAGCCACGAGCTCCACTCTATGACTAACCAGCTCAGAAGAGCAAGTTACAGCATACCCTCAAACATAGCGGAAGGCTCTGGAAAAGGTAGCCAAAAGGAATTTAAGAGATATTTAAGTATAGTTAGTGGCTCAATAAAAGAGGTAGAATGTTTTTTAATATTAGCAAGGGACTTGAACTACATCAATGAACAACAACTGACTGAACTTACCCAAAAGTTAGAAATTATTGGAAAGATGAATAGTAAGTTAACAAATAAATTATACTGAATCTTTAGATTCATTAATCTGTGATTTTATTTTAGGATAATTGTTAACAAAACTATCTTCTCCGAACCAGTGGCTAACTTTTTCAAATAAATTACAAGCCATTTCATCTAAATTAGAATAGTCTTTACAGTCGATACCCTCTATTATATAATTTATATCTATCCCAATTAATTTATTTTGATTAGGTAAAATTATGTTTTCAGGATTAACAAAACCAATTTTAAGAGATATTTGCGGATTCCTATTAATCTTTTTATAATAACTTCTATAGGATTTTAAAAAGAAACCTAATGATATATACATTGCATCAGAATCCAATTTATATTTATTAGATGGGGTTGTTTGCGGAATTGTTCTTATCAATAATAACTCACCTTTATCTAAAAAAGATATGATGCCATTATCACCCATTCTTTTAAATTTGATTTTTACTCCAAAATAATCTTTATTATAATCTGACAACTCAAACCCACCATTTATAGATGATGTCATGATTCTAATTATCTCAGAACTCAAAAGAAAATTATCCATTTCAAAAGCAGGTTGAATAAGAAAAAAGAAAGAAGGACTTATTCCATTAAATTTTAATATAACATTTTCTAAAATAAATTGTTCTCTTTTTTTCAGAACTTCTCTTAATTCTAATCTATCTTTATATAGATTATATATTTCTCTTTCAGATAATGGTATATATTTACCTTTTACTTGAGTTGATAAACTTCCTATAGATGTACCTTCTCGCTTATAATAAATATAATCCTTCAGATGCATATGTGGGGCAAGATTACTTCTTGGGATATCAATAATTAAATAAAATAAATTTTGGTCATCATCTTTTGAAATTTCATATGTTTCATAAAAAACAGTTCCAGAAATCCCGTTTCTTATCCAATCACTAATTTTTCGTTTATACAAATCTAATTTCGCTTTATCTATCCCTATTAGTACACCCTTATCAGATACTCCAAAAATAATAGAACCCCCTTTTTCAGAATTTGCAAATCCGGAGACGTATTTCATTATTTTAGTGTTTGCATCTAAATTTATTAAAAATTGCTCATCTTTATATTCAATATCATCTTGTTCGTCATGCTGTACAATTTGTTTTAAATGTTCAAAATCTTTAATATAACTCATAATATCAACTCATATTATATATATTACGATTAGGTTTAAATACATTGTTTTTGAGTTATAATTAATAATTTATTACATCTCATACAATAAATTATCTTCCAGTTTCAATTATTGTTTTCGATAAATTACAGAGTTTATAATTGCGTTATAAAAAATTAATTTCTATGAAAATTCTATAATCTTTGATTAATGTGTGCGAGGACTTATACACTATAAAACAATTGTAACAATTATTTTTTATAGCATTAATAAGTTTTGATTTATTTTCAAAATTTTTAGCAATATATCCCAAAAGTTTACCTTCATACAATATTTTGATTGCTGTCGAATCATATTTGTTAGTAGGTTCATATTTTAATATCAAATTACTCTTATCTAAAATTGAATCTAAATAATTCACGGTTAAATCTCTATATTGAATTCCTTTAATTATAGTTATGTGAGACAATGGTATTCTTTCTGGTGTAATATTATTAATTTTTAATAAAATATATTTAATATTTGATTTAAATTTAATGAATTCATTAAACCAATATTTTTGAAGCACAGATAATTGGTCTGTTTGTGATTTAACTTCTACAAAATATACTTTATTTTCTTTTTTATTGTATATAAATAAATCAGGCATACCTGCAGTGTGAGTTGCCAAAAAAGTAATGGTTTTATTTGGTAACTTATCAACACATCTTTTTAATTCATTATCAGAAATAGCTAACGTTGAAAACACATTCTCTAGTGTTTGATTATTGGAAATAACAGAATAAATTGCTAAATATTTATTATTTTTATAATATTCAATTGCATAATCTTCTAAATTACATATTTTATTACTGTATTCAACCAGAAATTTACTTCTAAACCATTCTTTGTTTATTCCAACATATTTAATAGTTATGATTTCAGATTTAATTAATTTTTTATTTTTTTCAAAAGTGTTAAGTATTTCTGCTTCATTTTCAAATTGTATACTAAAATTTAAATCAAAATTAATATCTATTTTACCATTATCAAAAGGTAGTTGATTACGTTTTTGTTTAATATTTTCTGTAAATATTAAATTGCCTTTTTTATACTTTTCTTTGATATAATTTATATCTTTTTCAAGAGTAATTGACTTATCTATAAAATTTTTTCTTTTATTATTTATAACATTCCCAAAATCAGTAATGTACTCAATTTTATCTTCATTAATAGGATATTTTTTTACAAATGGTTTAATGGTTATATTTTTTGATTCGTTCTCAATTTTTAGTGATAATTGGTTATTTTGTCTTACTAATACATCTTCTTGTTCCTGTTGTTGTTTTTGTTTTTCTAATCTGTCTTTTTGCTTTTGCTTTTCAGAGTTTTTATATTTAATAAACTCTTTAATTGATGCAATTAATATTGAAGGTCCAATAAATATTAACCAAAATAAAACCCAACTGCTGTGGTTTAATCCTACAACTGCACCAATAGTTAACCCAAAGAATAATAATACCAAATATACCCCGAACATTTCCATATCAATTACCAATTTATTAAACACAATTCAATAAAAATAAACTTATCTAATTAGTTTTATTTAAATCTAATCTTATCAGTTACTTTTGCAATATAGTCAGTAACTTCTCTTCCTTTAATTCTTATTTCTACTAGATATTTTTTATTTTTAAAATTTGAAATTATTGTATTGCAATTACTTTTGAAGTAGTTGCAATAATATTTTGGTCAGCACCTGTTCTTAAATCCACTTTCAATACATATTGCCCTTCAGATAAAGTTAACAGTCCTTTATTGACATCATTTCTATCATAACCAATTAGATAATCTGACTGTGACCCATTATACTGGGCAGGAATTGAATGTAAATCAAAAGGTGCATTTATATCTTTATTTACAATGACCCCTTCTTTTAAAATAGAAACATCAAAATTTGGATTAGATAATTTGAAAAAACCATTATTTTTAATGTTAATTTTAAAAACTATAAGAACACAATCACCTGATTCTTCAAAACAACGAGGAGTATAATCTATAATAGACAATTCAACAACAGGATTTGGAGTCATTTCTTTTATTACATTAGATTTAGGAATCTGCTCTTGAAATAATTTTATATATGATTTAATATCTTCTTTAATTGGGATAATATCAAAGTTAAAAATAGAGTTAAATAAATCTGTTTGGTCACTAGTATAATTATTTAATCGAGTTAATTCAGTATTATTTACTGTAACTGTTTGATTTAAAAGTTCTAACTGTGTATCAATATCTTCAACAGATTCTAATTTATTATAAATTGCATTTATATTTTCTGAAAAATTATCTGCACTATAAATAAAATCCACAAATTCTTTGTAAATATCCATATTATAATCATTACTTAATTTAGTTACTGCTTTATTCATTTGTTCGACTCTAGTTTTTCTAATATCGTAATTTGTGGTGATATCATAAATATCATTGGATTCAAGATTAATTGAAAGCCATGCTGAAAGCATATCTTTATACTCTTTCGTTTCTTCTAATTTTAATTTAACACAAGTATTAATATTTTGATTATTTTGTTGTAATTCTTTACATACAAAAAACGTATCACAAGGAACATCCAAACAACAATTTTCTTGTGTTTCTCCTTTTTCTAGGATATTATTTCCACAAATTGCTTTAGAACTCGGTTTGGAAAATTTATCTGCATTGCTTAAACTATTAAATAAAATAAATAATATAATTCCAACTAAAATTACAGCCCCAACAATTATACCAATCAATTTTAAATTTTTATTTTTAGCCACATTTACCCCTCACTGTATATTATAACTATTTACCATAACATTTTTAACTTAATCCTTAACTTAACTCAGAGCTTGTTATTGGTTATTATATTTCGAAGTCAGTAATAGTATTATGGATAACAGCCAGCTAATAGCAAAGATACTTAGAAGTAAACTTAAACAAAAAGTATTATTAGAGATAAGTAAAGAAAAGGTTACACAAGCACAGTTATCCAAAAGATTTAATCTATACAGAAGTCATATTAATGAACTAATTACTGACTTATTAAAATCTAATCTAATTATTTGCCTTAATCCTAAAGATAGGGATTATAAATTTTATGAGATAACCAAATTAGGCAAAGATATCTTAGCTTCTGTGGATAAGATAAAGAAAGAATTATAGTTTATAGATTAGGACTACCTACTCTCAAGGAGAGGTCTTCTATCTCCATTATTTGCTTCTTTTTGAGTGTTTATGTTTGTTAACTAATAGGTAATCTACAATTGTCTCTATATATATTGCGTGTATATATCTTATTGTGTGTATATATTATATATATATTAGACTGTTGATTTATGTTCTCTTATTCTCTAGTTTGTTTACTTTTTCTAAGAGATTACCTTACCCAATATATTAATTACATAAATTACACTATTTGCTAATAGTTAATAGTTGGGCATCTCCTTCTAAGATACACTGCCTTCACAAGCTACACTAATTACTAATAAAAATATTCAAATAAGCTATTAACTTCTCTGAATAGAACTTATCTGCTAACATCTGTCTTGAAAGATAATGATTACTACCTACTGAATTAGCAGTTCTGCCTTGATAATAATCTGCTATTGATTCTGGAACCCCTAATTCAATACATTTAGTATAGAACCACTTTCTACAATATTTTATTGGTATTAATTTCTTTCTTTTTATTTCTGCTTCTAAGCTTCCTACAGATAATTGCTTGTGGTCTGTGGACAATCTATTATATACTCCCAAAGGTAGATAACAAAAGTAACTATTCTTATTATGTCTTAGATAGTTCATAGTAATCTTAGTGAATCCATCTAATTGTTGACACTTCAAGCTATCTATTTTTTCTAAAAGATACTCTCCCTCTACTTTTCTTACTCCTGATACAAGATACATTAGATATATTAGTTTATTTTTAGTAGTTAGTTTGAATAGGGTTTGTTGTATCTCATTATCTGTTGGAACATAAGTATCTTGCTTTGATGGATTAGAAAAGTTAAGTAGTTTCTTTATAGGTAAGATATCTGTTTCTGTGACTTTATGTTTCTCTTGTAGATATTTCAATAACAAGGATACAAGAATAACTGTATATCTTGTTTCTTTTATCTTACTTATGTTCTTCAGTAGATAATCCATTAGTTCTTGAAAATCATACGTATGTTTTGGGAAAATAAGAGGTATTTTGTTGATTAGGTCTCTCTTGTATTGCTTACAGAAGTCTTGGTCGTTAATCCACTGTTTAAAGCCACTTACAGCAAACTGCTGACCAGAATTAGAGATGCCTCGAACCAGATTTGGACTGGCGGTCTCCAGATTATGAGTCTGGCGCTTTAACCGCTAAGCTACCGAGGCGTTTTAATTTGCTTTTCTTTTCTTTAAAAGAAAGCTCAAGAAAAGAACTCTCTTATTAAAAATTAGAACTATATATAATTTAGATACAAATTATTTATATATGTTTTGAAATGAAACATCTTTAGGCTAAATTATTCATTTTCTTGTGATTACCTTTATGTGATTTTTTGATTGATCATATAAATAAACCACATCAGCTAAACCTAGGAAAAGCCCTGTTTCAAGAACCCCTGGTATTGTTCTTACTGAATATTCAAAGTCTTCTAGACTTATATTCTTATCAATTGCAATTCTTGCTAAATAATGTCCAATTTCTGTCTTTACTGGATTATTATTAGTATCGGTTACTATTCTTGCTAAACCATAGCTTTGTAAACTCATAATTGTTCTTTGATATGCAAAGGTTGACATCTCAACAAAAATATCATTTGTAATCTCATTAACAAGATTATAACCAGTGCCTATCACCACTAAAACTAATGCTGATTGACTAATCATCTTATCTTTAATAAATGATTTTGTGGATAGCTTATTAAAATTAAAGTATTGATCTATTTGATCAACAAACTCAATTGCTAAATCTATCTCTCTATCATTTAGAGAAACACACTTTTGTCCAAGATCATGTAAATGCTTTGCCTGAAGAACAGTTGTAGGAATGAAATAGACCTCTAGCTTATTAGATAGTAGATCCTTAACAAGCTCGTCAATTAGTTCCTTTTCAAAATCACAGGTACCCATGGATATAACATCATTGGGTTTTACTAGCTTAACAAATTCAGATACAATTAATGGAACATTCATATTTATCTACCTAATAGTTTATTTGGTTTGTTTTTTAAAAGTTTTGTTTTCACCTGAAAAGCAAGCTTTAAAAGGAGTTGAAGAATAAGTATATATAGCAATGATGATATTTGAACACCTGCTGAAAATCATGATGATAGATGGGCGGGCTGAGCTACTTAAAAATAAATTAAAAAGTTAGTTTATTTTTTCTTTTTATATCTTAAATCGTTTTCTAATTTTGTTACTCTCTTGTTTAGAAGATCAATCTTTGAATCCATAACATCTAATCTTGTGTCTCCAGGAGCAAAATTACCAATAGGCATGTACCTCAGTGCACTTTTTCTCAAAAGGTACGCTAAAATTAGATTCCCAAGAACAAAAATAAGAATTATAATCAATAAAATATTTATAAGCACCATAATAATCTCTCCTTCTTCATATCCTATTAGATTTGTTTTACACCAATAGATATTTACTTTTCCTCTTTTCAATAACAAGGCATTCTTCTTTCAATATCTCAAGAACAACCTTAATTTCATCATCAGGGAAACTAAGTCTATCTTTTATTTCATCAATTGTGAATGCATCCTTAATCTTAAAGGCAAGTAATTTGTTTTTAATTTTTTTATAATTATCTGAATCAATAACATAATAGCTACCATCAAATGATTTTTGACCAATTATTTCTCCTGCCTTAACCCTATCAGAATATTTATCAGTAAACACCATTGCATCCCCTTGATTTTTAATTATAATATACCCATTTGATTCAAAAAAAGATATAATATCATTTGTTTCTTCAACCATTTCCTTAGCAGAAGTAAAATCCTTTTTAATTGGCTTTTCAAAAGTTGACTTAGAAGCATTCTTTTCTGTTGAGATTGTATTTATTTGATATATTCCTTTCTTGTACTTAGGAAGATGATAAATAATTATTTCTTTATCCTTTAGCATTTCTTGAAAAATAGATAGATCTTCTTTCCTAAGAAGCTTTTCAAAGTTTCCTTCAATCTTATCTCCACCGGAAACTGCTTTATCATTTAAAAGAGATATGATTTTTTTTTTAATATCTATCTTTGGATTAGCTTTATTTTCTTCTTTTTGCATATGCTTATTTACTACCAATGAATAAACATTTGAAGTAATTTCATTGAATTCAAGATTACTATCCTTAAGTTTATCAAGTAATTCAACCTCTTCAGGAACATAATTTATAAAATAAGTCTTAGCTTTTTTAACTATCTTCATAATCTCTCCCTACAGAAATATTATTTGTACAAAGAGCTTATATATTCATCTATTTCTTGGAATGAAACTGAACAACCTTTGATCTTTAATGAATACATTATTGCTTTTAGGTTATCAGGAGATTTAAAATCAGAAGACAGAAGATCATGTTTATGTGCATAGGCAAGTAAATCAACTGATCTTAAAACAGAGACTGGACCAATTAGTTCTCTAAACTTAACATACTTTTCTTCATCTATATGAACATCACTAGTATCATACTTTCTTTTGAAAATATCTATGAGGGCATGTGGTTGCTCAACAAGCATTCTTGTTGTTCTTTCATCAACAGCTAGGTAATCAGCATCAGTTAGACCTAAAAGAGCAAGGCATTCAGCTTCTCCTGCTTGAATTATCCTAATTGGTTGATGTCTCACCAGAAACATATTATTTGTGAGCTCCATTATCTTAGTTGTGTTTTCCTCTAGTTCCTTTGATGTTGATGAAACTGTAAATATATTATCTTTAATTTCTCTTAAAATCCTAATTGAACTTAATTTAAATCTCATTACGTGCTCAACCTTGCCAACACACTCATATTGAACATTCTTAGTAATAATAAACTCTCCAATTGAATCCTTTAGGGATTTAAATAAAGATAAATAACAGGTTTCTGAGAAACTAATTAAAACTCCTGAATCAAAAACAATTTTCATAATTTTTTTCCTTATCTATTTTTAGCTAAGTCAAGCAAATGTATTCTTTCCTTTATACTCTTATACATGGGATCTTCATCTGGCATTCTTGTAACCCCAATGAAGTTCATTAACTGATCCTTTGAAATAGAGAAAAGATCACTAGCCTGAGCAGCCGACAATCCATAGGCATAGGCTGAAGAAGCAAGCTTTATTCTTGCATCATCAATAATCTGATTAATATAATGTCCTAGTTCCTTATCCTTTTGTCTAATTTCTTCTTCAATATCACTAACTGTTTTCCTAAATTCATCAAATTTCTTTGATTGCAGCATAAATGAACAATCATTTAATTGATTAAGAATTGAGTTTTGGGCCTTCTTCCAAATCTGATTAGAAAATATGTGTGGCTTGGAAATCATTTTTCTTAGCCCATACATGATAATACAAAAAGAAGCATAATCTCTGTTATCAAAAGTTATGGTAAGCTCAAGAGTTTGGTTTTCAAGAGCATGCATCCCATCTATATCTTTTTTAATTACAAAAGGAATAAACTCTTTTATGATTTTTGATAAACTATCATAATTATTTGACTTTTCTGTTTTATTCTTATCTTTCACTAAATTATTAGTTACCATATGTTAAATTAGTAGTTATCAAGTCTTTTAAATATATTCTTTTATAATATAATAACATAATATAGTAATTATAGTGGATAGAAACTTTATGAGCTTATATAGTAATGGATTTTTTGATGGAAATTGGAAGACCCCAATATTGATTGGAATAATTATAATTATTGTTATTATTGGAGGATACTTTCTAATTAGAAGCATTGACTTTGGAAGTTTTGGTGGAACTAACATCTCTGCTAGATTTAGTGATAATCCACTAGTATTATCAAAGAATAAGAATACAATTCTTGAAATTACTGTAAAGAACGATAGTGAAATGGATTCAGTTAACTCAATGGTTACAGTTACTCCTGTAGAAGATTCATTAAATGTATTTTGTGAGGACTCAAATGCTCCTGACAATAGAACAATTACAATTAATAAGATGGCATCAGGTAATGAAAGAACCATATATTGTGATATTAGGTATACAGAGATTGATAGCCTCCTGGAAGGAACCTATAGTTTTGATCTAACCTATAAGCTAAATGAAACAACAAGTTTTAAAAGAATTAAATTAACTGTTAAGAAATAAAAGGAGAAATCAAGAATGTTAGATGTTTTATTTAATGGATGGAATTTCTTTTCCAAAAAAGCATACCTATTATATGCTTTTTTAATAGCTCTATTTTATGGTGCTTTCACAGTTATTTTTTCTGGATATATTACTAGTATAATTTCCATCATGGGTGAGCAAATAGTAAATATTAAAACAATACATTTCTTTTCTTACTTTTATAAAGAAATTATAATTATTGCTCTTTACTGGTTTGTTGCAATGATAATTATTAATTATTTATGCTATGTGATAGCAAGATCAAATGCTGATAGGAAAGTAAGAACCACAGGAAATGGGCTTGGTAAAACAATTGTTTATTCAATAGTTTTTTTTTTTGTTTTCGCAGTTCTTAGTGTTATTGGAGCAATATTCTTATCATTTATTGAATCATCCCTATTACTTGCAATCCTATTCTTGATATTATTAATCTTCTTAGCAATATTTAGTATTGTAATTGCACTTACGTTTTCATTGAGTATCTTTTACATGGGCTTAAATGGAACAACAATTAATCAAAGCCTAAATGAAGCTTGGAAGTTTCTTAAAAAAAGATTTTGGTTATTAATTGGATTTATTATTATTATTGCAATCATTCTAGGAATAATTTATTTCCTAGTTGATAGTTTGTACTATGTTATATTTGGGTATAATGAAATTGCAAGCATGATAATTAGATACATACTTTTATTCTTATTTTTATTATATTCAACAAATTCGTTGGCCTTATTTATTAAAAAATACACTATAGGTAAATAATGCCTTCTTTATTTACACATCTTAATTTCATAGATGAAGAAATAAACAAAAATAAAGATCTAAAAAAACTAAATTCATCTATTTTAAAGTTTGGATCAATAATTCCAGACATAGATTACTTTGTAAGAAAGAAGAAAGTAAAGATATTTCATTTTATGCATCATAATTATGATTTGGGAATAGGTTTCGCAAAGGATCTATTGAGAGAAGCAAAAACCAGAGATGAGGTTTCTTTTGCAATTGGTTTCCTATCACACACAATTCTTGATAAGGAGGTCCATTCCTATTTAGAAACCAACGTAGATACAAGTGAGCATCTCCAACTAGAATACATAATTGATGCAAGATACGCCTATGAAAGGTTTCCAAAAGCAAAGTTCCCAAGAGATTTATTTAGGAGAACAATAACAAATAAACACAAAAATTATGTCTCAGACATTAAACACATAAATTGCATGCATATTCAAGAATATAGGTTAGCATTCTTCTTTTACAAATCATTAATCATATCCAATTTCATAAAAGCAAGAAGCACATGGTACTACAATCTTCTTTCAATCATTCCAGAAAACAAGAAATTTAAAAAAATAAAATTAAAAACAAGATTAAAAGCAAGAATAGACAAAGATAAAGTTAAGATAGTAGAAGAAAGAATAGACAAAGCAAAACTAATTTTTGAAAAAAAAGTTATTGCTCATTTTAAGAAAAAAGATGCCTATGATGTCTTTTTAAAATAATTTAATATAAATCATAAAAGATAGTTGATAATAGAAAGGAGTTGCTGATGATTATGGTTAAAAAAATAAAAAAAATAAAAGGAAAAACTGAAAAAAGAAAAAAAGGAAAACATAAAGGACTTATTGTCTCTCTTGTTATTATTCTTATCCTAATTATTACAATAATGGGAATCTGCTATAACCTAAAACAAAATTATTCTAATGAAATCTTTGGATTAGTTATTGGATCTGGTAACCTAATCTCTGAAACAAGGGAAATAAGTTATTTTGATAAAGTAGAACTAAAATATATAGGTAACATTTATGTTACTCAAGGAGAAACTAATACTCTTAGAATAGAAGCTGAAGATAATATTTTACCTCTATTATCAACTGAAGTTGTTGATAATGAACTTGTTATTAATAAGGAAAGATATACACTTACTTGGATAATTAAAAATAAACCAATTAATATCTATGTAACTATGAAAGATGTTAATGAACTAGTAGTTCTTGGGTCTGGAAATATTATTAGTAACTCATTAATAGAAACTGATGTATTAAAATTAAAAATAAGTGGTTCAGGAAACATTAATGTAAACACAAATACTGATTACCTAGAAACAGGGATAAGCGGTTCAGGAAGAATCACAGTAAATGGAATTGCAAATACTCATAATCTATACATTTCTGGATCAGGTGACGTAGATGCATTAGATTTATTTACAAATAATACAAATGTTATGATTTCTGGTTCAGGAGACGCAAAAGTTAATGCAATAGATGAATTAAATATTAAGATATCTGGATCAGGTAACTTACAATACACCGGAGATCCAAAAGTTAGCACAAATATTAGTGGATCTGGAACAGTTAAAGGGATTTAAATTAGATATATCCTTTTCGGGAGGATGGCTGTCCAAGCAAAAACAAGAATTATTTATTCTTAACTTTTCCAGTAACTACAATTAGGGCATAATATTCTTGATAAAGCTTATAATCTCTTTTTAGATTATCCATAAATATCTTCTGGATATAATCATAACTTACTTTTTCTTTTTCTTTTATTATCTTGTTTTTAAGAAGAAGTTTTCTTGTGTATGCATCTACTACAAAGATTGGTTGGTTATATGCATAAAGAAGAATTGAATCAGCAGTCTCTGGTCCTATTCCCCAAATTCCAAGAAGCTCTTCTCTGATTGGAGTTCTTTTCTTAAGAGATAGGAAGAATTTTGTGAATGCAACTAGCTTTTTGTATTTTTGATTAAAGTAACCAGCTGGGCGGATCGCTTTCTTGATTTTTACTTCTAGAGTGTCCAAGAAATATAACATACATAGTGCATTTATTTCTTTTAGGTTAGTTATTGCCTTCTCAACGTTCTTCCAAGAAGTGTTCTGAGTTAAGATTGCTCCTACACAGATCTCAAATCTTTCTTGATTTGTTACTGGATATTTGTAGTTGTTTGGGTGATACCCATTGTTTGTTTTGATTGTCGAGAGAGGCCACCAACCTTGTGGGCCATATTCTTCATATAATGTAGAATATAGTTTTGAAATTAATTTATTTTTCATAAATAAGTTTATTTAAGTTTATGACTAGAATGTGATATGGTTATTCCAAGCTTCTTTTTTATGTTTTCTTTTGAAAAGATTTCTTCAACTTTTTTTTTTGCAATTTGTCTTGTGCTTTCTTTCTTTATAACCAAAGGATCAGAATAATGTTTAATATAATTTTTCTTAAGTTGAACAATGTATTTTCTAACTTCTTTTTTAATTTCTTTAATTAGATCAAAATCAATACCATCAGAAGTAATAGAACCTGTTTTTTTTGGAGGAGTTAAAATCCTATGATAAGATTCAAGAACAATTTTTTTACTTCCTCTACGATTATATTGATACACATCCAATGTAACTGGATCAAGCAAAAGATTATGCCAACCCTCTAGTCCACCAAATTTTTTATGAAAATAACGTTTTCCAATATCTGCTTTTGCAAGAAATACTTTTTCAGTACCATTAAGCTCAGCTTTTACAAAAAAAATAGACTTAAGCTTTAATGCACGTAGAAAATCACCATAGGTGTTTTCACATTTTACTTGATATATTTTATTTATGATTTTTGTATTTACTAATCCTGAATCAATTCTTTTTGCTTCTCTTATCAAATTAATTTTCTTAAGATCTTTTTGAATAGTAAACTCATATTCAATAACCTTTGAAAATATTTCAAACTTATTTACATCAAACTTATTTAAATAATGTAATAATTCTTGTTGTTCATTTGATTTTAAATAGCTATAAATTTGAGATACGTAATTATCATATATCTGCATTTGCTGTGCATAGATCATTTCATGACTAATTAATTCGCGTAATCTATTTACAATCTTTCTTCTAAATCCAATATAGTCCATAATATTTCACGTTTATAAAATAAATATGAATCAATAATTATATAAATAGAAAGAGCCTAGGCTGAATAAGATAAAATTAATACTTTGAAAAATATCCAGACTGATAGCTGTACTTTAATAAAATTTAAAATAAAATTAGAAAAAAAATGACAAGAAAAAAGAGTGATATTTGTAGTTGTAATTTGCACTATATTAGACAAACAAAGAATTGCATGCATTTATTTTTTGATATTTATTGATTTCCTCGGACTATTAGTATTAGTAGACTTAATCTCTCGTCGAAACTAGAAACTTACATCACTAACCTATCAAACCGGTCTTCTTCCGGAGTCCTTGTCTTCTCTTTCGAGAAGAATGGCTGTCTCGTTTTAGGGACCGCTTCGTTCTTAGATGCTTTCAGAACTTATCGGCAACAGCGTGGCTACTGGACAGTGCCTTGTCAGACAATCCATAGACTAGAGACTGCGACACCTCGTTCCTCTCGTACTAAAGGAATCTTCCCCTCAGACAACCTGCACAACCAAAAGATAGGAACCAAACTGACTCGCATCGTTCTTAACCCAACTAATGTACGGCTTTAATGAGTGAACACCTCCACCCTTGGCTACTTGTGCACAGCCAGGATGCCGTAAGCCGACAGCGAGGTAGCAAACCGCGGGGTCGATGTGAACTCTTACCCGCGACAACCCAGTTACCCCCAGGGTAAGTTCACTGTCAGACTAGGCCCCCATAAATAGGGACACTAGCGTTCGCTAAACCCAAGTTTCCTTCCAACGTTCCGTGCTTTTAGGAACATTGTTAAGCCTGCTTTTGGTTTTGTCCTCTACGACTGATTTCTGACCAGTCTGAGCAGACCTTTGGACACCCCTGATATCCTTTCAGGGGTGTACCGCCCCAGTCCAACCACCAAATCAAATGCTGTCCGTCTCCAAGAGACGTAAGATGTATTTTTCCCACTAGATGGTGTTACATTGGTGTCTATCTACTCCCTAGCGAAAGTAGCTTAAGCGACTCCCATCTACGCTCTATAGCAAGAATAATACAACAACATCAGACTGTGGTAAACCTCCGTGGGGTCTTATCCTCCCTTTGGTTGTCCGTGGCGTATTCACCACGAGTGCACGTTCACTAGGTCCAAACCAGGGACAGTGACGATCTCGTTACTTCCTTGATGCAAGCCGACATTTAATCGGCAAGGTATTACGCTACCATGAGAGCCTCAGAGTTAGGCCCGCTCTTTACCAGCGCTTAGATCAGTTGGAACTGATGTTCACGTACTAGCAGTGAGCAGAAGTCAGTGACTATACACACCGTTTCCGGCTAGCAGTCACCTGTGTTTTTGTTAAACAGTCGGACCATCTTTGTAATTAAAACTTACAGTTTACATAACCGTAAGCACCCCTTGTACCGAAGATACAGGGCTAATTTGCCGAATTCCCTTGGTTTGGTTCTCCTATTACGCCTAAGCCTACTCAGCTAGGGACACCTTTCTCAGTTCTTGGTACGAGCAATAAAACACTGTATAGTTTTCTTTTCATGGGCCCTTGACGACAATGAAAGGTTTCCCCCATTCGTACATTAATCTCTTTCTCATTATTACAATTCTCCAGAGATTTGTGGCACTTAGATATGAAGACTTTCATACTCCACCTTGCCAAAAGCGTTAAAAACTATACTTGCGTTGCCACACGTGCATTATTGGTACAGGAATATGAACCTGTTTCCCTTTCAGATGTTTTCGAGTTACGAAGATCTTTAGGATCGACTTACCCTTAGCTAAAAATTAGTGCTAAGGAACCCTTGCCCTTTCGGCGGAAATGATTCTCACATTTCTTTGATGTTACTGACACGAGGATCCATATCTTTGACAGATCCAGTAGACGTTACCGCCTACCTTCTGCTCTATCAAAGCACCTATCTACCAGATCACAGATTATCTGTGCTCTACGATTTCGGCAACTAGTTTAGCCCCGTTAATTTTCAGGGCAAAATACCATAGATTGGTGAGCTATTACGCACTCTTTAAAGGATGGCTGCTTCTAAGCCAACCTCCCAATTGTATTTGGTAAATCACTCCTTTCAAGTTCACACTTAACTAGTATTTAAGGGCCTTAATCGTAGTTCGGGTTTTTTCCCTTTTGGAATAGAGGCTTATCCCCCACCCCCTGCTCCGGCCTTCTAAGAAGAATAACAGATTCGGAGTTTGACAAGGAAGGTAAGAATTTCTCCCCAGTACTTCCTAATCAGTATCTCTACCCCGTTATCATTCTCCAGCCAGGCTAACCTAAGAGTTATTTTGATAGGAGCCCGCTATCAGCAGGTTAGATAACCTTATCAGTCCTACACTCAAATCACACAAACAGTTAGACTGGAACTGCTGCTGGCCTCCACCAACCAGACGGTCGGTTTCACCATGTTCAAGCGTTTATCACCTGCTTTCGGGTCTTGTTCATATGACTAAAAGGCACATTAACACCTCTTGCCTGGAAATTTTGCGCAAAATCGGTTTCCCTATGACACAGTGACTTCATCACTTAATCTTGCCACATAAACAAACTCCCTCGCCCGTGCTTCTTGACGGACAGTATGACATTGATCAAACAGAACACGCTTATGCTGTTACCAACACTCACTTATTGTCTGTCTTCATTCCTTTCATGCCATACCCGAACTGTTGCTAATTAGTTTCAAGTGCTTTTAACCCCCCGCTAGGGGTACTTTTCAACATTCCTTCGCAGTACTCGTTTACTATCGGTCTTGTAATATATTTAGAATTAGCAGTAAATGTCTGCTGTATTCCTACGCGATATCCGACGCGCAGTACTCTCGAACAGTAGCAATCATCTATTGTCACCTTATTTCTACGGGACCATCACCCTCTATGGTATATCTTTCCAGATAACTTCGATTTGAGTGCACTAGATGTAACTACCTCTTAACACCACATGTCTCATATATTACTATATGAGATTCGGTTTGTTCTTCACTGCTTTCGGTCGACCCTATTTACAGTATCACTATTGTTTTCTTTTCCTCTAGGTACTAAGATGCTTCAATTCCCTAGGTTACCCTCCAACCTCCTTTATGAGATTGGATAATTCAAGAATCTTGGGATCAAAGGCTGCATGCGCCTACCCCAAGCTTATCGCAGCTTGCCACGCTCTTACTCGGTTTACAAGCCAAGTTATCCACTAATTAGCTTAATTGAAATCAAAGAAAATGCAAGAATTCTTATATTTGACGTATATATAGAACATGCATTACAACTACAAATATCACAACTTCTTTCATCCTGTTTTAAGATAGTCAAAAAATGTTTGATATTAAAAAACAGTCAAAACCGCCTAATTACCTTACGGCCTGAAAAAACTCAGCGCGGTAATATAATACTGGAGTAGGAATGTTTAAAAAGGTATCTGCTGTTTCCCTCATAGATTTTTAGAGATTAATTAAAAGGAGCCTTATTAAACCTTTTTTTTAAATTTAAATAAATTTAAACCGTCTATATCAAACTAAATCCCAAAATTAACCTTTAAATATCTAATATAACTTATTAAAGATATATAATAAAATTATTAAAAATTTAAATAGTAAACCCAGAGTTGTTTATCATAATATATTTTTGATTTAAACTGCTCTAACAAACTTACATTCCTGATTAACTTCAACAAAATGCTTAACTTCTCCAGTTATACAACTTTGACATTGATTCTGTTCCTTATTATCAATTAACTTAACTCTTGGATTATGAACAACATCACAGGCCCACCCTTCTACAATCTCATCAGATAAACAAGGACCTTCTGAAAGTATTGTTCCTTTACTTTGTTCTTTAATACATAAATTAACACAATCAATGCTTGCTACTTCTTTATTAGCCATTAGATCATCAGGTAAAGACATATAATAACTATAAACTCCAGCTAAAATGATTAGGATTGCAACAAAAATATACGCAGAAATAGGAATCTTTCTTTTTGGTTTTTTATTTGGGTCTAAATCTTCTTGCAAAGCACACCATCTCTTTTGATTTTTAACTAATATATACAAAGATAAGATATTTAAATAGATTTTATTATATAATTAAGTAACTATGATTAAAAAAGTATCATTTATTATTGGATTAATTATATTTCTATACAGTATAATTACAGCAATTTTCTTTAATAATAATAGATTCTATGTATTCTTTTGCTTAGGATATTTACTTATATTAGATTACATAAACTATAAAACCCAAAAAAAATCCATACTAGAAGAATTAATTAAGTCTAAAAATAAGATTTATTATTTCCTTGCTGGTTCTCTATTGTTTGCATTTGCTGTAGATTATCTCTATGGAGTACTATTGTTCAATATTTGGATATGGAAGTATTATACAACCTTTAATTATATAATTTTATATACTTTAATTAATTTCTTTTTCATACTTATCTGCTATGAATTATTTGTTTTTGTAAAATACAAGCTAAAGAAAAAGATTAGGGGGAAAAAAATTAAACTAACCTACTATAAAAAAAATAAAATTCAAAACAAACTATGGTTATTTGGGATATTATTTTTAGTATTACCTTATTTTTATTTCGTGAATATAAGTAAAGGAACAGGAATAGTAATGGTTTTACCATTCATAGCCATATTACTATTATCGGATTTATTTTTATCTAAATATCAAACCCCCTATATTCTTAGAATATTTAAAGATAAATTAACAATATTTACAACACTTATAACTACAATAATCTTGTTTATTACACATGAATTAATAAATATATTTGGAAGGGAATGGGGTTATCTTAATTTACCCTTTAGACTTTTTTCAATTTATGGAGTTCCAATAAGTGCATTCCTTGGATGGATACTATTAGTTCTATTTTGTGTATCTTTTGTTTCTTGGATTTTTGAGATTAAATAAAATAGTTTGCTTTTATATTCCTTTCTTGACATAAATATATCTAGAAAAGTGATATTTATGTTAGTTGGAATTGTGGGTAAACCTAACGTTGGTAAAACAACCTTCTTTAAAGCTTTAACAATGATGGATGCTCAAGCAGCAAACTATCCATTTACAACAATAGACCCAAACAAAGGTGTTGGATTTGTTAGAAATAATTGTATAGATTCTCTTTTTAATACGCAATGCAATCCAAGAACAGGCTTTTGTAAAAATCATATTAGATACCTATCTGTTGATGTTATTGATGTTGCTGGACTAGTTCCTGGTGCAAGTGAAGGAAGAGGATTAGGTAATAAATTCTTAACAGACCTAAATCAAGCAGATGCTCTTATTCAGGTAATTGATATTTCTGGTGGAACTGATGAAGAAGGAAGAAGTGTAAAGGCTGGATCCTATGATCCTTCTCTTGAAATTAAATTTCTTCTAACTGAGATTGAACAATGGTTATATGGCATATTCAAGAAAAACTTCGAAAAGCTTGGAAGAGAGCAAAAAATGAGAAAAACAAAAACAGTAACTACTCTTATGTCATTTATGAATGCAACCCTTGGAACCAAGGAAGAAGATCTAGAAGAAATATTAATTAAGCTTAAACTAAAAGATAAAGAAATAATTGATTGGACAGAAGAAGAACTAATGATGTTCACAAGAACAATAAGAGAAAGATCAAAACCAATTATTATTGCTGCAAACAAGATTGATGTTCCTGGAGCAAAAGACATTTATGAAAGAGTTAAGAAAGAGTTTCCTAACACCACAATCATTCCCTGCTCTGCTGAATCTGAATATGCACTAAAGGCAGCAGATAAGGCACATGTCATTGATTATCTTCCAGGAGCTAAATCATTTAAGCTATTAAAGGAAGATCTTTCAGATAAGCAAAAGAATGCTCTTGAATTTATACAAAAAAATATTCTTGATGTTTATGAAGAAACTGGAGTTCAGAGTGTAATTGATAAGATTGTGTTTGATGTATTAAAATATATTGCAATATATCCAGGAGGAACAAAGGGATTAGGAGATAAGGAAGGAAATATTCTTCCTGATTGTTTTCTAATGCCTCCAGGAACCAAGGCAATTGATTTTGCTTACAAGCTTCACACTGACTTTGGAAAAAACTTCATAAAAGCAATAGATGTTAAAACAAAAATGCTTCTTGGAAAAGATCATCCATTAAAAAACAATGATTGCATAGAAATAGTTGCTGGAAAATAAAGAGAATTATGAAACAAGTCTATTTTGTTAAATCACTGGAAGATGATTTTGCTACTAAAACAGTTATTGGTAAGAAAAAAGTTAATTGCCAAACTATTGATAATATTATTAAAATCAACACCATTATTCCAAACACACTAAGCTTTGGAAGAATAAAAAGACTTGCATGTACTCTTCTTGACAAAAACTATACAAAGACCTATCGTTCTCAAGGAATTATATTTCAAACAAAGCAAACCCCTAATTACATTGCTCCTTTTGATATAATATTATTAACAAATGCAAACAATATTGTAGTTCAATATTATAGAATACAGAATAATCTACATATTTATTATAATCATAACCTGATAAAAGGTGCTGAAAAATTTATATTTAAAGACTTTACAAAAATGATTAAAAAACATAAAACACCAACAGATACATGGAAACAAATAAACAAATTCAGAAAAAAAAATGGATTTAAGGAACTTTCAAAATCCAAATTTAAACTTGTAGAATATAATGAAGCAATATTTCAAATGAAGGTTAAGATTAAGCCTATTGCTATTTTTGGATATAAACAAATTGCAAAAGATGTGGCTATAAAGCATCATCTCCCACATTATAAGTCCGCAAAGCTGTTTTATGAAAAAATAGTTGCTGGAAAATAAGCAACCATTTTTACAATTTTTTTCTTTTTAGAAGTAATGAGTTTGTTACAACACTCACACTGCTTAAGGCCATTGCTCCTCCTGCAATTATTGGAGAAAGAAGCCAACCTGTTGATAAATAAAGAACTCCTGCAGCAACTGGTATTCCAATTACGTTATAGAAAAGAGCCCAGAACATATTTTGTTTGATCTTTCTCATTGTTTGTTTTGATAACCTAATTGCTTTTGGAACATCCTGCAAATCACTTTTCATTAGAACAATGTTTCCTGTTTCCATTGCAACATCTGTTCCTGAACCCATTGCTATTCCAATGTCTGCCTGGGCAAGTGCTGGAGAATCATTTATTCCATCTCCAACCATTCCAACCTTGTACTTTCCATTCTCCTGGAGCTTCTTAACATAGCTTGCTTTGTCTTCAGGAAGAACTTCAGAAAACACATTATCAATTCCAACCTGCTTTGCAATAGCATTTGCAGTTCTCTTGTTATCCCCAGTAATCATGTATGTAATTATTCCTAATTTCTTAAGCTCGCTAACTGCTTTTGGAGATGATTTTTTAATTACATCTGCAACTCCAATAATTCCAAGAACTTTTTTTTCATCACTTAGCATCATCACTGTCTTTCCTTTGGTTTCAAGCTCCTGCATTTTTTCTAAAAACATTTTGTGTGGTATATTCTTCTGTGTCATAAGCTTGGTGTTCCCAAAGTAATAGGTTTTACTATTTAATTTTGCAGTTATTCCATAACCTGATATTGCTTTAAAGTTTGTTGTATTTTTAAAACTTATTTTTTTCTCTTTTCCATAATTAACAATTGCTTCTGCAAGAGGATGCTCTGAATATTTTTCAATGCTTGCTGCAATTTCTAAAAATTGATTGTTTGTTATTCCTTTACTTGTAAGAATATCAGTAACAACTGGTTTACCTATGGTTATTGTCCCAGTTTTATCAAATATCATGTACTTTAATTTATGCGCAGTTTCTAGGGCATCTCCACCCTTGATTAGTATGCCATTTTCTGCACCCTTACCTGTTCCAACCATTATTGCTGTGGGGGTAGCAAGCCCTAAAGCGCAGGGGCATGCAATAACAAGAACACCAACTGCAATTAGTATAGAGAACGCAAGGGTTTCACCCATCAATATATACCAAATAAGACCAGACACCAAAGCAATCCCAATCACAATGGGAACAAAATAGGATGAAACATTATCTGCAAACCTTTGAATTGGGGCTTTCTTTCCTTGTGCATCCTCAACAAGCTTAATTATGTGTGCAAGAGTTGTATCTTTTCCAACTTTTGTTGCTTTAATTTTTAAACTTCCATGCTTATTAATGGTTGCACCAATAACAAAGTCTCCTTTCTTTTTTTCTAGAGGTATACTTTCTCCTGTTATCATGCTTTCATCAATGGATGAAATTCCTTCTATAATTATTCCATCAACTGGTATTTTTTCTCCTGGTTTAACTAAAAAGACATCTCCAACCCTTAGATCCTCAACAGAAACAATTATCTCTTTATTGTTTTTAATTACAATAGCAGTCTTTGGAGACAAATTAATTAATTTTTTAATTGCATCACTTGTTCTGCCTTTTGCAATTGCTTCAAGAAACTTTCCTAGCAACACAAGAGTAATTAATATTATTGATATTTCAAAATATTGCATACTCCCTGGATTAAATAAAACATTGTACACACTTAATAGGTAGGCTGATAGGGTTCCAATGGATACAAGAGTATCCATGTTTGCACTTTTATTTTTAAGTGCACCCCAGGCACCTCTATAGAATCCCCAACCAGCAATAAATTGAACTGGAGTGGCTAGTAGAAATAAAATATAATCCATGTATGGAACTTCTATGGAGAACCATCCTAGAAACATCATAGCTAGAGTTGGGATTGCAAACATTAGAGAAAACATAAATAATTTTTTAAGCTTATTAAAATCTTTCTTTTTTTCTTCTTTTAGTTTATTTGTATCCTGATCCTGATTAATTAATTTCGCACCATATCCTCTTCCCTCTATTGTTTTTATAATATCTAATGGAACAATTATTTGTTCATCATAGGTTATGGTTGCTTTTTCTGTAGTTAAATTTACATTTGATGAAAGAACGCCTTCTTTTTTATTTAGTCCGTTTTCTATTATTGTTGCACAGCTCGCACAATGCATTCCTTTAATTGATATATTAATCTCTTTTTTGTTCATAAATTCCCTCTTTCATCATATTAGCATATTATTTTGTTTAATTAAAGATCAATTGATTTTATTGCCCACATCCACATCCTCCTGTTGATGGTGGACTTGTTTCTTTCGCATTTAAGATTGCTGCTTCTGTGATTGCATTTGTTACACCCTCAGAACTAACTGAGAAGAAACCTCTTCCCATGTTCATTGAGCATGCAATTAGAAAGGTTCCTTCCTTATTAGGTGTAAACTCAATTATGTTATCTGTTGGAGTAACATATTTTCTAACACCGAAATCTCCAATAACTACACTTCTCATACACCCATCAACAGTTTCAGTATCCACTGTGATTTTTACAGGAATACCCTTCTTCAATGTATTTGGGGTAAGCACATATTCATAGTTTTCAAACCTCAAAATTGCTGTTTGTGTTTCTTGTTTTGCATTTAATTGACTAGTGTTTGATAAAGTTGTAGAATTTGATAGAGTATTGGTTGTGTTTGTTGTACTATTGTTTGTGATTGTTTTTGATGGAGTAGTGAATGCATAGGCAGATATAATTCCAAAAACTACAATTATTGCAATAACTACTAAACCCAAAACTAGAGTTCTTTTCTTTTCTTTTTTTTCCATAGTTTATTTCTCCTTTTTAATTAATTATTCTTTTTTTATTTATTATGTAAAAAATATTGATTTTGGTAGAAACAAAATAATTGCACTTAAAATAAATGTAACAATTATTGTAACAAACATTACTGTTGAAATGTTTATTGGTGTTTTTTTATATGCTTCATGATTATCTTTAATTGCTTCTTCGTGGAACATGTATGACATCCCAACTAGGATAGCAACATTAATTATCATATAAATAGGCATGAAAAATTTTATGTGATCAGTAAACATCATAACTGTTATCATGGGGCCCATTGTTCCACCCATAATTCCAGACATCATTCCCTGAAGTGCACCCATTGTTGTTTTTGAGTGAAGACCTGACCAAAATCCAATTCCTACTCCTATTATGGTCCCCACCATGGCTCCAATAAAGAAACCATTGGTAATCCCAATAACTGCTCCAATCATCATTCCTGCCTGCATTCCAAGTGTCATTCCAATCATCATTCCAGTCATACAATTGATTTTTACTTTGTATGCTAAAAAATGCCAGGTGCTACCAGTGAGAAATGCAATACTGATATTTAAATACAAGAACCAGAGAGCATATCTAATCATTATTCCTGTATTTTTTAAAAACACAAAATGAATCCCAATTTCAATTATTGAGGCAACTATAAATGTTAGTAGGATAATCAATACAGCTCTTTTTTCGATTTCAAAATTATTGTTTTCGCTCAAATTTATTTCACCCTATAACCTTTGTCTCTTATAATCTCTTTTATTTTAAGTTCATTAATTTTATTTTCATCAAATGATATTTTCACAATTCCATTAGCTGAAGACACATTAACCTCAGAGACTCCATTCTTTTCAAGAAGTCCTTCTTTAATTAAATACTCACAGCTTTTACAATGCATTCCTTTCACATCAAACTCTACATCCATTTTAATCACCTTTTTTTTATAACTAATCAATTAATTCCTAGTAGGCTTAATCAGAAACCGCTTATATAGGTACTTGTGAAACTAGTTTCATGAATAGATTAGAATAGGATGTGTAAAATTAGGTGAAATAAAGAAAAAAAATAAATATTAATTTTTTAAAACAATAATATTTGTCATTCCTCTTCTTTTTCTTTCAATCAATTCTTTGAATTCAAGCTTATCAAGAATTCTGCTGATCTTAACCTTTGTAAAACCAGTTTTTGAAAGTAGATCTGATTGATAAATTGAACCCTTATTTGCAATAATTTTTTCAAGAACCAGTTTTTCATCAATTGCAAGCTCAGAAAGTATTTTTGTATAATCCATTTTGGGTGTTTTGTTTGATTTTTTTTCTTTTATTCTTTTGATTTCCACTTTGGTTATTATCTTTTCCTCCCACCCAAAGAAAATCAGATAAATTCCAATCAGAATAACAATGATCATAATTCCTATACTAATGTTTGTTTGAAAATTAATTGTATCCCACATGGTACAACTAGAACCATGTGTACAGGAGTCAGTGACAATATCAGTCATTGCGTTATTGAATAAATAAATTATTCCTCCAATTAATAGCGCAATAATTATTATTAAAATTCCTACAACTCTGTTTTTCATAAATATTCTTTACTCCTAAAATCTATTCAACAAGTATTCCTGGTCTTCCAGGACTTGCAACTCTTGCTTTTGGATTATCAAAATCCTCTGCTTTCTTAATTGAAATATCACAATTAAATATATTTTCAAGGAAACCTTCTATATCCTTATAGAAAGCAAATTCCTCTTTTTGGGTTGTAATTACATCAGTAACTGGATTCTTCATTAACCTAGTTATTGTTTTTGAAATATCCTCTTTATGCTCCTCATAGCGGGAGATGAAAAGGGACACTAACTGTCCAACATTCTTTGTTGTTTTTAATTCCTCAATTAATTCTTTATAAAATTTATATTTCCAGTCATCGGAAACAAATAGGGTAACTTTACTCACTTTTTCAAGATTAGCCATTTTAATTACTGTTCTAATTTCACCAGCTAGATCATCAATCTTCTTCTCTGCTTCAACTAAACCAAAATCAATCTTTATCTCATCAATCTCAGGAAAATGAGAACTAATCACAAGATCATCATAGCCAAGTAAACTATTTAGTTCTTCAGCCATGTGCGGAGTAAACAAACCCATTGTTTTTATCCATTTATGTAATATTTTCTTGAATATGTTTTTATTATTTCCTCCTCTTCTCTGATACCAAACTAAATCATTATAAAAATTAAAATAAATTTCATCGGTTGCAACCTTAAACTCAATCTTTTCCATTGCCTGGGTAATGGTGTTTAATCTTATATTGAAAATAGATTCCAACCACAAATCAAGTTTGTCCTCTTTCTTATCCATTAGATCCTTATTTTCTAATATGGACTCAACAAAACCAAATATTTTTTCAAGTCTTGTTTTATAAATTAATAGATCATCCTCTTCAAAGGATATGTTAGAAAAAGGAGATGCTACATTTGCATAGAATAGTCTGATTGCATCAATTGAATATTTCTTTGCTTCTCTTCCAATTGATCCAACTCCACCTTTTGATTTAGATATCTTTCCTGTTTTTGAAACAACCCACCAATTAACAAATATTCCCTGTGGGTAATATTTTTCTGGTAGAAGAGCAACGTGATTCATTAGAAAAGTTGGGAAATGAACTGTTTGATGCTCCTGTCCTCCTAGATTAATATCAAGTGGGTACCAATAATCAACATCTTTTCTTATTTTTTCTAGAAGTTCTATTGAAACTCCTGTATCTTTAGAAATTTTATTTATATCTCCTTTTTCAATGAAAACAAAATCAAAGAATTCTTCTGTTAATTGTTCAACCTTAAGTTCTCCCCTATTTACATATAATGAAACTAAATAATAGATAGGATACAATGTGCTATCTGATATTGGCTCAATCACATAGCTGTCATCAAATGGTAATTTAGTTCCGAGCCATCTTCCTTGACGAGCACAAGCCCTATCATCAAACCAATTTAAAATGTTTGAAAGGTTATGCTTAAACTGCTCAGGAAGAATGTTCATTTCTTTTGTGTGATTAAGTGTTTTCTTTGTTAATTCCTCATCAGAATATTTAATGAACCATTGATCAACAATTCTT
>Ga0268280_1000682_pt1 | contig 26501 bp, 28 predicted proteins | sample saktaG_9_FD_190139 | JGI IMG/M metagenome (GOLD analysis project Ga0268280, IMG submission 190139) | Saline water microbial communities from Sakinaw Lake, British Columbia, Canada - sak_2011_5_24_40m | ecosystem: Environmental > Aquatic > Non-marine Saline and Alkaline > Saline ... | reverse complement strand
AATTCCGGTGCGAGATTATACAACCTCATCCTTAAGCCATCATAATTAAACCTGCTTGAAGCAACTATTAAAACGCAGTGATACCTGGAAATTTTTTCGATATCGTAGCGGTATCTCTTAACGAAGTTCCTTAAAATACCCAGCTTTTTATACCGGGTTTCTACTTCCAAAGCCACATTCATTCCGTCCTTAAGTATGATTAAACCATCAGGGATTTTCTCCCCGGCTCCCTTTCCTCTCCTTATGTCCCACTCGCATACCCATTCTTTAATATCTAATTGGCTTTTAAGAAACATAAAAGTCTCTATCATATTATTGTGATGAATAAAGGTGTTTAACCCGGCATGGCTCTTCTCAAAATAGTAATGTTCAACCATGGCTTGATCGCAGATCATTTCCTTGCCTTTATAGGTTAAATAGTAGATTTTTGTCTTAAATAAAGGCTCATAGTAAGCGCTGATAAATCCTTCACTAAAAGAATAATCTATAAGCCAGCGCGTAAAAGATAGATTCATTACCACTTGGATAAACATCTCTAATTGCTTTCGTGTTGCGTATCGGAAAGTATAGATAAAGATGAGTAATAATTTAATTCTGCGTATTTGTTCTTCTTTTGTTAATCTTCCTCTTTTCATACTCCTGCCTTTCTTGCCCCGCCCTGCCCTTGTGGGTTTTTGGTTGTGGGTTGGGTTTGGGTGATTTTGTTTGTAACGAGCGTGCGGTAGCCTTCGAGAGGGTTGTTGACGAAATCACCCGAAGGCATACCGCCCGTTATTAGCTTTAAGTGCTTGGGGATATTAAACATACTTAAAAAATAATTCGCAAAATAATTAGCGTAATCAAATTTAGGAAATTCGCATCTAGCTGCTAGTTTTTTAAGAATTAATTTGTGCATTAATTTATCCATCTAAACTCCCATTTTAGATCCTACTTTACCCATTCCCTTGTCCGCATGAAGAGTTAAAGCAGTAGCTGCTTCTCCTATGCCGGATAATACACCTTTAGTCATAAACCAAGCTATCCCTGGAGACATAACCAGAAGCACCCCTGTAACCGTATTAAAATAAGGCTTCTCAAAAAACCAGGAGCTGGTCCCGGAACCCAGCTTTGCCTGCAAGGTGGACATATAGATAGCTGCATAATGAATCAGTGCCCAAACAATGACCCAAGACTTAACCCAAAATAGATAGATAAAATACTCCTTTAAAATACTAAAAGTTCCGAATAAAAGACAGAGTAATAGAGTAAAAGGAAACAGGCTGTAAATAATCATTACCGCGTAACCCTGTAAGTATGGCAGAGCTTTAATCATAAACTCAGACAAGGTAGTTGAAAAGAACTGCCCTACAAACGATGAAGCATAAGCCAGCAAGCTGGCTGGCTGCCTCATTATCCAGCTTAAGCTGGCACTCTTAGGTTCTATACCATAGCCGGTCATATTCGAGACTATATCCGTAGCTGCCTTCTCAGCGTGTCCGGCAAGAAGCTTTATCTTTATTGCCTTATAGTCTATAAAAAGGTCAGTAAATGGGCCCTTAGCGCCTAAGTTGCCTATTTCTGTCTTGATATAGGCGGTTAGCCTTGAATCAAGAGCTTCCCAGCGTTTCCTCTGATCCAAATCATAGTTCGTTATGACCTCTTCATCACCCGGCCACCATTTTTTGGTTATAGCTGCTTGAGTCTTACCGTTATTAATCATTCTTCCTAGAGTCTGCGGATAGTCGTTTTTAAGAAAATCTTCCAAGTCTTTTCTTAAGGCATTGTCTTTCTTGATGCCTTCGCTGCTAAAATGCTTTAAATATAACGACACCTTATTTACGATAAAAGGGTTGTTTAGATAGTTAAAATCTTTCTGCTGAGTAACCTTGGTAATAGCGCTTATCGTGCCATAGACAATTGCATTATAACCCTGGCTTATTAAAACAAGCCCTAAGGACCCGGCTCGAGTTTTACCGGTATCAATAAAAATATCTTTCAAAGCCTCCTGGGTACTAGCGCCTTTCCAACCAGCTGCTTCCATGGTAGAAGTGGCATTCTCAAGGCTAGCCATAGGCTTAATAAAAATAAACAAAAGAATACAAAACATCATCAAATAGCTCCATAAGACTGAGAAATCTGTTTCTTTGACTGATCTCCACAAAGCGGTCAACATTCCAATAAGAAAAACAACTGCTCCTATCTGGGTCTCAAAAAACAGAAAATCTATTATTGACTTGGCGTTAACCAAACCTATAACTTCAAAAGCTGCTTCTGTAGGTGATATGCCTGTTGGAATCATTTTCTATACCCCTTTTAAATAAACTAGGCGCGCCAATGCGAAAGAAGTCTGGTAAATCCAAGTAAATAAAAAAGACAGTCTAATATTAAACTGCCTTTAACCCTTTGGCACGTATCTAGTTAACTCAGCTAATTTGTCTTGATATATATCTTGAAGAAAAGGTAGGATAGTCCTGTGGGAACGAAACCAGCGGTCAACCGAAAGTACGCAAAGAAATAGTATTTTTCTTACTCATAATAAAGGTTTATTCATTTCTAAGTAGCTTTGGCACATCCTAAAGTGAACGCCGAGAGGGGCAAATAGGAACTTGCTTATATTATGAACAAAATATAAGCAGATTAGCAAAAAAATATAAAATGCCGATCAATAATTCTTTCGGATTATGTGAATGAAAAAACCTTAATAATCCGGATAGCATAAGCAGCAGCGAACCACATATTGCGATAATCTGATACCAGCCTATTTTCATATATCACCTCAAACATTTTCTCCGTATTTTAACCAGAGAATTTTTTAAGAGTATAAATAAAATTAAACCCCGCGTTGAAAGCGCGGGGTTTAATTTTTTGAATAAATAACAAATACATTATTTTTTCTTTAATTTCTCAGTTAATTCCGCAACAAACTTCCCCGCAATATCTTTACACCCTAGGCCAAAAGCCAAAGCTAAACCTAATCCTACAGAACCTAATATGATAGAGATAGTTAATTCGGTTATCCGAATACCAATCTGCAGTTGCTCTAATCCAACGAAAATAGCAAAAGCAATAACCACTGTCTCGACCACCTGCGCTAAAAGCTTCCCCTGATTTAACCCCGCGTTGCTTGCCGCAGTTTGCACAATATTCTTCAATAAAGTTGATACAAACATCCCTAAGATTAAAATAAACAAAGCAGCAATAACATTCGGAATATAAAGCACAACCTTGTTTAATAAATCCGCGGCAATCGTAAGGCCTACGGAATTAACCGCAACCATAAAAGTTATGAGCAGTCCTAGCCAATAGCAAATTCCCCCAATTAAATCAGATAAAGTATAGGTTATGCCACCTTTACCCAATAATTTATCTAACTCAATGCGACTGGATAGCTCATTAATCTTAGCTACCTTAAGCGCTTTACTGACCACAGATCTAATTACTTTAGAAAGCAACCAGCCAATGAGCATAATAATAATCACCAACAACGCATTAACCACAAATTGGCTAATTTGCGCCAAAACCGAACGTGCAGGCTCTAGTAATACTATTTCCCAACTACTCATTTGACCCTCCTTTTGTAAAATTACTATTTTTATAACTTTATCATAACTAATAGGTTATGTCAAGAATTTTAGTAGCTGATCCTAAGTCAGCGAAAAGGATTTCAAAAAATCACCGGGTGATCAGACGCAAGACTTTTCAACGAACTTAACAAAGCCACTTCTTCCTTAATTCAGCGTTTATTTTTTCCATCTTGGAATAACTTAACTTAAAATCAATCGCCACCTGCCTAACATTAATTGCCGACTTATTATCTTTTTTCCCACAGATAAACTCACCGACATTGCAAATCCCCGCATGAAGAAACCTGCTGGTTAACTGCACTTCTTTATCATCGGAAACTACAACGATATTTTTAGGGGAAGTTGAATCTTGAACTATTTTTTTTATTAATTCATCTGCCTCTTGATTCCGCGAAAACATACAAAGCAAACCATTTCCCCGGGGGATATCCTCTGAAGGCGGTGGATATCCGTCAAAAACAAGCACCAGCCGATTATTTTTACTTCCGGTTAAGCGATTTAATCTGATAAAATCCGCAAGGGCATGCTGAATATTTAAGGCCGACTTAGAAACGGGCTTAAACGCAGGGTGGTTTATTAAATTGTAGGCGTCGATGATGTACTGTAAGGACATAGATAAGCCCTCCGATAGCCCCATAAAAGAGGACAAATGAAAATGATAAAAGTGACATCGCTAAAGCCAGCTGTTTTACTACTCCCGCTTTAGCAAAATAAAGCACAAACAAGCCCTCCCTTAATCCTAAACCGCCAATAGCAATTGGAAGAAGGGTAATCGCCCCGATAATCGGCAAAAAAATAACAAAATAAATAAAATTAATCTTTATTCCTAAAGCAAGACTAATAAAATAAACACTTATCGGGCTAACAAACTGAATAATAAAAGAAATAAACAAATTCAAAATGATCAAGCGCTTATGATCGCGAAAAACATGGATCTCCTGATGCATATTTTTAATTGTTTCTTTTATTTTTCCCGAGCCCGGAGAGCTAAGAAACTTCGAAATCCTAGAATAGATACTATTATTGAACAAAACTAACAACGTAATAACCAGCACTATTATAATTACCGACACGGAAGTAAAAACAACTTTGTCCAGCACCAAGGCCCTACCGAATAAAAGTGCAGGCAAGATTAAGAAAACTAACCCGATATAACCACTCAATCTATCTAAAAAAACCGTAGCGATGACCTCTTTAGCCTTCTTCGTATGCTCCGCAAGGTCCGCTGCCCTAACCAAGTCTCCCCCGATAGTTGAAGGTAAAAAAATACTAAAAAAAATACCGCCGGAAAAAGAGCCGATTAGTCTCTTTAAGGGGATATTAATTCCTACGGTCTTAAGCAACATCTGCCAGCGTAAAAAACCCAAGAAATAACCAAGAAAGAAAAACAAAAAACCCGCCGTTAACAACCACTTATCTGTGCACCTGATATCATGGATTAAAACCTGCAGATCAATTTTGTTGAACTTAAACAAAAGGATTAAAAGCAGGACACTTACACCAATTCTTAATAAGACTGATAAAGTATTTCTAATTCTAGACATCTAAATTAGGTTAGTTTTGGAAGTTAATTTATGGTAAGCTTCTAGATATTTCTCTGCTGTAGTCTTAATTACTTCTTCCGGCAATGCCGGTGCGGGCGGAGTTTTATCCCAATCCAAGGTCTCTAAATAATCACGTACAAATTGTTTATCAAAACTTAAAGCCGCTTTACCTGGTTGATAATCACTGCACGGCCAAAAACGCGATGAATCCGGAGTGAGCACCTCATCAATAATTATCAATTGGTCTTGGTAGATACCAAATTCAAATTTAGTGTCAGCAATGATAATCCCTTTGCCCAAAGCGTAATCGCTAGCTCGCTTATAAATAGCGATGCTTAATTTTTTCAACTGATTTGCTAGATCAGCACCCACCAAATCCTCCACATATTTTTGATTGATATTTTGATCGTGGCCTACATCTGCTTTAGTCGATGGTGTAAATATAATCTCCGGCAGTTTCTCGGATTCTCTTAAACCCTCAGGTAAACCAATACCGCAAACTGACTGCTTTTGCTGGTATTCTTTCCAACCTGAACCGGAAAGATATCCTCGCACAACGCACTCAACAGCTAAAGGCTTAGTTTTCAAAACCAGCATCGAGCGACCAGCAAGATCCGCTTCATATTTCTTAAGTGCAGCCGGGTATTTATCCACATCCGTAGTGATCAAATGGTGCCCAATAATATCATTAATAAAATTAAACCAAAATACGGATATATTGGTTAAAACCTTTCCTTTATCCGGTATTCCGCAAGGCAAAACAACATCAAAACAGGATATGCGATCGGTAGAAACAATCAGCAGTTTATCCCCAAGGTCGTAAACATCTCTGACCTTGCCCCGACGAAAAAGCGGTAAATCTTTAAATTCGGTTTTTAATATAACACGACTACTCATTTTTCTTTAACCTTTCAAGTAAAGCATTATGCTCTTCCCAGAGCTCCTTAGGTAAATCTCTCTTAAATTCGTTAAAGAATTTACCTATACCTTTTAATTCCACCAACCATTCCTCTTGGTCAACTTTAAGCAGCCTTTCCAAAACCCCAGGAGCAAAATCTAAGCCGGTCAGATCGATATTAAACAGATACGGTAGGAAACCGATCGAAGTCCGCTGGGCATTAACTTTATTATTGCAGCGGTCTAATATCCATTCCAGAATTCTTAAATTTTCACAGAACCCCGGCCAAAGGAATTTTCCCTGTTCATCAACTCTAAACCAATTAACGTGAAATATTTTTGGCGGCTTAGCCATCAGTTTCCCCATATTTAACCAATGCTTAAAATACTCCGCCATATTATACCCACAAAAAGGAAGCATCGCCATCGGGTCTCTGCGCACCTGACCCAATTTACCTACCTGGGCAGCAGTTAATTCAGAGCCCATTGTAGCTGCCACAAATACCCCGTGCTGCCAGTTAAACGCTTCATATACCAACGGAGCGACATGCTGACGCCGGCCACCAAAGATAATCGCAGATATTGGCACACCATGATGTTGTTCTAACCTAAATGATGCAGAAGGACAATTTACAATCGGAGTAGTGAAACGCGCATTAGGATGCGCACCCTTAATTACCTTACCTTCGGCATCCAAAGTATTCGGTTTCCAAGGTTTACCTTTCCAATCAATACCTTGACTGGGGATTTCTCCATCAGCCCCCTCCCACCAAACCGTATTATCCGGCTTTAAAAGAACATTAGTATAAATAGTGTTTGATTTAATGGTTTCCATCATATTCGGATTGGCATTAGAATTTGTGCCGGGAGCAACTCCAAAAAATCCTGTTTCAGGATTAATCGCCCAAAGAGAACCATCCGAATCTACCCGCATCCAGGAAATATCATCACCCACTGTCCAGACACGATAGCCTTTGATCTTAAGCCCTTTAGGAGGTATTAACATCGCTAAATTTGTTTTACCGCAAGCGCTAGGAAAAGCAGCGGCGATATATTCAATATGTCCATTAGGTTCTTCAATACCCATAATCAACATATGCTCAGCCATCCATTTTTCTTTTCTAGCAACAAAACTTGCAATACGCAAAGAAAGGCATTTCTTGCCCAATAAAACATTGCCACCATATCCGCTACCTACGCTCCAAATAGTATTATCTTCCGGAAAATGCAGAATCAAACGCTTCTTAATATCTAATTGAGCCTTAGAATGCAAACACTTAGTGAAATCATCATCTTTTTCCAGCTGCCTTAAAACCGGCTCCCCGCAACGCGTCATAATCAACATATTTAAAACTACATAACGCGAATCCGTCAATTCCACCCCGATCTTACTAAAAGGCGAGCCCACCGGCCCCATAGAAAAAGGAATGACATACATCGTTCTGCCCGACATAGCAGTTTTAAATATCGCCTTAGCCTTACTATATGCTGCCGACGGAGACATCCAATTATTATTCGGCCCGACATCATGTTTTTTCTTCGTGCAGATAAAAGTCAAATGCTCGGTTCGGGCAACATCATCCTGAGCAGTACGATGCAGAAAACATCCCGGTAATTTTTCCTGATTTAAACGAATTAACTCACCGCTATTAACGCACTCTTTTTCTATAATTAGCTTCTGTTCTGGCGAGCCATCAATCCAAACAATATGTTCAGGTTTGCAAAGCTTAGCCATTTTATTTACCCACTCAATTAATTTTTTATTGGTAGTAGGAATTTTTCCCATTTACTTCTCCTGATTTGCTATAAATTTATAAACAGAATCAGCTGCCACTGCGCCATCACCACAAGCGTTAATTACCTGGTAAAATCCTTTTTTACGACAATCGCCGCAAGCAAAAATCCCGGGCAGTGTAGTCGACATATTTTCATCCGTCACGATAAATCCGGCTTCATCCATCTGTAATTTATTCTCTAAAAATACTGTTTCCGGTTCATATCCGATATAAATAAAAACTCCGTCGCAAGCAAAATCATTCTCCTTATCGGTTAAAAGATCCTTAATCATCACCGATTCTAGTCTTTGAGCTCCTTTAATCTGCGTAACGATGCTATTTAAAATAAAATTAATTTTGTTGTTTTGTTGCATCCGCTCCTGCAGGATCTTAGAAGCCCGCAAATCATTACGACGGTGAATCACGCTTACTACACTAGCAAAACGACTCAAATATATAGCCTCCTGGGCAACAGCATTACCACCTCCGATGATAACTATCCGCTTGTCTTTAAAAAAAGGAGCGTCACAAGTAGCACAATAAGAAACACCGCGTCCTGTATATTGTTTCTCACCGGGGACATTTAACTTCCTCGGGCGCGCCCCGCTGGCAATAATAATCGCTCTAGCTTGATAGCTTTCACTGGCAGTATTAATAATTCTACTACCACAATCTAAACCCAATACTTCATCACTTACAATTTTTACTCCCAGCTCTTTAACCTGTTCTTCCATACGGGACATCAGTTCAAGCGTAGAGATTCCTCCGGGAAAACCCGGATAATTTTCAATGATTTCGCTCATCAGGATTCTTCCACCAACCGTCATTTTTTCAATCAGTAACGTATTCAGGCGGCTGCGCCCCGCATAAAGAGCCGCAGTCAATCCTGCTGGTCCACCTCCGATAATCACTAAATCATGCATATCCAAATTATCACCCTTCATTAAAATAGCAATTTGCAGGCTTTAACTTTTGTTTTCAGAATAGCTAATTTTCTTTTAATGCGCAATTTCTGCAAAAATGACGCATAATCAAGAATTAGTTTGCCTTTAAGATGATCAATTTCATGCTGCAAAACGCAGGCAAAAAGATCTTGAGCTTCAATTTCAATCAAACAGCCATTTTCATCCTTAGCCTGCACCCAAACCCGTTTAGCGCGTTTAACCTTAACGCAGACTCCCGGCACACTCAAACATCCTTCACTGATTGATTGCCTACCCTGTCTTTTTATAATTTTAGGGTTAACTAATTTATAAAGGCCATCTCCGATATCCAGAACAATTAACTGCGCACTTATCCCGACTTGCGGAGCAGCCAGGCCAATTCCGGAATCATCATACATAATCTCAGCCATTTCTTTAAGAATCTGGCGATGTTCATCGGTAATTCGTCCTACCGGCTTAGCTATTTTTCTTAAAACGGGATCACCGTATAACTTAATCTTTAACCCAGCCTTTTCTTCCATCTTATTTTCTTTTTCCAGAAAGGCCTGGCTTAATTTTATTTCTGGCATTAACTCTTATAATTTTGGCTTTAATAGATTTAGCCTCTCTGTCTTCAACAACAACATAAGAAACAATGATCACCTGATCCCCGGGGCAGGAGCCGCGAGCCGCCGGACCGTTTAAACAAATTACCCCGCTGCCGGATTTTCCTTTGATACAATAAGTTTCAATTCGCATGCCATTATTAAGATTAAGCACTTCCACTTTTTCATGTTCTAAGATATCTGCAGCCAAAATAAGATCTGCGTCAATTGTAATGCTGCCTTCATAATAAAGATTAGCTTCAGTTACAGTTGCCCGGTGAATCTTGGATTTTAACATCGTCCTAAACATTAGATTTCTCTCCTTGTCTACCTGGACCTGCCGGCAGGCAGGCAACACCGACGCAATTCCACTAAACGCACAGCGCCTCCTTTAATAACTCTTAATCAACTTATACGTTTGCCGGGCGATCATTAGCTCTTCATTCGTAGGAATAACCATAATTCTAGGCTTCTTCCTTAGGCAACTAAACAGCCCCTGACAAATTCTCTCTCTAACCGCGGACTGATTTTCACCAATACCCGCAGTAAAAATCAAAGCATCTAATCTTCCCAGGACCAATAGATATGCACCAATATATTTTCGAACACGATAAACAAAAATATCTACAGCCAGTTTTGCGCGCTTGTTGGCGCCAAAAGCCTTTTCTTCAAGTAAACGCATATCATTACTAATACCAGATATTCCTTTTAAACCGCTTTCTTTGTTTAAAATATTATCCATTTGCTTAGTATTTAAATTCTTTTTACGCATGATATATGTAATTAAAGCCGGGTCAATATCACCGCAACGCGTACCCATCACCAAACCCTCTAAAGGCGTAAAACCCATGCTTGTATCCACGGACTTTCCTTGATCAATAGCGGTAATACTACAGCCATTACCTAAATGGCAAGTAATTAATTTTAATTTATTCAACGGCTTTTTTAAAATACGGCTAGCTTCTGCAGCAACATATTCATGGCTGGTGCCATGAAAACCATATTTTCTGACCCTTAACTTCTGATAATAATCATAGGGCAGCCCATAAATAAAAGCCTGCTTTGGAATTGTCTGATGAAAAGCTGTATCAAAAACCACAACCTGCTTTACGCCGGGTAAAAGCTTCGCCGTAGCAAGAATCCCGGAAAGGTTAGCTGGATTATGCAAGGGAGCGATCGCGCAACATTTCTTAATTACTTTAATTACGCGAGAATTGACTAAAGCCGGTCGATTAAAATCTTCGGCTCCATGTACCACCCGATGCCCTACCGCATCGACCAACTTAATTTCCTCGAGTATAATTTTTAGGCCCGAGTAATGATTATTAAACTTTGAGCCATCTTCGCCAATATGCTCAATTGCACCTTTGTTGATTAAACATTCGGAAGGCATATCAAAAAGCTTATATTTAATCGATGAACTTCCGCTATTAATTATTAATATTTTCATTATTGCGCCCTGATCGCCGTAATTACTACACTATCTATTATATCATCGACAAAACAACCACGCGATAAATCACTGGCCGGTTTATTTAACCCCAAAAATAATGGTCCGATCGCCCGGCAACCACTTAAACGCTGCACAAGTTTATATCCAATATTACCGGCCTCTAAATTCGGAAAAATAAGAACATTGGCTTCTCCGTTTATCGGACTATCCGGGCATTTTATTTGGGCTACCTCCGGAACAATTGCAGCATCTGCCTGTAACTCTCCATCCGCTAATATATTCGGTGATTGCTCTTTAAGTAATACTAAAGCTTCGGCAATTTTTTCAGCGGATTTTGTTTTAGCCGAACCTTTAGTAGAGTAACTTAAAAAAGCTACTTTCGGAGTAAGATTTAAAACTTTAGCGGCAAGTTCGGCAGCCGTCAAAGCGATGCAAGACAACTGCCGAGCATTTGGGTCAGGAATAACTCCGCAATCTGCGAAAATAAAAGTTCCGCTATCGCCATATTGACAGTTAGGAACTACCATAACAAAACAACTTGAAGCAATGGTAAATCTTTGCTCCAGGCCAATACAACGAATACATGCCCGAGCGACATCAGAAGTAGTATGAATTGCTCCGGCAACTAAGCCATCGGCCTTACCTTCACGGGTCATCATCGCGGCATAATAAAGACTATTAGAAAAAAGTTTTTTTACCGTGGCTAAATCAATGTCTTTAGATTTATACATTTCATAATATTCCTGGATATATCTTTCTAATTCATGCTTATCAATTAAATCCGGAGTTAAAACCAAAGGATTAGCCAGTGATTCCTGCTTAATAATACGCGCGGCTTCAATTGTGCGCTGATCTTCATGCTCCGGTAAAACAATGGTTTTAATTTTTCTTTTTGCAAGTTTACGAAGCTCGATAATCGCATCCATATTTAAATCCCCTTTAGAATTCTTTTAAAATCCACATTCTCTTTAATTAATTTTTCAACTGCCAAAATCTTTTCTTTGTCACATGGCCTGATCTTTACTGTTATATCATGCACGCAGGTAGCCACATCATAAGTATCAGATTTAGCCAATAACACTGGGATCTGGGCTTTAGCTAAAAGTTCCATTAACGGCTCATCCGGGACAATGCCACAGGTTAAAACTAACCCGCAAATTTTTAACTTTTTACTGGCGGAATCTCGAAAACAGTTTAAAGCAATATTAATCATATCCTGGCGGTCACCGGGAGTAATCATCAAGCTATCTTCAATAATATAGCGAGAAGCATCCCGCGGCTCCATAGCGGCAACAATCACCTTGGCCACCGAGCGTTCCAAATATTCACCTCCGCAAAGAACTTCGAAATCTGTCTCTTCTAAAATTTGTTCGATGGTTGGCCGAGCCAACATCGCATCATAAGGAAGTACTCCTAATACTTGAATCCCTTTTCTCTCCAAGCCTTTTCTTACCAGTCGATTGATCTTTTCAAATTTATTCGGTAAAACTTTATTTACAATTACCCCTAAAACTTTAACCCCTTCCTTCTCAAAAAGAGCCTTGTTTAAAATAATCTCGTCGATCGGCCGGCCCACTCCGCCGGAAGAAATAATAATCACCTTAGCGCCCAAAAGCTTAGCCACGGTAGCATTAGAATGATCAAATACCGATCCTACTCCGGCATGACCCGTACCTTCAATTACCACTAACTCTTGGTTTTTAGAAATTCTGCGAAAAGCATCTTGAATCTGATTACTGATATTTCTTTTATCCGGCTTGGTAATATACTTTTCAGTGAAACCTTTCTCTACGGCAATCGGGCTCATATCTTTAAGCCCGCTTTTTATCCCACAGACCTTTTCAATAAGAATAGAATCCTCATCAATCCTTAAACCATCTTCCTCTAGGTAACGCTGACCGATCGGTTTAATAAAACCCACCTTACCAAATTTCTGCTGCAAATTCCGGATTATCCCCAAAGAGACCGTCGTTTTGCCGTCATTCTGTTTAGTGGCGGCAATAAAAATCTTACGCATCAGGCACCTTCTATTTTATTAATCCATTAAGTCCTACGCCTTAAAACTTTAAATATAAAAAAGGTGCGGGACGCATTAAAAATTTTCCTCAATCTTACGTTTTAGATCTAGCTTACTAACAACACCGACAATCTGATTCATAACCTTACCGCCTTTAAAGAATATAATTGTCGGTATAGACATTACCCCATACTCAGTAGCAATCTTGGAATTTGTATCAACATCCACTTTACCAATTTTCATCTTACCCGCATATTCCTCAGCCAGCTCGTCAATGAAAGGTGCAATCTTTTTACATGGGCCACACCAAGCAGCCCAAAAATCCACCAAAACCGGTAAATCCGATTCCAACACTTCCTTCTTAAAATTAAGATCCGTAAAATGTTGCGTGTGCATAACTTTAATCCTTCAGTTTGTTTGGGTTAATAAAATTAGAAGATTTCTTAAATTATCATAAACACCCGGCAATTGCAAGCAAAAAAGGGAAAAAGGGGACGTGTCAAAAAGCATAAATCAGATTATAGTTAACTCTGCTGTTTTTCCGCTAGAAAACGTAATTGCTCTGAATAGTATCCCGCTGTAAGTGAATCCAAAGATGCCGTCAGCTCCCGAAGCTTCAACTGCTTATCAAATCTCTTGCTTCTTTCCTCAATGGCTAAATTATCCAGTTCAGATTTTACCCTTAAACATTCAAAATAAAGTTTATTTACCTGGTCTAAAATATCGTCGCGTAATTCTACCATCAACTTTGAACGCACATCAATGCTTGTCTGGACATCATTCCAGATCAAATCACTCAAATCCCAAGATAAAGCAATATCCCAATCTACACTATCCCTGCCTCGCCGTAAAACGTCATCATCGCTCTTTGTAGTAGAGCCACCTTCCCAGTGCCAAAGATCAGTTGAATTACGATCCAGGCCAATACTAACCTGCGGTAATAATGCTTTTCTTGAAGCCCCTTTACGCCACTGCGCTATCTTTTCCGGGCTAACCTCAGCATATTTTATTGCTGCCTCCTGAATACCTCTTATATCCGGCTCATGCTTAAGATACTCTTGTAATAAATCTCTGGGCAAAGAATTAGAGTTATTTTTTAAGCTGGCCCTATATATCCCTTTTTCACCAGCAATATAAATATTCGTTTTATTATCTAAAACCAGATAATTTAATTCGCCGGCAGCCAGAGCGAATGACAATTCTATCCAGCGGCCAGGGCTATAGAGAAAAGCTCCCGAAGGAGTAAGCGCGTAAAGCTCCGAACTATCCGCCAGACAAATCATCTTTACATTACGATTCAATAAACCATATTCCGTCAGTTTCTCCCAACTTTGACCCTGGTTGGAACTTCGATAAACTCCTCTGGCGCTGGAAAAATATAATAGATTACTGTTATAACTATCTACTTTTATGAAATTATTATTCGTCAACTTATCCGGTTGCTCCAGATCATCCTTCACCACCTCTTCCCCAGAAACTCGATGAGAATAGCTTATAAAAATCCTTTCCCAACATCTGCCGCCATCTAAAGATTTAAATATTCCGTTTTCAGCAGCTAAATAAAGAGCTTGATTTTTCCCAAGCCCAAAATCCATATTAAATATACAACTATTGTCTAAGCCTGAATCCGGTTTACACCAACTACGGCCATAATCCCTGCTGATAAAAAGTCCAGCTTTTGTACCCAAGAATATAACTTCTAGAGTACCCAATACCGCCGTACACTGATTTTCCAACTCAGTCTTACCATGAAAAATCCTCTCCCAGCGCTCTCCTAAATTATTGCTACGGTATAAACCATTGCCGGTGGCCGCATAAACAACATTACAATTATTCTCCTCCATCACTAAGGCATTAATATCAGAACCCTTTGTATTTATCGCTAAGACCCTACGCCAACTCTTTCCGGCATTGTCAGTTTTTAATATATTTCCTGGTTTTCCCGCAAAAATAATTTTGCTTTCCTGCGCATCAATTAAAAGCGTTTGGCAATTTAGATTTTCCCTTCCGATCTCTTCCCAGCTAAAATCTCCAGCTAAGAGCACATTGCTCATAACTCTTAACCAAATTAACACAAAGCTAAAAACTATTTTTTTCATTTTTTGCCACCTCCTACAGTAATTGACGTAAGCGGCAAGAATATCTAACTAACTATTTTACGCTTGGCCTTTGCGAAAAACCGCGTAAAAACATCAATAAGTTTTATCTAGGGGTGGTCGAAACAAAAAAAAGGCTAACGATTAAGTCCGGCCTTTATAAAGGAAAATTAGTATTAATTAAACTACGACTGTATTAAAATTAGTTTATATCCTTTTGACCAATTAGCTGTAATAAATAAAAAGCTGGCTTTATCTTCTTAATTAACGTTTGTGATTATAGCCGGGCAAGCTTACATATTCTTCCCTAGATTTACTTTATATTACCTAAATGCTTATATTATTACTTACTCACAATTCACTATATTTACTCATACTTACTTATACTTATATGATTCCTGAATGAATTAGATATTAGTATAATTTAAAAATGACTGTTTAAAGGCCCCTCTCTAATTCTTAGGTTTCTCCACTTTTCCTAAAACAAAACCTTGAGACCTGATTTTATCCAAATCAATATTTAAAGCTTTTAACCAATACTTAATCGATTCCAACTCTTTTCCTTGTTGATCATAAAGCAACCCTAAATTAAATTTAGCAGGCGAGCAATTAGGGTCAATCTCTAATGCTTTCAAAAAAAATATTTCTGCATTAACGATATCGCCTTGCTGAGCGAACATCGCACCGCGGTTATTTAAAATCAAAACCGGCCATTTTGAATTGGATGAATCAATAAAGAGTATTTTTTGGTACAAAGCATTCGCCCCTGCGAAATTATAGGCCTGCTGTAACTTTACCGCTTCATTGTAATATGCGTCCGCTTCTTTACTCATCAACTCGCCGGCAAAGGCATTCCCTAAAAACAATAAACTAAAAAACAAACACATTAGATTTCTAAACATCTTTCCTCCTATTCCACCAAATAGGTCAATTATAATTTATATTTTACCACAGTTTTAATGATTTCAAGCAAATTAATAATGGTAAATGTTATCGTAATATCAGAAAATGAAGCATTGAACCAACAATAATACTAATACCGGCCATAATCAAAACAGATTTAATTAAACCGCTTAGACCCAACTCTTTAGCCAAAACCACGAAGCTGGCTACACAAGGAAAAGATATCGCCAGTAATGTGGCGCCAATAAACAACTGATTCGCCGTAAGGCCCAAAGGCATCAACATGCCCACCGCCACATCTTTTCTTAAAAAACCAATCGCTAAAGCCACCACCGCTTCTTTGGGAAGTCCGAATAAACCATGGACAACCGGGGCAAATATAGCCGTGACAAAATCAAACAATTTATAATAGAGCAGAATGTTAATAAAACCAACTCCCAATAATACTATCGGCAACGCTTCGACCAAAAATCCCTTGATGCGAAAGTAAAGCTTTTTCCAAAGCATACGTAACGGCGGAAACCGATAAGGGGGGATCTCCAAAAGAAATTCCGGGCTGTAACCGGACAAAAAGCGGTTTAGAATAACTCCAAGTATGATCACTAAAGAAAATAATACCAGGTATACTCCCACGACGTAAAATCCGCCGAATTTCCCTAAGAGTCCGAAAATCATCGCCTGTAAAGGGATACAAGGCACGCCAATAGAAATAAGCGTAGCAGCAATAAATCTCTCCCGCTTTGATTCTAATACCCGTGTCGATAAAATCCCGGGAACATTACAACCAAACCCCAACAACACCGGGATAACCGCATAACCGTGTAAACCTAAACGATGCAGGAGATTATCTAGCAATACGGCCAGCCGTGGCAAATACCCAATGTCTTCCAGTAGACTTAAAATAAAATAAAAAGACACAACATAAGGCAAGACCATGCCGAATTCAATGTAAGGAGCAGTAGTTAAAACGCCTAAAGACTGCTTAAAATCTATTTTCCCGTTAATCAAATCGCCGATTAATAAATGAAACCAGAAACCTTTTTGCTGCCAAGATGAAGATAATTTCTCCAGTACCGGCTGATAAATATTTATAAAAAGCGGATCAGTTATCCGGTTAATTATCCCTTCTCCGATAAAACGCACAATTTTAAACGCCGTATAAATGATTGCCCCGGCCATGAGCAACCCGCTTACCGGCCGCACCGAGGCATCTTCTATTATCTCTCTAAAAGTATGATGCCGATGTTCCAGACGCTGAACCTGTTCAATGATCTTACCAATTTCCAACCAACGCTCATGGTGAGTAAATTGGCCTTTAGGAGCAGACACTCCTTCTTTAATCCGCTCAGTCAATAATTTAATCCCCACCCCGGTTAAAGCGCAGGTGGAGATCACGGGCGACTTCAGCAACTCCTCTAGCTTAGCAATATCTATATGCACTCCCCGGTGGCCGGCATCATCACACATATTCATACAAATAACTACCGGAAACCCCCGCTCAATCAACTGTAAAGTTAGCAGCAAGTTCCTCTCAAGATTAGTTGAATCAATGATATTGACTACGGCGATCTCTTCCTTAGGATATTCTTTTAATAAAGACACTGCCACCTCTTCAGCTTTAGAGGTAGGATCCAAAGAATATGTCCCCGGTAAATCTACAACTTGAACCTTTTCATTACCCAGGCGTAAATAGCCCTTGGCAATCTCAACCGTCGTTCCCGGATAATTCGAAGAAATTACCTGTACACCGGTGAGGCGTGAAAAGACAACACTTTTACCGACATTCGGATTACCGATTAAATAAATCTTTTTTATCATTCTCTCTGGATAATTATTTTTTCTGCTACACTATGGCCTAAAGCCAGGATACTTCTTCCGGTTTTAATTACTACCGGCCCCTTTAGTCCAATATGGCTAAGCTTAGTAACCGATTTACCTTTATATACACCCATGCTTAAGAGTTTATTTTCTAAATTAGACCCGCCTAAAATCTCAAGGATCTTTACTAATTCATTTGCCTTAATTTGCACTAAAGATATTCTTTTCATTTATTATTTTATAATAAACGATTAATTTTTCTAAAATCAAAATTAACCAAAAAATTTATCCCCTTTAGCCCAGTTCTCGCCGCTTACCTCATCAATAACCAAATAGAGGCTTTCTTTGGGTTTTCCGGCGACTTTTAACAATGTGTCGGAAAATTCCTTGGCGATCTTTTCTTTCTGATCTTTACTCAACTTCCCCACTAATTTCAGATTAACATACGGCATCTTGGCCTCCTCTATTTTGAAATTAAAAAAATCCCTACCTGAGCGAATAAATTACGTAAAAACGGGATCTTATGGTTCTCGCCGATACAAACCTGGCGCTCAAGCGTAATATTTTTTGTGTGGCAATATTTTTTAAAATCAAAAATGCTTAAAAAATGCAGGTTAGGCGTTTCATACCACTGATAAGGAAGCGCCACGGTTACCGGAGCCCGGCCATGAAAAAGCATCTGCAGCCTGGATTTATAATGCGCGAAATTAGGAAACCCGACGATTACTTTTTTCCCCACCCGCAGGGCATCAGCAAGCACTTTATCTACGTGCAGGATCTGCTGCATGCTCTGATTAAGTATGACATAATCAAAAGACTTATCTCTGAATTCCGCTAAACCGGTATCCACATCACCGTGAAAAACATTCAAGCCTTTAGCTACGCATTTATAAATCGCCTGATCATCGATTTCAATGCCCTGGACCCGGGCCTTTTTTTCTTTAATTAAAAGATACAAAAGATCCCCGTTACCGCAGCCTAAATCTAACACACTAGATTGCGGTTTAACTAAATCCAAGACTACCGAATGGTCCAACTGAATTTCTTTACGCGCCATATTCACCAGTCACCTCATAAGCATAGAATACTTTTTTAAGAAAATGTTTGATCAAATGAGACTCCTCCTTGACCTCTAAAAGGAAAGCATCATGCCCATAAGTGGAATTAACCTCACAATAAGTCGACTCCACTCCTGCAAGCTTGCAAGCCTTAACGATTTCTTTAGACTGATAAGCCGGATACAGCCAGTCAGATTTAAAAGAGATAACCAAAATCTTAACCGGAGTTCCCTGTAAAACCTCCTGCAATGGCCGGCCTTCTGAAGCATCAAAATTGTCCATTGCCTTGGTAATATAAAGATAGGAATTGGCATCAAAGCGCTTCACGAAATTATCACCGCGATAACGCAAATACCCCTCTACCTCAAAATCCGCGGTAAACTTAAAAGGTTGGCCGCTTTCTTTTTTCTGCCGTCCGAATTTATCAGCCATTGATGTATCGCTCATATATGTAATATGCCCGATCATTCTGGCTACGGCCAACCCCTTACTGGGAGCCGTACTCGCATAATAGTTACCGGATTGCCAATTCTCATCAGCCATAATCGACTGCCTGCCTACTTCATTAAAAGCAATCTGCTGCGGAGAATGCTTAATGGTTGTGGCAATCGGCACGGCGCTGGCTAAATTTTTCGGATAGTTAACCAACCAGGATAAAACCTGCTGTCCTCCCATTGACCCACCCACTACTGAAAGTAATTTTTCTATACCCAAATGATCAACCAGGCGCTTCTGAGCACTTACTATATCATTAATCGTAATTAACGGAAAATCTAAAGCGTAGGGCTTACCGGTTTTAGGATTTTGGCTTACCGGTCCGGTTGAACCTTTACACCCGCCTAAAATATTAGAACATATAATAAAATATCTTTCCGTATCGAAAGCTTTGCCTGGCCCGATAAATTCATCCCACCAACCCGAATCATCCTGGCCTTCATGTACTCCGGCGGCGTGCGCGTCTCCGGATAGTGCATGCGTGATAAGCACGGCGTTGGTTTTCTCTTTATTCAAAGTACCATATGTTTCATAGGCTAAAGTAACCGGGCCAAACTTCTCACCGCTTTCCAGTTTAAGCGATTCAAAAGTAAACTCCTGAGTCTTAACCAAACCTACGGAATTATTTTTTATTATTTTCTTATCTTTATTCATGCCTTTACCTCTTGAAATAACCAAGTAGTTAAATACCGCTCACCGGTATCCGGTAAGATGACTACAATTACTTTTCCTTTATTTTCTTTACGTTTAGCGACTTCCAAAGCAGCCCACAAAGCTGCCCCGCTTGAAATACCAACTAAGATCCCGTCAGATTTGGCCAATGCCCGGGCAGTGGCTCCAGCATCATCATTAGTCACCCGGATCACTTCATCAATTATATCTCTGTTTAAAACCTGAGGCAAGAATCCTGCGCCGATACCTTGGATTTTATGCGGCCCCGGGCTACCGCCTGATAAAACCGGCGAAGCGTCTGGTTCAACTGCGATTACCTTAAACTCAGGCTTACGCTTCTTAATCACTTCGGCAACCCCGGTGAGAGTTCCTCCGGTACCAACTCCAGAAACCAAAATATCAACCTCTCCATCAGTATCATTCCAAATCTCTTCGGCAGTGGTCTTGCGGTGGATCTCCGGATTAACGGGATTAGTAAATTGCTGCGGCATAAAACTACTATTTGGAGTAGCTTTTACTATCTCTTCAGCCTTCTCCACCGCCCCCTCCATTCCTTTTGCACCCTCGGTTAATACCAGCTCTGCACCTAAAATTTTGAGTAGCTGCCTGCGTTCAACACTCATGGTCTCAGGCATAGTTAAAACCAACCGATAACCTTTTGCCGCGGCCACAAATGCCAAAGCAATTCCGGTATTACCACTAGTAGGTTCAACGATAATTGTATTTTTCTTAAGCAGACCTCTGCGTTCTGCATCTTCGATCAACGCCACTCCCAACCTATCCTTAATACTTGAAAGGGGATTAAATGACTCAAGTTTCGCCAATATCGTTGCTTGAACTCCTTCAGCAATCCGATTCAATTTCACTAATGGAGTATTACCAACAGTTTTCGTAATGTCTGAAAATATTCTTCCCATCAGATTCCTCCTTCTAGTGCTTTATGCTGCTTTTGTCAAAGCCCGATCAATATCGGAAATTATATCATCAATATGTTCAATCCCGATCGATAAACGAATGAAATCCGCAGTCACACCGGTAGATAGTTGTTCTTCAACGGATAATTGCTGATGCGTAGTTGTCGCTGGATGGATAGCCAGGCTTTTGGCATCCCCAACATTAGCCAGATGCGAAATCAGCTCCAGAGAATCAATAAACTTTTTACCTGCCTCCAGGCCCCCTTTAATTCCGAAACCAATAATCGCGCCTGCTCCTTTAGGTAGATATTTCTTCACCTTTTCCTTTTCCGGACTATTATCCAAACCCGGATAATTTACCCAGCTTACCAAAGGATGCTTCTGTAAAAATTTAGCCACCGCCAATGCATTTTCAGAATGCCTAGGCATCCGTAAAGCCAATGTCTCAAGCCCCTGTAGAAATAAAAAAGAATTAAAAGGAGATACTGCCGGCCCTAAATCGCGCAGCAAACAAACCCGCGCCTTAATTATATAGGCAATGTTGCCTTGCGATTTAAGCGCCTCAACAAAATTAATCCCATGATAACTTGGATCTGGCCCAGCGATTAATGGAAATTTACCATTCGTCCAATCAAATTTGCCAGAGTCAACAATAATTCCGCCTAAGCTTGTGCCATGCCCACCGATAAACTTAGTTGCTGAATAAACCACAATATCCACCCCATAATCAATCGGCCTTAACAGATAAGGGGAAACTGTATTATCCAAAACAAAAGGTATGCCATTTTTATGCGCAATTTTAGATATACCTTCCAAATCCGCCACGTTTAACTTAGGGTTACCGATAGACTCGGCATATACCGCTTTAGTCTTAGGAGTAATAGCTTTTTCAAAAGCCGCTAGATTGTTTGATGGAACAAAATTAACCTTTATTCCTAAACGCGAAAAAGTATAATGAAAGAGATTATACGTTCCACCGTAAAGATTATCTGCGGATACGATTTCATCATTTGCCTGAGTGATATTGAGCAGTGACAGAGTAATCGCCGATTGACCGCTCGCTACCGCTAAAGCTCCTACTCCTCCATCTAACAAGGCCACCCTTTTCTCAAACACATCAGTAGTCGGATTCATCAAACGGGTGTAAATATTGCCAAACTCCTTTAAACCAAAAAGACTGGCTGCATGATCTGTGCTTTTAAACTGATATGAAGTGGTCTGATATATTGGCACCGCTCTGGAACCGGTTATCGGATCAGGCTCCTGGCCGCCATGTAAAACCAAAGTCTCTAATTTTAATCTGCGATCAATTTTAGTCATTCTTTTACCCCTTTCTTAATCATCAAATTGCATAAACCAGTGCATCCTGCTTATGAGTAATCTGAGAAGCTAAATCTGCAAAATTAACCTGATCAATAATCTCTGAAGTCGCACAAGCCACCTTTTGCCAGATGTTCTTAAAAACACACTTGCGCAGGTCAACGCAATTAGAATAACCCTTTTCTACACAGGCAATCGGCTCAATTGGGCCATCGATATACCGGATTACTTGACCCAGAGTAATATGAACCGGATCTTTAGCTAGCTGATATCCGCCAACATTGCCACGCTTGCTTTCCACAAACCCGCCTTTTTTCAAATCTAAAAGAACCTGCTCCAAAAATTTTACCGGTGCATCAATACGCTTGGCAACATCGTTAATTGTAGATACCCCTTGATCATAATGCAAAGTCAAATCTAATAAAGCCTTTAAAGCATAATCGCCTTTGTATGTAATTTTCATTTTATACTCCCTGTTTGCCGGTAGGCAGGCTTTTGCCTACTATCTCTATTAACATAGTAGAGTATAACTCAAAAATAATAAATGTCAAGTATTTTTTAAGTACCCATAAAAATCCGGTAGAGTCCCTCAGCGTGAGCGAAAATTATCTTCAATAATCTCGGCACATATTACGAAACGGAATCTTAGAAATTATCCAATTCTAATAATTCTTTCCGGATCTCTTGATATTTATCCAGATCTACTAATCTGCATATTTCTTGCGCTTTACGCCAATATTCCCGGGCCATATTCTTTTTTCCCTGCTTCTTATACAGCAACCCAAGATTATAACTGGCATAGGCCAAGTCTGTCCGACAATTGATTTCTTCACTTAACGTAAGGGCTTGTGTAAAATAATTTTCCGCTTTTATCAAATCATCGATTTCTAAATAAAGTTCTCCAATCATGTTATAACCAGAGGCTAAATTAGTTTTATTATTTTGCAGCTGATCTACTTTTAAGCCTTTAAAATAATAATCCAGTGCCTTTTGATATTCCTTTTGGTAAAAATACACCTCACCTAAATTAAAATAACAGTCGCTTAATTCATTATTTAATTTTAAACGTTTAAATATTTTAAGACTTTTTTCATAAAAATACTTCGCCGCCGGGTAATCATTTTTATTAGTAAAAACCAAACCAATATCGAAATAATCGCTTGCCAAATTTTTTGTATTTTCAAAATTATTAGGATGTTCCAAATTAATCGAAGCGCTTTTGGTTAAAAAATCCAAAGCGCGCTCATAATCTTTTTTCTCAATGTGCCAAACCGCTAGCTTTCTTAAAGCTAAAGCCTCATTTTGCTTATCCTTTAATTGCCGGCTTAAATTTATCGCTTTATCATAAAGCTCATTGGCTTTGTCATACTGCCCGTCAAGCTGATAAAACCACCCCAATTTGATATAAGCCTGGGTAAGATGAATTTTATTATTTAACTTTTCGCTTTTAAGCACATAATCAAAATAATACTTTAAAGCTTTATCTTTATCGCCGATACGCTGATAAGCATTGGCCATAATCGGATAAACCGCCAGATAATCCTGATCTTTATTAATTACCTGTTGGCCTAAAATTAAAACTTGCTGATTATTACCTTGGCGATACTGGGAGGCGGCATTAAGATATAAATATAACTTGGTGGGATTAATCTTAGGCAACCAAAACACCAAAAAGATACACAAACCGATAAAAATAAGCGCTAAACTAATTTTTAATATAACCCTTTTATAAATTAAACTAATTTTGCTTCGAGAAATTTTCTGACACGCAGGTTTAAAAAAAACAAAACTTGGATCGCCATAGAGTAAATAATTTACCCAGTGTAAACCGGCCAGCCCATACTCTTTAACTAACTTTAGCTTAGACAATTGCAGAGACTCCCCCACGCTTGCTCCAGAGATAAGCTTAGTATAAAATTCCTGCGCAAATACCGAGCTAGCGTTATCCTCAATCTTACGGATAGAGCCGATATAATGCCTGACTCCGGCAAATAAAAAAGCACTTGCCATACCGTAATTGACCTGCTGATACTCTGAATCAATTAAAACAGGATTCACCCCCACCCCGTTAAAGTCAGGTTGCCGAAGGCAACCGTCGGACGCCTCTAGCGTCCTGTCTCTAACAGAGTCAACCTGCGCGGAATGACAAGCATTAGAAAAAATCAAAACCGGTAAACTGCAACTCTGCCCCATCTTCAGTATATCCGCTACCTTAAAGACGCCATCGCTTAAGACCCAACCACTATCTTTAACCTCTGTTTTATCAAACTCGCAGTGGCCGGCAAAATGCACGATATCATAATCGCAAATATTCTTCTTCACATAATGCCGATCAATATTCGTAGATTTAAAATCAACCTGAATTTTTTTATTTTTGTGATTAAACTGATTTTTGATATTTAAGCCTTCAAGATATGCGGATTTTAAATCACCGTTAGGATTAGCTAAAATTAGCATTTTAAAGCTATCCGTTAAATCACGGTATTGTACCGATGCGGAGTCACCTTTACTGCGTATTAACCTACCTAGGCTAAATTTTAAACCGAGAAAATCTTTACCATCAAAAATCAGCTCCCAGGGAATGTAAATCAACTCCTCATCCAAAGAAAGAGTTAATCCGCAAGACGGAGTATCTTTAAGTTTCCCCTTAATCGCACGGCTAAGTAAGTGGTCCCAAAATAACTGGCCAATTTTTTGCAGACTCTTTAACTGTTGAAGCTTAGATGCCGGATCTTTATCCAGACGGTTTAAAATCCCCACCATCTCCAGGCTTAAATGCTTTAACTCAAAGTAAGAGACTCCCACCTGGCTATAATGTCGCAAAGTAGGGGCTATTTGACTCTGATTAAACAACCCCATCTTCAATGAATCGTCCTGCTTAAAAACTTCTAAAATTAGAGTTTCCGCATGAAACATAAGATTAAGTTTTTACTTTCAAATCAATTACCGCTTCCCTTTGACCTTCCCGGATTACCTCAACTACATAGCTACCCGGTAAAATATTTTCAAAAAAACTGCTTCCTGCTGAATCAACTATATAAGATTCTAATTCAATTCCGTCTCTAATAAGAGTAATCCGTAAATTTTTATAAATCTCTTGACCTTGCTTATTCTTAACCGTAATCGTCAAGTTAAAGCTCTTAGTAGATTTATTCTGAATCTTAGCCATTACTCTAATTTGTTGCAGATCTTTTAAAATACTTACTTCTTCCTTAAACTCATTTATCTTTCTGCTGCGTAAAACCGGAGCAGGAACCAACTCCTGGCCGAGGAGAACATCTCCTGTAGTCTGAATAAGCTCCAAAGCCTTCTCTTTAAGTTTAAGAAATACCTCTAATAAATTTTCACCGGCTTGCAGGTTGACAATTTTCTTAACCTTCTCTAATAGCAACGCAGGAACATCCAGGCTTAAATGTGGTTGTATCTTAAACTGAGCACTTAAATACTCTAGGCATTCTCCACAGCTAAGCAAATGTTTACAAATTATATCCTTATCTTTTGCGGACAATTTATCCTCCAGAAAACAAACCATATTTTCTTCGCTGGGATGATCCTGACCCATAAATGATACAGTGCCTTTGTGCTCTCGATAAACAATCCTCACGATCTTCTCAAAATCATTAAACATGCATCTACCCCCGTTTCAATAGACGTATAACTAAAGAAAATCTAACTTAAAAAACCTTTCTTTCTAAAGCAATCTTGTATTTTCTGGAATATCCTCCCCTTGCGCATATCCACTGCCCCGCGGTTGATTTTAAAATGATCCTTAATTTCTTCCAAGCTTAGCTCCTGATTTAAGAACAGTTCAAGAAAATACTGTTCATCAGACTCCAGTAAGCTAATACACTCTCGCAGAGTTTTACGCCTATCCTGGTCATTAATAAATTCAATTGCCCCTTTCGAAAAATCCTTGAGAGTGTCCTTTAAAGTAGAGCCATCCTCATCCTCAGCATCCAAAGATGCAATCGGCCTAAGTTTACGTAAATAGTCAATAGTAAAGTTAATCGTCACCTGCCGAAGCCAGCTAGCCAGAGAACAACCATTTTTACCCTGATAAGTAGATAGCTTTCTATAGCTATCCTTAATTAAGGCATGAAATATTTCTTGAAAGATATCCTCAACTTGCTCTGTGGAGATACTGCGGCCCTTAATCGACAAAACACTATAAATATAGTTATAGATCAGGCGGGAATAACGTAAGATGAATTCAGACCAGGATTGCTTGTTCCCTTTGAGGCAGCCTTGGACGAACTCCAAATCATCCATGGTCATAATTATAGCATTAAAAACTCTTATCAAGCAATAAAAAACAAAGAAACACACTGTCAAGAACTATGCTGACTTTCGTATTCAATAACCTTATTATTCACCAAGTTTCTTTCTGTTAATAATGCGTACAACCAACGTTTACAACTATCCGTATTAGGGAATCTTCTGAATACATT